>Ga0247758_1000390_pt1 | contig 39132 bp, 35 predicted proteins | sample UWRJL156409C4_FD_180950 | JGI IMG/M metagenome (GOLD analysis project Ga0247758, IMG submission 180950) | Plant litter microbial communities from Arlington Agricultural Research Station in Wisconsin, United States - UWRJ-L156-409C-4 | ecosystem: Environmental > Terrestrial > Plant litter >...
GCCCCTCGGACTCCAGGATCTCGCGGGACACGGCGACGATCTCCCGGGGCCGGGACCCGACCGTGCTCATCCTGCCGCCGCTCCGGCGCGCATGGCCTCCAGCGGGGCCGGCCGGCCGGTCCAGAGCTCCAGGCTCCGCGCGCCCTGGCGCACGAGCATCTCCAGCCCGTCGACGGTGGCGCAGCCCGCGGCCCGGGCCCGGTTCAGCAGCGGTGTCCCGCCCGCGGTGTACACGAGGTCCACGACGGTCCCGTAGTCGGTCACGTCCAGGCCGAGGGCCTCTGCGGCGTCGGCCCCGTCCAGCCCGATCGACGTGCAGTGGACCAGGATGTCCGCGGGGCGCGGCTCGGGCACCGCGGTGCCCCCGACGGCACGCGCCAGCTCCCGCGCCCGCTCGGCGGTGCGGTTCCAGACGAGCACCTCCGCCGCGCCGGCGTTCCGCAGGGCCCAGACCGCCGCGCGGGCGCTGCCGCCGGCCCCGACGACCAGCGCGGTGCGCTCTCCCACCGGCGTCCCGAGCGCGTCGAGCAGCCCGGGCGCGTCGGTGTTCTCGGCCGCGATCGTGCCGTCCGGGCGGAACGTGAGCGTGTTGGCGGCTCCGATCGCCCGCGCGGCGGGGGATCGCTCGGTCGCGACGGCCAGGGCCGCTTCCTTGTGGGGGATCGTCACGTTGACCCCCACGAAGCCCCGCCCCGGCAGCGTGGCGACCTCCGCCGCGAAGGACTCCGGCGACACGGGGAGCAGCTCGTAACGCCACTCCTCGCCCAGGCCCAGGGCGGCCAGCGCGGCGTTCTGCATCGCGGGCGAGCGGCTGTGCGCCACCGGCCAACCCAGGACACCGAGGCGACGGACCGGCGGATCGGTCACGGCGCTAGCCCTTGCAGCGGCTGGGGTCGTTGCCGCCGTTCTTGGCGCGCGCCGCGTTGTAGGCCGCCTCGTCCTTGAGGAACTGCTCGTTGGTCGACGAGAACGCGCTGGCCCCGTTGCCGCACGGCTTCACGACGAAGAACAGGTAGTCCTTGCGGGAGGGGTTGGCGGCGGCCTCGATCGCCGCGCGGCCCGGGTTGCCGATCGGGGTCGGTGGCAGACCCAGGTTCTTGCGCGTGTTGTACGGCGACGACGAGTCCAGCTGCGACTGCTTGATCGGGTTCTTCCAGTCGCCGTACTGGTACCGGGTCGTCGCGTCGATCCCCAGCGGGATCTTCGCCTTGAGCCGGTTGTAGATGACCGCGGCGACCTTGGGACGGTCCTTGGCCACTGCCGTCTCGCGGTCGACCATCGAGGCGATGATGAGGATGTCGTAGACCGTCAGGTTCTTCTTCTTGGCGTAGGCCAGGTCGACGGTCGCGATCTCCTTCTCGAACGTCTCCAGCTGCCGGTCGACCAGCGTGTCGACGCTGCTCCGGCGCTTCAGCTCGTAGGTGGCCGGGAACAGGAAGCCCTCGAGGCTGGGCGTGCCCTTCGGCGCGCCGTACCTGCGCGGGCTCAGCTTCGAGCTCTTCACCGACGCCTTCACGTAGCTGCCCGAGAGACCGGCCTCCTTGGCGCGCGGAGCGATCTCCTTGCGGGACAGGCCCTCGGGGATCGACACCGAGATCGTCTTGGCGGCCACCGGGGCGGCGCTCAGCGTCTTCATGACCGTGTCGAAGTGCTCGCCCTTGTGGAGGTCCCGGTAGGTGCCGGAGCGCAGCGCGGCGCCGTCGAGCCGCACACGCAGCTGGAAGAAGAACGAGGAGTCGATGACGCCAGCCTTCTCGAGGATGTCGCCGACGGTGGCGGTCGAGGAGCCCTCGGGGATCTTCACCGCGACCTGCTCGTCGGAGGGGCCGCCGAACGGCTGGAAGACCTGCGTGGCGAACCAGGCGACGAAGAGCACGAGGAGGCCGCCGGCCACGAGCAGGGCGATGCCCCAGCGGCGGCGCAGGCCCCGGCGGGGCCGGGGCGTCTTGGCGGGCGGTCCCCCCACGGTGGTGAAGCCCGGGGACAGGGCCGGCGCGGTGAGCGGTTCGACGTCGTGCTCGCCGGTCTCCGGGTGGTAGACGGGGTGGTCACCGGTGTCCGCGAACGGCTCGTGCTCGCCGGTGTCGTGGACGTCGTGGCGGTGCTCGCCGGTGTCGTGGACGGCGGGCGTGAACGGCTCGGGCTCGGGCTCGGCCGCCCGCGGCTCCGCGGGCGGGGCCGGCGGGACGTACGGCGGCTCGGGCTCGGGCTCGGGGGCCCGCGGCGGCGACACCGGCGTCGGTGCGACGGGCGGCGGTGGCGGGCTGGACCGGACGGGCTCGCGCAGCTCCGGCGGCACGGGCTCGCCTGCGCGTTCCAGGCGGCGGATCTCCCGCTCGCGGCGGGCCTGCTCGCGCTCTTCCGGGGAACGGCCACTCATACGTCGCCCTTTCGAGACGCCGGCCGCGCAAACGGAACGCAAGCCCTCAGGGCGCAGCTTTTCGCGCTCATGCCTGCACCTCGTGCCGGTGGCGGGCCAGCCAGTCCTCGAGCAGCACGGCGGCCGCACGCGAGTCCTCGCTCGTCACGGCCTGGCCGCCGCCGGTCTTGGCGGCGATCGCGGTCGTGAAGCGCTCGTCGAACAGGTCGACCGGGGTACCGCGCACGGCGGCCCGCAGCCGCTCCGCGAACGCGCGCGTCTCCCGCGTCTGGTCGGTGTCGGCACCGCTCAGCCCGATCGGCAGGCCGAGGACCACGCGGTCGGCCTCGCGCTCACGGATGACCGCGACGACGCGCCCCAGGCCCTTGCGGGTCCCCGGGTTCAGGACCGGCTCGATCGGCGTGGCGAGCGTCCCGGTGGGATCGCTCACGGCGCAGCCGCAGCGTGCGCTGCCGTAGTCGAGGGCCACCACCCGCATCAGCCCTGGGATGCCCCGAGGACGTCCTCGATGGCGGCGCGCCCGGCCGCGATGGCCTCGCCGAGCTTGTCCGGGTCCTTGCCGCCGGCCTGGGCCATGGTGTCGCGCCCTCCGCCTCCGCCGCCGACCACGCCCGCCGCGAGCTTGACGATCGCCCCGGCCTTCAGGCCCCGCTCGACCAGCGCGGGCGCCACGGAGCAGACGAGCGTCACGCGCCCGTCGACCACGGCGCCGAGCAGGACGGCCGCGTCACCGAGATGGCCCTTCACGTGATCGACCACGGTCGGCAGCGCCTTGGCGTCGTTGACCTCGACCACGTCGGTCAGCACCGCGACGCCGCCCACGTCGGCCGCACGGCCGGCGAGCAGCTTGGCGTCGACGGCCTGGCCGCCGGCCTCCCCCTTGCGGGCCTTCTTGGCGGCGTCGGTGAGGACGCCGACGCGCTCCAGCACGCGATCCGGCTCGGTCTTCAGCGCGGCCGCCGTCTCGGCGAACAGCGCGTCGCGCCGGCGGAAGTAGGCCACGGCCTCGGGCCCCGTGAGGGCCTCGATGCGCCGCACGTTGGCCGCGCTGGAGGTCTCCGTGACGATCTTGACCACGCCGATCTCCGCGGTGGAGCGTACGTGGGTGCCGCCGCACAGCTCGCGCGAGAACGACCCGTCGCCGATCTCGACCATCCGCACGACGTCGCCGTACTTCTCGCCGAACAGGGCCATCGCCCCGAGCCTCTTGGCCTCGTCCAGCGTGGTCGTCATCGGCCGCACCGGGAGGTTCTCCAACACGCGGCGGTTGACCTCGTCCTCGACCTCGGCCACCTCCCGCGCGCTCATCCCCGAACCGTGGGTGAAGTCGAAGCGCAGCTTGTCCGGGCCGACGTAGGAGCCGGCCTGGTGCACGTGGTCGCCGAGCGTCTGGCGCAACGCGCCGTGGAGCAGGTGGGTGGCGGTGTGGTTGGCCTGCGTGGCGTGGCGGGCCGACACGTCGACCCGCGCGACGACGCGCTCGCCCGCGCGCAGCGTGTCCGGCGCGACCTCGACGACCAGCGCCTGATCGTCCCCGGCGCGCAGCACGCCGACGACCTTCGCGACCACCGAGCCGTCGTCGGACGAGACCGTGCCCAGGTCGGCGACCTGGCCGCCGCCCGTGGCGTAGAACGGGGACTCGGCGAGCTTCAGGACGGTGCGGCCCTCGGATTCCGCCAGCGCCACGACGGTGGTGCGCTGCTCCAGCACCTCGTAGCCGGTGAACTCGGTGGGCGCATCCGACAGCGACCGCACCAGCTCGACGTCGGCGCCGACCTTGCCGGCCTTCTTGGCGCCGCCCGCGGACCGGGCGCGCTGCTCGGCCATGAGCTGCTCGAAGCCGGCCTCGTCCACGCCGAGGCCGCGCTCGGCGGCCATCTCCCGGGTCAAGTCGAAGGGGAAGCCGAACGTGTCGTGGAGGCGGAACGCGTCGTCGGCGCCCACGCCCTCCTCGCCCTGGGCCTTGGCCCGCACGACGATCTCCTCCAGCAGCTTCGTGCCCTGCTCCAGCGTGCGGCCGAACGACTCCTCCTCCGCGCGCAGCCAGCGGTGGATCACGTCGCGGCGCTCGACGAGCTCCGGGTACGCGCTCCCCATCAGCTCGGTGACCTTCTCCGCGTACGTGACGAGGAAGTCGCCCTCGATGCCCAGGCTGCGACCCTGCTGGATCGCCCGGCGCATGATGCGGCGCAGGACGTAGCCACGGTCCTCGTTGGAGGGGACGACGCCGTCGGCGATCAGCGCGGTCATGCCGCGCGTGTGGTCGGCCAGGACGCGCATCGCGCGGGTCGTCGCCTCGTCGGCGTCGTACGTCTTGCCGCTCAGCTCCTCGCTCAGGCGGATCAGCGGGAGGAACTGGTCGGTCTCGAAGATCGACGGGGTGCCCTGGAGGATGAGCGCCATCCGGTTGAGGCCCATGCCCGTGTCGATGTTCTGCTTCGGGAGCGGCGTGAGGACGTTCGCCGGCTCCTGGTTGAACTGCATGAAGACGAGGTTCCAGTATTCGAGGAAGCGCTCGTTCTCGCCGCCCGGGAGATCGTCGGCGCTGCCGAACTCCAGCCCCCGGTCGTAGTACAGCTCCGAGCACGGCCCGCACGGCCCGATCGGCCCGGCCTGCCAGAAGTTCTCCGAGCGCGGGCACAGCACGATCCGGTCGCGGGACACGCCGACGGACAGCCACGCGTCGATGGCCTCCTGGTCCGGGCCCAAGCCGAGGTCGTCGTCTCCCTCGAACACGGTGATCCAGATCCGGTCCGGGTCGAACTTCAGCTTCTGGAGCGAGAACTCCCACGCGAACTCGACGGCGCCCTGCTTGAAGTAGTCGCCCATCGAGAAGTTGCCGAGCATCTCGAAGAACGTGAGGTGCCGGGTCGTGGTGCCGACCACGTCGATGTCCGGGGTGCGGAAGCACTTCTGGCAGCTCGTGAGCCGCGGCGCCGGCGGATCCTCCTGCCCCAGGAAGTACGACTTCAGCGGGTGCATGCCCGCGGTCGTGAGCAGCACGGACGGGTCGTGGCTGGCCGGCACGAGCGATGCGGACGGCAGCAGCTGGTGGCCGCGCTCGGCGAAGAACTCGAGGTAGGTGGAGCGGATCTCGTCGGAGGTCATCGAGCTGGGCAGTCTACGGAGCGGTTGGGCTTCCCGGAGCGTCAGCGGACGATCGTCGCCGAACCGACGACGACGTCCCCGGCCAGCAGACACGCGGTCTGTCCCGGAGCGGGGGCCGAGGCGGGGTCGGCCAGGACGATCGACGTCCCCTCCAGCGTGCAGGCGACGGGCTTGGAGCGGTAGCGCAGCTTGACCGCGTCGACCTCCCCCGACGGGCGGTGCAGGCGCAGCGCGCGCACGGGCACGGTGGTCGTGTCGAGGGCCTCGCGCGGCCCGACCGTCACGGTGTTGGCCCGGGCGTCGGTCGCGACCACGTAGATCGGCTCGCCGGTGCCGCCGACGCCGATGCCCCGGCGCTGGCCGACCGTGAAGTGGTGGGCGCCGTCGTGGCGGCCGACCGGCGTCCCGCTCCGGTCGACGATCTCCCCCGGCCGGTCCTGGGCCGTCCCGTGCCGGGCCAGGAACGCGGCCTTGCCGGTGCCGGCCAGGAAGCAGAGATCCTGGGAGTCGGGCGTCTGGGCGACGCTGAGCCCGGCCTCGGCTGCGCGCGCCCGCACCTGCGGCTTGTGCATCTCCCCGAGCGGGAAGCGCATCCGGCGCAGCGCGTCGCGGGACAGCGCCGACAGCATGTAGGCCTGGTCCTTGGCGGAATCGGCGGCCAGGCGCAGCAGACCGTCGGGCGTGGTGCGCGCGTAGTGGCCGGTGGCCAGGTGCGCGGCGCCGATCCGGTCGGCGAGGTCGAGCATCGCGTCCAGGCGCACGTGGCCGTTGCAGCGCACGCACGGGTTGGGCGTCAGGCCCGCGGCGTGCTCGTCCAGCCACGGCTGCACGACCCCGGCCCGGAACGGCTCGCGCAGGTCGATGGTGAAGTGCGGCAGGCCCATCCCGTGGGCCAGGGTGCGGGCGGTGCGGACCGCCTGCGCACTGCAGCAGGAGCGGTCCCCGTCGTTCTCGGGATCGCGCCACAGCTCCAGCGTCACCGCGACCACGTCGTGCTCGGAGCGCTCGCCGTCGCCGCCGCAGCACAGGGCCGCGACCGCCGAGTCGACCCCGCCGCTCATCGCCACCAACGTGCGCGTGGGGATGGCCTCGGCCGCGCCGTCGGCAGCCACCGCCCGGCCCAGGGCCCAGGCCAGCGCGTCCGAGGCCAGGTCGGCGGCGTGGACCTTGCTCGGCAGCAGGCCGCCCAGCGCGGCGGCGATCGCCGGGGAGCCGATCCGGGCGGCGTCGAGCACGTGCGCGCCCTCCACCAGTTCGACGGCCGCGCTCGCCGCGGCCCGCACCGCACCGCAGCCCTCCGCGTCGAACGTCGCCTCCGCGACCCGGTCGCCCTCCACCCGCACGGACAGGCGCACGAGGTCGCCGCAGGCCGCGCCGCCGGCGTGCCCGTCGTGGGCGCCGTCGGGCGACGGGGCCTCGCCCCGCGGGTACTCCAGGTGATCGGCGAACCGCTCGTCGGCCATGTCCCCACAGGGTAGCCGTGGGCGACGGGATACCTTGGGGGCGATGACCGACCGCACGCCCCGGCCGCTGCGCGACCTGCCCGACGCGACCGCACCGCACCTGCTCGACGCGCTGACGGCGAGCATCGCGGACGCGATGTACGTGATCGACCACGAGGGCCGGCTCACCTACGTGAACCCGGCGTGCGTGACGCTGCTGGGCTACGACGACGAGGTTCAGCTGCTCGGGCGCCCGAGCCACGCCACGTTCCACCACCACCATCCGGACGGCACCCCGTTCCCCGAACGCGACTGCCCGCTGCTGCGCGCCCGCAGCGCCGGGGAGACCGTGCGCATCGAGGAGGATTGGTTCGTCCGGGCCGACGGGTCGATGGTCCCGGTCGCCTGCTCCTCCGCCCCGGTCGAGGTCGCGGGCCGCCGGGGCGCGGTCGTCGTCTTCCGCGACGTGACCGCGCGGCGGGTCGCGGAGGAGGCCGCCCGTCGCGAGGAGGCCGAGCGGGCCCAGGCCCAGGAGGTGCGCGCCTCCCGCGCGCGGCTCATGGAGGCCGGGGACGCCGAGCGCCGGCGCCTGGGCCGCGATCTGCACGACGGCGCACAGCAGCGGCTCGTCCACGTCGTCATCGACCTGCAGCGGGCCCGCTCCCGCCTCGTGGACGGGGATCCCGCCACGGAGCTGCTCGACGCGGCGCTGGCCCAGACGCGCGCCGCCATCGCCGACCTGCGCGAGCTGGCCGCCGGCCTCGATCCCTCGATCCTCACCAACAAGGGCCTGCGCGCCGCGGTCGAGAGCCTCACGGCCCGATCCCCGTTCGCCGTCACGGTGGACATCCCCGACCGGCGGTTCGCCCGCGCGGTGGAGACGACGGCCTACTTCGTGATCGCGGAGGCGCTGACCAACGCGGCCAAGCACGCGGGCGCCCGGGCCGCGTCGGTGCGGGTGCGAGCCGGCGACGACCTCCTCACGATCGACGTGCGCGACGACGGCCGGGGCGGCGCCGACATCGCGGGCGGCAGCGGGCTGCGCGGGCTGGCCGACCGGCTCGCCGCGGTCGACGGCGTCCTGGAGGTCGACGGCGGCCCGGACGTCGCCCGGGGCGGCGGCGGGACGCACATCCACGCGGAGCTGCCGCTCAGCGCGGGGTCATGAGGCCCGCAGCAGGGTGAGTACGGCGAGCACCCGGCGGTGCTCGTCCGGGGCCCGGCCCAGGCCCAGCTTGTGGAAGATGCTCGTCACGTGCTTCTCGACGGCGGCCGGTCCGACCTCCAGCGCGTCGGCGATCCCCTGGTTGGACTTCCCCTCCGCCATCAGGCCCAGCACGTCGCGCTCGCGCGGGGTCAGCGCGTCGAGCGGGCTGTCCGGCCGGCGGCGACCGAGCATCCGCGACACCACCTCGGGATCCAGGGCCGATCCGCCCTCGGCCACCCGCCGGATCGCGTCCACGAACGACGCGACGTCCCCCACGCGGTCCTTGAGCAGGTAGCCGACCCCGGCGGCGTCCTCGCCGATGAGGTCCAGTGCGTAGTGCTCCTCCAGGAACTGGGAGAGGACGAGGACGCCCATGTCCGGGTGGCGGCGGCGGATCTCGATCGCGGCGCGCAACCCGTCGTCGGTCAGGTCGGGCGGCATCTGCACGTCGACCACGACGACGTCGGGTACGTGGGCGTCGACCTTGCGCAGCAGGTCCGGCGCGTCGCCCGCCTCGCCCACCACGTCCAGGCCCGCCTCCTGCAGCAGCAGCACCACGCCTTGGCGCAACAGCACCTGGTCCTCGCCGATCACCACGCGCAGGGCGTCCATCGCGGGCACGCTACCGGCCGGCGGCGTCCACGGCCGCCGACCCGTGGGTTATCCCTACCCCCGGCTCCGGTCAGGCCCCACAGACAGCGGCCGCCCGATCCGTCATGGTGTCCAGCAGAGACCGATGACCGACTCCCCCGCCCCCACCGCGCCGCCCCGCACCAAGACGCTCGTGTTCGTGCGCTACGTGCTGCCGGCGATCGTCGTGCTCGCGGGGATCGTGCTGGTCATCCTCTTCCCGACGGAGGAGAGCCTGGAGGGCGCGGCGGCGATCATCGGCGCCGGCCTCTCGATCTGGCTGCTCAACGAGCTGTTCCGCGTCGGCGTCCGGGGTGACACCGAGCGCGACACCGAAGCCGAGGCCCGGGCGTACATGGCCGAGCACGGCCGCTGGCCCGACGGCCACGGCTCCTGAGCCGCGCCAGTCCGAGATCTGTCTCAGGTTCACGTTCGGTGTCGAAAACACCGGGTTCTCCTGGCACAGTGGTGCCATGCGCTCCCCGGTCCCGATCGCCGCGACGCTCCTCGTCGCCCTGTTCGCATCGCTCGCCGCCCCCGGCTTCGCGGCCTCCCCGCCGCCCACCGACGCCGACGACCCCACCTGGGTGACGGACGGGAGCGTGCAGGCCCTGGCCCGTGACGGGCAGACGCTGTACCTCGGGGGGACCTTCCAGCGGCTGTCGCCCCGCACCGGGTCGATGCTCCAGCTCGACGGCGACGGGACGCTGAAGCCGCGGCTGGAGGTCGACGGGGACATCGACGCCTCGATCCCCGACGGCGAGGGCGGCTTCGTCATCGCCGGCGCCTTCACCGCCGTCGACGGCGTCCCGCGCGACGGCATCGCCCGCCTGCGCCACGACGGCTCACTCGATCCCGGCTTCGTCCCGCCCACCGTCGCCGGCCGCGTCGACGCGATAGCGGTGTCGGGCACCACGGTCTTCCTCGGCGGCGGCATCACCGCGGTCGGCGCCACCGCACGCAACAACCTCGCCGCGCTGGACCTGACGACCGGCGCCCTCCTGCCCTTCAACCAGGGCGTCCGGGGCTTCAGCGACACCGTCGAGACGCTCCTCGTGTCGGGCACGACCCTGTACGTCGGCGGCAGCTTCAACTGCTCGGGCGTCTTCAACGGCGACGGCGACTGCTCCGACGCGGGCGAGACGTCGATCGGGATGCTCGCGGCGATGAGCACGACGAGCAACGCGGGGGCGGGCAGCGTCATCACCGCGTTCGCCCCGGAGCCCAACCAGACCGTCAGCTCCCTCCTGCTCGAGCCGTCGCTCAACACGCTCTACGTCGGAGGCGACTTCACCTGCCTGCCCGACACCAACAACAACCAGGGCTGCGACGGCGGGGCCGAGGTCGTGCGGCGCAACGTCGCCGCGGTCAACCCCACCACCGGCGCCCTGATCTCCGCGTTCAACGCGGACGTCTCCACCCCGGGCAGCTTCAGCTCCGTCGGCGTGCTGGCCCGCGACACGGGTGCGCTCGTGCTCGGGGGCACGTTCACCTGCGTCAGGAGCAACGGGGACACCGACTGCAACGACGCCGGCGAGGTGCCGCGCCAGCGCCTGGCCCGCGTGAACCTCACCACCGGCGCGGTCGACCCGAACTGGCAGCCCGCCGCCAACGGGCAGGTGCGCGCCCTGCAGAAGGTGGGCGACGCATGGTGGGTCGGCGGGGACTTCAGCGTGATGAACGAGCAGCCGCGCGAGCACTTCGCCGTCGTCGACGACGGCATCGCGGGAGCGCTGCGGCCGCTGGACCTGTCCCCCGACGGCTCGGTCCGGACGTTCGCCCGCGTGAACGATCCGGCGCTGATCGTCGTCGGCGGGACGTTCCGCGGCGCGGGCGGCGTCAAGCGCGCCGGCCTGGCCGCCATCGACCTGCAGACCGGCGCCCCGACCGCGTGGAACCCGGACGCCGGCGCGAGCGCGCAGATCCGCGCGCTGGCCGTGGACGGGGGCACCGTCTACGTCGGCGGCAACTTCGTCACGCTCGGCGGGCAGGCGCGCCCCAACCTCGGCGCGGTCGACGCGAGCTCGGGCGCGGTCCGGGCGTGGAACCCGCAGCCCAACGGCGGGGTCTACGCCCTGGCCGTCGGCGGCGGCGCGGTCTACGCGGGCGGCTCGTTCGGGCAGGTCGGCGCGACGCCGGGCATCGTCAACCTGGCCAAGATCGACGCCGCCACCGGTCTCGCGCAGGCCGGGTTCCCCACCACCGGCTCCGGCACCAACGCGCTCGCCCTGCGCGACCAGACGCTGTACGTCGCCGGCGGCTTCGGCCAGCTGGGCGGCGTCAATCGCAGCAACGCCGGCGCGATCGATCTGGCCACCGGCACCGTCACCCCCTGGAATCCCCACATGGGCGGCACCATCGCCTCGATGGCGCTGGGGCCCGACCGGGTCTACCTCGGCGGCCAGTTCAGCGAGGTCAACCTCCAGCCCGGCCACGTGGCGGTGGCCGCCGTGGACACGGCGACCGGCACGCTGATCCCGGGCTGGAACGCAAACGCGTCCAGCGGCGGCACGACGGCGCTGAGCCTCGACGGGGACGACCTCTACGTCGCCACCCTCAGCCAGGCGGGCTACGGCGGGACGACCACGTACGGGCTGGCCCGGCTGGCGGCCGCCGACGGCGCGCTGCGCACCGACTGGATCCCCGTCCTGCCCGGTTCGGTCTACGCGGTCGACGCCCGGGGCGGCGCAGTCGCGGCCGGCGGCTACTTCGACAAGATCGGTCCGTCGGGCAACGCGGGCCTGGCCACCTTCACCCCGGCGGCCGCGAACCTCGGGGCGCCGGTCGTCACCGGGACGGCGGCGGTCGGCGGCTCCCTGAGCTGCGCGCTCGGGGACTGGCGCGGCAACCCGCTGCTCAGCCGCCAGTGGCTGCGCGGCGGTGCCCCGATCGCCGGCGCGACCGCCGAGGCGTACGCGGTCACCGCCGAGGACCCGGGGCAGAGCCTCGCCTGCCGGGTCAGCGGCGTGACGATCCGCGGCGCGGCCGCCGCGACCTCGAACGCCGTTGCCGTTCCCGCGGTCGTCCCGCCCCCGCCGCCCCCGCGGCGCCTCACGCTCGAGGCCGTGCTCGGACGGTCCGTCAAGAAGGCCGGCTCGGACGTCGTGGTCACCTACGGCGCGAACCTGGCGCTGCGCGGCGTCGCCAGTACGGTCGACGGCGGGCTCGTACCCGGGGTGAAGGTCGCGGTGTCACGCCGCTTCGGCGGGGCGAAGGTCGACACGCTGCTCGCCTCCCCGCTCACCGGCGCCAAGGGCGCGTTCGCGTACACGGTGAAGAAGCCGTTGCGCAACACGCGTTTCACCGCGACGGTCAGCGGCCGCACCGCGAGCGTCTCGATGAAGCTCGCGCCGGCGCTGAAGTCGACGACGCGCACGAAGCAGTCGGGCGGCCGGGTCACGCTCGCGGGGACGATCAAGCTGCCGACGCTGAAGAAGGCGGGCACGCTGCGCGTCGAGCGCAAGAGCGGGAAGAAGTACAAGAAGGTGAAGACGCTGAAGAGCTTCTCCCGCGGGCGGTTCTCGCTGAAGACGGCCCAGAAGCGCGGCACGACCACCTACCGCGTGCGCTTCCTCCCCCGTTCGGCCAACACCTACGCGGCGGCCGTCCTCACCCTCAAGGTGAAGCGCACCCGCTGAGCCGGGCTGCCGCGCCGGGGACGTCATCCAGGTTGTTGCCACCCCCCGGCAACAACCTGGATGACGTCCCTGCGGGCTGAGGCCGCCCGCCCCGCGCGTCACACAATTGGCACGGTTCCGACACGGAAACGGCACGAACCGTGCCTAGAGATGACACACCTTCTGCGGCAGCGTGCAGCAGGTGTCGGACTCCCCCTCCGCCCGCGTCGCCGCCACCGCCGCCGCGCAGCACGGCGTCATCTCCCACGCGCAGCTCCGCGAGGCGGGGATCAGCCCCTCGACGCTCACCCGCTGGGTCAAGGCGGGGCGCCTGACGCGGCTGCACCGCGGTCTCTACGCCCTCGGCCACCGATCACTCACCCGTGACGGGTGGTGGAACGCTGCGGTGCTGGTCGGAGGGCCGGGCAGCACCCTCACCGCACGTGCCGGATGCACGATCTGGAGCGTCCTGCCGCACGATCACGGGCCGATCGACGTGATCCCCGCTGGCCGGGTCGCCGATCCGCCGCCGTGGGTGCGGGTGCACCGGACGAGGCTCGCGCCGCACGAGCGCGTCATCCGGCGCGGGCTCCCCGTCACCCTCCTGACGCGGGCGATCGTCGACCTCGCCGAGGACGGGTCGGACCACGAGGTCGGTACCGCCCTCGACCAGGCGCTGATGCGCGGTCTGTTGCACCGGCGCGAGCTCGACGCCGCGATCGCCGCTGCGCACGGACGCCACGGCCTCAAGGTGCTCTTGCCCGCCGTGCGCCGGCTCGGTGCGCACGGCGAGACGATCCTCTCGGCGACCGAGCGCGTCGTCCGCAACGTGCTGCTGGACCTCGACCTTCCCCGCCCCGCGATGAACGTCCGCGTCAACGGCCCCGGCCGGCGGACCTGCCGCCCCGACCTGCTCTGGGCCGACCAGCGGCTCATCGTCGAGGTCGACGGTCCCCAGCACGAGCTGCCCTACCAGCAGGCCCTCGACCGGGCCCGCGACGCCTGGCTGACGGAGGCGGGCTACCGGGTCGTGCGGTTCCCGGTGGAGCAGGTGGACGACCACATCGACGCGGTCGTCGCCCGGATCGTCCACGAGCTCCGGGCGAACCCGAGGCCCCTAGCCGAGCGGTTCGGCGTCATCCAGGTTGTTGCCACCCCTCGGCAACAACCTGGATGACGTCGCTGTCGGGCCCGCGCTACCCCGCAGCCGGGGGCGGCGCGACGCTCTTCAGGAAGAGGTCGGCGAGCTGGTCGGCCCCGACCGGGGCCGGGGCGCCGGTGAGCGGGTCGCCGCCGCTCGCCGTCTTGGGGAACGCGATCACGTCGCGGATCGAGTCGCGGCCGGCGAGGATCGCCACGATCCGGTCGATGCCCATCGCGATGCCGCCGTGCGGCGGCGCCCCGTACTTGAGTGCGTCGAGGAGGAAGCCGAAGCGCTCCTGCGCCTCGTCCTCGCTGAGGCCGATGACCTCGAAGACCTGGCTCTGCACCTCGGGGGTCGAGATGCGGATCGAGCCGCCGCCGATCTCCACGCCGTCGAGCGCGAGGTCGTAGGCCCGCGACAGCAGGGCCCCCGGATCCTCGAACGACCCCTTCGGCGCGGTGAACGGATGGTGGATCGCCGTGAACCCACCGCCGTCCAGCGGCTCGAACATCGGGAAGTCCACGACCCACACCGCCGCGTGGCGATCGGTGGGGATCAGGTCGAACTTCGCGCCCAGGTGCAGGCGCAGCGCACCGAGCACGGGGGCGGCGACCGCGGCCTGGTCGGCCACGAAGACGATGAGGTCGCCGGTCACGGCGCCGAGCGCCGCGTTGGCCGCGGCCACCCGCTCCTCCCCCAGGAACTTGGCGATCGGCGAGCGCCACGTGCTCCCGTTCTCGTCGTCCGGCTCCTTCACGAAGGCCCAGGCCACGGCCTTGCCGCCGTGCGTCTTGGCCACCTCGTTGAGGCCGTCCAGGTCGGCCCGCGACAGCGTCTGCTGCCCGCAGTTGATCGCGCGGACCACGCCGCCGCTGGCGATGACGCTCTGGAAGACCTTGAAGTCCGAGCCGGTCAGCGCCTCGGTGATGTCCTGGATCTCCAGACCGAAGCGCACGTCGGGCTTGTCGGAGCCGTAGCGCAGCATCACGTCGGCGTAGGACAGCCGGGGCCACGGCGCCGGGGCGATCTCGAAGTCGCCGACGGCGAAGACCTTGGTCATCACGCGCTCCATCACGGCGATGACGTCGTCCTCATCCACGAAGGACATCTCGAGGTCCAGCTGGGTGAACTCGGGCTGGCGGAAGCCCCGCAGGTCCTCGTCCCGGAAGCAGCGGGCGATCTGGTAGTACCGCTCGTAGCCGGCCATCATCAGCAGCTGCTTGAACAGCTGCGGGGACTGCGGCAGCGCGTACCACGACCCGGGCTGCAGCCGCGACGGCACGAGGAAGTCGCGGGCGCCCTCGGGCGTGGAGTTGGTGAGGATCGGCGTCTCGACGTCGACGAAGTCCTGCGCGTTGAGCTCGTCGCGGATGGCCCGCACGACGGCATGGCGCAGCAGCACCGTGTCGCGCATCCCCTCGCGGCGCAGGTCGATGACGCGGTGCTTCAGGCGCAGCGTCTCGTCGACCGGCGTGTCCTCGTCGACCGGGAACGGCGGGGTCTCCGCCTCGGCCAGGACGTCCATCGACGTCACCGACAGCTCGACCTCGCCGGTCGGCAGGTTCGGGTTGGCGTTGGCCCCGTCGCGCAGGACGATCTCGCCCTCCACGCTGATCACGTGCTCGGAGCGCAGGCGCTCGGCGGCGGCGAAGGCCGGGCCGCTGACGTCGGGGTGGAAGACGAGCTGCAGCAGCCCGGTGCGGTCGCGCAGGTCGATGAAGATCAGCCCGCCGTGGTCGCGGCGGCGGTGGACCCAGCCGGAGACCCGCCGGGTCTGGCCGGCGTCGGACGCGCGCGGAGCCCCCGCCCACGTGTCGCGGTAGCGGTTGGCCTCGGGCGGATGCATCGACGTACGGCTCACAGACTTCCCATTCCTCGTTGCACGGCGGCGACGACGGCATCGGGTGCCGGGTCGACGTCGTGTTGCTCTCCTGAATCCATGTCCTTCAGCACCGTGCCATCCTCGCGCACGATCACCACGAAGCGGGCGCCGACGCGAGCCGCCGCCTTCAGCTGGCCCTTCATCGAGCGGCCCGCCAGCTCCAGTTGGGCGTGGCGCCCCGCCTGGCGCGCGTAGGTGGCGATGGCGAACGCGGCGGTGCGCTGGGCCTCGCCCTCGAACGCGACGTACAGGTCGATCTGGGTCGTTCCGGCGGCGCGCTCGCCCGCCGCGAGCAGGATGCGCTCCACACCGGCCGCCCAGCCGCAGCCGGGCGTGGCCGGGCCGCCGAGCTGCTCGACCAGGCCGTCGTAGCGGCCCCCGCCGCCCACCGCGCTCTGCGCGCCGAGCGCGCCGCTGGTGAACTCGAAGACGGTGCGCGCGTAGTAGTCCAGGCCGCGGACCAGCGTCGGGTCGATCACGTAGGCCACGTCGGCGACGTCCAGCAGCTCACGGACCTGGGCGAAGTGGGCGGCATCGTCCGCGTCGAGCTCGTCGAGCAGCAGCGGGGCGGTCTTCATCACCTCGACGGTGCCGGGGTGGTCGGAGTCGAAGGCGCGCAGCGGGTTGAGGTCGATCCGCCCGCGGACCTCCTCGCTCAGCTGGTCCTCGTGGGCGCGCAGGTGGGCCTGCAGCCGGTCGCGGTAGGAGGCGCGGGTGGCGGGCGTGCCGAGGCTGGAGATCCGCAGCTCCAGCTGCTCGACGCCCACCTCGTCGAGCACCCGGTGCAGCAGCGTGATCAGCTCCGCGTCGACCGCGGGGTCCCCCGCGCCGATCGCCTCGGCGCCGATCTGCCAGAACTGGCGCTGGCGGCCGGCCTGGGCGCGCTCGTAGCGGAAGCAGGCGCTGACGTACCAGAGCTTCACGGGCTGCGGGAGCTTGTGCATCCCGTGCTCGAGGTAGGCGCGGGCGATCGGCGCCGTCACCTCGGGGCGCAGCGTGAGCGACCGGCCACCACCGTCCTCGAACGTGTACATCTCCTTCTGGACGATGTCCGTCGACTCGCCGACCGTGCGCTTGAACAGGTCGGTCGCCTCGAACATCGGCGTCTCGATGCGCTCGTAGCCGGCCGCGCCGAGGATCCGCCCAGCGGCCTCCTCCAGCGCGTGCCGCGCGTCCTCCTGGGCGGGCAGCACGTCGTGCGTGCCCCGCGGTGCCTGGACCTTGGCCATGTCAGCGACCGGTCAGCTCGGCCAGGAAGGGATTGGTCGCGCGCTCGCGACCCAGGGTGGTCGTCCCCATGTGCCCGGGGAGGACCGGCGTCGCGTCGTCGAAGCGCTCCAGGAGCGTGCCGATCGACCGCTCCAGCGTGGGCCAGTCCCCGCCGGGCAGGTCGACGCGGCCGACCGAGCCCTCGAAGAGCACGTCGCCGGAGAACAGCGCGGTCGCCCCCGCCCCGGTGATGGCGTAGGTGACGTGGCCGGGGCTGTGGCCCGGGGTGAAGACGACCTCGATGTCCAGGCCCGCGAGGGTCAGCGTCTCGCCGCCGGCGACCGTCTCCTCGGCCTCCCAGCTCTCGTACGGGCCGAACCCGGCGAAGGGGACGAACGACATGATGTCGGCCAGCACGTGGCGCTCCAGCTCGGGCACGTACACGGGCGCGCCGGTGGCCTTCGCGATCGGGGCGACGGCGCCGACGTGGTCGAAGTGCGTGTGGGTGAGGAGGATCGCATCGAGCGTCAGGCCCTCCTTCTCGATCTCCTGGAGCAGGCGCGGGGCCTCCTCCCCCGGGTCGACGATGATCGCCCGGTCGGAGCCCTCGACCCACGCGAGGTACGTGTTCTCCTGGATGGGACCGACGGGGAAGCCACGGACCTGCACGCGATCAGCCCTTCTTCTTGGGCTTGGCGGCCGGCGGCTTGACCTGGCGAGAGGCGTCCGGCAGGCCCTGCTTCTTCATGCGGCGGCGGTACAGGGTGAGGTCCGTGTAATAGCCGAGCGGGATGTAGAACAGGAAGACGAAGGCGGCGAGGCCCACGGCGGCAGCGGCCGGCTGCTTGAAGATCAGGAGGACGGCGACGACGAAGATCGCGGTGGCGAAGGCCGAGCGCATCGCGGCGCCCTTCCACGTCGGCGGCTGGTTGAGCTTGTCGAGCCGCGTCTGCTGCTTGTCGGGCTTGCGCTCGTCGTCGTTGAGCGGCCGTCCGGTCCGTCCGCGGACCTCGACCATCCCGGCCGCGTTGCCCCGGTGCTTCGTCTGCCGCTTGCGCTTGGTCTGGGCCATGGACCGAAGGCTACGCCAGCGCGTCCTCGATCGTGGCGCGGTTGCGCAACGGGACGTCCGGGGGGAAGCCGTCGAACGCCGCCCGCGGGGCCAGGCCGACCAGCTCGGCCTCCGCCACCGGCGTGTGGCGGGCGATCGCAGAGACGACGGCGGCCAGGGGCACCGCTCGGTGGTCCTCCACGTTGCAGGACACCTGGGCGACGCCGCCGCGGGCCTCCAGCGCCACGCCGATCGCCCGCAGCCCGGGCAGTCCCTCGGGGCCGCCCTCGCGGATCAGCGCGGCGATGCGGCGGGCGTCCTCGATGGTCGCGGGCGGGGCCAGCTCGACGTTGAAGGCGACCAGCGGCGGCCGGGCGGTGACGAGCACGGCCCCGGCCGTGGCGTGCGGCACGGCCGGGCCGAAGTCGGGCTCCAGCTCACCGTCGGCCAGGCGCCGCGTGAGCGCGGGCAGTCCGCCGCGGCGCAGCTCGGCTCGGGTGCGGCCACCGGCCAGCGCGCCGTAGAGGAAGACGGGCAGCGCCAGGTCGCGGCCGATCGTCTCGGCCAGGGCGAGCGCCTCGGCCGTGGCGGCGCCCCGGCGGGCGTCGTCCAGGTGGACGATCGGGATCACGTCGATCGCGCCGACGTGCGGGTGCAGGCCGCGCGGGGTGCGCAGGTCGACGTGGGCGAGCGTGGCCCGGGTGCCGGCGAGCAGCGCGGGACCGAGGGTGCCGGGCGGGCCGGCGAGCGTGAACACCGCGCGGTGGTGGTCGGGGTCGGCGTGGCGGGCGGTGACCAGCCGGGCCGGCGGCTGGGACGCGAACGCGGCGCCGATCGCGTCGAGCGCCGCGGGGTCGGTGCCCTCGGAGACGTTGGGCACGGCCATCAGGAGGTCGGGGTCGGGCACCCCGCCAGCCTAGTGGCCAGGGGGCGCCTCGCCGTCCCTCCCGCCGAGCCGTACATCAGGGCCGCCGAGCGGCCGTGATGTACGCCTCGACGCGGAGCGCGAGCGTGGGGAGGCGCCGACCGCCCTCAGCCGGCGAAGTTCGGCCGGCGCAGGGCCGTGGTCGTGCTGCCGCCCGTACGGAACGTGCGGTCGCGGCCGTACGTGCGCTTGCCGCCCGGTCCGGTGACGACGAGCCGGTAGTGGTAGGTGGTGTCCGCCTTCAGCCGCTTGATGCGGGTGCTCAGGCGGATCGTCTTGGTGCCCTTGCCGGTCTTCACGGCCGGGGTACGGCTGCCGTAGTCGCGGGTGCGCCCGAACTCGAAGGACGCGGTGCCGCCGGCCGAGCCGGGCCGCACCGTGCCGCCCAGGCGCCCGGTGTCCGAGCCGACGCCCGTGGCCGCGCCGGTCGTCACCTTGGGGGCTCGCACCGCGGTCGTGCCGCCGGTGTCGTCGGTCCCGCCCGTCGTTCCGCCGGTCGTGCCGGTGCCGCCCGGGGTGGTCGTCCCCGTGCCGCCGGTGCCGGTGCCGCCCGTGCCGCCGGTCCCGCCCGTGCCGCCCGTCCCGCCCGTGCCGCCCGTGCCGTCGGGCGGCGTGGTGCAGACCGACCGGGTGATCACGTTGGTGTCGAGCGTGACCGCGCCGTTGCGGGCCAGGGCCCGGCCGTCGATCGTCGCGCCGGTGACGAGGGAGATCGACTGCAGCGCGAGGATGTTGCCCACGAAGGTGGTGGCGCCGCCGAGCGTCGCGGAGCTGCCGACCTGCCAGAACACGTTGCAGGCCTGGGCGCCGCCGATCAGCAGCACGCGGCTGGCGGACGCCGTGGTCAGTGCGGTGCCGGCCTGGAAGACGAACACCGCGTCGGGGTTGCCCTGGCCGTCGAGGGTGAGGTCGCCCGTGAGGCCCAGCGACGTCGCCGAGGTGTAGGTGCCCGACGTGAGGGTCAGGCCCGCCAGGTCGGCGGAGACCGTCACGTCGGAGCTGCGCCCGGCCGCGTCGTTGTACGCCGTCACGAGATCGGCCTGCGCCTGGAGCGCGACGCCGTCGTTGGCGTGCACGGTGCCGTTCACCGTGCCGGGCGGGAAGCCGGTGATCGCGGTGCCGGGCGACAGGCCCAGATCACCGGTGAGCACGCTGGGGCCGGTGTTGGTGACCGTGCTGCCGCCCAGGACGCTGAAGCTGCCCAGCGTGCCGAGGCCGACCGTGGCGGCCCCTGCGGACGAGGCGAGCGCGGCGCCGGCGAGCAGCGTGGCGGCCAGGACGCCGAACGTCCGGCGGGTGCGGTGCGTCCCGGGGGAATGGGCACGCGGATGGTGTCCACCGACGCGAGCGGCGTCGGTAGACGGGGTGGCTGTGGAAGCCATGTGATCCTCCGTCCAACGGCGCCGGGGGGACGCCGCTTCAAGTTTCAGAGGATCAAGATCGGCGCGGCGCGTTCCTCACGGCCTTGCGGGGCCTACGAACGGCGTCAGGCTCAACACTCTCGTATGAACAATGTATCAGACGACACAAGGTTTTGTGGCGCGTGGCCGCTTGCTGTCTGTCTTTGTTCTACGGGCCGTCCGGCACAGCGGATCAGCGGACATCGAACGTGTCGCGTCGCCATGCGCGAAAATCCCGCAAGCGACGCCGATCACCGGCCGACGGCTATCATCGGCGCCCGCGGCTGGGTAGCTCAGTTGGTTAGAGCGCACGACTCATAATCGTGAGGTCGGGAGTTCGAGTCTCCCCCCAGCTACTTCTTCTCGATGATGACCGCGTTGCCGTTCGCGGTGACGCCGAAGAGGAACGGCAGGTACAGCGTCCCGCCTTGCGACGTGACGGTCTCCGGATCCAGCGTGAGGTAGTCGAAGTCCACGCCGATCACCGCGTTGCATCCGAGGTCGTACGCGGACTCCTTGAGCTCGGCGAGGGCCTCCCGCCGGATGTGCACCAGGGAGTCCATGAGATCGCTCCCGACGTTCCCCCTGACGCCGAACCACCCCTGTGTGGGGCGGGCGACCTCGACCGCGCTGTCGCCGGAGATGTAGCCGGAGTACTTGGTGATCGTGTAGCCGTCGAAGTTGAAGCCCGAGGTGATGAGCATGCTGGCGAGCTCCTGCTGCTTCTCCGCGAAGGCCCGGTCGATGCCTGCCTGCTCCTCCGCCAGCGCCGCCTGCTCCTGCGCGAGACGTTCCCGCTCCTGCACCACGTACTCGTTGTACGCCCGGACCAACTCGTCCGGGTCGACGGTGTCGTCGACGGTGAGTCCGCCCGTCATCCCGGACTTGTGCGGGAAGCTGGACACCCTCAGCCATCCGTCGAAGGCCCGCGGGTCGATCCCGTTGTTCTTGGCGATGTCCTTGGACTTCATCGTGCTCCTCTAGCCGAGGTACTGCCTGGCTGTCTGGTTCGTGGGGTCGAGGTCGAGGACCAATCCTGCGTACCGGCGGCTGTTCGCGGGATCGTCCTGGCACTTCTGGAGGAGCCGCTGGATGTCGGAATAGACGCCGATCACGGACTCCTCCTGCCGCAGATCGTCGGCCTGCGGCACGAATCGCGATCGGCAATAGGCACAGACGACGTAGCCGTCCTGCTCGGACAGCTCCTTGCTCCCGCATCGCGTGCACGCGATCAGCTTCATCGGACCGTCCGGACCGCGCGGCCGACGAACGTCTCGGCGCTACGAGAGACCAAGAGCCCGGGCCTTGGCGGCGTCGTAGTCGGCCTGCTCGATCAGACCCGCGTCCAGTGCGCGCTTGAGACCTTCCAGGGTGGTCACCAGGTCCTGCCCTCCTTGCGTGCCCGTCCCGCTCGCGTCCGCCGGCGGCGGCTGCGGCTGCATCAGCGATTGAAGGCCGACCGTCCCGGCGGCGATGCCCAGGCCGAGGATGCCCTCTGCGCCGCCGTCCTCCCCGGCAGCCTGCATCCCGGCGGCGACGGACGCCTGGAGGTTCGCGTTCCCTCGTGCGCCGGCGAGCGCATCCGCGCGCTGGACGGTCTTGAGGAGCTCCTTCGTGGGCTCGTCGTACTCGATGCCGACGATCGTCACGTTGGAGATCGCGAGCCCTCGGGTCGCCCTCCACCGGTAGCCGTCTTCCACGGCTTGGGCCAGCGACGTTGCGAAGCCGACCGCATCGTGCTGGATCCTGGTGATCCGATGCTCTCGGTCGGCGTCGTTCGTGTACGAGCTGAACGCGGCGGCGAGGGAGCCGACGACCTCAGCGAAGAGCTGGTCGGCAGCCGCGTTCTCCCGGTCGGTGAAGTCGAAGACCGCTGGGGTCTGCAAGTACGTGGCGGGAACGAGCTCCTTCGCGAAGACCACCGGGTCGACGATCCTCATGCTGTAGGTGCCGTGCGTCACGACGCCCACCTGAGCGTTCAGGTAGGCGTCGTCCCAGTAGACCTCGGACTGCGTCCCGAACTTGTTGTTGGGAAGCTCCTTCAAGGCGACGAAGAGCGCGAGTTGCTGCGCACCAGGGCGACCACCGAACTTGAGGCGCTCCCACGACTGCTTCACCAGGGACGTCGACCACGAGTCTCCGGCGAACACGGACTGCGAGTTCACGTCGTCCGAGTTCCAGATGTAGCCGCCAGGTTCAGCCGCGAACGCCGTGAGCTCGCCGTCTTCGAAGAGGAGCAGACCGTAGCCCTCCGGCACGACGATCTTGGAGCCGTTGGTCACGATGGCCTGCGAGTTCTTGGTATCCGATCCCCGACCGGCGTTCGTCCCCACCAGGGCGGCGGGGAAGAGCGCAGCGGTCGGCCCGATCCCGGCGGGAACGGTCAAGAAGTCCTTCCACTGGTCAGCGAACGTGCCGCCCACCGCACCGATTGCGGCCTTGATCAGACCCATTCCGTTCCCCGTTCCGTACTCGCAGGCTGCTACCCGGATCAGTCTGGCAGATTCACCGCGCCCAGCGGGGGCTACTCGCGCGCGGTCCGGGGCCGCGCCCCGAGCTCGGCGAGCAGCGCGTCCCATGCCGCGGCCCGGGCCGCGTGCGCCGCCGGATCGCCCCCGGGGATCCCCGCCGGCAGCACCACGGCCGGCGCCCCCGCCACCGCCTCACGAGTGTCAGCTGATGTACCGACTGGGTACATCAGCTGACCCTCGTGGGGCTGGGGCCCGGCGGCCGCACCATCCCCGACCCCGCCCGGCGTCCGCACGGCGAGCGTGCGCACCTCCCCCGCTCCCGGCACGCGCGCGAGCTGCTCGGCGGCCGTCGTCAGCGCCCCGTCGCCCGCCGGCGTGCCCTTGGCAGCGACCACGACGAGCAGCAGCACGCCCCGGGAGGCGAGCAGCGCGCCGGCCAGCGCGGCGACCACCTCGACCTCCGGCCGGTCGGCGGACCGGGCGTCGACCACCACCGTCGCGACCGGCGTCTCGTCGGCCGGACGCAGCAACGTGCCGACCACGCCCTCCCGCCACCGGCGCACGCGCACGCCGTCGGCGAGCAGGGACCGGGTGATCTCGCGCGTCGCGGTCCGCCGGTCGGGCAGCTCGAGCCGCACGTCGACCGTCACCGGCCGCAGGGACGCCAGCGCGGGGATCGGACCGGCCGGTCCCTTCGACGGCGCCCACATCTCCCCGAGGTCCTCGGCGCGCGCCGCGTTGGCCCGCCACACGCGGCCGTCGTCGTCGCGCAGCCGCCCGCGCCACACCAGCGTCTCGTCGGGCTCGGCGCCACGGGGCCGCAGCAGGAACGGCTCGTCCAGGAGCAGACCACCGGTCCCGCGGATCTCGAGTCCGGGCAGGGGGCGGTCGGGGGACGGATCGTCGTTCACCGCCTGATCGTCCCAGCCGCCCGGGCCCCGCGCGGTGCGGGCCCTACGATGAGGAGGATGCGGCCTCGCCTCCCCATGCTGGCCCTGACCGCGTCGACCGCCCTGCTCGCCGGCTGCGGCCACGACGCGCCGGCGCCCCAGACGTCGGACTTCCACGCCCCGACCCCCGCCGCGTGGAAGGTGACCGCGCACCCGCTCGGCCGCGGCGCGTTCGTGCCCGCCAACGTCGCGTTCGGCCCCACCGGCCTGAAGCTCAGGCTGCCCGGCGGCACCCTGGACGGCGGGGAGCTGCAGAGCGTGGGCACCACGGGCGACGGCACGTACACCGCCCGCCTGCGCTCGGCCGGGGTCCCCGGGTCGATCAGCGCGTTCTTCCTCTACCTCCACGACTTCTCCACCGACTCCAGCGACGAGCTGGACTTCGAGATCCCCGCCGGGCCGCCCCACCAGGCGATCCTCACCGTGTGGCGACGGGGCATCAAGACGCCGGTCGCCCAGCGCAAGGCGACGCTGCCCTTCGACCCGGCCGCGGCCGAGCACGAGTACGCGTTCGTGCGCGACGGGTCCGACGTGACGTTCACCGCCGACGGCCGCACGCTCTTCCGTTCCGCCAAGGCACCGGCCAACGCGCTCCACACCATCTTCAACGCCTGGTACCCCGATTGGCAGCAGCCGGCCACCCCGCCGCAGGAGGGCACGATGACCGTCTCCCGCTTCACCTTCGCCGGCCGATGACCACCGCGCTCGGCGTGCTCGCCGCCATCCTCACCACCACCGCGTGGATCCCCCAGCTGCTGCGCACGTTCCGCACCCGCCACGCCCGCGACCTGTCATGGGGGTACGTCCTCGTCTTCGGCGCTGGGGTCGCGCTGTGGTCGGTGTACGGCGTGCTCCGGGGCGACGTGGCGGTGATCGGCGCCAACGTGGTGACCCTGGTGCTGCTCGGCGCACTCGCCGTGCTGAAGTGGTCGACCGAACGCGGCCCCGACGGGCACGACGATCCCGACCCCGTGGCCTGACACCCTTCTCCGCCCGTGCCCGAGTCCTACACCGACACCCCGCTGCTCACCGCCCGCTTCGACGCGGCGCTGCACTACGCGACGGCCCACCACGCACGGCAGCTGCGCAAGGGGACGTCCGTGCCCTACACGGCGCACCTGCTCGCGGTCGCCTCGCTCGTGCTGGAGATGGAGGGCGACGAGGACGAGGCGATCGGCGGGCTCCTGCACGACGTGGTCGAGGACGGCGGCGGCACGGTCGCGCTGGCCGAGATCGCTGCGGCGTTCGGCCCGCCGGTGGCGGACATCGTCCTGGCCAACAGCGACTTCGTGGACGACGGCGAGGGCCGACCCACGGGCGGCCGCGGCTGGTACGCGGCGAAGAAGGCCTACCTCGACGCGTTCCCCGGGAAGTCGCCCGCCGCGCTGCGGGTGTGCCTGGCCGACAAGCTCCACAACGCCCGTTCGATCCTCCTGGACTACCGCACCCACGGGGACGACCTGTGGGCCCGCTTCGGTCAGGGGCAGGGCCTGGCGACCCGGGTCTACTACCGGGAGCTGGCCGCGGCGTTCGAGCGCGAGCGGCCGCGGCTGGGCCCCGCCGCCTCGCCCATGGTCGACGAGCTGCGCCGCACCGTCGACGGCATCACCGCGCTGGCCGAGACCCATCAGGGCCCGGACACGCGCGCGCTGTTCAGCGACTGATCCGACCCCGCGGCCTGCCCGCTCTATCCTCAGACGCATGCACACCCGCACCCTCGGCCGGACCGGCCGCACCGTCTCGGAGATCGGCTTCGGCGCCTGGCAGATCGGCGCCGACTGGGGTGACGTCGACGAGGACGAGGCGGTCGCCACGCTCCACGCCGCGGCGGACGCGGGCGTCACGTTCTTCGACACCGCCGACGTCTACGGCGACGGCCGCTCCGAGCGCCTCGTCGGCCGGCTGCTCCGCGAGCGCCCGGACGACGGCATCACGGTGGCGACCAAGATGGGCCGCCGGCTCGACCAGACGGTCGAGAACTACTCCCCCGCGAACTTCCGCGCGTGGAACGACCGGTCCCGGGAGAACCTCGGCGTCGAGACCCTCGACCTCGTGCAGCTCCACTGCCCGCCGACCGACCTCTACTACCACCCCGAGGTCTTCGCCGACCTCGACGCGATGGTGGACGAGGGGCGCATCGCCGCGTACGGCGTCAGCGTCGAGCGGGTCGAGGAGGCGCTGAAGGCGATCGAGTACCCGGGCGTCGCGACCGTGCAGATCATCGCCAACCCCTTCCGCCAGCGGCCCACCGGGCTGTTCTTCGCCGAGGCCGCGCGCCGCGGCGTGGGCATCGTGGTGCGCGTGCCGCTGGCCTCCGGCCTGTTGTCCGGCAAGTACACGCGAGACACCACGTTCTCCGCGGACGACCACCGGCAGTTCAACCGGCACGGCGAGGTCTTCGACGTCGGCGAGACGTTCGCGGGCGTGCCCTTCGAGGTCGGCCTCGACGCCGTCGAGGAGCTGCGGCCCCTCGTCCCCGAGGGCGCCACGCTGGCCCAGCTCGCGCTCCGCTGGATCCTCATGCACGACGCGGTCTCCACCGTGATCCCGGGGGCCCGCAACGCCGAGCAGACCCAGGGCAACGCCGCGGCCGCCGAGGTCGACGCGCTCAGCGAGGAGACGATGGAGAAGATCGCCGCGGTCTACGACGAGCGCATCGCCCCCTACGTCCACCAGCGCTGGTAGGCCGGACGATGACCGCCCCCGTCGTCGTCGTGATCACCGGTGCCTCCAGCGGCATCGGCGAGGAGACCGCCCGCAGATTGGCCCGTGAGCCCGGCGCCCAACTCGTGCTCGTCGCCCGCCGCGAGGACCGGCTCGCCGCGCTCGCCGCGGAGCTGCCCTGCCCCGCCACCTACGTGGCCGCCGACCTCACGGACGAGGAGGCCCCGGCCCGGCTGCGCGCCCACGTCGAGGAGGTCCACGGCGGCCGCGTCACCCTGCTCGTCAACAACGCCGGCGCGTCGTGGCGCGCGACGTTCGGCGACGGCGGCTACGAGAACGTGCGCCGCACGATGGCGATCAACTTCGACGCCGTCCTGCGCGTCACCGAGGCGCTGCTGCCCCTGCTGCGCGCATCGGCCCCGAGCGCGATCGTCAACGTGTCGAGCACCGCGGGCCGCATCTCCCGTCCCGGCGCGGGCGCCTACTCGGCCAGCAAGTTCGCGCTGGCCGGCTGGTCGGACTCACTCCACGCGGAGGAGCGCGAGCACGGCGTCCACGTCGGCCTGGTCCTCCCCGGGTTCGTCGTCACCGAGGGCTTCCCCGCCGACGAGCTGCGGGCCAAGCCGCACACGCGGTGGATGGTGTCCTCCGCGGACAAGGCCGCCGAGGCGATCGTCGAGACGGGCCTGCACGGCAAGGCCGAGCGGTACGTCCCCAAGCCGTACGCGCTCGCCGCGGTCGCGCGCATCCTCCTGCCCGGCCTGGTGCGCCGGGCGATGGGCGGCGGCGCGGGCCAGCTCTACACGACGAGGACGGGCGCGGACCGGCAGGAAGGCCAGCGCTAGGCGGCGGTCTCCGTCCGGCCGCGACGCCGCGCCTTGCGTACGGCGGTGCCGTACCGCCACTCGGTCGGCAGCGCCCCGAACGTGCCGCGCACGGCGACGCGGAAGGCACGCAGCTGCCGCTCGTCCCGGGCGTTCCACTCCAGCCCCAGGCGCTCGCGGATCGGGACGGGCAGGGTCCCGCGGGCCAGCCAGTTGGACCCGTCCACCACGACCGGCCGCAGCACCCTCCACGGCAGGCCGGCCAACCACGGGAACGGCGGCGGCGAATCGCGCGCGGCGGGCGAGAACGTCCAGCGCACCGGCTCGGTCTCGACGAGGACCTCGGCGATCATGCCGTCCCAGTAGCGCTCGAACGCGGCGTAGTCCGGCGGCACCGGCCGCAGCGACACGCCGTACGTGGCGTACCACCGGATCGACTCGTCGTAGAGCCGCTCCTTCTCGTCCCGGCGCAGCGGCCGGGCGTACAGCTCGCGCATCGCGATCTGGCTCTCGAAGAACGTGGCGTGCGTCCAGAAGAACACGTCGGGCGTGAGCGCGTGGTAGGACCGGCCGGTCTCGTCCACCCCGGAGATGCCGGTGTGGAAGTCGCGCACGCGGCGGCCGATCGCCGGCGCCTTCTCCCCCGCGTAGACCGTGGCGAGGATCGGCGGGACCGAGCGCAGCAGGCGGTTCCACTGGTTCTCGAAGACGTCGGAGTGCTCCACCAGCGCGGCCCCGACGGCCGGGTGCATCGCCTGCAGGACTCCGGCTCGGATGATCAGCAGCGCGCAGCGCAGGTCCCCGATGCAGTCCCACGTCAGCGAGCCGGGGCCCAGCGGCCCCAGCGTCACCTGCTCCTCGCGATCAACCGACAACATGTGTTGTCAGACTACCGGACCAGGACCTGGCGGCCGGGTCAGCTGGAGGAGGTGGGCGCCGCGTTGAGGATCAGCTCGGTCGCGTGGGCGACCATGCGCTCGGAGGAGACGTCGATCGTCCCGTTCAGCCACCCCAGGTACAGGTGGGCCAGCGCGCCGACCAGCGCGACCGAGGTGAGGCGCGCGTCGACCTCGTCCACCCCGGCACCGAACGCCGCGACGATCTGCACCCCGAGCAGGGCGGCGAAGCTCGGCACCGTGTTCACGCCGTGGCGCACCAGGGTGGCGTCGGAGAACGGCTCGGCCAGGAGGATGCGACCGCGGCGCCGGTCCTCCTCGAGGAAGGCAGTGAAGGCGGACAGGCCGGCCCGCGCCAGGTCACGGGGATCGGGGCCTGCCTCCAGCACCGCGTCGGCGATCACGTCGCGGGCCCGCTCGGAGACCGCGTCGTGCACCGCGATCAGGAGCTCCTCGCGATCGGTGAAGCTCTCGTAGAAGTAGCGCTCCGACAGCCGGGAGGCCCGGCAGACGGCCCGGACCGTCACCGCCGAGGCCCCGCCCGTGCCCAGCAGCTCGGTGCCGGCGTCCAGCAGGCGGTCGAACCGCTCGGCCCGCCGGGCCTCCAGCGTTCGGCCGCCCCAGAGGCGTTCTTCGTCAGGCATCGGCGCATATGATCGCACCGTCAACAAGGGACACGACGGCCGTGCGACCCGTTCACGACCCACAGTCTTGGCCCGCCGGGCGAAGACGCGGAGCGTGGACGCTCAGGCGCCGGACCAGCCGGCGGTCCGCGCGGCCTCGCGCAGCACCAGCTCGGCGACCACGACGAGCAGCGCCACGCCCGCGGTCATCGCCAGGGCCCGGCTGCGCTCCCGCGTGAGCAGCAGGGCGCAGAGAACACCGGCGACCGCCTCGATCACCAGGACCCGCATGGCCAGCGGGCGATGCCAGATGCTCTGCAGGAGCAGCGCCTCCCCGAGCAGCGCGCCGGCGACCGCCGCCGTGGACAGTGGGCCACGCCGCTGCCACCAGGCCGCGCCCGCCCAGCCGAACACCGCGCCTGCGGGGATCCCGCCGATCGCCCAGGCCAGGCCGACCGCGCCCGACGTGAAGCCGCCCATCTCGTGCTCCACGAAGTGGAAGATCGCGTAGTAGGCGAGCGGCCCGATGGCCAGCGCGCCCGCACCGGCCGCCGCGCCCAGGCGGTGCCGGCCCACGAACGCCCCGATCACGAAGGCGGCCAGCAGCCACGGCGCACCGAGCGCCGAGAACCAGTGGATCGTGCGCGCCTCGAACTGGTCGACGCCCCGGCCCATCGCGCCGAGGAAGATGCCGCCCACCACCGCGGCGCCCGCAGCGCGCCACGCGGACGGGACCCGGTCGCGATCGCGGGCCTCGATCCGGGCGATCTCAGAGGTCATCGGAACATGGTCGCAGACGCCCGCAAGGCCCATCGGGTTTTCCGATGCGCCCCGCTGGACCCCCCTTGAGGAGTGCGCCGAAACGGCCCATCGGGGTGCGCTGGGTCACACGACGGCCAGATGCCCCGGCGAACCACCCTGACGGTTCGTACAACTCCGCGACCCGCTCCGTGCCGGTCCTGAGTACGCCCAAGCCAACCATGGTGGGCGCATGACGCGCCGTCAACCGCCACTCGGTCCATACCGCACCCCCCGATGGTCGCCACCGCGCACCGACATGGCGAAATCGGCGCCGAAGTGCCCCTCGCAGCAACATGGACGGCCTCCACGGGGTTATTGTCTCGGCGTCCAAGCAGTAGCCATTTCCAGAGGGGATTCCATGAACGCCAGGTTCGGACGGCTCGCAGTCGTCATCGCCGCGCTCGTCGCGGTCAGCATGTTCTTCGTCGCTTGCGGCGACGACAAGAAGGACGACACGACCGCCGCCACCACCGCAGCGCCCACGGACACGACGGCCACCGCGGCCATCGCCGTGCCGGATGCCTTCAAGGGCAAGACGCTCGTCGTCGCGTCCGACGCGTCCTACGCGCCGAACGAGTTCTTCGACAAGGACGGCAAGACCGTCGTCGGCATGGACGTCGACCTGATCAAGGCCATCGCCGACAAGCTCGGCCTCGAGGTCGATGTCCAGAACGCTCCGTTCGACGGCATCATCCCGGGCATCAAGGCCGACAAGTACCAGGTCGGCATCTCGTCCTTCACGGACAACAAGGAGCGCGAGGCGACGGTCGACTTCGCGACGTACTTCACCGCCGGCAGCTCGTTCTACGTCCCGACCGACGGTGGTCCGGACATCCAGACGGTCGCCGACCTGTGTGACCAGAAGGTCGCCGTGCAGAAGGGCACCGTGCAGGCCGACGACGCCGCCGCCCAGGCCAAGAAGTGCAAGGTCGACGTCCAGGTCTTCCCCGACCAGAACGCCGTGAACCTCGCGCTGAAGTCCGGCCGCGCGAACGTCGCCATGGCCGACTCCCCGGTCGCCGCGTACGCCGTCAAGCAGTCCAACGGCGCGTTCAAGCTGTCCGGCTCCTCCTACGACGACGCTCCGTACGGCATCGCCGTCCCCAAGGACAGCGGTCTGGCCGAGCCGATCGTCGAGGCCCTGAAGGCGATGATCGCCGACGGTTCCTACAAGGAGATCCTGACCAAGTGGGGCGTCGAGTCCGGCGCCATCACGGATCCGGTCGTCAACGGAGCGACGAGCTAGTCCCCCCGGACGAGCTCCTCGTTTCCTAGGCAAGAACACGGTGTCCAGCAACGACACCACCAAAACCCCGGTGACCACCGGCCGGCCTGAAGCGATTCAGGCCGTGCCGGTGCGTCACCCGGGGCGCTGGGTCTCCGGCGTGATCATCCTGGTGATCGTCGTCCTGATGATCCGGTCGGTGGCGACGAACAAGAACTTCGAATGGGGCGTGGTCGGGGACTACCTCTTCGACGACTCCATCCTCCAGGGCCTCCTGAAGACCCTGTACCTGACCGTCATCTCGATGGTCATCGGCGTGGTGCTCGGCGTGATCCTCGCCGTCATGCGCCTGTCCAAGAACCCCCTCGTGTCGTCCGCGAGCTGGTTCTACATCTGGGTCTTCCGCGGCACGCCGCTGCTCGTCCAGATCATCTTCTGGTTCAACCTGAGCGCGCTGTACAAGGTCATCACCTTCGGCACGCCGTTCATCAGCCTGAACGCCAACGACTTCATCACCCCGTTCCTCGCCGGCATGCTCGCCCTCGGGTTGAACGAGGGCGCGTACATGTCCGAGATCGTCCGCGCCGGCATCCTGTCGGTCGACGAGGGGCAGCAGGAGGCGTCGTCCGCGCTGGGCATGAGCCGCCTGCAGACGATGCGGCGCATCATCCTGCCGCAGGCCATGCGCGTGATCGTGCCGCCGACCGGCAACGAGACCATCTCGATGCTCAAGAACACGGCCCTGGTCAGCGTCATCGCCGTGCCCGAGCTCCTGTACTCGGCGCAGATCATCTACTCGCGGACCTACGCGACGATCCCGCTGCTGATCGTGGCCTCCATCTGGTACCTGGTGATCACGTCGATCATGTCGTTCGGCCAGTACTACCTCGAGCGCTACTACGCCCGCGGTTCCACGCGGAACCTGCCCGAGACGCCGATCCAGAAGCTCAAGCGCGTGCTGACGTCGAACCGACGACAGCCGCCGCCCCCCACACCCCCGTCATCGGAGATGCACCTGCCGGGCAGCCTCGGAGGTCTGCGATGAGCACCCCAGCCACGACCACCCCGATGGTCCGTTCCGAAGCCGTCCACAAGAGCTTCGGCGACAACCAGGTCCTCAAGGGGATCACGCTCGACGTCGCGCCGCAGGAGGTGATGGCGTTGCTCGGCCCCTCCGGGTCCGGCAAGTCGACCTTCCTGCGGTGCATCAACCACCTCGAGAAGATCAACGCGGGCCGCCTGTCGGTCGACGGCGAGCTCGTCGGCTACCGCGAGAAGGGCGGGAAGATCTACGAGCTGCGGGACCACGAGGTCGCCAAGAAGCGCGAGGAGATCGGCATGGTCTTCCAGCGCTTCAACCTCTTCCCGCACATGACCGCGGTCGGCAACGTCATCGAGGCCCCGGTCAAGGTCAAGAAGCAGGACAAGAAGCAGGCGGTCGCGCGGGCCAAGGAGCTCCTCGACCGGGTTGGGCTGGGCGACAAGTACTACGCCTACCCCAACCAGCTCTCGGGCGGCCAGCAGCAGCGCGTGGCGATCGCCCGCGCGCTGGCGATGGACCCGAAGCTGATGCTGTTCGACGAGCCGACGTCCGCCCTGGACCCGGAGCTCGTCGGCGAGGTGCTCGACGTGATGCGCCAGCTGGCCAAGGACGGCATGACGATGATCGTCGTGACGCACGAGGTCGGCTTCGCCCGCGAGGTCTGCGACAACGTCGTCTTCATGGACGGCGGCGTCGTGGTCGAGCAGGGTCCGCCCTCCGAGGTCTTCGGCAACCCCAAGCACGAGCGCACCAAGAGCTTCCTCTCCAAGGTGCTCTAGACGCCGCACGGCCACCGCACGTCAGGGGACGCGCGACCGGCCCGCCGCACCGCACCACCGTCCCATCCGTCCCACCGAGAGGCGGATCCCGACCCGAGAGGGCTCGGGATCCGCCTCTCGTCGTTCTCAGGCCAGCTCGCCGGCCTCCAGGCGGGCGCGCAGGACCTTCTTGTCGAACTTGCCGACGGACGTCTTGGGCACCTCGTCGATGAAGACGATCGACTCGGGCAGCCACCACTTGGCGACCATCGGCTCCAGGTGGGAGCGCACGTCGTCCGCCGACAGGTCGCCGCCCTCGACGAGCACGACGCAGGCCAGCGGCCGCTCGTCCCAGCGCTCGTCGGGCCGGGCGATGACCGCGGCCTCGAGCACGAGGTCGTGCTCCATGATCGCGTTCTCCAGCTCCACGGAGGAGATCCACTCGCCGCCGGACTTGATCAGGTCCTTGGCCCGGTCGGTGAGCTGGACGTAGCCCTTGGCGTCCATGATCCCGATGTCCCCCGTGCGCAGCCACTCGCCGTCGAACTTCTCGGCGTTGTCGGCGTCGGTGGCCCCGAAGTAGCGCGAGGCGATCCACGGGCCGCGGACCTGCACCTCGCCGACGGACTCGCCGTCCCACGGCTCGATGCCCTCGTCGCTGGCGATCCGCATGTCGACCCAGGGCAGCACGCGGCCCTGGCCGGCCCGCAGGCGCCAGTACTCGTCACTGCCCTCCTCGACCTCCGCGGGCGGCAGGGCGAGGGAGCAGACGGGGCTCGTCTCGGTCATCCCCCAACCCTGGAAGATCCGCATGCCGTGCCGCTCCTGGAAGCCGCGCATCAGGCCGACCGGCACCGCCGAGCCGCCGCACAGGCCGCGCTCCACGCTGGACAGGTCGGGCTGGTGCTCGTCGGCGTAGCGCAGCAGGTCGTTCATCACCGTCGGCACGCCGTACACCGTGGTCGGGCGCTCCGCCTCGATCAGCTTCGCCAGCGGCTCCGCCTGCAGGAAGCGGGACGGCATGATCAGCGACGCCCCGGTGAGCGCGGCCGCGAACGGCGTGCCCCACGCGTTCACGTGGAACATCGGGACGATCGGCAGCAGCCGGTCCTTGGAGGAGATGCCGCCCGCGTCGGCCATGCAGCTGCTGGTCGCGTGCAGGGAGACCGAGCGGTGCGAGTACAGCACGCCCTTGGGGTTCCCGGTCGTGCCCGACGTGTAGCAGAGGGACGCGGCGCTGCGCTCGTCCACCTCGGGCCAGTCGTAGGGGCCGTCCCCGGCGTCGGCGAGCAGCTCCTCGTAGCGCAGCACGTTGGGCAGGCCGTCGGCCGGACCGTCGCCCATCACGATGAAGTGGCGCACGTTCGGCATCTGATCGACGAGCGGCGCCAGCAGCGGCACGAGGCTGTCGTCGACGAAGACGACCTGGTCCTCGGCGTTGTTGACGATGAACACGGTCTGCTCGGCGAACAGGCGGATGTTCAGCGTGTGCAGCACGTAGCCGGCGCACGGGACCGCCATGTACAGCTCGAAGTGGCGCTGGTTGTTCCAGGCGAACGTGCCGACGCGATCGCCCTCGGCCAGGCCGAGCTTGGCCAGCGCGCGGGCCAGCCGGTCGACGCGGTCGCCGATCTCGCCGAACGTCGCCCGGCTGACGCCCCCGGCGGGCAGCGCCGTCGGGTCGTCGAGGGTGACGACCTCGCGATCGGCGTAGACGGTCCGCATCCGGCTCAGCATGTGCTGCACCGTGAGCGGGTAGTCGTTCTGCATCAGCCCTTCGAGCATCGGCGGCCTCTCCTGTCGATTGCCCGGGGTCTCCCCCGCGTGGTCCTAGCCTAAGCGACCGGCGCGGGTGGGCTCTCCGACTCGCGGGGAGCGACGGCCTGCCCGGTCTCCACCAGCCAGGCGCGGAGCTGGCGGTGCATCGCCTCGACCCCCACGATCGGGGCCCCGGGCGCGCTCCACGCGGTCGGGACGAGCGCGAACGGGAACTGCTGGCGCCCGCCCAGCCCGCCGTGGGCGCCGACCAGCTCCTCGAACGCGCAGATCTCCTCGGTCTCCGGGTCGAAGAACGAGTTGACGAGCAGGTCGGGGCAGTGCGCGAACGAGTCGTGGCGGCGCAGGTGCCAGGGCGCGTTGGGCCCGAACGGGGCGAGCGGGTCCTCGCCCTCCACGCGGCCCTCGTCGAGGAAGTGGGTGCCGCGCGCGCCGAGGGCGACGGCCCCGTGCTCGGCGCTGCGGGCCATCACCCAGCCGACGCCCGCGTGGTCGCGCAGCGTGCGCACCAGGCCGGGATGCGCCGCCTCGACCTCCTCCAGGGTCATGCGCGCGTCGGAGGCGGTGAGCGAGATCAGCCCGAGGTTGCCCGACGCCAGGACGATCGCCGCCGGCCCCGTCGCCGTCCCGGACACCACGACGGCCTCGCGCTGGGCCAGCGCCGCGCTCGTCTCGTCGTCCAGGGCGATCACGCCGTCGCGCACCCGGTTGCGGGTCGCCCGGCGCAGCACCCGGGCGCCGGTGCTGTCGCCCGCGGCCGCCTCGGTCAGCGCGACGCCGAACGCGGCGCCGCCCTCGTCGGCCGTCGGGGGTGCCCGCACCTCCCCTTCGATCGCGGCGTTGACCACCGCCTCCAGCGTCTCCCCGTACCGCTGCAGGAACGTCGCACCCTGGCTCTGGCCGTGGTCGGAGAGCACCACCAGGTGGTAGGGACGCGGCGCGAGCCGGCGGGCCCGGTCCAGCCGGGCGATCTCCCGGTCGAGCTGGGTGAGGACCTTCAGCGCGTCGGGCCGCGTGATCCCCGAATGGTGGGCGACCTCGTCGTAGGCCACGAACGTCGAGTACGTGACCGGGATGCCGGTGTACATGTCCGCCACGAGCGTGGCGACGTTGAGGTCGCGGCACACCACGGTCTGCGACACGCGCAGCAGCGGGTAGATGCCGCCGCGCTGGGCCTTCTCCAGGCGGGGCCGCTCGTCGATGCGCCGCTGCCGCCGCGCGGCGCGCACCTCGGCGACGACGTCGACCACGCTGAACGCGAGGGTGCGGATGAAGCCCTGGGGCTGGCCGAAGTACGCGAAGAAGTCCGAGCCGGTCTCCCGGCCGCGCACGAGGATCGTGCTCATGGTGGCCAGCGAGCGCGGCGCGTCGCCGGAGAGCATGTTGCCGACCGCCGCGCCGTCGACCGCGAGCAGGCCGGCGCCGTCGGAGTGGCGGCGCTCGATCTCCTCGGCGTCCTTGGGATGGTTGGAGACCATGATCCGGCCCGTCTCCTTCTCGTACCAGCGGAAGCCGGGCATGTCGGCGTTGCTGCCGAGCAGCAGCCCGGCCTGGCTGGCGCCGGTCTGGGAGGACAGGTCGCACTCCCAGCCCTCGACGCGGTGCGTGCCCTCGGCGATCCAGGCGGCCAGGTGCGGCATGTGCCCGCCGTCCAGCGCCTCGCGCAGCGTCCGCTCCCCCAGGCCGTCGATCTCGAAGAACACGACGCCGGGCACGTCGCTGGTCCGGATGCCGGAGCCCCGGCGGGCCCGCCGGCGGATCACCCGCACGTTGACCGTCTCCCGCTCGGCGTAGACCAGCGACTCCAGGATCGTGGCGACCACGGCCATGACGATCGCGACGACGACGGCGGCGCCCAGGTCGCAGTGGACGTCGTCCAGCAGTTGGGCGGAGAGCCAGACGATCGCCCCGTTGAGCACGAGCGTCGCGAGCAGGACGAAGACGACGGTGAGCCGCAGGGCCAGGCCGATGAGCAGCGGCCACAGCAGCGCGTTGAGGATCGCCACGCACAGCGTCAGCTCCACCCCGGCGGCGAACGACCGCATCTCGAAGCCGGCCAGCACCCGGTCGAGCCCGAGCAGGACGAGCCCCATCAGGGGGAACGTGAGCCCCAGCCACAGCGCCGTGCGCAGGACGCTGCGCCGGTTCGGAGGCAGTGGCCTCACGCGTCGGCCATGCGCCGCTCGTAGTCCTCGCGCGCCCGGGGGTCGACGTCGGTGTAGATCTTGTGCACGCCCAGCGCGCGGTTGGCCTTGATCCGCGTGGCCGGGGACAGCAGCAGGCCGCCCCGGGCCAGGGCGCCCAGGTTGCGCGGCACGTAGACCTCGGGCCGGCCGGTCCGCAGCGCGTCGAGGATCGCCGCGGCCACCTCGCTCGGCGGGATCAGCTTCACCGCCTTCACGTCGTGCGTGCCGTCCATCATCTGGGTCTGGACCGGGCCGGGCATCACGCAGGTGAAGTCCAGGCCCTGGCCCCACAGCTCGGCCCGGACCGCCTCGGTGAGGCCGACGACGCCGTGCTTGGACGCCGCGTAGGCCACGAGCCCGGGCGGTCCCGACTTGCCGGCCAGGGACGCGACGTTGACCACGTGCCCGGCGCCGCGCGGCAGCATCCGCTGGACCGCGAGCTGCGTGCCGATCAGCGGCCCGTTCAGGTTGATGTCGATCGTCCGGGCGATCATGCCCGGGTCCTGGTCCACGAACGGCGCCGCCGGTGCGATCCCCGCGTTGTTGATCAGCACGTCGAGCGGGCCGAGCTCCTCCTCCGCGGCGTCCAGGAACGCGGTGAACGAGGCGCGATCGGTGACGTCGAGCTCGCGCACCAGGTGCGGTCCGTAGAGCGTCCCGGCCACGCGCTCGGCACCCGCGACGTCGAGGTCGCCGAGCGCGACCTTGGCCCCCGCCCGGCTGAGCGCGCCCACCGTCGCCGCCCCGATGCCTCCGGCGGCGCCCGTGACCGCCACCGTCCTGCCCGACAGATCCCGATGCTCCTGCGCCATGCCGTGCCCCGTCCCGAATCGCTTGCCAACCGCCCGGTCGCCCCGGGTGCTGGCACAGGAATACCGCATCTCCCGTCGAACATCGCGCCCGTACCACTCAAACTCGGCAGGGGAGCACGTTCGATGAGCACGCCAGGCGGTTACGGCCAGCAGGGTCCACAGGGTCCGCAGTACCAGCAGCCGGGGTCGTATCCGCAGGCGGGTGGCTACCCGCCCGCCGGCGCGCCGGAGAAGAAGCCGAACATGAAGGTCTACTGGGCGATCACCGTCGTCGCCGTCCTGGGCCTCGCGGTCGCCGGGTACTTCTTCGGTCGCAGCGAGGGCGAGAAGCAGTACGACCCGGGCACGGCGGGCTACCAGCGCATCTACCAGGCGGGCTACGAGCAGGGTCGCACCGGTGGTGAGGCCAGCGGCACCGCCGCCGGCAAGAAGGCGGGCGAGGAGGCCGGGACGAAGGCCGGCCTCGAGCAGGGCAAGGCCCAGGGCACCGCGCAGGGCACGCAGGAGGGCGCGACCGCCGCGCTCGGCGGGTTCACCCAGTGGGACACGGACGGGACGTTCTACGTCGTGACGGCCGGGGCCGGCTCCCAGGACGAGGTGCCGACCGTGATCACGTCGCGGGTGCCGATGTCCTCCGACACCTACTACTCGCCGTGCGAGAGCGACCCGTCCACGCTGTGCACGTTCCCCCGTCCCCCCGCGGGCGGCAGCGGCGGCGCCAGCGCCCAGGCCGGCGACGACACCACCGACACGACCAGCGGCGACGACGTCTCGGATCGCGCAGGCGGCGCCGGGAACTAGCGGACCCGGGGCCCGGATCGCGTGAGGGACCGCTCACGCGATCGGGCCGCCCGGCCCTCGACGGTGCCCCGCACCGTCAGTCCCCCGAGGCGGGCCCGCACGCGTCCGCCGCGGGCCACGGTCACCGTCCCGTCCAGTGCGCCGGGGCCGTCCACCCGCAGCGTGCCGCGGATCGACATGTCGTCCTGGAGGCGCGCCAGGCCCGTGACCCGCACGCCCGGGACGTACGAGGAGCCGGTCAGCAGGAAGCCCCGGCCGGGCAGGTACTCGTAGCGCCCGCCGCGCAGCCCTCCCCCGCCCGGCCGTTCGTCCAGCGTCGTGCTCGCCCGGGCGACCGCCATGTCCAACGCGTCCTCCACCGTCGCCAGCGCGGCGGCCGCGACCCGACCGCGCTGCCCGGCGACGCCCACCAGCGGGCGCACGTCGGCCAGCTGCCGGGGCGCCCGCGGGGCGATCACCGGGCGCAGCGACAGCCCGCGGCACGGGTCGTCGACCGGAACGTCGCGCACGAAGCGGCTCAGCGCCCGGGTCGAGCACCCCGTCCAGTCGGTGTCGAGCTGGTCGTGGCCGTTCCCCGGAACCTCGACGACCGTGGCCCGCGGCAGCAGCGCCGCGAGCTGGCGGGCGTTCTCGATCGGGGTGCGGGTGTCGAGCGTGCCACCGAGGATCAGCGCGGGGACGTCGGGCAGCGGGGCGGTGGAGGGCGCGCGGGGCAGGGGCGCCCCCGGCCAGTGCAGGCAGTCGACCGGCGTGCTGCCCTGGAGCACCGTGCGCGTGGCGAACGGGGCGTACTGGGCCGGCGGGATCGCCGCGGCGGCGGCTTCGGCGTCCGCCGCCCGCTCGTCGGGCGGGTCGACCAGGGCGTAGGGCAGCTCCGCGTCGTCGCAGGTGGTGGCCGCGTTCAGGCCGAAGCTCAGCTCGTCCGCCCCGACGGAGGCGCCGTCGGCGACGCGGCGCAGGCGCACGAGCGGCGCGGGGTCGCCGTCGGCCGCGGCGCGCATCGCTCCGGGCAGCAGCGCGAGCAGCCCCGGGTTGAGGTCCCCGGACGTGACGATCGAGGCGAGCTCCCCCGCGTCGGTGATCTTGGAGTGGTGCACGCGGCCGCGGGCGTCGACCACGTCACCCGCCAGTGGGCCGGCCGCGTCCAGGCGATGGGTGACGGAGGCGAGGTCGGCGACCGGATCCGCGGTCGCGCGCCGGCAGCCATCGTCTGCACACAACGAGTGCAGCACGCGTGGAAGACGCGCGTAGGTGTCGAGCATGTAGGGGTCGGCGCCGTCCGGTCCCACCGTCGAGTCGAGGATCAGG
>Ga0247758_1000391_pt1 | contig 39089 bp, 22 predicted proteins | sample UWRJL156409C4_FD_180950 | JGI IMG/M metagenome (GOLD analysis project Ga0247758, IMG submission 180950) | Plant litter microbial communities from Arlington Agricultural Research Station in Wisconsin, United States - UWRJ-L156-409C-4 | ecosystem: Environmental > Terrestrial > Plant litter >...
TAACCTAAGACCGACATAATGTATCTTCAAACTCAAATAAGCGCCGGGTAGAAATAAAGTTCCTAGCCTTCCGAGGAAGAATTAAACTTTAAGGAACTCTTAAACGCGATCGACTTATCGACGGACTTGATCGACGAACGCTATCGACCAAGTGGGCTTAAGTTATTATTGTCGCGTTTAACTTCGGTGGTATATGAAAGGTGTGGGTGTACCGACAGGCACATATTTTGTTATATTTTCTTTTTCACATATATAACTGTATTACACCTTATCGTTACATCCTCCGCCCTTAACTCGATGCCGTTCCCTTCACTAGCCCCCTGTCGTTAACGGCTAAGATAATGTCACGTCTATTACTACCCTTTTCTAGTCTATTTTAAAAGCGTATAGATAACGTAGGGCTCCTTAAGACCATTCTTTAGCTTAACCTTTAGTTAGTAGTTAGTATTTAACAGAATAAGCATACGTTACATAACAAGCCTTTTTGGAAAAGGTTAATATATTCCCCTAAAATCCTTAAAAGAGCTAGAAGAAGCAGTATATGTATATAACCTTAAGCTCCATCTTATCTAGTAAATTAGCTAATTACATTACTATATTAATTAATAAATTAAGGTAGTTTAAGCTAATATGTAATTACTATTTATAATTTACTTACTTTAATATTTTTAAGTATAGTTTTTCTATTCAATGTTAATCTTTTTAATTATATAAGCTTTTAAGTTATTAATATAGGTAGTATTATTAACTTATTTACTGTTTCTTACCTTAATAACATCACTCTTATTATATATATTTTAATCTTAGTATTAAGGAAGTGCTTATATTATTAGTATATATTCTTTTAACGTTTTTTTCACTACTTAAGTTAGAGTTTCTTTATTTTAGGTTTAATATAAAAGATTTTAGATCGACTTTATATGTTCCTACTGCTGAGACTAATGTTAGTGAAATTAAAATGTTAATGTTAAAGATAGTTTAATTCTAAGCAGTAAGTTTTACCTATTTAAACTGTAAATTTAATATAAGATATTTATTAAATAACGTTTTATCAAGTTCCTCTTAAAAGTCTTATAATCCTCCTTAATTATCATCTTTATTAACGTCTTTAATAATATTTACCGATAAGCTTAGGTATGAGAATTACTATTAATATTGGAAGTACTGTAATAATTTTATATAGGATAAGATAAGTTATTTGGATTAAGATTTTAACTATCAGTATACCTAAGCTTTAAAATGTTAAAATCTTCAATTTACACTCCTTATAACGTAAACTCTGGCTAATACCTTTATTAAAGCCTAACTTATTAATATAAATATATTATAAGTATATACGTATTTACTAATACTTAAAATTATCTTATCTAGGAATACTTTATAGAAATAAGCTTTAACGTTAAGTATAATAAATATACTAATAATTAAGGATTTTAACATAGTTACTAACAGTATTAAATTATAATAGTGGAAATATTTTAATTTTTTCCTAAAGTACTTACGTTAGTATAAGGTTAATCTCCTTACTGTGACGACCCTGCAGGCTGTTACTTGGGCCGGGGCGGCCTGACGAATCCCCTGCAGAAGGAACAAGTGTGGGAAGATAGTACGTACAGTACTACGCACTGGGCCAGGGGTGCAAAGACCAGAAGCCCTTACGACCAGTAAGAAAGTGCTTAGTGGTCCATAAGAACTGACAACACTAAGCACCGCTCAGTTAACTGCTTGGCCGTAACTGCGTGGTGCACCACTAAGTATAACGGACTAAGTAAGGTACAAAGTACCTCTTAGTTAGTTATTATAGATAGCTATAGTTATGCCTATAACTTCCGTGAGGGACTCTAGTTCCTCACACTAGTATTTAATTGTTCATTTATGTCCTACTATTCAGACTCACCTCTATGCATTATAGTGACAACGACTTACAGTGACATTAAACCCCCGTCTAGGAGTGTTAGCTTAATAAGCCGTCTTCGGAACGCCTCTTACCTGTTAGCGTCCTGCTATACGTTCTGTCTTAACCTGCGCTAGTCCTCTCGAGGCCTGTGTCAGGTGCAGGTTGTAATACATACCTAGCTAGGGATAATTAATTAGCGTAAAGATAGTAATATATTAAAAAATAATTCTTATTTCTTCAGACTTATTTACTGTTTATAACATAAGGTATAAGTGAATTATATTAGATGAAATAGCTATAAGCCTAGATAAGAGAAATATTAATCTTAAAGGGTATCAGTATATTAAAGTATATCTATATAATATAATGCTTACTTTAATATCGGAAACGAAATATATAATAATCTTAAGTGTTTTTCAACTTCCTCTTCTTTAATTTATAAAATTATACCTAGTTGCTTAATTACTCTTCCCTTAACTAATATATAAGATTTCTATATTTATATAATTCTTTAATGTATTTATAAAATGAAACAGTAAAATAAAATAACCGATTATCCACTCTCTTAAGGAAGGGTGTGACGACCCTGCAGGCCGTCACTTGGGCCGGGGCGGCCCGACGAATCCCCCGCAGAAGGAATAGTGCAGAAGGACAGTATATACTGTCCAGGCGCACTGGGCCAGGGGTGTAAAGACCTGAAGCCCCTACGACTAATGAGGTGCTGCTCGCAGCATACCGAGTGCTCGCATCGCGAGCAGGAGAGACCTCATAAGCAGAACGCTTACGTGGTGTAAAATGCTTATATAACAAGCACTTACAACACTATAAGTAAGGTATAAAATACCTCTCAGTTAGTTAATATAAATAGTTATAGTTATAACTATAACTACTGTAAAGGACTCCAGTTCCTCACGCTAATATTTAATTATTCATTTATATCTTACTATTTAAACTTACCTTTATGCATTATAGTGACAGTAACCTATAGTAACATTAAACCCCCGTCTAGGAGTGCTAACTTAATAAGCTGTTTTCAGAACACTTTTTACCTATTAGCGTCCTGCCATACGTTTTATCTTAACCCATACCAGTCCTCTTAAGGCCTATATTAAGTGTAGGTTATAATATAATACTAACGTCCTAGTTTTAAACGCTGTTTATTAAACTCTTAGATACCACCTCCCTCCCATTACTAACATATTAACCTTTAAAAAAGGTAAGGAGATTAAGGAGGTGTAAGCCCAGCCTTAACTCCCTATTATTAATAAGTTAGCCGTACGCCTTAAAGACTTAAACCTTAATTAGCAGGGACTGGTTAAGGAATTTAATAAAGTTTTCCCTAAAGATATTAAAAGCTATATTAGTCTTATTAAGAAACTTTAAGCCTGACTTAACGCTATTAAGCTGGAGAATAATAACCTTAAGGGCTTATAGAAGAAATAAGTAAAGCTCCCCTTATTATTACACTTTAAGGGAGAATTTACATAGCTAGAGTTATAAATAGCTTAACTTTAAAGCTATATCACTTATTATAATAAGTAATTCTTTAAAGAAGAAGGAAAAGTTAGGTTTACCAGAGCCTTACTAGATAAAGTAACCACTTGTTAATATAAACCTTATGTAAAAATAATTAATAACTTATCTGTAGATAAAGTGTGTAAAAAGGCCCTTAAGACCTGGGCCCTTTTTAACGATTTTAATGTTTTTATTAACTAGCTTTAAATTAAGTTTAGGGAGCTAAACGCTCCCAGATAGGCTAAACAGCGCCTTATAACCCTAAGACAGACGTCCTTAGTTTTTAAATTCTCCACCCGCTTTAAGTTAAAGGCAGTAAAGACTAAGCTTAGTTAAAAAGCCTTAATAATACTATTTTAAAGTGGATTAAAGGAATACGTTATTAAAGACCTTTATAAAGAAGACTGCCCAGATCGTTTTTAAAAGTTAGTTAAGATAGCTATTAAAGCTAATAACCAGTATTATAATCACCATTATTAGAAGAACTATTAGAAGGAACAGACCCCTTACCAGCTAAACAAATTAAAGAAGGGGAACTAGTTAACCGTGATAAGTTACCACTCTAGGCTAATGGATATTAATATAATAAACTGTCAGAACTAACCTAATTATAACAAACCTTAATAATAACAGTAATAAAAGCAGTCTAAAGACCTATTATAGGTTTAATGCTTTAACTGTAATAAGAAAGGACATATAGTATAACAGTACCTGTCGTTAAAGTAAGTTAATTAAAAACCCGTTCTAGAAGGAGGGAAACACGTTAGGTTTAACTTAAGAGATATCTATATTAGGATAGTAGGTAATAAAGAAGATTACATTTAAATAAATAAGTGTAACTTAAGAAACGTGGAAGAAGAGGAAGAACCTTAAGACGTAGTGTACCTAGTCCTTAAGGGTGTCTTAAAAGAGTTAGCTATAAAGGTGTAAGTTATAGAAAACTAACTTTAAAGTGGAAACTTGGAATCACTAGAGGTGTAGGTTATAAAAGACTAACTCCAGGAAGAGATGTTCCGGTTAGCTATTACAGGCCTTAAAAACCTTACCCTGTAAGTCTAGGAATTAAGAAAGTTTAAGAAGGACCTTAACTTAAAAATTACCAGAATAATAAAGGGAGTTAAAGAACTAGCCCTTTAGGCTACTTAAATAGTAAAGTAAGCTTTAGAAGGTGAAAGAGAATAAGTTAAGAGAATTAAACTAAAAAAACAGAAGTTCTTCTTAACAGTACCCTTTAAGACTTTTAAACACTTTAAGTACGTTAAGTGGATTAGCACCTTTACTTTCCTGGAAAAAGGATAGCTTAAATAGTTACCTTACATTAGAGTTAGTATACCTTAGACCGGTACCTTAAGGGTCCCCTAAGAAGGTATGAAGTAAGTATATTAGTAGAGAGTTTAAAAGCTAAAGGAAAAACATTAAGAGTTAGTAAACGAAGTAGAGGACCTATAAGTTAAAGGCCTTACTATAACGTTTAAAGATAAAGTAGTGGAAATTAAGTTATAACTTTATAATAAAGTTCACTTTACTAATTAACTTAAATACTAACTTATTAAAGAAGGCTACTTTGTGGAAGAATAAGCTGGGTTATTATTACTTAAGTTTTAAAAAGAGGTTTAGGAGAAATAACGTATATAAAGGTAAGTAGAAGAAGAAAAAGAATAAGGTGCCACTTCCCTTATCCTGTACTCTATAACTATAACATTAACAGTTAATATTAACTACCTTAGTTACAGAGATATATTATAGATTAATTATATATACGATAACTGTAACCTTAACTGGCATTATAAACCTAAGGCCCTTTATAACCACTTCCTAAGCATATAAAGGCGGGATTACGCTATTATAAAGGTAAAGTTAAAACTAGCTTACTATTAAGTCTCTTACTCCCTAATAAAAGAGTTTAATAATAAGTGGAAGGTTACCGTAGTTAACTAAACCCCCACTACGTACTGGTAAGGAGGGGTACTTAATAACTGCCCAGTTATAATATATTCGTTACACCTTAATGGAAAAGTTAGAGAGTGGTAAAGGCAGGAAGATTACTAACGGATTTAAGAGTAGAAAGACATTACTGTAATCTAAGCTTATAAAGCGTATTATTGATTTATTAAGGACTTTAAGAACATCATACCATTTAAAGTCAACTGGACGTTAAGGTGTAAAAACTTAAGAAAGGTTAATCGCTAAGTTTATTAAAGCTGCCTGTTTTTCTAAAAGGAATTAAGAAAAGGTTACAAGCCCTTTAAAAGGGCTGGAAATTAGTAATTTGCTAATTAGTAAAAACCTTAAGAAGAAGGAGAGGCACTTAGAGGTTAAGTTAGATAAAACCTTAAAGATAGGTGATTACTATAACTTAAATATTAAAAAAGTATAAGTATTATTTTATTAGTGTCGATATAATAGACGGAAGAGGGAGGCCGTTTAGGGTAAAAGTAATAATTAATAGCGGGAGTACTTCTAACCTAATACACCCCTTATTAGTTAACTGAAGGAAACTCCCTAATAAAGAGTATAAAGAGGCTATTCCCATTTAAAATAGTAAAGGAAGCTTATATTAGTATAATAACAGTAAAGTTACCTATTACTTACCACTTTTAATTAAAGTGGATAGGGATAAATAATAAGTAGACTTTAACGTTATACTAATTACAGGATATAATATAATCTTAAGTCTACCCTAGTTAGAAAAGTATAACTTTATAATTAACTAAAGGAGTAGTTACCTTACCTTTAGTAAATCTCCTAACTGTAATTACTGTTTAAAGAAAGTTAAAAAGGCACTGAATTGCTTTAGAGATATATAAAGTACTTAAAAGCACATTAAACCCTTAAAACTAAGTATAGTTTAAGTTAGGTTTATAAAGACAGTTAAAGGATTAGAAGGTTTACTACATTACTTAAATGACGATTTAAAAGGTGGAAAGAAGTAAGAAGCTAATTTATAAATAAATGAAAAAGTTAACTTATTTAAAGTACTTATAGAATATAGGAAGTTTACCTTATTCTGAAAGAAGATACTGTAATTACCAGACTATAGACTATAAGATTATAAAATTAAATTAAAGCTGGGAGTGAAGCTCCGTAACTTCTAGCCCTACTACCTAAACCCTTAATAAGCTAAGGCTTTAAGGGAGTACGTTAATAAAAACTTAAAGAACGGGTTTATTGTGGAATCTTAGTTCTTAGTAGGGTACTTAATGTTATTTATCTTAAAGAAGGGAGACGGTAAGCTATATATAATTATTAATTACTAAACGTTAAATAAAGATATAATTAAGAATTGTTACTTATTACTACTTATTATAGAAATGTAAGAACGGATTATTAGAGTAAATTAGTTCTTTAGCTTTAATTTCCTTATAAGATTTAACTATGTTAGAGTAAAGGAAAAGGATAAATATAAGACGGCCTTTTAGATTTATAACAGGTATTATTAGTATTATATTATATTAATAGGATTGATAAACGCCCTTACGACCTTTTAAAGCCTTATTAATAGTATTCTCCACCCCTTCCTTAATAAGTTTATCTTTATATATTTAAATAACGTTTTAATTTATTCTAAAACTTTAAAAGAATATTAAAAGTATATATAACAGGTTTTAATAACTTTTAAGAAGGTAAAGTTAATAATAAACTTAAAGAAGAGCTACTTTTATATTTAGGAGCTGAACTATTTAGGGTTTAAAGTAACTCTTAGAAGGCTTAAAATGTAACTGGAGAAGATAAAGGCAGTTAGGGATTAGTTTACTTTAAAGAATTAGAAAGAGTTATAAGTGTTTATCAGCTTTACAAACTTTTACTGTTATTTTATTAGGTATTTTACGAAAATTGTAAGATTACTTTATAAACTTATAAGTAAGGGAAAGCCGTTTAAGTGGACTGGTAAATAATAAAAGGTGTTTAAAGACCTTAAATACACCTTTATTACAGTATTAGTCCTAGCTCTCCCTGATTTCTTAAAGCCTTTTTAAGTCGAAACAGACTCTTTAGAGTTTACAATTAGTAGAGAACTTAATTAAGTCTAAGATAGTGGAAAACGTTACCTAGTTACCTTTTTATTAAAAGGAATCTACAGCTTAGCCCTGTAATATCTAATCTATAATAAGGAATTAATAGCGATTATTTAATACTTTATTAAGTAAGTATTATATTTAAACAGTATAGAGGAACTGGTTTAGGTCTTTTCAGACTATAATAACCTTTAGTACTTCCTAATAAAGGAACTTAGTCTACGGTAAATATAGTAGGTAAAGTTAATAGCCTTATTCTACTTCCAGATCTATTACGTTAAAAGAAAAGATAATAGGTAAGCCGATACTTTTAGTTGGAGACAGGACTATAAGGATACTAATCTGGTTTTAATCCCTGTTACTATATTTAATAAAGTTAAGAATAGCATATTAAAATATATATTGTAAATGTTAGATAATTAGACGCTAGAATAAACTATTAATATCTATATAAACTTATAAATAGAGTATAATATCTATTAATAATAATAGGACTTTTAGGTAAGAGGGTTAATAGAAGGAACTTATAAGTATAAGTGCCTTTTAAAAGACTTTTTAAGATATATATAAGACTGTAATAAAGAGTACTTAAAGTATTTAAATTATAATAAAACTAGTTATCAGTTAAAACAGTTACTAAAAGGTGTAAACGGCACATTTAAACTAGGAGTAAGGCTTTGGTATTAAGAGAAATTATATATTTATAAATTAAGTAAACAGAAAGAATACATTTAACAGGTTTATAAGTCTTAACTTAAAGGACATATAGGCTAAGTTAAGACTTTTATACAGGCCTAACAGGCGTACGCCTTCCTGGGAATAAAGAAGATAGTTAAGGAGGTGGTTAATAACTATAACATCTGCTATTATAAGCAAAACCGTCACTATAAGCCTTATAAACTTCTTAAACCACTTCCTATACTACAGGCGTTATAAAGCTTAATCTTACTTAACTTTATTACTAGGATTTTAGAGTTTAGGGACCTTACTATAAGAGTTACCTGTAATTAGATCCTTATAATAGTTAACAGATTAATAAAGTAAGCTTATTTCCTGCTAACCTTAAAGGATATAATAGTGGAGTAACTTACTTATATCTTTAAAAAAGAGGTAATTTTATAACACCTTTAACTAAATAATATCGTCACAGATTAAGATAAGCTAATTGTGTTAAAGTTCTAGTAAAAGCTAATATAAAGGATAAGTGTGAAAAGTAAGCTCTTAACAGCTTTCCACCTACAGATAGATAATTAAACAGAGTAAGTTAACTAGATACTTATAACGTATCTCTAAGCTTACGTTAACTTTAAATGAAATAACTGGTTTAAACTGTTACTAACAGCATAGATAGCCTATAATATAATATTAATTAAATTAACAGGTATATTACCGTTTTTTACTAATTACAGTAAGGAGCCTAAGCTCCGTTAAGGCCCACCTACTAACGCCCCTTAAGCTGTAATCTATACAGACTAAATATAGGAATTACATAACTACTTATAAGCTAAATTTAAGTTTACACATAAATAAATAAAGAAATTTACTAATAAACACTAAATAAAGTAACTAGTGTTTAAGAAAGGACTTTATTATAATGGTGAATAAGTTAAAGGACTAACTCTTTAAGAGGGGGACTATATTTACCTTTTTTCACGAAACTTACGTTTAAAACAACTTAGTAAGAAGCTTAACTTTAAAAGGTATAGACTATTTTAAATTAAGAAAAAGGTTACCACCTTTAATTATAAATTAAACTTACCTGCCAGTATAAAGGTGTAGATTAAGGTTTTTCATATCTCACTTTTAGAACCTGCCTTAAAAGGAGTTCTATTAGAAAAGAAGATTAAGATCGACACTGATAAGGATAAGTATAACGTTAAGGAAGTTATAAATTTATAGAAAGGAAAGAACACGTTTAAGTATCTTGTTAAATGGTTAGATTATAACTTTAAAAATAACTTATAAGAACTAGTTAAAAATCTTAAGTGCTTAAACCTAATTATGGAGTTTTACTAGAAGAATCCAGACTGATTAAAACTAATAATAAGAACTAGAAATAAAATAAGATCTGACATTTAAATTACTATATTAAAGAGTAAGACTACTATAGGACTTAAAGCCTAAGAAACGGTAAGAAACTCCTTAATAAGTACGGAAGGACGTTTATTAAAACCCTTAACCAGGGTTATAAGGACCTTAGACTTAATAAGGAGGTAAGACCTCTAGAGCTTTTAATAAGCTTTATATAAAAATAAGCACTGTTAGGAAAAGAAGTTAGTAAAAGAAAATAAGTAAAAAGTCGTTAAGACTCTTATAAGAAGTTAAACTTATAACCTCTTATTAAAAAAGGTAGTTATAAACTAAGTTATAAAGTGACCACTTGCTGTAAAGACCCTGTTAAAAAGTTCCCCCAGTTAAAGGACTTTACGTTATCAGGAAGGGCGTTTAGCCTAACCTCCTTACTTTCCTAAAACTCTAACAGTTCCACTTTATAACTAAACACTTTTATAACCTAGTCCTTAAGATAAGACCGTTACTTATAAAGACATATTAAATACGCTAACGTCTTTTAAAGCTTAGTAGTGGCCTTATAAAGCTGTTAAGCGGCAGATTTAACTTATAAGTTAAGGTTTTACTTTTTAATAAGAAGAGCCTTTAACTTCGCTTCACTAATATTAAAAGCGTTATACTGGGAAGGTTAGTGCCTTTTTAAATAATGGTTATAACTGTCAGACTGGTTTAAAACCTGATAAACGAGCGGAGGGTTGGCAGACTTATAAAAAGAATAAGGGGATATTTCGCCACTAAACATATATATATAGGTTGTAAGGTTTAGAAAGCGGTTAGTACTTTTACCCTATTCCTGTTTTAAGACTTAGGAGCTGGACACTTATTATATAGTGAAATAGTGAAAGGAGAAACTTACCTTTTAGGTTTTTTGTGGGAAAAGAACATTAAAAAGGGGGAATTATGTAACGACCTTATAAGCCGTCACTTAGGCTAGGGCAGCCTGATAAATCCCCTGTAAAAGGAACAGTGTAAAAGGACAGTATATATTATCTAGGTGTATTAAGCTAGGGGTGTAAAGACCTGAAGCCCTTATAACTAATAAGGTGCTACTTACAGCATGTTAAGTGTTTATATTATAAGTAGGAGAGACCTTATAAGCAGAACGCTTACGTAATGTAAAGTACTTATATAACAAGCATTTATAATATTATAAGTAAGGTATAAAGTACCTCTCAGTTAGTTAGTATAAATAGTTATAGTTGTGACTATAACTACTGTGAGGGACTCTAATTCCTTACGCTAGTATTTAATTATTTATTTATATCTTACTGTTTAGACTTACCTCTGTGCATTATAGTGACAGCGACCTACAGTGACATTAAACCCCCGTCTAGGAGTGCTAGCTTAATAAGCCGTCTTCGGAACGCCTCTTACCTGTTGGCGTCCTGCTATACGTTCTGTCTTAACCCGCGCCAGTCCTCTCGAGGCCTGTGTCGGGTGCAGGTCGTAATAAAGGGCTTAAGGCTCTGCTTATAAGAAGGCCCTTTGCTTAAGTAGAGGAAATGTAGCTCTGAAGACTGATCACTCCTTAAGAGGACAATACCTTAACATTATTAAAAAAGCTAACGGCAAACTATTTATATTCACATTTTACTTTACACCTAACTAACTAGAAAATAAAAGGGTGCTTTAAATTGTAATTATCTTTATCTATTTCTCACTGAATATATAACTCTATTATGCTAAAGCCCCTTTCTTATATACCTTAAACTTTATAATCTTCATACAGCTTAGAGTTGATTCCTTCTCTTAAGAGTTATCAGTAAAAGAACGACCTTTCTAGCTTATAAGATACTACGTTATCTCACAATGTACCTACTTATCTAGGAGTTCCACTCCCGAATAGTTCCCTCTATACTGCAGGTACTTTATATTAAACATATTAACTAGATTAGCATTTATATCCCTCTATTTCACTTATATATTAGCATAATAAGGAAAACCTTTCCACTTCACTAAGTATAGAAATCTACTTCCTTACTTCCACTTAATAAATAATACCTTAACCTCTTACTTATCTCCCTCCTTATTAAGTGGGGTAGCTTTAAGGATCTTTATATTATTACTATATTTTTCAACTGCTAAATAAGGCTCTGTCACTACGTCTTCTTTATTCCCGTCAGCCTGTAAATTTAAATCGACCAACTCTATAAGTATAGTAGACAGAGAAGTGTGTGTACTTTCATTTATCTATTACCCTTAGCATATACCTATACTTCTATATACAGTAACAATTGTAAGGTTAGAGGGTATTAAAGAGGGATAATTACATCTTAGATATACTCTAGTCTATAATATTATACGTTGACTAAGGGATTAGACTGCGTATAAATGATGACAGTGTCTTAGCGCTTATAATACTTTTATTATTCTATACAGCCCCAGCTTTAAAGGTTATAGTGAGATAATGTAGAACAGCTGTAAGGTATTACAAGTATAGTAGTAAGCTAGATATAACGGACTGTTTTAGCTGTCTTGTTAATAAACTAATATTCCCTTTTAACACTCCCAATATTTAGCACCCTAATACTTTACCTTAGGATCTTAGCTCTAGTAAGTTCTATATTAAAACCCTTATTAAGTATCTTAATAATGCTCTGTTTCCTAATAAAGTTAAGGTAGTAAATATCCAAAAGATAAAATTTTAGATCATTAACTAAGTTAAACGTAGAAGCGCATTGTATATGTAGACACTCTACTAGTTTCCTCTTATTAGTCACAATTTTAACATATTTCTCGTAATATTAATAAACGTAATCTTTCTATAGAGCTTTGTTAAGATATTAGCGTAGCTGCTGCTTAAGCAGTAGTGACGGATCCGCTATACAGAAGACATAATAGCCTGCAGCGGTAAAGGTACCCCTATAGATAAGGGGATCGCATTAGATAGGCAGTGTCTCCAGATCCAGATGCGTCTAGTAATGTTTATTTTATTATACTTCCCTGAAAATCCACTAGTTATATAAAAAGCACAGCTTTATAAAGCTGCTGTAACTTTATTTATAATTGTTATATATATATCTCTAGTTATGAGTAAATTATATATTAGTGTAATTAATAACAGATTTAACTGATTTCCACTGCTATAACAGGTTAAAGTAATAACATTTTTCCAGCTTTAAGCCTAATTAGAACTTTACTTTAGTGTTTTTCTCGTAAAGTGTAACTATATCCTGGAGGGCACTAAGGCCAGTTAAACTCTGTAATATAGCAGTCTTAAAAAGAGCAGATATAAGGCAGTTATATTTAGATATAAGGAAACGGATATAATTAAATATACTCTAGTAGTAGTATAGTGGGGAACTGTCTTTTCTATTAGGCTGGTGCGTTTAAGCCTTCTAGCACTTTTGCACTTTTTTCTCAGTTAGGCTTTGTTTCTTGCCGTAAAGTGTCTTATAATGTGAGATTAAGTCTAAATCACACTATCCATATAAAGCTCTAAGCTCTTTCTCTATTTAAATAATCTTAAGGTTATTTTAAAACTCTTCTTACTTCTCTACTGGGAGTAACTGCTATAGCTGTAGATTGTAAGCGAGAGTTAAGCTGCAAAAGAGATTATTAACAATACTGTATACTTTAAGGCTAAAATAGCTTCCTTAGCTATCTGTACTACTGTTATTAAGCTAATAATAGTTATTATAAGTATTAGCATCTTTCTAACTAGTATACTTTATCCTCTGGGTAATAGTATATAGCTGGTCTTTAAGAAATAGTTAGCAAATTTAACTAAAGAGGAACATTAGCATATAAACCAATCTAGTATAAGCCCTCCACTCTAAAGTTATAAATTGTAAGTGGATAAGGATAACCAGCACAGAAACCTAGGAGCCTAAGGCGCCCGCTAAATGCAGTTACCGTTTCCATTTTTCCCGGCATACCTCTTACGGACATGCTCTTAAAGAAGGGGAAATCGCAGACGCTTTCCTTCTACTACAAGTGGAGCATCTCTCCTTCTGGCAGTTATATAGTAAATAAGTCTTTAATAGTTTTGTAATCTCTAAATATCTTTATGGCAATAAGGATAACTAATATTGGTAATATAGGGTTACAGATAAGGGGCATTAGCCCTAATCCTTTATATAGCAAGTGTTTAGGCTTGTAAGATTTTAATTTAAAGTAACCGTATATTAACAACCTCAAGTCAGTCTCACCTTTTATTAAAAGTATTTATTATACCCTTCACATCATAAATAAACTAAACAGTAAATTCTACATTTCTATATTTATTAATAAAGACTTTAAAAGCTATATCCTATGGTAGGAGTTTTGTTAGCTTATGTAATAATATAAACTTTAAGTGTTAAATAATACTTGCCCTGTAATATAAGCCATAACTAGATCCCAGACAATAGCTAGACTTAATATATTTGCTAATATATGTAGAAGAATACATAATAGTAAGTAAATCCACCCAGTTATACACTCTTATCGCTGGTTTATTGTATATTATCTAATTATTCCATAATTACCTTCCTAAGTAAATAAAGTAGTTTATTGTATTAAACCTCCTTAGCCACTTATCTTTCATTATCTTTTTACCCTTTGCTTTAAGTATCTTGGGTAGCTTGTACTTTATAAACTGCCATTAAAGTTCATTAGCTTAGTTTAGCCGATTAAAAAAAGGGTATATATATATTTGTAATTAAAAGAGTGATATTTTTAGAAATAGTATTATTATTATAACGCTAACTGGCTATGAACTGTTTCTAATATATTATAACGGTCCCTTCCGCTGGATCTAGGTTATCTTCTGCACTGTTAATATTAACTGTAATATCTTTTATGAAATCCTTTAAGGCCTTAAGGTTATAGGCAATAATATTAGGGTAGTTATTTGCATATTTAAAAAGAATATTAGAAGCTAACATTTAGTAAGAATTTGGGGATCTTATTAGTTTTACAGATTAATTATATAGTAATATCCTTTTAATACCTTATCTGTTGGCTTTTTGTGGACTGTAGAGCCGTCTATTCCCTCTGTACAGTTCTTTAAGCCCTTCTCTTTTCCCTGGTGAAAAAACTCTTAGGGGCTCTTCTTTCTCAGTATTGTGAAAATAAGATTAAGAGAAATAAGGAAGAAGGGATATGTGTTCGGTGTGGTAAGGGAGGCAAGGGGGGTAAGGAGGGTAAGGAATGGAGATAAGAGAGAGAAAAATCGGGTAGTAGGCAGTAGGATAAGTCGGGCTGCCTCTTTATAGCCAGGAGAAGAGTGGTTGTGTGGTAGGTAAGCATGATTACTATAACCTAGAATCTCAAAACGGAGAGTGAAAACGTTAGCTATCGAGCCTAATTCTTGGCCTCCATCTTGAGGGCAGGTTTGTTTTGTTGGAGCAGGGGGATAGGGGTCCGATTTCTAGGACCCTTTGTCCTTTTTTCGGAGGCAGGCCCAAAATCGGTCTAACGTTGCGTAAACTTGCCAATTTTCATAACAGGGTGAGCATTGGGTGAGCAATGGTGAGCCGAAGCTGAGCCGAGGGTGAAGCGAGCCTGATTTTAGCCTAACTATCTTTAGATGGGCCCATTTATTTTTTAGTCTGAGACTACCTAGGTATGCGTTGATGTGCCGTGCATCGGTGAAACCCCATCGTACTGATCCGAAGTATCCACAAACAATAGGGGCATTCCGGCATCAAAACCGGCACTAAACACTCGTTTGCAACTCTAAGCTGAAGGGGGGCTGATGTCGCAGCATTCTCGATGACGGCTATCCCGTCACTTGCCTCACCATCAGTCACCTAGCACAGCTACTCGGCTAGGTGATTCTCTTTATCAACACAAATGACTCCTACTCTTAGAATCGGACGCTTTTTCCAGCTCATTCAGCAGCAAGCGACCTCGCAGCACTGCTCATCGTTGAGGTTAAGCCCACCTCCTGTCTGGCTATATTAACTGGAGGTTCTCCCCTCGATTTTCTGACCCTATTCGTTCCTCCATCAAGCTCATACTTCCTGCAGCACAAACAGCTAAGGTAAACAAACCTGGCACCTCATTCCGGCACAGAGCATCAAATTCTTCCTCTAGCCCCCACCTACCTACCCACCCCGAACGTCACCAAACCAGAGGTGCAATCTTCATGCTAGTTCCCCGGTTTCCCCCCTCTGATTTACTGCAGAGAGCTTCTAGAATTCCTAACATCCCGAGCAGACATCCACAATGTGTCGATTCGTCCATATCCTGTACTCATGCGGTCACCGCTGAACGTTCAGCGAAGAGGAAGCTCCAAAAGGCCAAGACTGCCAATGCGAATATCTCAATTATGAGGAGAGGGTAGTCCGACATCCCTGTTACCGTCGTGGTTGCCACCGCGGTCCAAGATAGGTGGTTGGGAGCAAGCTTCAGCGGGAACGGAGCAGGCTAGGAGTGTGGTGGGCATGGGGCTTACATCTCTCTAGTCATAGAAGTGGGATGCTGGTGTTGAAGTGGTGGGAGTAGGTGCTCTTGGGCTTGTTTGGAACCATTCGTGATGGCTTCGGGACAATGAAGAGGGGAGACTTGGTGCGGAGGATGCTTATGCGCTCGAGAGTTGGACGTTTTTATGCACTCTTTTAAGTATTGAATTCAGAATGCGCCGATTTGAACCAATTTGCGTTCCTTAGGTAAATGTCACAGTGACTGGAAATAACTGGTTTATCACATGTCTCCGACAGCTGAAGGTAACTATCTACCTCCTACCTAGGTTGGGTAATTCTACCTGATACAACTCAGATCAATAACGGAACACATGCGGTACTCACCAGTCGGTTCTGGACTGCAAGTACGGTGATTGGCTACTATTGGGGAAATAGGCTGATAGTTACCTGTCAGATACTGTAAATTGAAGTAGATATTGGGGGCTCGAAACCCAATGTCAAATGTGCGCTGCGCCACTCCCGGCATTTGGGAAACGCTGGCTGACCGGGCAGTGCAGTTCCTGGACATGAAACGCCGATGCACCTCACCTCGGCACGAGGCGCAAACCATGCGCTACCCCGGTCTCACAAGGCAACCATCTTGGTCGCGGACAGCCTGCAAGTACTTTGGGATTGATGCAAATCCTGGTCTCATCGGGACGATGCTAGAGAACATATAACATATGGCAATTCGCTTCCGATCGCTCAGAGAAAGGCAAAAGGTACCTAACCTCAAGCAATTTTAAATCGCATTTCAGCTTCCAAAGCCAAAGCCTCACCACCTGCACCTCAGTTCATCTCGATATGGAGCCATCCTGGCTGTCATCAAGAGCGCAGACTGCGAGACATGATCCGAGTTCGGCTCTTGCCGACGCTCAAAGAATTCGGGCTGTCGCGGCACAAATCGACAAAAGACCGACCGATGCTTCGTTTGAACAAAAGGACGCGACAAAGGTCATGGCATTAGCCAAAGGGCTCGAGCAAGCACAATTACAACATTCTGTGCAAGATGTGTTCCCAAACAGAGCGCCAGAAGCTAATCAACGCCGACGACCCCCACCTCCACCGCCCAAGAAGCCCGAGCTTTCCAAGACATTTCCGCTCGTCTGTGGGTCGTCACCACCAACACCACCAGCTGCTCCCCAAACCCGCGATGCACCGGTCACAAATCTGGTCAATTGTCGAAAGGACGCTATTTTCGGACCCCGAGTCCCTCCGCTTCCACCGCGGCGGCCACAGCCCCTGCCTACGCCCCCGTCGACACCCGAATTGAGCTCCTTCGAGCTTTGCGCTGCTGCGCCATGGCCATCAGCAGAAACCCGCAAAATCGGACAGCGGCCAAACAACTCGCACTCACCGCCACGATTGCCACCACGGCGACCGACTTGCACCACGCCCCCGTCAGTCGCGGCGACAGCAGAGTGGTCGTTCCGGCCCCAACGCTTGCCCGAAAGGTCAACTTCGAAGTCGCCTGATGCCAGCTTCGATCCGCGCGCCACATCGAGCTCTTCCGCCTCGAAGACACCGAAGAAGGCCAATAATCTCTGCGGGGAATGCTCCAAGATTGACTTCGCGCAATTCGGAAACACCCTTATTGAGCGCGCATCCATTGATCCAGGCGCTCAATCCACCGCCCACCTGATCAACCTGAAGCATCTCCTGTCCAAGCGCCACAACTGCAACTTCTGCAGCCTGCTGTTCCAAGCGCTTTGTCTTCCAGCGCACGACCCGCTCCGCGACGAGGAACTACAAGAGTCAATTTTGAAAGACAAGAAGTTTCAGGACCTGCGCTCCAAGGAGGCTCCCTTCTGGGTTGACTTTGAAACGTGGGCGGGCAATCGAGAAAAGTTCAGCATCAAGAAGGAGGCAAAATGGCCGTTCGGCCACACTTACGATGATGTCAACGTCAAAGAGATCAAAGCCGACAACGAGAGGGAAATCGACTTTGAAGAAGGGGAGGGGAGCGAGAGACGAGATGCCGCCGCGATCAACCAAGGCGCCCGAGCAGGATTGGCCGCCGGGAAGCACTTTGACAACAACGGAGACCGGGCGAAGGCGTATGGCTTCGCTATGGATGTCCTGCCAGATATGGGCGTCATCAACGCCATGACCAAGAAGGGCGTTCCCGCTGTGGTGAGAGTCATGGTGCATGGCATTTCGCATCCCAAGTCAGGGGTGCTCGATATCACGGTATTTGGCTGCGCGAAAGCAAGAGGCCGCGACATCAAGACGCTCAGCCACTTTGCCATTCGAGTTGCCTCGCCGGTTCCATCAACACTGCCAAAACACGAGAAGAACCTTCGATACGGAAGGCTTGTTGACAGGAAGGCCATCGATTTCAACCTCTGCCGCACATGGCTCACGCACTGCTGCGCTGCCCATGGGACGACATGCAACTCTCCAAAATGGTCGGCCACGCTTGAGAAGCCGTCGGGAATTCCGTTTCGACTTGTCGACGTCCAAGACGGCTCCATTGTTGAGAGAGACCCGCAGCACCATGAGTACGCGGCTCTGTCTTACGTTTGGGGCGATGTCTCACATCGCGCCGGCATCCTATCCCTCAGCAACAAAAACGTCCATTCGCTCTCTGCGCCCGGCGCGCTTGGACGCTACAACGTTGGGCGCGCGATCTCAGATGCCATCGATATTATCCGCAGCCTTGGCCTGCGCTACCTCTGGGCTGATCGTCTGTGTATCATCCAGGACAGTGACACAGACAAAGCCCACCAGATTGGGCAGATGGACCGCATCTACGGCGGTGCGCTGGTCACAATTGTCGCCGCATCCGGTACACATCTTAACGAGCCCATCACGGGCGTGTCAACCACTCGCTCCGTTTCCCAACTGGCTGAGCGCGTCACGTCAGATCCGGTAGTTAACGTGCTCCTTCCGATGCAAAGCGCCGGGTATCCTGACCTCAACCCATGGGCGAGCAGAGCGTGGACGCTGCAAGAGAAACTCCTCTCAAAGAGGCTGCTCATCTTTCACGACGGCGTGGTTGACTTTCGCTGCCCATACGGGACGATGCACGAAGACATGAGCGCCATGGATGCCGACACCCGACTTCCTGCTGTTGGCTGGCTTTCCTTGGCGAATACAAGCCTCTTCTCAGAAATTAAGACGGGCAGTTACGGACGCAGTGGCCCACGGCTGTTGCGGTCCTCGATTTTTGCAGACTATGCGGGTCTCATTCAGGAGTATACGCCTCGCCAGATGACGAACCCAATAGATGCCATAAATGCTGTCATGGGGATGCTCAAGATTCTCATTGCCAACCAGCAAAACCCACAGGGCAGAAAGCGGCTCTTGAATGGTCTACCAGAGGAGTTCTTTGACCAGGCTCTACACTGGCAATGTGCAGCCAAGGAAGGGGTCCGCCTCCGGCTAAGGAAAGACAGGCGGTTTCCTACCTGGTCGTGGGCTGCTTGGGAAGCAGCAGAATGTGTCGACCCCGAATCAAGACAGCTTGTTCTCTGCCCTGGTGGAGTGCAGTATGAGGCAACCTATCGTGTCCAGACTGACAACCGCGGTCAGCTACAAAAAGTCCTGCAAAAGAATCGGGGCGGCGATGCGGAGCAGCCCGAGGAGCGGATACGTCCGCTCTTACGATGGTACACCGCCGACAACCTTCCTCCCGTGCCTCCACCTCGAACCCAGCCATCCTCCTCCGGCAACGGCAAGTTTAGGCCCGCCCCACCGCCCCTCCCCCCTCGAAAAGGCAGCGCTAGTCCTCTCAACAACACTCCCCTCCGCCCACTCAACAGCAACGGTCTCGGCCTCGCATTGAGCCCCTCCACCTCCCTCGAAGAATGGACCTCCTCCGTCTCCCTAGCCACAAACAACCTCGCCCTCGATTGTCCTCTCCCCGCCCTTCCCCCTGCTCTCACAAAAGAACTCCGTCCAGGGTATCACCTCGTCTTCCGCACGCTCATCGCTCAATTCTCCCTCGGCGAGACCCGCACAAGGACAGAGACCCTCTGGCGGAAGACCGAAGACGGGAAGCTACTCGCCGCTCGGGAGCTGCATATCAGAGAGACAGCTATTCTTGCAGAGAATGGCAAGGAGGTAGGGAGGGTGAGCCTCCCTTATGAGGTTGCGGCGGGAGGGGTAGGGGAGTTTGTGGTCCTGTCGGAGGGGCAGTTCTTTGGCGATGAGGAGAGTATTGAGGTGGGGGAGTATCCGTTGTTTAATGTTATGTTAGTGAGGTGGGAGGGGGATATCGCGGAGAGGGTTGGACTGGGGAGGGTTACGAAGGAGGGGTGGTGGGGGGGTAGATGGAGGGAGGAGGTTGTTGTCCTGGGGTGAGGGGGGTTGCTGTGTGAGCCCAGGGCCTGACTGGTGAGATATTCAGTCCAGGGAGTCATAAGGAATTTAGTTACGTCAGTGTGGAATGCCGTGGGAACTCAGGGTCACTACGCTAAGGTACAAGTAGTGTGACGGGAATATTTTATTTCTAGGTAGTGTGGGGTTTTGGGGGTTTTATTGGTATTTTGCTTTCTTTTGCCGGCACCAGGGTCTGGCAGCTTGCCAGCTTACAAACATCATTCTTCAAAAGGTCTGATTAGATCAGATATGGGGAGTTGGGCCAACTTGTCCTGCTTCTCCGCCGGCTCGAAACCGTACCAGATCTGTTGGGTCTGTACGGAGATACGTCGAGGGGCCAAGTTTCCGCCCACCCTGTCATATATATAATCCTGATTTTCAACACACTAGAACTCCACTATTACTAAGCCAAAAATAATCAAAGCTCTTGTACATGTGTTATAAAGGAAAACGAACTGGGAAAGAATTATTACCAGGAATATAGTGGGAAGAAAAATAACAAGTAACTGTGGCATTGTGATCGGAGGAATGGCGCGGGATTGACCGTCCGATCGACTAAGACTAATAGGTTTGAGCTCAATAATTGTGGACTTACAGTATGCCCTCTATAACGGCATACACAAAGAAAACACCACTTGCGCTACTCACCAATAGTAATAAGATTGCTTTCTTGTCATTCTGGAGTGTGTTATATAGCGGCCTGACAGTCATACTGTCACACCCTCTACACCCTGAGCAGTAGTTCTTATCACGGGCTCCCAGTAGGCATTAGGGTGATTGTAGTGTAGTTGCACGAAGAGTGCAAGACTGTCGGAGCGCAGCTCCACGGCCGTAAGGTCGGTGTTGTGGCCCAAGCTCTGAGCTAGCTAGAGCTAGCTTGGACCCACTATCTACGAACAGGCAAAGCCTGTGATAGAGAGTTCTTGCCATATTACGGCGTAGGACTTATGGTTAAAACAATAGTTAGTAAAGCCCCATCTCATTACGCACACGACGCAAGAGATTCCGAACCTAGGGTGTAACCTCAAAACTTACCTTAACGTTTCTTCTGGGTCAGCATTTTCTTACACAATTGTATGTGGCGTATCAAGGCCTGCAGTGTCTTCTAGCCTTAGATCCAGACGTAAATGCTGGCGGGAGTGACGCTCAGAGCTGGCTTATTCTGCTGACGCGTTCCATCCGGTAGAACTGACCGTTAAAGCTCATAGATGGCAATAACATCAAGTTAATTAGCCCCAGTCACGATGGTCGCCCCCGCTGCCCCTCGTAGTCCAGAACCCACAGACTAAGTAGAAGGGCACTAGGCCTAATCGGGAAGGAGGGACATTTGCGCCCACAAAAGTCAGCCCTGCGCGCAAGCCTCCGGCTCTGACTTTTCTTCCCTCATCCTACTATTCTACGAATTGACTAGATCATTGCCCCGAATCAGCCATCGTCGTGATAACAGGCAGGTAAGCCTCGTCGTACTACTTATGAAGGTCAGATTACCGCCATCTAACAGCTGGTTTATGGACACGGTGACACGATTCTGCTTACACGCACCGGCTACTGCAAGAGTACCATCTTCCAGGCTGTGTCCGTCATACTCCTAGAGAAGATTATACGCCGTGGACCTAACACGTACACCCATATCCTCCTCGGCCCAGAGCAAGCCTTGAACGTCAAATTTTCTCAATCTCCTTCAGAAGGCCGAGTTTAACCAGCGCATTGCATTTAGGGGTATTGACGAGCTCCATGTCTTTCATCAATAGCAAGACTTTAGAAGCAATTACGCTCAGTTAAAGGAGATTCGTTATATACTGCCCTCCGACGTCCCCCTTTCAGTTACACCGCGACCCTGACACGTGACTTTTGCTCCATCGTGAAGGGTTCCGTAAAAAGGGCAAGTGGCGTGGCCAACTTCGTATAACACGAGAGAGCATTGATCGTCCTAATGTTTCTATTATCGTGTGGCCTTTATTAAGGGGAGGGCATAAAGACTTTCGTCGATTGGAGACGTTTGTTACACCTAATGGAAATCGCGTTGTTGGGGTGGTGGTGACGCAGGTCGTTTTCGCGCAGGTCGCCCGCAGACCCCTCGGCTGTGTTTGTTGGCGGCATGTTCTAATTGGTGGTTTGGGACAACTCGATCAAAGTAGCTGCGACGCCAGTCACGTTTGTCGTATACCAATTTAAATACGACGAGCATGGAAACGTTTACTACTCTGCGGCCCGGATTTGGCATAAGAAACGTGGCAGCCACGCTCTGGACGAAGTACCTTGGTACGTTTGGATTCTCGCCGCGCCAGGTCTGATCCTCTACCGATATTCCCTCTCGGTTTCTCCCGCCACCAGGCAAGAAACTTTATCGCCAACCTATTTGATCTATTCGAATTTAAGCAGAGGAGGGCGTTGTGCGACACATAAAAAAGGAACCCCGGAACTAAAGCCTGGTGCTGTTAGCGAGAGGTAGTAAGCAATCGTTGCTAGGCATACCTCTGGTAAGTATATTGACATGGACTCCTTTTCGGTTCGGATTCAACTCACAGATGCTACTAATATATAAGTAGTTGTCCTTCTGCAGTTTCCTCACTTAGAAACCTCGTATTCATCGCCATCCCCAGACATCAAGTATACGAGGACATCCTCCTTGCTCAGCTCATATCTTCTTCCAACATCGGTCTAAAATACCCCCAAAGAGGACCATTCAAACACTGTCTTGTTGTCAGCGCTTGGTTCATTCTTAGAGTCTTGCTATGTGTCAGATGCAACCTGCAGATTCAGGGCTCTGATCGACGCCCATGCCTGCAGGATAGAAGCCCCACATGAAACAAGCGAGAGAGCAAGCACCATGAGAGCTATCCAGAAAGTGTAGTACTGATGGGGGTTTCGGCGGTCAATCCAGAGCTGTCTCCAAGTGTCCGGGGGGGCGAGGTAGATCTCTTCGTAGAGCTCAGCCAAGCGGTCTTTCCAGAACACGAACTTGTCTAGATCCAATCGCCGAGGCCCCGCAAAGGGTGCCATCTCATGGAACGTTTGGCCGTGTTGATTGAGGAGGGTTTGGGTTGCCGAGTCCCATTGCGGGAAGAACAGGTTTAGGGTCGTGATTGTCTCGCTCAAAAGAGATGGGGAGAGGGCACCTCTGGGTAGTCAAGATATAGCGCATTAGTTCTTGGTCATAGAGAAAAGAGGAACTGCAGGTAGGTACTGACTTGTCTTCTTCGCCTCCCTGCGACGAGTGGAGATGAGCGAGGAGGAATGCTTTGTGAGGGAACACCCATAGGATTTTGCCCCTCATATCAAGCCTCAAATGATCGCCCAAGGTTTCGGTCCACTTGATGTTCAGTGAACAGACTCTCACCATGTTAGCTGCCGTAAACAATGGGCTTAGTCGGGTCTGTCGCTTCCACGGTTCTGGCGGAGATTCAGGAAACTCCTGCTGGAGAATCTCCTCAAGCGATAGGGAGTCCCGCCAATGAATCGAAGTCTTGTGTGGGGTGCGAACTCCTAGCTCGTCATCACGAATGTTCAGCATTAACCACAAACGAGCGGTCAGGTCGATGGAGCGGCTGATGGCTAGATCGTGTTCGTTCGGGAATTTGGTGCGAAGCCGTTCCAGGATGTGAACGCGAGGAAGGGACTTGCGTTCTTTGATGAGTATACATATCTCGGCGATGTCTTGATGTGTTTTGGCAGCCAGGTTGGCAATGGGTTGCGTAGAATGAAGTATTCCGATCCGAAGCCGCTTAATCTCTCTCTCGTAGTAGTAGAAATAGGAGGGATGATGTACGGTGTCAGGCGAAATGCCCGCTGCTCCGAAAAACGTAGCCAAAATCAGGGTTTTGGACACGCTGTTTGGCGTATCCTGGAGAGGCTGTCGCATTGCTGACTGCGAAGGGCAAGGCGTTGAGCGTAAGGTAAGTCGGAAAAGCGGTTGGCGCTTGGGGGCGGTGTGGCCAATATTTGACCTCGGACGGTGAGCCTGGGCGTGAAGATTGGGCAAGCACGACGAAATGTTACACTAGCTCTCGTCCAACCATCAACCGCCACATGGGAAGGACCTTAAGCCAGATGCATGGGAATATGCATCGGTTCTTCGCAGCAGAAACATTGGTTGGCTCAGCGAGGGGAAAAAAGGTGGGTGGCTTGACGCCCGCAGGTGGGGGGGCTGTGCTCAGCTTCAGCGCACCTTCCAAGCAGTTCTAGGCTCCAGCCCCAATGGCCAACCCTTCCCTGCTCTGCGCCATTTCATTACTGGAGGGTCCGCGCACCATGGAATCTCTCGTTCCAATCCCATCGACATTCCAAACTGAACAAACGTGCGCAATCTCACAATGATGCGACCGGATGGAGCAGCTTGCGGCGGTAGCTAGAGCTGGCACGACGCGTGCAAGGAGGCTGCTCCACTTGCCAGTGCGAGAGCGGGAGCGAGAGCTACCATTGCGACAACCAGAACCGTCTCTAATAATCACGCAAGGGCGACATTTGTGGACCTTAGGCAGCTCCGCCCTTCGAGCACCAACTCACAAACCAGGTACACCATCGGCTAACTCTTCCAGTTTACTTGATCACGACCAACAACCAAAAAGCCCCGTGGCGGGAAACCTTCACACAGATGATCCAGCATCACAGACTACTAGTAGCACCCCCTCAGATCCAGCAACTATCATTCCTCAGACTGGCAGAATACGCGCAGTCGCTGAGGATTGCGAACCGCAAGAGCCCGCATGTGTGGCACGAAGCGCGACTACGAGCGCGTCTCGGACTTCTATCGCCTCATTGTCCCGGGAATCGACCACCTCTGCTCCATCAACAACAACTGCGGGAGCCGCGAGCATATCCCGGGTCACAACCAGTCAAAGCCACGTGGTGTACAGGATCGAAAATGTCTACGAGATTTCTCCCGGTCTTTTCATTGCTCCCGAACTGGAAATGGGTCAACACGACCGTGACACGCTCCGGAAGATATGGGATCGGCTGGACAACGTCATTGAAAACACACTGTTGCCTAACGGAGACGACGAGGCTGCCTTTTCCTACGAGTTCATGATGGCGGGCCCGTCCAAAACCCGATTCAAACCATCGGTTATAGTCGTCTGTTCCAACGAGAGGCAGAAAAAGGCGCTGAAGGCAGTCCTCAACAAGCAGTCATGGATTCGCGAATATCCATACTTCTGGCAGGTTATTGTGAACCCGATAGACAAGCTGTGCAAAGCCTGCATGAGTCGAGATACGTCGGGTCCTATGTCGACAAAGGCATTCGTCTCAAAAGGCACCACAGAATTGACGGGCTCGCCTGCGACTTCAGGGGAAGCGATATTCACCATTGGCGGAACGATATTTATCGACGGAAAGCTTTATGGGTTGACGGCGGGCCATCCTTTTCAAGGCTTGACACCCCGTCTTCTCAAGAACATCTCAAAGACATCCAGTACGGAAGACGAATCAGAAGACAGCCCTTATGCAGACTCGGAGAGTGGTTCAATCTTCAACTTTTCGGATGACGACGAAGTTCGTAATGTCGAGTCCAATAACACCGTTTTGAGCAAGCCGACACCTCCTCCATTGGCGTCCTTTAAGACTGTTTCTTGGGATATGGAATCCCCGATTGGCATGGTCCAGTACCCAGTCGACGACCAACGCCGTCTCGATTGGGCTGTTATTAAGCTCTGTGAGAGCATTAGTTGGCCCCTCAACCAACTATCCGTCCCAGGGCAGGTGGGCTCGACCTTGATCAACTCGATACTCGAACCTTCCCGGCTTTTCTGCGGCCAAGTTTGGGTGAAGGGTGGATACAGCAGTCTCGTTCGGGGGACAGTCCATGAGTGGCCGGCGCTTTTGCATCTCGATGGCATGAAGTTGGAGACTTGGCAAATTCTGTTGGAACAACCCATGGGTAAGCAACACCACTGCACGACTTCTAACATCGCTAACTTAGTATATCAGGTAAAGGAGACTCCGGGTCGTGGGTTATCCAGGACGGAAAACTGTGCGGCCATATTATCGCGAGTCAAAGGGCCGTCTCGTGGGTGTATATGTTGCGAATAAGTGATGTCTTCGAGGACATCAAGACTTGGGCAAATGCGCTTGACGTGGGGCTCCAGGGCCCTATCAACAAGGCTGAAAAAACAAAGGCTACTGATCTTGAACCTCTTGACGGCACTCCAACCCGGGTCCGGCTTTTCAAGGAGACCCTCAATGCCGCCTCCGAATCCTCCCAGCCTGAGGTTTCCAGCCGCCGAGCTCCATCCGCAAAGAGTCCCTTCAGCATGCCGGCAAGTCAGGAGCGACAGCAGAGATTGCTGCAATACTTCAACCGAGACTCCGATAGCGAGACAGAGCCGTCGACCATTGGCACAGAACCGTCAACCATCGGCACTCGGAGCTACACTACCAACAACACATGCTCAACTGACGCAACGAGTACAATTGACCGCTTTCCGTCCGCGTTTCGGTCAACGTGGAGTTACCGAAAATATCAAAAAGCGCTTAGGAAAAGCGTCACTGCCGAGGTCGAAGAACACAAGCGCGAGCTACGTGGCGTAGACCCCCTCCAAAACCCTTTCCAAGCCCAATCGAGAACTGAAACTGCCGACAACCCCTTGAACCCAATTTCAACCCTCAAAGCTTATATAGCTTCAACTTTGCCTCAAGCACCCGACATCAGGGACCAGCCGCATAAGGACAAGTTCGAGAGTAGGCTGGATTCCAAGCTCGACAATATTCAGACCGTCGACATGGAACCGAATGTACACCGCGCTTTAGTACCCTATGCCTATACCGACGATAATCTGGTTGAACACATCCGGAACATCCCTACACATATTGAAGACATGGTTACAGTGGCGCTACGGTGTGTTTTGCAAAGGAGGGACGAGCTCAACCCAGATAACATCATGAGCCCTTGCTCGAACACGGATTGTACTCAAGGCGACCGACTCCATTCAACCTTCGAAGTCCATAATGTGATGATAAACTCCACAGTAGTGCCAGTTGTGAGAGAACAGAGTAGACTGGGGATATTCCAATCCGTTGATACAACCGATGACCGAGACACCTGGGATGCTTTCAAGGTATTGACTGACTACCATGGAAGGCAACAAAGGGTTTGCTAACTTTAAATCGCAGCGACTGGACTGTGATCAAGATGGGCCTGCTGGAAGGATCATGTGAGGTAGTCCCTCCCGTTTCAATACTTGTATTCCCATTGACGATCCTGCAGCATACTGGAAGAACCCTCAGCTTCCATCCTGGCAGCCGTACATCTTGTCATGCAAAATCACTTCGACATGAACGAACTCTTGGGTCAACTACCTGCAACAGCAAAGAACCACGGCAGAACCAAGGTAAGCGAATAAGGTATCCCGTCCGCATTCCAGGGTTAATATCGACATAGGCGCTTCTGGACCGATTCCTCGAGAGAAATGATATTCGCAAGCGGACCTTTTTGTTTGTGTTTAGATACTATACTATTCGGGATGACGACAAAATGCTCGCCCCGTGGCTGGAGCACGATATAGAGCCGCGGAACCGGCGCGGCGCAGGCCTTGTCGAACTTGCCGAATGCACCTCAGTCCTAGCGCTCTCACTTGAAGGTCCACCGCGAAAGGTCCCTCTGCCTAAGCAAAAGATGGGCAGCAAGGCGTGCGAGCTACCCAACACCTACTCACCATGGCACCTTCTTAATATTCAGTTCCATCCCGACCGGAAGTCGACATCTCGTAACATCGCAGATACACAGTTTTGCAATGGCTCATATGCCTTCATGTGGTCTCTAGCGAGAGAATATCGCGACGCCGTGACACGGTATTCTGATCTACACCAGGCTCTCGAATCCCAAGTTCGGCTTTCTGTAAGTTCCGTCTCCATACTGACTTACGAATATGCAAGTAACATTTCTAGACATCATTCGTGTTTGATCGTAAAATTCTGGATCATCTCATAGACGAAGACAAGGACCTCTCACTCTCACGACGATATCAATGGGCCTGCGGCACACTCAGCGAACTCAATGATAGTATCTCTGCCCTGATCATAGCGTATGAAGACACCTTTGTTTTCGACCCCTGGTGTGGCCAGCACCCGTCGCTCTGGCCGGAAAACTCGGCCTTATCAGAGACTCATCTTAGGGAAATGCTTGATATCAAGCATGACATCGACTTTTCCATAGACGACCTGAAAAAGGTCCGCCAGGACAATGAGGTTTTGAGACGCGAAGCCGAGGATCTAAGAAAGCAGCTGTTGCTCCACACCACCATCAAGCGGTCTCTGAAACGTAATGAACAAGCCCGACACATGAAGTTCCTGGTATCCGCTTCCCTGCTGTTCCTGCCTCTGACCTTTGTTACGGTAGGAAAACCCGGATCCCTTTCCACCTCCAGGGATGCAGACTAACTTAACGCAGTCTGTGTTTGGAATAACCACCCTCGACATCTCGCCGACCGACTGGCAATTCGCTGTCACCTTCGTCTGCGTCGGACTTCCCTTCATATTCTTGATCTTTACTCTGAATCATTATTATCGCTATCGGTAAACGCGCCCGGGTCATGTGGTTATTCTGACTGTCTCGACATCGGCAGAGCGGTTTTTAAGGCATAGTCCCGTCGATGCTTCAAACCGGCCCCACAGCACTGACGCCGCTCCAGTCGACATCATCCCCCACATATTCGTCATTGTCAAGCTTCCTTGCCTACGATGGTCTTGGAATCTTGCTATTCCTATATTGGCCGAGTGCCGCTTTTCACCATCGTGATGACTCTCCAAGAATTGCAGAGGCGCATGATAGCAGTATGAGCGGGAAACGGGGCAGCAGTTACCACCTGTGACCACTGTACATTGCCTTTTCTTAACGAGGCGGACTAGAGAAGCTTCGAAAAAGTGCCTCCCGAAATTGGTTACTGGGGTTCCTTGATCCCTGCCGTATGTGGCTGGCCGCTTCACAACAGCCGGTTCGACCGTTGAGCGGTTTCGGCCCGACCACCATTTTTTTCTTTCTGCCTCTTCTCTTCTCTTCCCAATTTGTGGACCCCGAACATCTAACCGCCAAACCATGCTCACATCCGACGAGAGAACAACCCATCAGCACATCACGCATGAATGCGAGCACTGCCACACCGTGGCCGATCTCGATGTGAGGTCCGCCTGGAAGCACTCCAACAATTAGGGGTACACCTTGTTCCACCAAATGTTGGAGCTTGGTATTGTTTTGCGGCTTGCAAGTAGCACCAATTGCTTCCCTAAAAGGCTCCTCAAAGTGGACAAACAGAACGAAACTTGTTGGGTGGCTGAGACAGGCATGCAACCAACGGCTAGAGTACGCGGTACTCAACTACTTATAAGGCAAGGAAGGAGCCCCTGGTAGAAGTCACGATTTGGCAGCGGAGCTATTTTAGCCCAGAATTGGCTGCGGCCAATTCTTCCAAAATGAAGCATCCTATTCACCAGTCTTTCATACTGTTGGGCGACAAGTCAGAGCATGCTGACTACAGCCACACTTGCCGAGCTGAAGTCAGGGGTTCACTTGTCATACTTCTCACGCTCGATCCAAGATGCTATCAAAGTGGTCGCGGGCCTCGGATTTGAATATTTGTGGGTTGGCGCCATCTGCATTCTCCAGGACGACCCAAATGACATGATCGCGGAGATCAAAATCATGGGCGACATCTACCACAACGCCAGCTTTACCATTGCGGCTTTGAATACGGTAACCAACCAGAAAGGCTTTCTTACGGTAGAACCGCTAGATGCGTATCCCGTAACTTTCTCGGACGAAGACGGAAACACTACAGCTCTCATGATGGTTCCCGACTCGTCTCAAAGGGAGTTAGCCCATCCTATTTATGCCAGAGTCTGGACCCTACAAGAAGGTTAGTACTGTCACTGCCCCCAGAATCCACTCTCCATCTCTGGAACAGTGCTGATCTCTCGAAGCCTACTTTTCACGGAGATACCTGCATTTCGGGCTCTTTTCAGTCACAATGGTGTGCCCCACTACCGCCATCGACCTCTCCGGCTTCGATACAAGACTTGATACCATTTTCCGGTGGCAAAAAGACGAGGGCGGCGGCTGGTATGGCTTGCACCGGCGACCGTTCTGGAGATTGGTGGTCGAGAGATACTCCTCACGCAAGCTTACGAAGCCCTCCGACAAACTTATTGCGCTCTCGGCCCTAGCAAGAGACGTAGCGAAGACCTTGCCGGGTCCGCGGCCTTCGAGTTATCTAGCAGGACTGTGGCGTTTGCGTTTGGAATCGGAGTTGCGGTGGGAGATGATCGATCCTTCGCAGCCGCGCCCGCCCTATAGAGTGCCGTCTTGGTCATGGGCGTCAGTCGATAGCAAGGTGTGTCCGGGAGACCGGACGGACAAACAGCTCGCCAAGCGGCTTCTTATTCGATTAATGGAGTGTGTTGGACGCCTCGGTCGGTCCTTTCTCTTCCGTCACGGGAGGACTTCTCGTAGTTTAGAGTCGAGTAAGCCCAATTTCGAATTACGACGTCACGTCGGACTCGCAGATCGAGTTCATAGAGATATCTAAGCAGCTGGACGCCCTAGAACCCGAGATATTGCTACCGCGACCAGAGATCCGATTTCTAGCTCCTATATTTTTACGATTCCCATGGGGACGATATGGGCGAGGATATAGGGCAGACTGTGTTCTTGGGTTAGTGCATTGGGTTGATGCTTTTGAAAGCCCCTGGCGGCTAGTCCTTCGCGGATCGGCTTGTTTACTTTCTTTACGGATTCAGGCTCCGGCGGGATCAATGAGTCCGAGTACTTTGACAAGCTGCGCCAGATTTGGGGCTGGTCAGAACTAAGGAGGATTGAGATTGTATAGCATGGGGTCTGGTAAATAACTCCTTTCTATCCCCCCAGGGCACTTAACTACAAGTAGGTAGGTAGGTAGGTACTTCTTCTGCCAGCAGAATCTCGCGAGTCAATAACTAATACGGTAGAGTTCCTGTCGATCCAGCAACTGTGCGCCGTAAAGTGCTTTGCCCGAAATTTCTGGAATGGGCCGTAGCGGGATCTCTCAGTAAGGGGTTCCAGTATTGTTCAGTTACACACATTTCCAGAATTGCTGGCAAGGTGGTTCTGCGACCGGCTGCCGTTGGTAATGTCACAAACTACCGCTGCACTAAAAAGCGCAAAACGTTCATTATTTCTATGCAGTGGTAGTTGTCAAATGCTAGAGCGCCAGTGAGTCTCAGCCACTATGGTGACGAAGTCTGAATCCTACAGAAAGGTCTATAAAGAAGAAGGTTCTGGCTGAAAGCCAGAACCACACAAGCAATACAATCACACAGTTGCAACCCCTTCAAATCCACCGAATCCAGTGTGCCGTGCATCTGACAGTAGTTGCTGTTTATCTGACAATGATTACTACAACCCAGAATCTCGAAACGGAGGTTGAAAACGTTAGCCACCTAGCCCAATTCTTAGCCTCCATCTTGAGGGGTTGTTTGTTGGAGTAGGGGGATGGGGGTCCGATTTCTGGGACCCCCCCTATCCAGGCACCTTTTTTCGAAGGCGAGGCCCAAAATCGGTCCTATGTCGGGTAAACTTGCCAACTTTCATGGCAGGGTGAGTATTGAGTGGCAATGGTGGGCCGAAGCTGAGCCGAGGGGATGAAGCGAGCCTGATTTTAGCCTAACCATGCTCGGACGAGATCCGCTTCTTTTTAGTCTGAGACTACCAAAGTAGCACCGCCCGCTTGTGCCAGGCAACTTGCATGCCCCACAGAAAGAATGGCGGTTGGATACCTATACACGTATTCGCATTAGTAACGGGACCCCAAGCTTTATATGTTTTGCCATACTAACAACGGTGGTGTTTTAGAAGAGGGTGATGTGAAAAGCGGATGTGAAGAGGGAGGATTCAATGGATAGGGAGAGATAGGACATGGCGATAGCACATGAACGGTGAATTAGTAAAGAGAATAAATAAACACAATGTAGAAGAACGGATGCAGTTCCTTGCGTGAATAGTCTCGAGGGCTCATCAGTCCATAAATACCTGGTTTGAAACAGAAATTTGGGGTGTAGTGTTATATAATTTGAGGAAGTGATTCCTTCCATCTGGCATTGGCAAGTTGCCAGAAGAGAACTCCAGCCCTCTGCTTCTGGAAACCTATCTACTTACTTCTGCAGGTATACTTCTCGAAGGAGATCCTAAGCCTCCACGGAGTCGAGGAGCTCAAAGGCCGTCGATGTGGCAACCTTTGGGGGAGAAGTGGCCTTGGGAGGCTGCTTGTCAGCCGCAAGGTCAGTCCAGGTCCTACCACCATTGTAGGAGACGGTGGGGACCTTGACCTTGAACCCATCGGCATCGGTTGTCGTTCAGGAGCTGAATTTGGGCTTGGGGCTCTACATTCTCCTCCCGATCCCAAGTGAGCTCAAGGAATCCAGGGCCGTTGTTACCACGCTGGCGATCGCCAAGTCTAGTTCGATTCATTTTAGTTTCTAAACTTTAGGAATTGAATTTCTAGTTTTGGTTTTGTTTTGTATCCCGGTACGAAGCTCTATTGCAGTCAATGCGTAAAGGGTTGTGTCGCGATGGTGGGAAGAATTGAGACGGCAGTATGGGCCGGGCTTCGTTGACTCTATATTCTCGAATGATTCCGCACATAAGACTCGCCGTGTGCTGCAGGGGCGTTGTCACCGCGGTCACAATTTCCTTCACCCCAAAGACTTTTGTGGTCGTTCATCCAACAAAGACGTTGCTCAGTTGACCTAAATCTCAAGATCAAAACCAGAGAACAAGAGGACACTGCAATTTAGAGGCATCTTTCACTACGATCCATCTTGCCACATCCTCTAACTCACCAGACAGCAACAGCACAACCTGGAAGCGATCGAAAATTGGTTTGGCTGATCGTCATTGCCATCATTGGTCGGTGTTGCACCACTGAGCCATACCTGATATTGCGATATCCAATCAGAAGACATACCCCGATAGGCGTATGCTTTCAACCCGGAGCCCCGCCAAGAAAATTATCCGACTTCAGCAACCCCAGCCGACGTTTGATCGCCCAAACGACATGCGAAGGCTTGTTTCCGCAATGCAACGCGTTCCGACCACCAGAGATGTGCTGCCCGGCGCCCGGGTCAATATCGTGCTCAAAGCAGACCAGCCGACCGGCCGCACCGTGTCGGGAGCAGTGAAGGATGTGCTGACTCGCGGCGACCACCCGCGGGGCATCAAAGTTCGACTGGTCGACGGCAGAATCGGCAGGGTCCAGGCCATGGCCGACGCCGCCGCCGCCACGAGCCCTTCTCTCGACGCGGTCCAAGAACCCATGACCGCATCGGCGGGTGGCGCGGGAGCGCCCCGTCCTTTCCGGGTACCACGCCAATCCGCATTTGACATTCGAGACGAAGAGCAGCCAGCAGCCTCAATTGGCCTCGAGGCCTACCTCAAGCCGGCGAAGCAGCGAAAATCCGGCAAGGGGAAAGCACGCCAAAATGCCGATTCCACAACCACTGCGGGGGCCTCATCACGAGAGGCGAGCGCTACGTCGCCTTCAGAGTCGGAGCCGCTCTCGACCTGTCCAGTCTGCGCATCTTTCGAGGGCGATGCCGCGGCAGTCGCCCATCACGTCGCCGGTCACTTCGACAATTGAGATTTGCGAGTTCACCATCATATCTCAGATATTATTAGCTAATAGTGGGCATCCAATACCTCGCCCAAGGAGCCTCCACTGGCCCACGCAATTCCTGTCCTCAACCATTATCGTCCCGCGCCATGTGGTGTGCCCCGCATCAACCTACTGCTCCTAATACCAACATCTGGATTGTTCGCGCCCTCTAGCTCTCCCAATGAACTTCTACCCGTCCTAGCGGTTAACCGAAGTCTCTGTGCCGCTGTCTCTCGTCGTCACGCTTTAGCGCGGCGCGGGATGCGTTGAATCGCCGCTTTGAGATGGATCGGGCCTGTCGAAAAACGCCATGTCGGCGCTCTTTACCCGACGGCATCCCAACTTCCTCCCGAAAGTTGGATACCGCATCCATATTTCTGCTAGGGGCCCCGCCCTTCGGATCCCGTATACAGCATCTGTGCGAATATACCGAGTCTAATATGCTATCTTGGACGCACACCCAGCTGTGGACGCTTCACTCGCCGTGGTCGCGCTTCCCATATTTCGCTGTTGCCAACGAGCAATTACTCCAGGCGAAACCATTGCGTATGGCGAAGCGGGCAGCGGTGAGAGCTCCATGTCGAAGATGTTTCTGGGGCCGCACAGCCTCCTGGATCCTTCGAGCCGTGTTCTCATGTTCGGTCGGTTTTCCTCAAATAGGATTGTGGAGGAAGTCCCTTGGCGTCTGTGCGCGGCGATGTTGATAGTTGCTCATCTCGATACTGTCGTTGTCGCTCCACTCTTCATCGCTCCTCTTGGGGGGTTTCAGGTCAGGCTCCGGGCTGTCGTTGACCAACGTCCTGTCCAAGAACGTCCCACTGTCTGATCCATTGAAGCCGCGCCTTTGTGTTGCTGGGGCCGGTATTGGCGCCGCCAGCTGCCGGCCAAACATGCCCGACCTATCGATGACGCTATTCCTGACCCTCGATTCCGCCATTGTTCCCGTGTACCCAGTTTCGTCTGTCCGGTATCCCAGCGGGACTGCTACTTGGAAGCCCTCGCGCACCAGGGCACGAAGGATCGGGATCGAAGCTGCCATGATACAAATCGACGACTCGGCGTTACCCCAGATGACGAGGGACATACTTGCCACTGTGGTTCTGTTAGAGCGCCTAAATATCGAGGGGCCAGTCGAGAGACCGTGGGCTCTGTTTTCTCGGATGTCACTTACGAGGGTCCTTGACGACAGTGGGAAACGTCACCGTCTTCATCGCAGCTGCTGCGCCAGCGCTACGTCTGTCAGTCTCTGCAGGTGGCAGTTTGGTTGGATGACTCACAAGACACCCATACTCATGGCAATCACCACGCCGACTTTCTCCTTCTTGCCCATCTGCAGGCCCCAGATGAACTTCCAGGGTAGGAACGCGAGCACCACGTCCATGACGGCCGAGTACACTGATAGCAGTCAGAATCCGTATGTGGACGGGAAGGTCGACATCTTACCGCAAGAGAACATGTTGTATGTCAACGACACGTTGACGGAGATGCAATTTGGCGACCTTTTCACGCCCAAGCACTCTATCCACACCAACACGGTGCTCATACCGAGCGTCGCTGTCAGCGTGATAATGATGTACCAAACGGCAAGGCGCATCCAGACGGCCGGGATACGGAGCAGCATCAAACCGAAAGACACTTTCCCAAGTAAATTGGCGGTAATCAAGAAGGTCGACAACAAGTTCACCGGCAAGGAAAACAATGGGCCATTTCCAGCAGGGATAACGGCGTTGCCGTAGCCAAGCGTGATGAGATACGACACCAGGCCTGCCTGCACTGTCTGGCACACCCACGCGCCGAGGAGGGCGTAGTCGTCCCACCAAAGCCCCCTGTTCTGGCATTTCTTGAGGTAGAGTCGTGTGAAGAGGAAGAGGGCGGCGATCGAGACCAACAGCCATAAGATGGCATTCAGGCGAGGCCCGTAGTCGATCTTCTTGTCGACAAACAGCATTTTCGTCGGTGTCTTTCCTTCGCAGAGATGTGGGCTTGGGAAAGAGCGGGGGGGACAGCGCAGGCCAAAATGCCGCTGCCTGTCGGAGCTGGGACGAAAACGAGTGTATTCGCGACGAACGCAATTCCGCAATTCCGCGATTCGAACAAAGGACAGGGAGGGTCAATAATTCCACAGCGGCAGAGACGGCACGCTCAATTAAGTTTAAATTCGGCCGACGTCCAGGCACGGCGTTTGCTTTCAGCTGAAGGCGAATTGCCGCGATGCGATCCGTAAACCTGGGCGTGTGTCAGAAATGCATCGTATCCGACAACTTTTGAGACGATTGCTGGTCGTCGATCATATCGGGGATTATAGCTGTCGAAACAATGGCATTGGCGGCTGGCGGCTGTGTGGTTGGCGGCGGGAGGGGTGCGGCTCGGCCCCGCTGCCGAGCATTGGTCGCCAAAACCAGGGGCGATGCAGGGGAGTCTGTTGTCGCTTTCGGAAGCTGCACCAGAGGGCCCGCGCGCTGCGCACCATCGGCGCCCAACGGTGGAGATGAGGGGACGACCCACCCAAACACCAGCAAAACATATGATCACCTTCCGAATAGTCAAAGGGGCGACACCTTGGGCAGCGGTCGAGCATTGTTCTTGATCGGCGCAACAATAAACCCTGATCCAGGTCGACGCGCCCCAGATCACCAGACGAAGCCTGGGGTACAGTCGCGTCTGCAGCGCGTTCCGCTGTCAGTCGGCACAGACCGACACCCTCACCGACCCAGCGAGCTTCTAGATTACCTAAAATTATGAGCCTGGGGCAGAATTCAAGCGCGGACAGACGGCTCTTCAAACGCATGTTTGCTGATCTGCACGCATCCCCTTACGTTGTTCTAGTCCTTCCTGGTTCTCCCTGTTCGATCTTCGCACTGCCCCTCTCACCGTTTCCGCGTCCCAGTCCCCGCGAACACGTCTTGCGCGAGATCACCGTGGCCCCCGATGGCTTCTTCCGAACCTGCCCACTTTCTGGTCCTTTTAAGGCCTATCCCGAATCAAGGCTAGGGGCGAAAGGCTCGAGAACATCATGCTCGCCTGTCAAGCTGAGTATCCACACCCTCTGCGGCCCTAGCCGGTGCTAGTACGATGGGCTAGTCGCAGCCTCCACGTTGCATTCCGAATCTCGGTGTGCTCGTCTGTTAGCAAGTCAGACGTGAGCAGGGGAGGAGCTTTCTCGCCGGCTGGGTGCGGCGCTCGGGACTTTCTCCTTTGTTTGAGAGACAGTCGCCGGTCTTCTCGGGTTCAGCCTCGGGTGGAAGGGCTCGATCGCCTAAGTACTCGAGCCCGCTGGGGACGTCTACAATAGCCACAGACGCAGCAATTCACGATTTGCTGCTCGTGATTAGCGTCATGGCGGGGGAGTCTCGGCCCCGCGGGAATATACCTCGGTTTTGCAGCGGTGATCACGAGCATCGAGTGCACGAAGCACATCAGAAACCTGAAGGTTTTATCGAACCTGACCTGGTCATCGGCGAGCTCGGTACGGGAGAGCAGAGAAGACGCGGCGAGAGTTACTCGAGCCTCGCCTACAGCTCTCATTGTACCGTACGGCCGTCGTCCTTGAGTTTCAACTGCTATGGCGTCTAAGAACCGCGGGATCTAATCGATTCCACATTCCAAGCCCAAACCATACCACGCTCAGAGGGAGGCGGTGGGTAACCAAAGCCGTTCACCCCCCACGATCTATCTCCGCCGATCCTTTACCTCAACGCCAACTGCCTGGGCGAGCTCCTCGGCCAGTACCTCAAGCTGATGCTCTTCTAAACAGCGATGCTGTGGCCAAAGACGCGGCAGATGCTGTGGCAGGAAGCGACCTCGAAGACCAGAGATGAACTTAAGTCGCCCTTCTGCTCGCACTCGATTGTCAGAATGCTCACAAGATGCTGCATCACCGACATCTCCGGCTTAGGAGCCTTTTTGCCACCAACGCACACGCCTTCCCCTTCCCCTGCCGGAGAAAGCTCTCTCTTGTGCCGGGGCATACACCCGATCACGAATTTCGTGGCCGGCACTGCTCCCGCTGCCACTCCCCACCGCAGACAACATGTCCTCGTACCAACTACGGTTATCTGCGCCGCGTAGGTGTCGGCGTTGGTGAATTTTGTGGAAAGCTGGGGCTCTGTCGTCGTTGTCAAGATGTGAGGCACGACCACACCGGAGACCGGAGGTTAGACGGTGGAGAGGACGCCGATCTGTGCCGATCGGGCGGATCGTGGGGAGAAGTCCCGCCTTCGACCGCCGTATCCGATCGAGCCGAGAAATTTGGGGTTTCCGTTCCCCGCAAGAGACTGCCGCTCGGCGGATCAGGTTGCAAGGGATGTGGGGCCGCCATACAGGCAATCTTTCTTTGTTCACTTGGTCCGGGTTCGGGCTCTCTTTGAGCTTCAAAATCACCCATATAGATGGCATTGTTTGGGGCTTTTGTGTTGTTGTCTCTTCTTTGACAACCAGCTTGATCAAACGGGTCAAACAGGTATCTCAACTCTTGAAGCTTCGAAATAACAGAATCAGGAACCAGTTTTCGGTCAATTCAGCACTAGCAAAAATTTACAATATGTTCATACCGAAGTTACAACTTTCTTCGTCCTGTTCCTTTCTCTAGTGCAATATCTCAGCGCTCAACAACGTCAGCTCTTCCCAACCATCAATTAATAAAACAGAGCCACCTCATCCAACAACCCCTCCCTAAACAACTACTGCTCAACCTTCTTAAACAACAACGTCTTCGTCGGATCCGGAACAGACTGTTATCACCCATTAGCATCACTCTCACCCAACCCCCACCCCAGGAAAGGAATCACTCACCGTCCCTGCCATCTCAAAATTCCTATACCTCTCCGTCACCCCCTCCTCCATCTTGACATCAAACATCATCACCGCCGTCGCCACAATCATCTTGATCTCATTCGCCGCCAAAAACCTTCCCGGGCACGCATGCCGTCCATACCCAAACGTCAAGCTACTCTGACTCACACTCACAAACTGATTCTGCGCCGCGGCCTCCACCTCCCCCTTCTCCCGCGCTTCATTCCTCAGGTTATAGAACCGCAGCCCGTCAAAGGTCTCCGGGTCGGGGAAGACTTCCGGGTCGCGCGCGATCGCGTGCGAGGGGACTTCGATGACGACGCCCGCGGGGATGACTTCTCCCGAGGAGAGGGTGAATGGGCGGAGGACCTTGCGCGAGAAAGAGCCCGTGCCGGGGGGGTGGAAGCGTAGGGTTTCTTTGAGGAAGGAGTCGAGCTTCTTCATGGCTTGGAGGGCGGGGGCGGACATTTGGTTG
>Ga0247758_1000392_pt1 | contig 39032 bp, 14 predicted proteins | sample UWRJL156409C4_FD_180950 | JGI IMG/M metagenome (GOLD analysis project Ga0247758, IMG submission 180950) | Plant litter microbial communities from Arlington Agricultural Research Station in Wisconsin, United States - UWRJ-L156-409C-4 | ecosystem: Environmental > Terrestrial > Plant litter >...
TTCTTCTGCTCCTGGATGGCGTTGTAGATATCGAAGAACGTCACGCCCGGCTCGACCGTGTAGTACGAGTACTTGTCGTTGACCTCGATGATCTTGCCCATGCGCTGCAGGTCCAGGATGATGGACCCTTTGACGCGTGGAGCCGCGCCGCCGTAGCCGAGATTCTTGCCCCGGGAGACAGTCCAGATGGGGATGGTGTGGGTGTTGCAGATCTTGAGGATGGCCTGGATGTGCTCGACGGTGATGGGGAAGAGACTGGCGGCGCTGCCTCGCCGCTCTTGCTCCCGTTCGTCCTGGTGCTCGGCATAGGGGTCTGCATAGCGCACGCGGTGGTCGTGCGAGGTGAGCACGCCGTCCTCGCCGAGGATGGTGTGGAACTCGGCGATAACTCGCTCCCAGGTGGCGGCGTCTAGGCCGGGCGGGAGGATTTCAATGGTGGGGGTGCGTTCAGCCGTCTTGATCCACGTCGCCACGACCTCGTCGGCCATTGCATTTTCACGCTCATTGAGAGCCGTAGTGAAGGGGCGGAGTGTGGCCATGGCGCCGGCGTGTTCAGTGGCCTTGGCTGCGGTGGGGTAAGGTGCCTAGGTAATGTATGATGGAATTGCGATGTGCCAAGGGGGATGGAGGGGGGACGAGGCGGGATGTTGGGCACTAATACATTGACTTGTTGTTGTGGCTTGTGACCAACCATCTCCCGCCATCCTTATACTGCATCCATGGATGTTTTCTGCCCCCGCGGCGGGGACCGTTGTCGGCTGCTTGGAGCCAGGCCCGGTTGTCTTGTTACCGACGCCAAGGTACGGGATACGCTAGCGGCACCACCTGCCACGACCGGTCTGGGTCAAAACACCAAAAGCTGAAAGCCAAGCTAAGAAAACCTGTCGAAAAGAATCCACCTCCCCCGCATTTCTCCGCAATCCCCAGATACCCCAGACTTCAACCCCAGATTACTCGATGTCAGGACAACGCAACACTCCGGTTGGGATCTATAAAGCGGCCGTCGCACGATCAATAGGACCACATTCGAAACAAATCAGCACATCTCGGTGTTTTATCACACCACGTCCCAAAACACCCTACCTACACCCCCACAGCAACACCACCAAAACTGCCAACACCATGGCGCCGCCGCAAGTCACCGACTCCGTCGACGGCGAGGAGCGCTCCTCGGCGCCGCAGCTCGGCGTTCGCAAGACCGGGCTCTGGGCCAACCGGCGCATCCTCCTCGTGACGCTCTACCTCGGCATCTCCCTCTTCGAGTACGGCTTCGACAAGGGTGCCATCGCCGGCTTCCAGGCCATGCCGGGCTTCCTCATGGAATTCGGCTACCAAACCCCGGCCGGAAAATGGGCCATTGCCCGCGGCCCGCAGCAAATCATCACCTCCTTCATGATCCTCGGCGCCTTCATCGGCTCCCTCCTCGTCGGCCCCATCGGCGCCGTCATCAACCGCCGGCACTCCATCATGTTCTCGTCCCTCCTCGTCATCATCGCCATCGCCATCATGGCTACGACCACCTCCTTCGCCGCGCTCTACTTCTCGCGGCTACTCTGCGGCATCGCCAATGGATTCCTCCTCAACTTCACCCTCGTCTACCTCCAGGAATCAGCGCCCCCCCACTTCCGCGGCCTGTGCTTCGGCCTCGTCACCTCGTGGATCGCCATCGGCACCACCATCGGCTTCGTCATCAACGACCGCACCCACGCCATGCTTTCCCGTCTGGCCTACCAAATCCCTCTCTACATCTGCTTCCCGGCCCCGGTCATCCTGATCCTCACCCTCCCCTTCCTGCCTGAATCGCCCCGCTGGCTGCTCAACCACGGCAAGCCCGACGAGGCCCTCAAGTCCCTGCGCTTCCTCCGCAAGGGCGCCTACGACGAGGTCGCCGTGCTCCAGGAGTTCGAGGAGATGCGCATGGCCCAGGCCCAGCAGAGCGAGGCCGAGAAGGCCCAGAACTGGCGGCTCGCGCTGGAGATGTTTCGGGGAGACAACCTGCGGCGCACCATCATCTGCGTCGGCGTCGGCACAGCCAACGCCGGCGTGGGCGCGATGTTTGTGCTGGCGTTCGGCACGTATTTCTTTGGCGTGGCTGAGATAAGCAACCCCTTCATGTGGACGATTATCAGCAACTGTGTTGGGCTGGCGGGGCTGGTGCTGACGTGGTTTTTTGTCACGCGGGTGGGGAGACGGGGGATCATTCTGGTGGGGTGTGCGCTGTGCAGTGTTTGTATGCTGTTGATGGCGGTGATTTATACGGTGCCCGGGCTGGAGAAGAGCCAGTCGGGCGTGGGGCTGATTGTGGTGGTGAGTATCTATCTGTTTGGGTTCAACTTTGGGCTGGAGCCGTATGTGTATCTGGTCGCGGGCGAGTTGCCGAACCAGGCGCTGAGGGGGTATACGATGGGGCTGGCGACGGCGGTGAGCTTTACGTTTGGGTGGCTGACGGCGTTTACGACGCCGTACTTTATTAACCCGGCGGAGCTGAACTGGGGGCCGAAGTACGGGTATGTCTGGTTTGTGGCCGGGGCGATTGTCACGGCCTTTGTTTGGTTCATGTTGCCGGAGGTCAGGGGCCGGACGCTGGAGGAGATTGACGAGATGTTCAGGAACAGGGTGCCGGCCAAGGACTTCCAGACTTATGTCTGTGTTGAGGTTGAGGAGGCTAGGGAGCGCGGTGCCCAGAATGCGCGGGCCGCGGGGAAGTTGGATTATGATGAGAAGGCGGATGAGATCAGGGTTGAGGAGGTCCGTGATGCGAAGTGAGGCATGAGCATTGTAGCAGTCATCGTCATGAAGGTGCAACTGCAGAAAGGTGGTGCTCGCAATGAACAGCTCCCATGGAAAGTCGTTGATATAGTTACCTATGTTGATAGGGTGAGTGAAGTTCCCAGCGAGGTTAATTATTGCGTGGTTAGAACCACGCTGTTAGCCATACTTAAATATGGTCCAACAATTTGAAGTTTGAAGGTTTTCTGCTGCTGGATGAATGTCAAGGGTTATAACTCCGTACTATTAGAAAATGGCTCTCTTGGAGAGAATCGCGATCAAATAAGCACCATAAATCCGCAGAGTGAGAGCAAAGACAATATTGTACGGACAATATTGTAGGCACCTTCCGCTTCTCCCATCTGTTATGCTTATCATCGAATCCCTCCCACTTCACAAGGCATCATATCGTTCGACTCCATGTCCATTTCCTGAGCAACATGTCGACTTTCCATATCCTTGCCTTGGCGTCTATCGTGGCTGGCCGGCATGCTGCTTCAATGTCGGGAGAAAGGTTGACTCTCGGCCCTTCCTTGAGGCTAGTCTCCGGATCGAATATTTCGGAAGTGCTGTCGGGTTGAGACGATGGAGAGCTGTGGAAGATGGAGCAGGAATCTCAAACACTGCTCGTTGGGGATAAGGCAGGACTGCTGACCGTTGTCAGAGTACGCCTCTTGAAGTCTTGTCCATAGCCTTGCGTGATTTCGGGTGCCCATTCGGGGCTTCCAATGCAAACATGGGCTCCGTCAATGGCCTGTGCTTGGTCAGCTATGAGGCTACCTAATGGGAAAGCGCACTGCATAAACTCGTTACTTGTGGTGACAATTTCGCAAGTTGGCGCCAACTAAGCCAATACTTTGGCAGTCCTTGTTGCAATGGGGTAACATGCCCCTGATCTTCTCGCTGATATTGGGCCAGTATTTACCAATAATCGCCGGAAAGGGGTGCCTCAAGGCCCAGCCCGTACCTACAGCTCCCGTTCCCCAGACACGTGAAGAGTGGGGTTTCTACGTAGCATTTTCAGGGACCTTCCGAACGCCACACTGCGGTGTAGGGACCAAGCTACACATCCCTCGGACAATGAGTCCCTTTTTCGGATGTTTCATATTTAACGGCACACCGAGACCCCAACCACGCTATCGACGCCACGAGTCTTGGCCCTCGTCCCTTTGGCGTTTGGCTATTTTTAAGATCTTGTACCAAATCACGGCCCGGTCTCTCGGAGAATGGCCCCCTTTTTCGGCATCCGCTTCTGCTGGACCGGCCAAGTATGAGAGAGTCTTTATGATGCCCTGTCTCGTCCATCTTCCCAAGGCGCGTTAAGATCTTTCGACTTGCTCGCATCCCCATTCGGAAGGTCCTCTGCTCGCTGGCTCAACATGAAGCTTCGAGCTCTGTCTCTCATTTTGACTTCCGCCGTTCTCATCAACGGCAAGGCGGCGGCTTATGTCACTGATGCTTACAATGCAGAAAAGCAAGTCAACCTTCTAGCTACATCCAGTTCAGTGGCTAACAATCACAGGAGCACAAACATCGCCGGCCGGAACGAGAGCTCGGCGCTCCCGCTGGTGCGACGCGGCCCGGAACTCTGTCCGGCTGTCTTCCCCGTGCCCGGCCCCGTCTCCTTCTTCTTCATTCCTTCGTCCCTGATATCGTCGCCGTCCCGGATCCTACCAACCCCCCCGTCACTGCGGTCGTATGTCCCGAGTTTCCGCAGCAATGTGAGGCGAGCGGCTGCTCCGGCACGTTCGCGGACGGCCAGGCCACCTGCACGTCGGCAGCGCAGTTCCGGTGCCCCTGCGTCCCGTCCAGCATCACACCCGGCTTCTCCTGCGCGAACCCGCCGCCGTCGTGCTATGCCAGCAGCTGCCAGGGCAGCTTCAACGGCGAACCTTCAACAGCAACGGGCAAGCGACCTGCAAGGGCAATTACGCCACTTGTGCCTGCAACCCTACAACAAACACGTGTGGGGCGCCGCAGAGCTGTGCTGCCAACGGCTGCGCCGGAACGTTCGACAGCAACGGCATCGCGACGTGTAAGGGGAACTACGCTCCCTGTCGGTGTACCCCTACGACGCAGACGTGCGGAACTACTCAGGCCTGCAACTACGACGGATGTGCGGGCAGCTTCGACGCCAACGGCGTGGCAACCTGCAAGACAAATACGCCGGCTGCTGATGCAACCCTGTCCAGGCAACTTGTGGGAACTCGGCCAGCTGCGACGCAGGGGGTTGTGCGGGCACCTTCGACAGCAATGAGATAGCAACCTGCAAGGGGAACTATGCCACATGCGCTTGCACCCCGACGGCGCAGACGTGCGGCAACCCCCGCGCCTGCGACAACGACGGCTGCAACGGCAGTTTCGACTCCAACGGCATCGCCACCTGCAAGGGCCGGTACGCCAGCTGCCGTTGCAACCCGGTGGCGGCGACCTGCGGGACAGCGCAGAGCTGTGACGCCGGCGGCTGTGCCGGGACTTTTGACGCGAACTGGAGAGCAACCTGTAGAGGCAGGTACGCCACCTGCCCTTGCAGCCCCACGGCCAACACCTGCGGCAACCCTCAGAGCTGCGACGCGAATAACTGCGGCGGCACCTTTGACCTGAACACGGGGAGGGCCACGTGCAAAGAACTGGTACCGTGGATGCACCTGCAGGGCCATCACCAACACCTGGTATATGCTGCGACTTTCCCTCTCTCTCTCTCTCTCTCGTCCGCCCTCTCCCTTTTTCGCACAAATTCGTCGCACCAAAACCTCTCCCCTCTCCTTTCCCTAATCGTTTTATAGTGGAGGCCGGGCGTCGTGCGACGCCAACAACTGCGAGGGCTCCTTCGACCTCGAATCCAACGTCGCCCGCTGCCGCAACTGGTTCGAGGGCTGCCAATGCAACCCCACGACCCGCACGTGCGGGTCCCCGGGCTCCTGCAGCGCCGGCGGCTGCAACGGCGCCTTCGACGGCAACACAAACGTGGCGCGCTGCCGCACCAATTACGCCGGCTGCGCGTGCACACCATCATCAGCCACCTGCGGCAACCCCGCGCCCTGCGAGAACAACGGCTGCGCGGGCCAGTTCGACGTCGACTCCAACACAGCGCGGTGCCGCGGCAACTTCGCCGGCTGCGTGTGCAACCCCTCCACGACCACCTGTTCGCACCTCACGTACATGTAGTGCAGCCAGTACGGCTGTGACGGCCGCTACGGCGAAGACGCTTTTGCGAGATGCAGAGGGAATTACCGCGGCTGCCTGTGTCATGCGCCGTCCCAAACTCGCTGGGGGGACTTGTTCAACAATCACGGGCCGAATGGCGATGGAGGGCAGTGGGACATGCAGGGCTCGGACAACGTCTGCTGTATGTTTCAGCGTGCATCCATCCTCGGCTTTCACCAGTCATACTCCGTAAATCTGCACGAGTCACTAACGTGTGTGTGTTTGTGCGCCGCTAGATAATCTCCCCTCGGAAGGCAACGACAAGGTGAGCCGCGTGCGTACCACCAACAAGGGCCAGCAAGCCGGCATCCAGGATGCCGACTGGCCACGAGACTACAGGTACTACCTCTACGCGTAAGTCCGAATACCTACCGCTCATTGCTCTTCACGCCAGTCTTGGCTGGACGCGATCATCGTGGCGGCTGTCTGACTAACCTTTTGCTTCTTCCATCCAGCGACGCTGGCTGCTGGGGGATACGCAGTATGTCGGCAAGGGTTACGACATCAACTTCGGTCCCCCGCTTTCCGACAGGGTGTCCACCTGGCAGTGTATGTGGTGGCCTAGGGTGAACGGATACTAATTCCGGGGGAAGGTGAGGACTATAGGTGAGGATTGGAGGGGGCCGCCCGCTTGGAGAAGAGGGGCAGTCCAGTGCCGTCAACAGACAGACCTACGTTTACCGTTTACACTGCGAACACACTGCATCTACGGTGCTTATGCCCGCCCCTTCACTCCGCTCTGTGACCCTGGAACCCGGGAGCATCATTGAATAAGCCAGGGCAGCCGCCCCGCTTGCAAGATGTACATGTATGGGAGTTCCGCTGGTGAACCTGAGTCCACCCATCTTGTTGGACCGCTCGGTTGGATTCCATGTCCAGCAGGCAACAGGATTGTAGATAAACGTCACCCCAAAAGAACACAAGGTAAAGAAGATGCATGGGAGTAGGCCAGATCACGCCCAGTAGAATGATGCATAACAAGCAAGCGTGAGTGGGATATTCATATCTGAAAACGCAGGCCAAGACTGAAGTGTATCCGAATACACCGCCGGATGCTCAGGGGGCGCTCATAGTTCCCCTTTACTCGATTCTCAAAATCCTCGTCGCCGCTCCGTCAAACACCGAAGGTGCCGTCATCCGAAAAAAGCCGATTCGACGGAACGTGGCGTCACCGCTCCCTTTCGGGACAAGAATCAAACCCTCGACAGGCACAATCCGTTGCCGGCCAAGCCTGAGCTTGCTCATCCCAAGACAGAAAACCTTAATATCCGGATCTAGGGGCTCGTCGAGTGGATCCAACGTCCCGTCCCCAACTACAAGCGGCGTGCCATACTGCTCGATCAAAGAAATGTCTGTCCCATCCCACGAAGGCCTATCCTCATATCGCCAAGGCAGCTCCACCGTCTTGGCCGACACTTCAAGATATCCACTCTTGACAGGTCCATACGAGAAACCCGGGTCAGTGGTATCAACTTGGCATTCCAGAATCGAAAAGTCAAAAATCTCCCGATCGTTGCGCTCATCCTCACTGCCGACAACCGCACCGATACCAACACTCGCCCAGCTCCAACTAGGCGCGAGATACCCAGCATCTTTCACCTTTCTTGGCTTCAAGGTGAGTCTCTCTCCCGAGAGATTCTGCTTCATACACCGCCAGTGCAGCTCCGAAAACAGATTCTCCTTCCACATGCCTGCAAGGTAGGTCCATCCTGTCTTCCCCCCGATATCAGCCGCGAGGGCAGATACAGCGGGGAGTTTGTCGGTGCAGTAGCTCAAATCCATCTCGGTGTAGTCGGCGAGGATAGCGGCCCACGTCTCTCTGATCTGTGCTTGTGCATCCTTGTCCTGGACGGTGGTTTGATCACTTGGATGTTCTGCGGAAAGGTAAGGGTCGAGGAAGGTTTGGTATGGGGGACCTGCGTCGGGCGCAGCGCTGGGGTTGACAAAGTCTTCTCTGCACATCCACATTACACCGCTGCTTGAGAATATCAGGAGACGTCGGGACAGCACGCGCTCTTGCAAGGTCCAAGCTCGGGTGCTGATCGGGTCCGCCGAGGCTTTGTATGGCGCGCGGTAGCCGAAAGTGAGTCCAGAGCCTACTTCGAAAGGATCAAGAAAGAACCGTTCAGGACTGGGGTTCTTGAGGAATCCGTCACTTGCTGCTGCGGCACTCGCTATGATGAGTGTCAAATCGCTTTCCCTGTAAGTGTCCGCCATGCGCGGTAGTTCCAACGCTTTATCTTCGGGAGAATCTTGGATGATGCAGAGGGCGTCGATCCAGAGGTAGTTGGAGCCGAGCTGATGTGCTGCTGCGATGGCGTCTGACAGGGTTTTTGGTAATCTCCTTGGGTCTAGCCCTTTGCGCATGTCAGAGAGGGAGGCCCGCGTGAGGATATATTCCTGCTTTGGGCCCCAGACGGAACTAAGGGCGGTGTACTTCAAATGTATGTGGTGCTGGATGTCTTCTGCGGAAATGGCGAGCCGCGGGTGCTGAGGCTCGCGCACGTCGATGAGTCGCGAGGGCCGGAAGGCGCCCGATGGGGAGCAGGATTCGTGTGCTTCGCAAGCTCGAAGCCACGTTTCAGCGCGGGGTACCCATTCTTCAAATGAAGCTGCAGAGACGACATCCCAATGCTGATTGAAGGCGGTCACATCATCCGCTGTGCTTTGGCAGATCACCTCAAGCTTCATGGCGACCGCCTTCTCTCCAACCATATTCCGAAGCGGGCTGTCAACTTCGGTCGAGGTCATCACCTCAGCTCTGACCTCGGCAAGATTGAAGAGCGAGCTGCTATTCCATTTCAAAAACTCGATCATAATCTCCAGCTTCGTCGCGCAGTTGAGCGACTCAATGGTGTGGAACCCGGGCTTTTCGCTCGCCGCGTCCTCGGCTTCCTTGTCGGAACCCTCGCTATCCACATGCGTCATTTCCTCATCCGACGTGGCATCGCCGATTGCGTCTTGCGGTGAAACCCGCGTTTCCGGGTCGGCAGGATCTTGCTGTCTTTCGTCTTCGTCGAGGCTAGCGCCGTCCGAGCGCGATCCATTCCACTCCTCCATCCAATAATCCAGATCCGAACATGTGAGAACGGCATTCCCAATGCAGGTACACCACGGGCAACCAGCAAGCACAGAGGCGTGGAGGTCGCTCGCAAGCCTTGAGTAGGAATGCGTGAGTGATGGTCCATCACGCGCTTCGGCGAGCGATTTTTGGAGAGATGAGGCGAACACGTCGTCGACGCATGAAGGGCAAATACCCCGCCCGCCTGGTTGGGAGTAGGTTCTGATGGGTTGAGCGACGTGGAAGCGGGAGAGCATATCGGATGGAGACTCGGGCGCGAAGACGTAATTGAAAGGACCAGCTATTTTTGAAACGGATTCGGCTTCAGGGCGGTGGGCGAGGAAGGAGCATCCTACAAATTGAGTCGGTCAGATCATCAACCGCTCCCGGCTAGCGATTGGCTCGAACGGTGCTTGTGAAGGCCAATCAGCTCCGGCCAATTGGGTCCTGTGATGCCCATCCCACGCCACGCGTCCTGCGACTGCCGCTGCTGCTCGAAATTGGAGTAGGCTGGATTCTCGCGACTGTCTAAGTGAGGCAGCCAGCACGCAAACAATTGACCTCTACTTGACGAGTTGAGTAGTGGTATAAAACATGGGCAGCAGTCCTCACAGGGCATTCTTACTTCTATAGGAACAGCACATCTTTTCGCAACTCACACAGCCACCTTTCTCGACTCGACTCGAGCCCATTTCCGGCAACAACTCGGCTTCGTCATTCATTATTTTCTCAACATCATTCGCGTGGGCGCCAGCATTGCCGGCTTACCGCGGCAATCGCCTTGCGCCGGGCTAGCCACAAGGTCGTCATCTACGAGGAATTGTGAGGGGCCAACTAAGGTGGATACCGTTACTTGGTGACTGAATCGATTATGGTTTCTATGAAGAAGAAGATCAAGAGTAGATACAGGAGCTGCGCGGAGCACAGCTATATAGGCAGAGACCCGCCTCCATGGGAGCGGTGGTCTGGGCTCCCAGCCCAGACCCACTTTAGGGCCTTAGCCCCATAACATCACCCCCCTATTAGAGCCCCACTAGGCCCGTGCTCTCGCGCACATACGTGTAGGCACGCGTAATCCACTAGTAGATAGTAATTTCTTCGTGTAACTGCCTTTATTGTTTTTCTTCTTCTTTTCTTCTTCTTTAGCTGTTACCTAACATAAGTAATCCCCTCTATTCTTAAGGATTCTACGTAACGTTCCTTACTAATTAAACCACTTACTAACAAGTAGAGTTAATAGTTAATTATTAAAAAGTATAAACTCCACTACTATAACTCTAGTTACTTTTACTTACTATACCGCCACTTCACCTACTAGCTTTATACGCTCCTTAAAGCGCACTTAAGGACTTGCCCCCTTACCTTTCTTTCCCACTACTATAAGTGTAAACTTATTAGCTTCAGCTATTACTTTTATAAATAAGCGTTCCAGTAAATGTGACGACTCTGTAGGCCGTCACTTAGGCTGGAGCGGCCCGACGGATCCCCTGCAGAAGGAACAGTGCAGGAAAACAGTGCGCGCAGTACTGTGCACTAGGCCAGGGGTGCAAAGACCCAAAGCCCCTATAACTAACTAGGAGTTGCTCAGTCTTAGCAGGAGTGCTCACCTACTAAGTATCTGAGGGACCTTTAAGTAAGAAGTGCTTAGTAACAGGTTACTCAGTTCCTTATTAAGTAACAGTCCACTAAACAAGGTATAAGGTACTTCCTGTCTAGTTAGTATAGATAGCTATAGTTATATCTATAACCACCATAAGGGACTTTAGTTCCTCACGCTAGTATTCAATTATTCATTTATATCCTACTGTTCAGACTTACCTCTGTGCATTATAATAATAACGACTTACAGTAACATTAAACTCCTGTCTAGGAATGTTAACTTAATAAGCCGTCTTTAAAACGCCCTTTACCTGTTAGCATCCTATTATACGTTCTGTCTTAACTTATGCTAGTCCTCTTAAGGCTTATATCAGGTATAGGTTATAATATAATACTAACATCTTAGTTCTAAACGCTATTTATTAAATTCCCAAACACCTCCCCCCTCTTACTAATATATCGACCTCTAGAAAAGGTAAAGAGATTAAGAAAGCGTAAACTTAGCCTTAGCTCCTTATTATCGATAAATTAACTACACACCTTAAAGACTTAAACTTTAATTAGCAGGAACTAGTTAAGGAACTTAATAAAACCTTCCTTAGAAATATTAAAAGCTATATTAGTTTTATTGAAAAACTCTAAGCTTAATTTAACGCTGTTAAGCTAGAAAACAATAACCTTAAAGGCTTATAGAAGAAGTAAGTAAAACTCCCTTTACCGTCGCGTTTTAAGGGAGACTTAGCGTAGCTAAAGTTGTAAATAGCTTAACTCCAGAGCTATATTACCTATTACGATAAGTAATTCTTTGAAAAAGAAGGAAAAGTTAAGTTTACCAGAGCTTTACTAGACAGAATAACCACTTACTAATATAAACCTTATATAAAGATAATTAATAACCTCTCTATAAATAAAGCGCGTAAAGAGGCACCTAAGACTTAAGCCCTTTTTAATAACTTTAACGTTTTTATTAACTAACTTTAGATTAAGTTTAAAGAACTAAACACCCCTAAACAGGTTAAGTAACGCCTTATAACCCTAAAGTAAACGTCTTTAGTCTTTAAGTTCTCTATATACTTTAAATTAGAAATAGTAAAGATTAAACTTAGTTAAAAAGCCTTAATAATGTTATTCTAAAGTAATCTAAAGGAATATATTACTAGAGATCTTTACTAAGAAGACTAACTAGACTGTCTGCAAGAACTGGTTAAGATAATTATTAAGGCCGACAATCGGTACTATAATTACCATTATTAAAAGAACTTCTAGAAAGAACAGACCCCTTACTAACTAAGTAAACTTAAAAAGGGGAATTAGTTAACTGTAACAGGTTACTACCCTAAGCCGATAGACATTAATATAGTAAACTGTTAGAATCGACTTAACTGCGATAAACTTTAATAATAATAACAGCAGAAGCAGTTTAAGGACTTATTATAAGTCTAATACTTTAATTATAGTAAGAAAGGATATATAGTATAGCAATACCTATTGTTAAAGTAAATTAATTAAAAACCTGTTTTAAAAGAAGGGAAACACGTTAAGTTTAACTTAAAAGATATTTATATCAGGATAACAGGTAACGAAAAGGACTACACTTAGATAGATAAATATAATTTAAAAGATAAGGAAGAGGAAGAAAAACCTTAAGACGTAATATATCTAGTCCTTAAAGGTGTCTCAGAAAAGTCAGCTATAAAGGTGCAGGTCGTTACAGACCGACTTTAAAGTAAAAACTCAGAACCACTAAAGGTATAAGTTACAGAAGACTAACTTTAAGAAGAAATATTCCAGTTAGCTATTACAAGCCTTAAAAACCTTACCCTATAAGCCTAAGAACTAAAGAAATCTAAGAAGGACCCTAACTTAAACTTTACTAGAATAGTAAAGGGAGTTAAAAAACTAGCCCTCTAAGCCACTTAAGTAGTAAAGTAAGCCTTAAAAGGTAAAAAAGAGTAAGCTAAGAGAATCAAGTTAAAAAAACGAAAGTTCTTCTTAATAATACCCCCTAAGACTCTTAAACACTTTAAACACGCTAAGTAGATTAACACCCTCACCTCCCTAAAAGAAGGACAGCTTAGATAACTACCCTGCACTAAAGCTAATGTACCTTAAACTAATACCTTAAAGGTCCCCCAAGAAAGCATAAAATAAGTATATTAACAGAGGGTCTAAGAATTAAAGGAAAAACACTAAAAGTTAGTAAATAAAGTAAAGGACTTATAAGTTAAAAGCCTTACTATTACGTTTAAAGACTAAGTAGTAAAAATCAGGTTACAGCTTTATAACAGAGTTCACTTCACTAATTAACTTAAGTACCGACTTGTTAAGGAAAGCTACTTTATAGAAGAACAAGCTAAGTTATTACTACCCGAATTTTAAAAAGAAGTTTAAGAGAAACAACAAACCTAAAAGTAAGTAAAGGTAAAGAAGAAATAAAGCACTACTCCTCCCGTTCTATACTTTATAACTGCAGCACTTACAGTTAACATTAACTACTTTAGCTATAAGGATATACTGTAAATTAATTATATATATAATAACTGCACTCTTAACTAACATAATAAGCCTAAAGCTCTTTATAACTATTTCCCTAACATATAAAGACAGGACTACGTTATTATAAAGATAAAGTTAAAACTAACCCACTGTGACGACCCTACAAGCCGTCACTTAGGCTAGAGCGGCCCGACAGATCCCCCGCACGAGGAACAGTGCAGGAAGACAGTACACACGGTACTGCACACTGGGCTAGGGGTGCAAAGACCCGAAGCCCCTCAACTAACCAGCGTCTACTTAGTCTTAGCAAGAGTGCTTACCTACTGAGCATCTGTGAGACCTCTAAGCAGAAGGTGCTTAGTAATAAGGCGCTTAGTTCCTCACTAAGTAATAAGTTACTAAGTAAAGTATAAGGTACCTCTAGCTAACTAAGTATAGATAATTATAATTATACCTATAACCGTTATAAGGAACTCTGGTTCCTCACGTTAATATTTAATTATTCATTTATATCTTACTGTTCAGACTCACCTCTGCATATTATAATAACAATAACTTACAGTAACATTAAACCCCCTGTTTAAAAATATTAGCTTAATAAGCCGTCTTCAGAACGCCCCTTACTTATTAACGTCTTACTATACGTTCTGTCTTAACCTACACTAATCCTCTTAAGGTTTATATTAAGTACAGGTTATAATACAATACTAACGTGACAGTTCTAAACACTATTTATTAAATTCTTAAACATTACCTCTCTCTTACTAATACATCGACTTTTAGAAAAGGTAAGAAGATTAAGGAGGCGTAAGCTTAACCTTAACTTCTTATAATCGATAAACTAACTACATACTTTAAAGACTTAAACCTTAACTAATAAGGACTAATTAAAGAACTTAATAAAACCTTCCCTAAAGACATTAAAAGCTATATCGGTCTTATCGAAAAACTTTAAACTTAATTTAACGCTGTTAAGCTAAAGAATAACAACTTTAAGGGCTTATAAAAGAAACGAGTAAAGCTCCCTTTACTATCGCGCTTTAAAGGAGACTTTACGCAGTTAAAGTCTTAGATAACTTAACTCTAGAGTTATATTACCTATTACGATAAGCAGTTCTTTAAGGAAGAAGGGAAGGTTAGGTTTATAGGAGCTTTACTAAATAAAGTAACTACTTACTAATATGAACCTTATATGAAGATAATTAACGACCTCTTTATAAATAAAGCGTATAAAAAGGCCTTTAAAACTTAAGCCCTTTTCGATAACTTTAACGTTTTTATTAACTAACTCTAAACTAAGTTTAGAGAACTAAACACCCTTAAGTGGGCTAAATAACGCCTTATAACCTTAAGACAGATATCTTCAGTCCTTAAGTTCTCTATACACTTTAAATTAGAAGTAGTAAAGACTAAGCTTAGCTAAGAAGCTTTAATAATACTGTTCTAAAGTAATCTAAAAGAGCACGTTACTGGAGATCTCTATCGAAAGGATTAGCCAGACCACCTTTAAGAACTAGTTAAGATAGCTATTAAGGCTGACAACTAATATTATAATTACTATTATTAAAAGAACTTCTGGAAAGAATAAACCCTTTACCAGCTAAGCAAGCTTAAAAAGGGAAACCAGTTAACCGTAACAGGTTATTACCTTAAGCTAATAGACATTAGTATAGTAAACCGTTAAAATCGACTTAACCGTAATAAGCTTTAACGATAACAGTAGCAGAAGCAGTCTAAAGACCTGTCTTAAGTCTAATACTTTAACTGTAATAAGAAAGGATATATAGTATAGTAATACCTATTACTAAAGTAAGTTAGTTAGAAGCTTATTTTAGAAAGAGGAAAGTATATTAAGTTTAACTTAAGAGATATCTATATTAAGATAGTAAGTAACGAAGAAAACTGCACCTAAATAAATAAGTGTAATTTAGGAGATAAGAAAGAAGAAGAAGAGCCTTAAAATATAGTGTATCTAATCCTTAAAGGTGTCTTAAAAGAGTTAGTTACAGAGGTGTAAGTTATAGAAGACTGACTTTAAGGTGGAAACTTAAAACTGTTAGAGGTATAGGTTATAAAAGACTGACTTTAGGAAAAGATATTCTAGTTAGCTATTGTAAGCCTTAAAAACCTTATCTTATAAACTTAAGAATTAAGGAAGTCTAGAAAGGACCTTAACTTAGACCTTACTAAAATGGTTAAGGGAGTTGAAGAGCTAGCCCTTTAAGCTATACGAGTAATAAAGTAAGCTTTAGAAAGTGAAAGAGAACAGGCTAAAAGAATTAAGTTAGAAAAACGAAAGTTTTTCTTAACAGTACTTCCTGAAACTCTCGAACACTTTAAGCACATTAAGTAAATCAGTACCTTTACTTCCTTAAAGGAAAGATAGCTTAAATAGCTGCCCTGCATTAAGGTTAGTGTATTTCGGACTGGTACTTTAAAGGTCCCTTGAGAAGGTATAAAGTAAGCATACTAACGGAGGATCTAAAAGCTAAAGGAGAAACATTAAAAGTTAGTAAACGAAATAAAGGACTTACAAGTTAAAAGCCTTACTGTAACGTTAAAAGACAGAACGGTGGAAATCAGGTTACGACTTTATAATAGAGTTCGCTTCGCTAATCAGCTTAAATATCACCTTATTAAAGAAGACTGTTTCGTAGAAGAATAAGTTAAGTTGTTATTACCTGAGTTTTAAGAAGAGGTTTAGGAAAAATAACGTACTTAGAGGTAAGTAGAAGAAAAGAAGAAATAAAGTGTTACTTCTTCTATACTATACTTTATAACTACAGCACTTACAGTTAACGTCAATTACCCTAACTATAGGGATATACTGTAAATTAACTGTATGTACGATAATTATGCTCTTAACTAATATTATAGACTTAAGGCCTTTTATAACCACTTCCTTAACGTATAAAGACAGGACTATATTATTATAAAAGTAGAGTTAAAACTAGCTTATTACTAAGTCTTTTACTCTTTAATAAAAGAATCTAATAATAAGCGGAAAGTTACTGTAATTAACTAAGCCTTTATTACGTACTAGTAAGGAAGGGTACTTAATAACTGCCTAATTGTAATGTATTTATTACACTTTAATAGAAAAGCTAAAGAATAATAAAAGCGAGAAGATTACTAATAGATTTAAGAGTAAAAAGACATTATTATAATTTAGTCTTATAAAGTGTATTATTAACTTATTAAGGACTTCAGGAATATTATACTGTTTAAAGTCAATTAAACGTTAAGGTATAAAAACTTAAGAAAGGTTAATTACTAGGTTTACTAAAGCTACCTGTTTTTCCAAAAGGAATTAAGAAAAGGTTATAAGCCCTTTAAAAGGGCTAGAAATTAGTAATTCGCTAATTAATAAAAACCCTAAGAAGAAAGAGAGGTACTTAAAGGTTAAGTTAAATAAGACCTTAAGGATAAGTAATTACTATAACTGAAATATTAAAGGAGTATAAGTATTATTCTGTTAGTATCGATATAATAAACGGAAAAGGGAGGTTATTTAAGGTAAGAGTAGTAATTAATAGCGGGAGTATTTCTAACTTAATATACCCTTTATTAGTTAACTAAAAGAAACTCCCTAACAAAGAGTATAAAGAGGCTATTCCCATTCGAAATGGAGAAGGAGGCCTATATTAATATAATAACAGTAAAGTTACTTACTACTTGCTACTTTTAATTAAAGTAGATAGAGATAAATAATAAGTAGATTTTAACGTTACACTAGTTATAAGATATAATATAATCTTAAATCTATCCTAACTAGAAAAGTATAATCTTATAATTAACTAGAGGAGTAGTTACCTTACCTTCGGTAAGTCCTCTAACTGTAATTACTGTTTAGAAAGAGCTGTAAAGGTATTAAACTGTTTTAAAGTTACACAAAGTACTTAAAAACACACTAAACCCTTAAAACTAAGTACAGTTTAAGTTAAGTTTATTAAGACGGTTAAAGAACTAAAGAGTCTACTATATTACTTAAATAACGATTTAGAAAGTAGAAAAAAGTAAGGAGCTAATCTACAGATAAGCGAAGAAGTCGACTTATCTAAGGTACCTACAGAGTATAAGAAGTTCACCCTGTTTCGAAAAAAAATACTGTAATTACTAGACTACAGACTATAAGACTATAAAATCAAATTAAAGCTAAGAGTAAAGCTTTACAGCTTCTAACTATATTATCTAAACTCCTAACAAGCCGAGACCTTAAGGGAGTATATTAATAAGAACCTGAAGAACAGGTTTATTGTAAAGTCTTAATCCCTAATAAAATACTTAATACTGTTCGTCCTAAGAAAGGGAGATAGTAAGTTACGTATAGTTATTAATTACTAAATGTTAAATAAAGATATGATTAAGAATTACTACTTATTACTACTTATTACAGAAATATAAGAATGGATTATTAAGGTAAATTAATTCTTTAGCCTTGATTTCCCTATAAGGTTTAACTACGTTAAAGTAAAGGAAAAGGATAAATATAAGATAGCCTTTCAGACTCGTAACAGGTATTATCAATACTGTATTATACTGATAAGATTAACAAACACCTTTATAACTTTTTAAAGCCTTATTAATAATATTCTTTACCCCTTCTTTAATAAGTTTATCTTTATATATTTAAATAACGTTTTAGTTTATTCCGAAATTTTAAAAAAATACCGAAAATATATATAATAAGTTTTAACAGCTCTCGAAAAAGCAAAGCTGATAGTAAATCTAAAGAAGAACCACTTTTACGTTTAGGAGCTAAACTATTTAAGGTTTAAAGTAACTTTTAGAAAGCTTAAAATGTAACTAAAGAAGATAAAGGTAATTAGAAATTAACTTACTCTGAAGAATTAAAAAGAATTATAAGCCTTTATTAGCTTTACGAACTTCTATCGCTGTTTTATTAAATACTTTACAAAAATCGTAAGATTACTTTACGAACTTATAGGTAAAAGAAAGCTATTTAAGTAGATTAATAAATAGCAGAAGGCGTTTAAAGACCTTAAATACACCTTCGTTACAGCACTAATCCTAACCCTTTCCGATTTCTTAAAGCCTTTTTAAGTTAAGACAGACTCCTTAAAATTCGTAATTAGTAAAGAACTTAACTAAGTTCAGGATAATAAGAAACGTTACCTAGTTACTTTCCTATTAAAAGGAATCTACAGGTTAGCCTTACGATATCTAATCTATAATAAGGAACTGATAGCGATTATTTAATACTTTACTAAATAAGCACTATACTTAAGTAATATAAAAGAACTAATTTAAGTCTTTTGTGACGACCCTGCAGGCCGTCACTTAGGCTAGGGCGGCCTGACGAATCCCCCGCAGAAGGAACAGTGCGGAAAGACGGTGCACACTGTCTAGGCGCACTGGGCCAGGAGTGTAAAGACCCAAAGCCCCTACGACTAATGAGGTGCTACTCGCAACATGCCGAGTGCTCGCACTATAAGTAGAGGAAACCTTACGAGCAGAACACTTACGTTATGTAAGGTGCTTGCGTAATAAGCACTTACAACACTATAAGTAAGGTACAAAGTACCTCTTAGTTAATTAGTATAGATAGTTATAATTATGTCTACAATTACTGTAAGGAACTCTAGTTCCTCACGCTAGTATTTAATTATTTATTTATATCTTACTGTTTAGACTTACCTTTATATATTATAATAATAATAACTTACAGTAACATTAAACCCCTGTTTAGGAGTGTTAGCTTAATAAGCTATCTTCAGAACGCCCTTTACCTGTTAGCGTCTTATTATACGTTCTATTTTAATCCGCGTTAGTCCTTTTAAAGCTTATATTAAGTGTAGGTTATAATACGATATTAGCGTCCTAGTTCTGAACGCTGTTTATTAAATTCCTAAATATTACCTTTTTCCTATTAACATATCGACCTCTAGAAAAGGTAAAGAGATTAAGAAAGTGTAAGCCTAGCCTTAACTCTTTACTATTAATAAGTTAGCTATACGTTTTAAAGACTTAAACCTTAATTAGTAGGGACTGGTTAAAGAATTTAATAAAGCTTTCCCTAGAGATATTAAAAACCGTATCGGTCTTATTGAAAAACTTTAAACCCGACTTAACGTTATCGAGCTAAAGAATAATAACTTTAGAGGCTTATAGAAGAAACGAGTAAAGCTCCTCCTACTGTTACGTTTTAAAGGAGACTTTACGTAACTAAAGTCTTAAATAGCTTAGCTTTAGAGTTATATTACTTATTATAATAAGTAGTTCTTTAAGGAAGAAGGAAAGGTTAAGTTTACTAGAGCTTTACTAAACGGAGTAACTGCTCGCTAGTACGAACTTTATGTAAAGATAATTAATAACCTCTCTATAAACAGAGTGCGTAAAGAGGCTCCTAAGACTTAAGCTCTTTTTAATAACTTTAATGTTTTCATTAACTAACTCTAAACTGAGTTTAGAGAACTAGACGCCTTTAGGCAGGCTGAATAGCGGCTTATAACCTTAAGGTAAATATCTTTAATCCTTAAGTTCTCTACACGCTTTAAACTAAAAGTAGTAAAGACTAAACTTAGCTAAGAGGCCTTAGTAATGCTGTTCTGAAGTAGCTTAAAGGAACACGTTACTAGAGACCTTTACTAAAAAGACTAACTAGACTGCTTGTAAGAACTAGTTAAGATAGCTATTAAGGTTAACAATTAGTATTATAATTACTATTATAAGAAGAACTTCTAGAAGGAATAAACTCTTTACTAGCTAAGTAAACTTAAGAAAGGGAACTAGTTAACTGTAATAAGTCACTACCTTAAGCTAATAAATATTAGTATAGTAAATTGTTAAAACTGACTTAACTGCAATAAGCCTTAATAGCAGTAGCAGTAGAGGTAGCTTAAGGACTTATCTTAAGTCTAGTGCTTTAATTGCGATAAAAAAGGATATATAGCACGGTAATACCTGTTATTAAAGTAAGTTGGTTAGAAACCTGTCTTAGAAAGAGGAAAATACGTTAGGTTTAACTTAAGGAATATTTATATTAAGATAGTAAGTAACGAAGAAGACTATACCTAGATAGATAAATGTAACTTAGGAGATAAGGATAAAGAAGAAGAAGAACCTTAAGATATAATGTACCTAGTCTTTAAAGGTATCTTAGAAAAGTTAGCTATAGAAGTGCAGGTCACTACAGACTAACTTTAAAGTAGAAACTTAAAACCGCTAAAAGTACAGGTTATAGAAGACTAACTTTAAGAAGAGATATTTTAGTTAGCTGTAATAGGCTTTGAAAACCTTACCTTATAAGCTTAGGAATTAAGGAAGTCTAGGAAGGACCTTAACTTAGACTTTATTAAAATAGTGGAAGGAGTTGAAGAATTAGCCTTTTAGGTTACCCGAACGGTAAAGTAAGCCTTAGAAAGTGAAAGAGAATAAACTAAGAGAATTGAATTAGAGAAATAGAAGTTCTTCTTAACAGTACCTCTTAAGACTCTTAAACACTTTAAGTATATTAAATAGATTAGTACCTTTACTTCTTTAGAAGAAGGACAGCTTAGATAACTACTCTGCATTAAAGTTAGTATACTTTAGACCGGAACCTTAAAGGTCCTTTAAGAAGGCATAAAGTAAGTACATTAACGAAGGGTCTAGGAGTTAAAGGAGAAATATTAAAAACTAGTAAATAAAATAGAGGACTTATAAGTTGAAGGTCTTACAGTGATGTCTAAAGATAGAGTAATAAAGATTAAGTTAAAACTTTACAATAAAGTTCGCTTCGCTAACTAACTTGAATACTGACTTGTTAAAAAAGACTATTTTGTGGAGGAATAAGCTAGGTTATTACTACCTGAGTTTTAAGAAGAGGTTTAGAAGAAATAACGTATACGGAGGCAAGTGGAAGAAGAGAAAGAATAAAGCGTTACTTCCCCTATTCTATACTCTATAACTGTAGTACCTGCAGTTAACATCGACTACCTTAATTATAGAGATATACTGTAGATTAATTGCATATATAACGACTGTGTTTTTAACTAGTATTGTAAGCTTAAAGCCCTCTATAATTACTTCTTAAGTATATAGAGATAAGATTACGCTATTATAAAGATAGAGTTGGAACTGGCTTATTACCGAGTCTCTTACTCCTTAACAAGAGAGTTTAGTAATAAGTAGAAGGTTACTGTAGTTAATTAGACTCCTACTACGTGCTGGTAAGGAGGGGTACTTAATAACTGCTTAATCGTAACGTACTCGTTACATCTTAACGGAAAAGCTAAAGAATGGTAGAAACGGGAAGATTACTAATAGATCTAAGAATAAAAAGATATTATTACAATCTAAGCCTGTAGAGCGTATTATTAACTTATTAAGGACTTTAGGAACATTATATTGTTTAAAGTTGACTAGACGTTACGGTATGAGAACTTAAGAAAGGTTAATCGCTAAGTCTACTAAAGCTACTTATTTTTCCAGAAGGAATTAGGAAAAGGTTACGGGCCCTTTAGAAGGGCCGGAAACCAGTAGTTCGCTAGTTAGTAAAAACCCTGAGAAGAAGGAAAGGTATTTAAAAGTTAGGCTAGATAAGACTTTAAGGACAGATAATTACTATAACTTAGATATCTAAAGAGCATAAGTATTACTCTGTTAGTATTAATATAATAGATAGAAAAGGGAAGCTATTTAAGGTAAGAGTAGTGATTAATAATAAGAGTGCTTTTAACCTAATACACCTTTTGCTAATTAACTGAAGGAAATTTTCTAACGAAGAGTATAAAGAGGTTATCCCTATTCGAAATAGTAAAGGAGGCTTATACTAATATAATAACGGTAAAGTTACTTACTACTTATTACTTCTAATTAAAGTGGATAAGGATAAATAATAAGTAGACTTTAACGTTACACTAATTATAAGTTATAATATAATCTTAAGTCTACCCTAGCTGGAAAAGTATAACCTTATAATTAACTAAAGGAGTAGTTACCTTACCTTCAGCAAGTCCCTTAGCTGTAATTACTGTTTGGAGAAAGTTAAGAAGGTACCGAATTACTCTAAAGATACACGAAGCACTTAAAAACACGTTAAACTCTCAGAATTAAACACAGTTTAAGTTAAGTTTACTAAGACAGTTAAAGAACTAAAAGGTCTACCGTATTACTTAAATAACGATTTAGAAGGTAAAAAGAAGTTAGAAGCTGATCTATAAATAAGTGAAAAAATCGACTTATCTAAGGTACCTGCAGAATACAGGAAGTTTACCTTATTTCGAAAAAAGATACTGCAATTATTAGACTATAGACTGTAGGACTACGAAATTAAGCTAAAGCTAAGAGCGAAGCTCTGTAACTTCTAACCTTATTATCTAAACCTTTAATAAGTTAAGGCCTTAAAGGAGTATATCGATAAGAACCTGAAGAATAGGTTTATTGTAAAGTCTTAGTCCTTAACAAAGTACTTAATACTATTCGTCTTAAGAAAGGGAGACAGTAAGTTATATATAATTATTAATTACTAAACGTTAAATAAAGATACGATTAAGAATCGTTACTTACTGTTACTTATTATAGAAATGTAAGAACGGATTGTTAAAGTAAATTAGTTCTTTAGCCTCGATTTCCCTATAGAGTTTAACTATATTAGAGTGAAGGAAGAGAATAAGCATAAAACGGCTTTTCAGACTCGTAACGGGCACTATTAGTACTGTATTATACTAATAGGATTAATAAACGCCCTTACGACTTTTTAAAGCCTTATCGATAGTATTCTTCGCCCCTTCCTTAACAAGTTTATCTTTATATATTTAGATAACGTTTTAATTTATTCCGAAACTTTAGAAAAATATTAAAAGTATATATAACAGGTTTTAATAGCTCTTAAAAAGGCGAAACTAATAGTAAACCTAAAGAAGAGCTATTTTTACATTTAGGAGCTAAACTATTTAGGGTTTAAAGTAACCTTTAGAAAACTTGAAATATAATTAAAGAAGATAAAGGCAGTTAAGAATTAGCTTACTCTAAAGAACTAAAAAGAGTTATAAGCCTTTATTAGCTTCGCTAATTTTTATTGCTGCTTTATTAAGTACTTTACGAAGATCGTAAGACTACTTTACGAACTTATAAGTAAGGGAAAGCCGTTTAAGTAGATTAATAGATAGTAGAAGGCGTTTAAAGACCTTAAGTACACTTTTGTTATAACGTTAATCCTAACCCTCCTTAATTTCTTAAAGCCTTTCCAAGTTAAGATAGACTCTTTAGAGTTTATAATCGGTAGAGAACTTAGCTAAATCTAGGATAATAGAAAACGTTACCTAGTTACCTTCTTATTGAAAAGAATCTATAGCCTAACTTTACGATATTTAATTTACGATAAGGAATTAATAGCGATTATCTAATACTTTGCTAAGTAAGTACTGTACCTAAGTAGTATAGAGGAACTAGTTTAAGTCTTCTTAAACTATAATAACCTTTAGTACTTCCTAATAAAAGAGCTTAACTTACAGTAAGCACGATAAGTAGAGTTAATGGCCCCGTTCCACTTCTAGATTTACTATATTAAAAGAAAAGATAATAAGTAAGCTGATACCTTTAATTAAAGATAGGATTATAAGGACACTAATCCAGTCCTAGTTCCCGTTACTATATTCGATAAAGTAAAAAACGGCATATTAAAATATACGCTATAAGTATTAGATAACTAAATACTGGAATAAACTATTAATATCTATATAAACTTATAAATAGAGTATAATATCTATTAGTAATAATAGGACTTTTAAGTAAGAAGGTTAGTGGAAGGAACTTATAAGTATAAATACCCTTTAGGAGACTTCTTAAAGTACGTATAAGACTATAGGAAAGAGTACTTAATGTATTTAAATTATAATAAAACTAGTTATTAGTTAGAATAGCTGTTAGAAGGTGTAGACAGTACGCCTGAACTAAAAGTAAAGCTTTAGTATTAAGAGAAACTGTATGTTTATAACTTAGATAAACGAAAGAAGTACGTCTAATAGGTTTACAAGTCTTAACTTAGAGGATATATAAACTAAGCTAAGACTCTTACATAAGCTTAGTAGGTGTACACCTTCTTAGGAATGAAGAAGTTAGTTAAGGAAGTAATTAATAACTGTAATATCTGTTATAAGAAATAAAATTAACGTTATAAGCTGTATAGACTTCTTAAACCACTCTCTGTATTACAAGTGCTATAAAGCTCTATCTCGCTTAACTTCGTTACTAGGATCTTAAAGTTTAAGGACCCTGTTATAAGAGTTACTTATAACTAGATCCTTATAGTAGTTAACAGATTAATAAAATAAGCCTACTTTTTACTAACTTTAAAAGATATAATAATAGAGTAACTTATTTATATCTTTAAGAAAAAGGTAGTTTTATAATACCTTTAGCTAAATAATATCGTTACAGATCGAGATAAGTTAATTATATCGAAATTTTAATAAAGATTAATATAAAGAATAGGTGTAAAAAGTAAGTTTTCGACAGCGTTCCACTTATAGATAGACAGTTAAACGGAGTAAATTAACTAAATACTTATAATGTATCTTTAAACTTATATTAACTTCGAATAAGATAATTAGCTTAAGTTGTTACTGACAGTATAGATAGCTTATAATATAACACTAGTTGAGTTAATAGGTATATTACTGTTCTTTACTAACTACAGTAAGGAACTTAAGCTCCGTTAAAGCCTGCCTATTAGCACCTCTTAAGTTACAGTCCGCGCAGACCGAATGTAAGAACTGTATAATTACTTACAAGCCGAACTTAAGTTTATATATAAATGAATAAAGAAGTTTATTAATAAATACTAAACTAAGTAACTAATACTTAAGAAAGGACTTTATTATAATAGCGAACAAGTTAAGGAACTAACTCTTTAGGAGGGGGATTACGTTTACCTTTTTTCACGAAACTTACATTCGAAGCGGCTTAGTAAGAAGCTTGACTTTAAGAAGTATAGACCGTTCTAGATTAAAAAGAAGATCGCTACTTCTAATTACAAACTAAATTTACTTACTAACATAAAAGTATAAACTAAGGTTTTTCATATCTTACTTTTAGAACCAGCCTTAAAGGGAGTTTCTCTGGAAAAGAAGATCGAGATTAACGCTAATAAAGATAAATACAATATCGAGGAAGTTATAGATTTACGAAAAGGAAAGAATACGTTCGAATATCTTATTAAGTAGTTAAATTACAGCTTTAAGAGTAACTTATAGAAACCAGTTAAGAACCTTAAGTACCTAGACCTAATTGTGGAGTTTTACTGAAAGAATCTAAACTGATTAAAACTACCTGTAAAGAACGTAAAGTGAAAGTTAAACTAATTAGTGTAACCTTAAGGAGGTAAACTAACTAGTTTACTTTAGAAATAGAAAAATAAGATAAGATTTAATATTTAAACTGCTAAACTGAAAAGTAAGATTACTGTAAGACTTAAAGCTTAAAAAGCAGTAAGAAACTCTTTAATAAATATAGAAAGACATTTATTAGAAACTTTAGTTAAAGTTATAAGGACCTTAGACTTAATAAGGAGGTAAAACCTTTAGAGCTCCTAATAAGTTTTATATAAAAAGTAAATGCTGTTAAGAAAAGAAGTCAGTAAAAGAAAAGAAGAAATAAAAACTTATACTTATAAGCTTCTAGTAAAGGAAGTTATAAACCTAGTCACGAAGTAACCGCTTAATACGGAGACCCTATTAAGAAGTTCCCTTAGTTAAAAGACTCTACGTCTTTAAAAGGAGCGTTTAACTTAACCTCTTTACTTTCCTGGAACTCTAATAACTCCACTTTACGACTAAACACTTTTATAATCCGGTCTTTAAGGTAAGACTACTGCTTATAAAGGCACGCTAAGTGCGCTAATACCTCTTAAAGCTTAGCAGTAGCCTCGTAAAGCTGCTAAGCAGCAGACTCGATTTAGGAATTAAGGTTCTACTTTTTAATAAGAAGAGCTTTTAACTTCGCTTTACTAATATTAAAAGTGTTATACTAAGAAGGCTAATACCTCTCTAAACAGTAGTCGTAACTGTTAGACTAGTTCGAAACCTAATAAATAAACAGAGGGTCGGTAGACTTATAAAAAGAATAAGGGGACATTTCGCTATTAAACGCGTATATATAAGCTGTAAGGTTTAGACGGTAGTTAATATTTTTACCTTATTCCCGTTTTAAGACCTGGAAGCTGGATACTCGTTACATAATGAAATAGTAAAAGGAGAAGCTTACCTCTTAAGTTCTTTATAGGAAAAGAACGTTAAAGAGGGGGAATTATGTAACGACCTTACAGGTTGTTACTTAAGCCGGGGCGGCCTGACAAATCCCCTGTAGAAGGAACAGTGTGGAAAGACAGTGCATACTGTCCAAGCACACTAGGCTAGGGGTATAAAGACTTAAAGCCCTTATAACTAATGAGGTGCTGCTCGTAATATGCCGAGTGCTTACATTACGAGTAGAGGAAACCTCACGAGCAGAACACTTACGTTATGTAAGGTACTTACGTAATAAGTACTTACAACACTATAAGCAAGGTACGAAATACCTTTTAGTTAGTTAGTATAAATAGTTATAGTTATGTCCATAACCACTGTAAGGGACTTTAGTTCCTCACGCTAGTATTCAATTGTTCATTTATATCCTACTGTTCAGACTTACCTCTGTGCATTATAGTGATAACGACTTACAGTGACATTAAACCCCCGTCTAGGAGTGCTAGTTTAATAAGCCGTCTTCAGAACGCCCCTTACCTGTTGGCGTCCTGCTATACGTTCTGTCTTAACCTACGCTAATCCTCTCGAAGCTTATGTCGGGTGCAAGTTGTAATATCTTTTCGGACTATAATAACCTCTAGTACTTCTTAATAAAGGAACTTAATCTATAGTAAGTACAGTAAGTAAAGTTAATAGCCCTGTTCCACTTCCAGATCCACTATATTAAAGGAAAAGATAATAAGTAAATTAATACTCTTAACTAAAGACAGGATTATAAGGACGCTAATCTAATCCTAATCCTTATTACTATATTTAATAAAGCTAAAAACAGCATATTAAAACACATGTTATAAGTGTTAAATAACTAAACACTAAAATAAACTATTAATGTCTGTATAAACTTATAGACAGAGTATAATATCTATTAGTAATAATAGGACTTCTAAGTGAAAAGGCTAACAGAAAGTACCTGTAAGTATAAGTGCCTTTCAGAAGACTTCTTAAGATACTTATAAGACTGTAATAAGGAATACTTAATATATCTAAACTATAATAAAATTAGTTATTAGTTAAAATAGCTGTTAAAAGGTATAGACAGTACGCTTAAACTAAAAGTAAAGCTTTAGTATTAAGAGAAACTATATATTTATAACTTAGATAAGCGAAAGGAGTACGTTTAGTAAGTTTATAAGTCTTAACTCAGAGGATACATAAGTTAAGTCAAGACCCTTATATAAGCTTAATAAGTATACGCCTTTTTAAGAATAAAGAAGTTAGTTAAGGAAGTGGTTAATAATTATAATATCTATTATTAAAAGTAGAACTAACGTTATAAACCCTATAGGCTTCTCGAACTACTCCCTGTACTATAAGCGTTATAAAGTTCAATCTTACTTAATTTCGTTATTAAGATCCCAGAGTCTAAGGACCCTACTATAGGAGTTACTTATAACTAGATCCTTATAGTAGTTAATAGATTAATAAAATAAGTTTATTTTTTACTAACTTTAAAGGATATAATTGTAGAGTAACTTACTTATATCTTTAAGAAAGAGGTAGTTTTACAACACCTTTAGCTAGATAACATTATTACAGATTAAGATAAGCTAATCGTGTTAAAGTTCTAATAAAGGCTAATATAGAGAATAAGTGTAAAGAGTAAACTTTTAACAGCCTTCTACCTATAAACAGATAACTAGACAGAATAAGTTAATTAGATATTTATAACGTATCTTTAAACCTACATTAACTTCGAATAAGATAATTAGTTTAAATTATTACTAACAGTATAGATAACTTATAATATAATATTAATTAAGTTAATAAGTATATTACTGTTCTTCGCTAATTACAGTAAGGAGCTTAAGCTCTGTCGAGGTTTACCTACCAGTACCCCTTAAGTTACAGTCTATATAGACTAGATGTAAGAACTATATAACTACTTATAAGCTAAACTTAAGTTTATATGTAAATAAATAAAGAAATTTACTAATAAATACTAAACTAAGTAACTAATACTTAAGAAAAGAGTTTACTATAATAGTGAACAAATTAAGAAACTAACTTTTTAAAAAGGGGATTACGTTTACCTTTTTTCTCGAAACCTATACTTAAAATAGCTTAGTAAGAAGCTTAATTTTAGAAGATACAGACTGTTTTAAATTAAGAAAAAAGTCGTTACCTTTAATTACAAATTAGACTTACCTACTAACATAAAGGTGTAGATTAAGGTTTTCCATATCTTACTTCTAAAACCTACCTTAAAGGGAGTTCCTTTAGAAAAGAAAATCGAGATTAATACTAATAAGGATAAGTATAACGTTAAAGAAGTTATAGATTTACAGAAAGGAAAGAACACATTCGAATATCTTATTAAGTAGCTAGATTACAGCTTTAAAGGTAACTTATAGAAACTAATTAAAAATCTTAAGTGCTTAAACCTAATTATAAAGTTCTACTGAAAGAATCTAAACTGATTAAAGTTAATAATAAGAACTAGAAATAAGATAAGATCTAATATTTAAACTATTATACTGAAGAGTAAGACTATTATAGGACTTAGAACTTAAGAAACAGTAGGAAACTCCTTAATAAGTATAGGAAAACATTTATCAGGACTTTAGCTAAAGTTAAAAAAACCTTAAACTTAATAAGGAGGCTAGGCTTCTAAGGTTCCTAATACGTTCCGCATAAGAATAAATACTGTAAAGAAAAAGAAGTTAACAAAAAAGAAAAAGTAAAAAGTCGTTAATTTAAAACCTCTAGCTTAAAGGGCAAGAGTTTAGGGCGATAAGAAATCCTGGAAGAACTACAAATTAAGTTAAGAAGAGGTCGTTAGCTAAAGTAACCCCTTAGAAAAAAAACCAGTAAGTGTTCTTACTAAAAAGCCTCCTTAGTTGAAGGTCTTATTAGCTTTAGGAGGAGTAGTTAGATATACTTCCTCCTACTCTTAGAAACGAAGGATCTTTACCTCCTAGTTAAATATAGAAAAAGCTCGCTCTTCCATCTTACAGCATTAGACTTCGATCTGTTCAAGATAAGTAACAGCCTCGTAAAGCTCTTAAGTTTTCAGCTCTAAGCTTTACGCAGTAACGTTATATTTAATGTTAAGATAACATTTCTTAGAAAAAAGCTATTAGAGGAAAACGTTACTATAACTAAACGTGTTATATAAAGATAAAGCCTTTATTAGTAAGCATTCGGAATAATTATCTAATCGCGCAGTAATAAGACAGGAAAACGATTTTAAAGAATAACGACTATAAGGTAACATTTATAATTTAAAAGTTAAAGTAAAGTCCATAAAGTTATAGTAATAAAAGGTACTGTTTTTCGAAATACGCTTTTACATATAATTAGTAAGTATAGTTACGTTAAGAAAGAAGGAACGCTCTTACTAAAATTCTTTATAGGAAAAGAATGTTAAAGAGGGGGAATTATGTAATAACCTTGTAAGCCGTCACTTAAGCTAGAGTAACCTAACGGATCCTCCGCATAAGGAACAGTGCAGGAAGATAGTACGTACAGTACTGTACATTAAGCTAAAGGTGTAAAGACCTAAAGCCCCTTAACTAACTAACGTCTACTTAATCTTAGTAAAAGTGCTTACCTACTAAGTATCTGTAAGACCTCTAAGCAGAAAGTGCTTAATAATAAGGCGTTTAGTTCCTTACTAAGTAACAAGCTACTAAGTAAAGTATAAGGTACCTTTAGTTAATTAAGTATAAATAGTTATAGTTATACTTACAACTGTCGTAAGGGACTCTAGTTCCTTACGCTAATATTCAATTATTCATTTATATCTTACTGTTCAGACTCACCTCTACGCATTATAGTGACAACAACCTACAGTGACATTAAACCCCCTGTCTAGGAGTGCTAGCTTAACAAGCCGTCTTCGGAACGCCCCTTACCTGTTAGCGTCCTACTATACGTTCTGTCTTAACCCACGCCAGTCCTCTTAAGGCCTATGTTAGGTGTAGGTTGTAATACCCACTATTAAGTCTCCTACTCCCTAACAAAAGAGTCTAGCAATAAACGGAAAGTCACTATAGTTAACTAAACTCCCACCACATACTAGTAAGGAAAAGTACTTAATAACTGCCTAATTATAACGTACTTACTACACTTTAATAGAAAAGCTAAAGAGTAGTAAAAACAAGAAGATTACTAACAGATTTAAAAGTAAAAGGATATTACTACAGTCCAGTCTTATAAAACGTGCTATTAACTTATTAAAGACTTTAAAAACATTAAACTGTTTAAAGTTAATTAGACACTAAGGTATAAAAACTTAAGAAAAGTTAATTACCAGGTTTATTAAAGTTACCTGTTTTTCTAAAAGGAATTAGAAAAAAGCTATAAGCCCTTTAAAAAGGCCGAAAATTAATAGTTTACTAATTAGTAAAAACCTTAAGATAAAAGAGAGGCACTTAAAGGTTAAGCTAGATAAGACCTTAAAGACAGGTAATTACTATAACTTAGATATTAAAGGAACATAAACACTATTCCATCAGTGTTAATATAACAGACGGAAAAGGGAGGCTATTTAAAGCAAAAGCAGTAATTAATAGCAAAAGTGCTTCTAACCTAATACACCCCTCGCTAATTAACTAAAGGAAACTCCCTAATAAAGAGTATAAAGAGGCTATTCCCATTCAAAACGGAGAAAAAGGCTTATATTAATATAATAACAGTAAAGTTACTCACTACTTACCACTCCTAATTAAAGTAGATAAGGACAAATAACAAATAGACTTTAACGTTACATTAGTTATAAGGTATAACATAATCCTAAGTCTACCTTAACTAGAAAAGTACAACCCTGTAATTAACTAGAAAAGCAGCCACCTTACTTTTAGCAAGTCCTCTAACAGCAATCACCATTCAGAGAAAATCAAAAAGGCACTAAACTGCTCTAAAGATACATAGAGCACTTAAAAGTAAACCAAACCCTTAAAACTAAACACAGTTTAAATTAGGTTTACAAAAACAGTTAAAAAACTAAAGAGTCTACTATATCGCTTAAATAATAACTCAGAAGGTAAAAAGAAACTAAAAGCTAATCTATAGATAAGCGAAGAAGTCAATTTATCTAAAGTACTTATAAAATATAGGAAGTTTACCTTATTTTAAAAAAAAATACTGTAACTACTAGACTACAGACTATAAGACTATAAAATTAAACTAAAGCTAGGAATAAAGCTCTACAGCTTCTAGCCTTACTACCTAAACCCCTAACAGGCTGAAACCTTAAGGGAGTACATTAATAAAAACCTGAAGAACAGGTTCATCGTAAAGTCCTAATCCCTAATAAGGTACCTAATACTGTTTATCTTAAAAAAGGGAGACAGTAAACTACATATAGTTATTAATTACTAAACGTTAAATAAAGATACGATTAAGAACCGTTACTTATTACTACTTATTATAGAAATGTAAAAGCGGATTACTAAGGTAAACTAGTTCTCTAGCTTTAATTTCCCTATAATATTTAACTACGTTAGAGTAAAAGAGGAGGATAAGTATAAGACGGCTTTTTAGATTTATAACAGGCATTACTAATACTATATTATGTTAATAAGATTAATAAATATCCTTACGACTTTTTAAAACCTTATTAACAGTGTTCTTTACCCCTTCCTTAATAAGTTTATCTTTATATACCTAAATAACGTTCTAATCTATTCTAAAACTTTAAAGGAGTATTAAAAGCATATATAACAGGTTTTAACAGCTTTTGAAAAAGTAAAGCTAATATTAAACCTAAAAAAGAGCCATTTCTACATTTAAGAACTAAACTATCTAAAGTTCAGAGTAACCTTTAAGAAGCTTAAGATATAAGTAGAGAAGATCAAAGCAGTTAAAGACTAACCTACTTTAAGAAATTAAAAAGAGTTATAAGCCTTTATTAACTTCACGAACTTTTACTAGTACTTTATTAAATACTTTATAAAGATTATAAAACCACTACATAAGCTTACAGAAAAGGGTAAACCGTTTAAGTAAACTAATAGATAGTAAAAGGCGTTTAAAGACCTTAAACGCGCTTTTATTACAGTACTAGTCTTAACTCTCCTTAATTTCTTAAAGCCTTTTTAAGTCGAGATAAACTTCTTAAAGTTCGCAATTAGTAAAGAACTTAGCTAAATCTAAGACGATAAGAAACGTTACCCAGTTACCTTCCTATTAAAAGGAATCTACAGCCTAGCTTTACAGTATCTAATCTATAATAAGGAACTAATAGCGGTTATTTAATACTTTACTAAATAAGCACTATATTAAATAGTACAGAAAAACCAGTTTAAATCTTTTTAAACTATAATAACTTCTAGTACTTCCTAATAAAGGAACTTAGCTTACAGTAAGTACAGTAAACAGAGTTAATAGCCTTATTCCACTTCCAGATTCACTATATTAAAGGAAAAGATAATAAGCGAGCTAATACTCTCAGTTAAAGACAGGATTATAAAGATACTAATCTAGTCTTAATCCCTATTATTATATTTATTAAAATAGAGAACAGTATCTTGAAATACATATTATAAGTATTAGATAACTAGATGCTGGAATAAACTATTAATATCTGCATAAACTTATAGATAAAGTATAATATCTATTAACAACAACAGAACTTTTAAGTAAGAAGGTTAACAGAAGGAACTTATAAGTATAAGTGCCCTTTAAGAGACTTCTTAAAACACGTATAAAATTATAGTAAAGAGTACCTGAAATATCTAAACTATAATAAAACTAGTTATTAGCTAGAATAGCTGTTAAAAGGCATAAACAGCACGCCTAAACCAGAAGTAAGGCTTTAATACTAAAAGAAACCGTACGTCTATAACCCAGATAAGTGGAAGGAGTACGTCTAGTAGGTTTATAAGTCTTAACTTAAAAAACATATAAGCTAAGCTAAAACTCTTACATAAGCTTAGTAAATGTACACCTTCTTAAGAATAAAGAAGTTAATTAAGAAAGTAGTTAATAACTGTAATATCTGCTACTAAAAGTAGAACTGATATTATAAGCCTTATAAGCTTCTTAAACCACTCCTTATACTATAAGTGTTATAAAGTTCTATCTTACTTAATTTCGTCATTAGGATCTTAAAGTCTAAGGACCTTGTTATAAGAGTTACCTATAACTAGATCCTTATAATAGTTAATAGGTTAATAAAGTAAGCTTACTTTTTACTAACCTTAAAAAATATAATAGTAGAGTAATTTACTTACGTCTTTAAGAAAGAGGTAGTTTCACAACACCTTTAATTAAATAACATCGTTACAGATTAAGATAAGTTAATTATATCGAAATTCTAGTAAGGATTAATGTAAAGAATAAGTATAAAGAGTAAGCTTTTAATAACATTCTACCTATAAACAGATAGTTAAATGGAGTAAGTTAATTAGATACTTATAACGTATCTTTAAACTTACGTTAACTTTAAATAAGATAATTAGCTTAAGCTGTTACTAATAGTATAAATAGCTTATAATATAACGTTAATTAAGTTAACAGGTATATTACCGTTCTTTGTTAATTACGGTAAGGAGCTTAAGCTCTGTTAAGGCCTGCCTACTAGCACCCCTTAAGCCGCAGTTTACGTAAACCGAATGTAAGAACTGCATAACTATCTATAAGCCGAACTTAAGTTTATATATAAACGAATAAAAAGGTTTATTAATAAACATTAAACTAAGTAATTAGTACTTAAAAAAAGACTTTATTATAATAGTGAATAAATTAAGGAACTAACTTTTTAGGAGGGAGATTACGTTTACCTTTTTTCACGAAACTTACGTTTAAAACAGTTTAGTAAGAAACTTAACTTTAAAAGGTATAGACCGTTCTGAATTAAGAAAAAGGTCACTACCTTTAATTATAAATTAGACTTACCTACTAGTATAAAGGTGTAGATTAAGGTTTTTCATATCTTACTTTTAAAACCTGCCTTAAAGGGACTTTTATTGGAAAAGAAGATTAAGATTAACACCGATAAGGATAAATATAACATTAAGGAAGTTATAAATTCATAAAGGAGAAAGAACACGTTTAAGTATCTTATTAAGTAATTAAACTACAGCCTTAAAAGTAACTTATAAGAATTAGTTAAAAACCTTAAGTGTCTAAACCTAATTATAGAGTTCCACTAAAAGAATCTAGACTAATTAAAACTAGTAATAAAAACTAAAAATAAGATAAGATCTAACATTTAAACTATTATATTAAAAAGTAAGATTATTATAGGACTTAAAACTTAAAAAATGGTAAGAAACTCCTTAATAGGTACAGAAGGATATTTATTAAAACCTTTAACTAAAGTTATAAAGATCTTAAACTTAGTAAGGAGGCTGGACCTTTAAAGCCCCTAGTAAACTCTATATAAGAATAAATGCTGTTAGGAAAAAGAAATCAGTAAAGGAAAAAAGAAAAGTCGCCTTAAACCCTCTAAGCTTTAAAAGGTAAGGACTTAGAACGATAAGAGGCCTTTATGGGACTTAAACTTACAAACTAAGTTAAAAAGAGGTCGTTAGTTAGGGTAACTCCTTGGAGAAAGAACTAGCAGGCGTTCTTATTAAAGAACCTTCTTAGTTGAAGGACTTATTAACTTTAAGAGGAGTAGTTAAATAAGTCTCTTCCCACTCCTGGAAACAGAAGACCTTTACCTCTTAGCTAAACGTAGAGAAAGCTCACTCTTCTATTTTATAGCGCTGGACTTTAATCCAGTTAAGACAGGTAGTAACTTTACAGAGCTTTTAAGTTTTCAGCTCTAGGTTCCACACAGTAACGTTATGCTTAGCGTTAAGGTAGCGTTTCTTAGAAAGAAGCCGTTAGAGGAAAGCGTCGTTATAATTAAACGTGTTATATAAAGATAAAGCCTTTATTAGTAAGTATTTAAAGTAACTGTCTGACTGTGTGGTAATAAGATAAGAAAGCGACTTTGAAGAATAACGACTATAAAGTGATATTTATAATCTAAAAGTCGAAGTAAAGTTTGTAAGGTTATAGCGATAAGAGGTGCTGTTTTTTAAAGTGCGCTTTTACACACAGTTAGTAGGTATAGTTACGTTAAAGAAAGGAAACACTTTTATTAAGATTCTTTATAAGAAAAGAATGTTAAAGAGGGGGAATTGTGTAATAACCTTATAGGCTATTACTTAAGCTAGAGTAACTTAATAGATCCCCTATAGAAAGAACAGTGTAGGAAAACAGTACGTGTAGTACTGTATATTAGGTTAGGGGTGTAAAGACCTAAAGCCCTTATAATTAATTAGGAGTTACTTAGTCTTAGCAGAAGTGCTTATTTACTAAGTATCTAAGGGACCTTTAAGTAAGAAGTGCTTAGTAATAGGTTACTTAGTTCCTTATTAAGTAACAGTTTATTAAATAAAGTATAAGGTACTTTCCGTCTAATTAGTATAGATAGTTATAGTTATGTCTATAATTACTGTAAGGGACTTTAGTTCCTCACGCTAGTATTTAATTATTCATTTATATCTTACTGTTCAGACTCACCTTTGTGTATTATAGTGATAACGACTTACAGTAATATTAAACCCTTATTTAAGAGTGTTAGCTTAATAAACTGTCTTCGGAACGCCCCTTACCTGTTAGCGTCCTGCCATACGTTCTGTCTTAACTCGTGCCAGTCCTCTCGAGGCCTGTGTCGGGTGCAGGTTGTAATAGTAAATTAATAATTATTATACTTATTATTATAATGTAAAAAGACGTTTTTACTAATATATCGTTTACCTTATCACTACCTCCCCTTACCATTTTTAAAAAGGAGGCCGTCCTTTTTAAAGTAGAGCTTTCCCTCCCTTATTCCCTTTATTATATACTGACTTTTCAGAGTTAGATAATAAGTCCGTAACTATAAAAACCCCTTATTACTTTTATATATTAAGTGCTCTTATTTAAGTATATTTACACCTTATTATTAAATATCTTATAAATATTATCCTTACTTTTTAAAGGATAAAGTTTAATTAATTATTATTATATAACCCTTTAATATAAACTTAATACCCTACACTTGTTATATAAGATTAAACTTCCCTTATAAAGTTTATTTTAGATTTAAAAGTAATATATACCTTTATTACGTTATTAACTAACGCTTTTATAAAAGCACTACTTTAAAAGTGTTACTACACTATTATATTACTTAGATTATAGTTAGCTGTTTTAAGGAAAGTACCTTTTAAGTAAACTTTATAACTATTATAATAATAATAAATAAGCTTTACCAGTTTATTAAATATTAAGTATACCTTATCTTATAAATCCCCTTTTATAAAAGCGGTTTCTTAAACGTAACCAACTCTTATATATATTATAAGCTCCTTAAACTTAATTCTCTTTAAAGAGCTATTAATAATTATACTATTACTATTACTATCCCTTACTCCCTTAACCTTACTTACTCTTATAATCTCTACTTCTACTTTTATTAATATAAAGGCTTTTATTACTATTTTAATAAGGCTTTTAAGCTTTAAGGAGGCTTATAACACTTTAATGTAAGGAGGAATTTAATAATGTTTTTTACTTTTTTATTTTATTAATAGTTTACTAACTATTTACTTTATTAAAAGGGCTCTCCACTCCCCTATAAGTGTATTATTATAGGTACCCTTTAGGGTTAAAATTAATTTAGCTGTAACTTTACCACTTTCTAACTATTTTTACACTTTTTCTTCCAGCTTATAAATCGTTTCCTTAGCCTGTCCTCTGTTATTAAAATTGCTGGCGTCGCTTCGTTCGTCATTACGCGACAACCCTTCGCTACGCTACGGGGCGCTCCATTCCTCACTTTCGCTCCTGGCAATTTTAGCGTGGGGTATTAAGCTTATTTAAATAAGTACACCAAACAAAGCGACAGAAACCTGTCCGGAGGCTAATACATCTATTTAAAGAGATAAAAAAATAATTAAAAATAAATCCTACTTTTTAAAGATTTATTTTTTAAGATTTAAAGACTTTATGTTATAAAGTTTACAGGCTTTCTTTTATAAAGTTTACAGGCATTCTTTTACAGAGTTTACAGGCTTTATTCTATAAAGTTGACAGGCTTTATTCTACAGGGTTTACAGGATTTATTTTACAATTTACAATTTATCCTTTTTTTTCACTTTCACAAATGCAATTCGAACTGAGAACCTCTTTAATTAATATTACGCTATTTACCACTATACTATTTCTATTTCTATCTATGAAAAACTAAAGGTTTTTTTTAACCTAACTAGGTAAATTAGAGTAATAATTTAATAATTTTTAATTATTAGCTTACATAATTAAATGATACGTTTTAATATGCATCACGTGATGTAGAATCCGATTTTCACTCTATTTTCAGGGTTAGGGTTCAGTAAAAGGAGATATTCAGGTTTAAAGTGAAAAAACCATGACTTTCACAAGTATTATTTTAGTTTATAATATAGAAAACGGTAGTATTATATGTAGATTTTAACTGTAATTCTTAATCTAAAGCCCGATTTGGAATAGCTATTAAAACCAGAGAGATATTTAAGTTTATATTAATGTTATTATTATTATTTAGGTTTAAATAATAATATCTTTACTATTATAAGCCATATAGTAAAAGGAGTTCAAGTTCTATGTTTAACATAATAAATTATATAGGAATTGTAATTATTACTTCTTATTATACTACTTGTTAACAGGTTACTATTATATTAATTATTATTATCTAACTTTAAACACTAATATCTTTCTTATTTTAAGCAGTATGTGTGACAACCCCACAGGCTGTGACTTGGGCTGGGGCAGCCCGACGGGTCCCCTGTAGAAGGAACAGTGTGGGAAGATAGTAGAACACTGTACTGTGCACTGGGCTAGGGGTGTAAAGACCTAAAGCCCCTACGACTAACTAGCAGTTACTTAGTCTTAATAAGAGTGCTCACTTACTAAGTATCTGTGGGACCACTGAGCAGGAGGTGCTTAGTAGCGGAGTGCTTAGTACCCTACTGAGTAACAGGACTTTAAGTAAGGTACGAAGTACCTTTTAGTCTGTTAGTATAGATAGCCATAGTTGTGCCTATAACCACCGTGAGGGACTTTAGTTCCTTACGTTAGTATTTAATTATTTATTTATATCTTACTGTTCAGACTTACCTTTGTGTATTATAGTGATAACGACTTACAGTAACATTAAACCCCCCTATTTAGGAGTGCTAGCTTAATAAGCTGTCTTTAGAACGCCCCTTACCTGTTAGTGTCCTGCTATACGTTCTGTCTTAACCTGCGCCAGTCCTTTTAAGGCCTATGTTGGGTGTAGGTTGTAATAGTATAGTAAAACAGATTCCGGTTCTAGATTCTACGTAATATGTTATATAATAAATATAAGTAATAGAACTTATTATATTACTTATTAACCAGTTATTATTTAAATGATTATTATTATTAGACTTTAAACAGTAATATCTTTTTTATTAGAAGCTTTATAGTAAAATGAATTCCAGTTCTGAATTTTAGGTAAAAATCTACATATAAAACCACATTTTTTTCTTAGATTTAGCCTTGTTTATATTTCCAAATACCTATTTGTTTAATTTTTAAAACGCGAATAACTCCTGAACCATAACCCTAACCCTGAATCTGACTTCAGATTTGGAATCCTGGTCACGTGACGTATCTGAAAACATATCATATCACGTGATTTGGGGCCCGAGTAGGGGCCCGAGCGG
>Ga0247758_1000393_pt1 | contig 39002 bp, 49 predicted proteins | sample UWRJL156409C4_FD_180950 | JGI IMG/M metagenome (GOLD analysis project Ga0247758, IMG submission 180950) | Plant litter microbial communities from Arlington Agricultural Research Station in Wisconsin, United States - UWRJ-L156-409C-4 | ecosystem: Environmental > Terrestrial > Plant litter >...
CCTGCCGATGGCATTTCCCCCCAAGTGTCCATGGATTCGATGAACGGCCAGTCGCCCGTAACACGGGTCCGCGCCGACACCTTCCCTACTAACGGCCTCCTCGGCCAACCGCCCATGATAGCATCAGCCACCTCCTTCACCAGCGCCGCTTTCAACCTCCCGACCGCCGCTACCATCCCTCGATCCTTTTTCGATGACGGTACCACGCCCCCTCTGACGTGGAGCCGACTAGTTTCCAACATGAAGAAGGCGATCGACCGCTATCGCGACGCCATCACAAGTGGCAGCCGGTCGGAATATGTTGCCCGGGCAGAGGACATCTCTGACCATTTGCGCCTCCTCCTCGCCGCGGGATCCGGCACTACTGATAACCACTCCGGCCAGCCCTCCATCATCTCTACTAACAAGGCTCTGTATCCTCATTTCCGAGACATGATGTCCAAGTTCTCCAAGCTCGTAATCTCCTCACATATAGCCGCCGCGGACTGGCCGAACGCCGAGTCCATTCAGAAGTGTCTACAAGAAGCAGACGGTGTCCTGCTGGGGGTTTACAGCTATGTCGAGGTTGCGAGGCAGCAGCGGGGAGAGGACATCCCGCGTCTCTTCCCAGGCTTTGTCATCGGCTCTAACACGGGCGGGAGCTGGCAGAACAACGGGCTCGGGCCTCGTGACCCCATCACGTCCAACTTCCTCGAGGATGAGGAAGGGGTCGTGGACCCTACGGCCGTTCTCGATGGAAAGCTCCTAGAGAGGCTAGATGAGTTGAAGCGAATGCTCGTTTCCAGTATAAGAGAGCTCGACAAGAATCTGGTAGCGACTGACAAGGTCATCATACCTTTCAAGCACGAAGTCATCGGTAACAACGTCTGCATCGCCGGGGGTAAGGTCCTGGAGATGTTCAAGCCATGGATCGCCATGATCGAGTCGATCGATCTGTCCTCTCTCGGCAACACCTTCCAGACCCCACAGCTGTCCGACTTCAGCACCAACAAGCAGAGTCTGTACGATAATATCTCGGACCTGCTACTGGGATGTCAAGCTGTTGCTGGCCCGCTTGCCGACGAGTGGTCCGCAATTAGGGGTCAGGCTCTTGAGGAACGGTTGGAGTACGTTAGGCAATGCGCAAGAGCGTTGGAAACTAATTCTTCCCACATCGGCTTCTCGCTCCAATTGCTGTCGGAACAGGTCCAAATCAACTTGCAGCAGCAAGCAGACAATCGGGTACGCGATGACATCCTACAGCGCGAACCGGCCATGAGGAGGGAGACGATGCCATATGAGCGGCCACATCAACGAACGGAATCTCGAGGGCTTCTGCGGCCATCCATGCCAATAGGCTCACAGTCTTTTACCGAAGGGGATCCTCCTGCCACTACTAATAATTACCGGAAGGGCGACCCTTCCAAGATGAAGAAGTTCTTTGGGGAGGACCCAACGCCAGCTGTGCAGACAGCGCCTCAGGTCGATGATGTTCCCGTCTTCCTGCGCCTGGATCACGAGAAAGACCTGTCCTGGGATCTCAAATCGGTACCACCGACCGTCAAGGGTGGATCGCTACCTGCTCTCGTGGAACAATTAACAAGACACGATAAGCTTGATGCCAACTTCAACAACACCTTCCTCCTGACATATCGGTCGTTTACCGATGCACGGGAGCTGTTCGAGATGCTCGTCAAGAGGTTCGGCATCCAGCCTCCCGAGGCATTGACTCAAGCAGAGTATGAGTCGTGGAGAGACGGCAAACAGAAGCTGATCCGATTCCGTGTTGTCAACATCCTCAAGAATTGGTTCGACAATTTCTGGATGGAGGAGACGACTGAGGAGACCAAGCAGCTGATTCGCGACGTGTTCAACTTTGCCAAGGACACTGTCAAGTCAACGGAAACACCCGGATCGGCCCCTCTGATGGCGGTTCTGGATCAGCGGCTAAGCGGAAAGGAAGCCGGTGGGCGCCGCATGATCCAGACTGTTTCCCAAAACACACCTCAGCCCATTATGCCAAAGAACATGAAGAAGCTCAAGTTCCTCGACATCGATGTTATCGAGTTCGCCCGCCAGCTCACCATCATCGAATCGCGGCTGTACGGCAAGATCAAGCCCACCGAGTGCCTGAACAAGACGTGGCAGAAGAAGGTTGGAGAGGGAGAGCCTGAGCCTGCGCCGAACGTCAAGGCTCTTATCCTCCACTCCAACCAGATGACCAACTGGGTAGCGGAGATGATTCTCGCCCAAACTGATGTTAGAAAACGTGTGGTGGTAATCAAGCACTTTGTCGCCGTTGCTGATGTAAGTCGCTCCCGCTCTCAATGCTCCCCACGGATGCTGACATGATGTAGAAATGCCGTACGCTGAACAATTTCTCCACCTTGACGTCTATCATTTCAGCGTTGGGAACGGCGCCCATTGCTCGTCTGAAGCGGACGTGGGATCAGGTTCCGCAGCGTATCCATGCCACGCTGGAAACGATGCGGAAGCTGATGGCCAGCACCAAGAACTTCGGCGAGTACAGAGAATCGTTGCATGTTGCTAACCCGCCTTGTATTCCTTTTTTCGGTAAGCGCTATGACCCTGCCTGCTCGCGGCACCAAGACTGACTAAAACGCGTCAAGGTGTCTATCTGACCGATCTCACTTTCATTGAGGATGGTATCCCTTCCATCATCAAGAAGACCAATCTCATCAACTTTGCGAAGCGGGCAAAGACCGCAGAGGTGATTCGCGACATTCAGCAATACCAGAACGTGGCGTACTCTTTGCAGCCGGTGCCGGAGCTCCAGGACTACATTCTGAGCAACATGGCAGCAGCGGGCGATGTGCATGAGATGTACGACAAGAGCTTGCTAATAGAGCCACGCGAGAGGGAAGACGAGAAAATCGTAAGGTACGTTGTGGATCGCGGCGATTCACACACTTTGAGACCAAGACCGTGTTACTGACACTGTACTCCCACAATCTAGGGTTTTGGCCGAGTCTGGCTTCCTTTGAATCACATCCACAATCTTACATCAAATACAATCTCGTCAGACGACAATATCACACCCACACCAGACCCCACGAGAGGCTCCTATTTCCATCCAATAGATGCACGAAATTTTATGACCATGTCCCGAGATATACGACTTCCTGGCTTTTGATTGCTACGACGATTGCGACCTGCCGGCACGACATGGACGGTACCAAGTATTGTTATTTAGCAGCACCCAGCAATACGACACGGGTGGTAGAAGGCGAGGTTCAAACGAAAAGGCTGTCATGGACGATGATCATATAGGAATACCCCAAAACTGAAACGGGTTCACCCTGGCACTTTGAGAGTCTGGAGTCGTTGAAGGAAGACGTTGACAAGCTATTCATGTTCAGATGGGGGAGGGCAACGTGAGCTAGTGGGTCACTTGACCGGACTCCTAGGCCCTTGACGGTCGGTCTACAATGGATTTAAGGGCATACCCTGCACAAGAAGCTGCGGGAGGCTGGTGCTGTGGAGGAGATATGGAGACTATTTTCTTGGGATGATATATTTCTACATATATACTTGGAAAAGTTGGCAAAGGACGGAAACCGTGCGGCACGGCTGGAAAGCATGTTGAGCAGGCTACTTTAAAAGAGCCGGAGGCTCGCAGACAGGCAACCGAGCAAGCAAGACGGACGGGCTAGAGATCAGATGGGGTAGAAGCATCCAAGGTGGTGGCGGCGGTGGTAGCAATGGTGGGGGTTGCTGTTGCTTGCAGGCAGCTTTAGCATGTTCATTCTCTGGTGATATAGTTGGGAGGGATTTAGCGGCGTTCTACTGAATTGACTCTGGGGTTCATTCAAGTTAGTTCATTCATCTCGTGGTGATGGCTGGTCTCGACTGCACCCAAGCTTCCCGACTCAGGGGTATTAAAAAAAAAAGGCGTTGAAAGAGGAGACATGCATATCAAGCAAAATATGTCTTATACTTGGGCCCATTTTACCGGCCCATCAATATCGTCCGTCGGATCGCGTCTGGAGGGAGGTTCCGCAACCCTAGGCCATGTGAGTGGAGTTACTGCCGCCATCATCCCGGACCGCCGGGAATGAGTGGGCTTGTTGGGAGTTCGGCCTCTATTCGGTCTGGAAGAGAAGAAATCGGGGACCTCGGTGAGAGTTGGGAGTTTAGGGTTGTATCGGTGCGGCAGCGACTGCCTAGACTGGCGGCGTCCGACACAGTGAGCACACTATGGGGAAGGCTGTTTGTGCCTTTGTTTGTGTGGCTGTTGGCTGAATAGTATTTATTGTTTTATTTCCCTTGGGGATCCCGATTGGAGATTGAGCGTATACAGAGGAGCCTCGAATCTCCTTTCCTTTGGTATGGAACTAATTTTTGGGGGATACGAGGGCGGGAGGCAGCAATGGCAACAGGTACTCCCTTGCCAGGCTTACGACACAGTTGGAGATGTTTGTCATTGGCTTTGGCTCCCGGCTAGCCCCGTTGAAGAGGAGTTCCAGCAACTGCCCTTGTCCCTGTCGAGAGGCCACACCCACACACGACACGGGTCAGAGGATGGCCGGGCCCGTAAGATGGTAAGGCCCGTTCCCGGCCGTTCTCCATCGTTCTTGAACGGGCGAAAAAGCCTGGGGTGTGGGTGTGGGTGTGCCGTTTCATCAGCCTTTTTACCCCAGAATTGATCTCCACGCGCTTCAACACCCCATAGGTACAGACAGGAATTACCCATGCCGCGCCTGCATGTCTTCAACTTGCACGCTTCGTCTTTTCGGCCTGTCTCTGCTGCGGCTCATAGTGGTTCTGCTGCAGACCTGACGGCTTCGCTGGTGAGTTGCATGCACGTCGGTCTTCTTTTGGCTGCTGCCAGGCCGCTTTTGTGCTGTTTCTGTGGGCGCGGTAGGTGTATGATGAGTCTGGTGCGGATGGAGATCCCGTTCTGGGTCGCATGGAGGGGACTGTGTTGGGATATGCAACAGGCATATGTCCACCACCAGAGCTGTGAGTGAGCGAGTGGCCCCTATGGCTATGACGGCGAGAGGCAAAAGCATCTACGTACGTATTAAGCAACGAGGTGAGAACACGCATCGATTCCCCATCGACCGGTCCAGCCCGATCTTACTCGATCCGTCTTATCACCAAGATACACCAGCTGTCTCATATCTGTGCGCCTTCACATGCCCACCTACCACATCCGACAACAAAACACCCCCCAACCACGCCGCTCATCATTCTCAGGCAAAATACTCAACTGACTGCCGGCATCCAACACAACCCCTCATCTCGGCCCCCAAGACCCAGCGCATCGACCGCCACCACACCGAACGGCCAGCCTCCCCCTGATTGGGGACGGCGAGCGAGCACAGGTCTGAACGCTGCATGCATGCATGCTGCGGACTCGGTCGCTTGCGCTTGTGCACAAGGGAAGATCGCCGAACAGTGTAGCCAGGCAGGCTGCGAACCTCGCGCCTAATTCTCGCGCAACCACACTTTTTTCGCTATCCACGTAGAGCAGGTGTTCTGTGTGGCCCAAGTTAGAGGTACTTCGTACTTCCAGTTCAGGGGTGGCGCCCGGTCGCATGGGGGATTTCGTGTTGTGTGTGGGTGGTTTATTTACTACGTTCTCGCCCTTGGGCCTGTAGTGAATAGGGGCGTTGCCAGGTGGGTGTGGTCCGATGCTAGTAACCCCTTTTCGCATTTCTTTGGTATGGTATGTATGCTGAGTTCGTCGCTGGGATCAGGATTGTCTTCCCGAATTTGAAACATGAAATGGCCGCTGTTGGGCTCTAATTTTGTACACAATCTGGTTATACATCCGGAACGCCTTGTCCAGCCTGCCAGGGACGAGAAAACATCAGAAACGGAGTCTCTGGTGATGAAAACAGCCCATGAGCCTCATCAGTCTCGGTCATCATACCGAGGGCGCCGAGGAGGGGGGCTTCTCGACCACTCCCTCTTCCTCTCCCGCTCTCGGGACCGTTCGCGATACCTGCCACCAGACACAGACCGCGATCTGCTTCCAGACCTAGACCGTGAACCAGATTTCCTCTCTACACTCGACCCATCGCTGCCGTCATCTCGGCCCCTTCCTCGCTCCAGGGACCGCTCCCTAAACCTGCCCGCATCCCTATCCCCACCCCTATCCTCAACTCTCCTCGCTCCGCCATCATCCCTCCTGTCCCTACTCCTGCTCCTCTCCCTCACCGGCTCCCTCTCCCGCTCTCTACTCCGACTCATCTCCCCACCCCCGAGCCTCCCCGCATCCCCGCGCCTATCCCTCCCCCTATCCCGCCTCTCCTCCTTCACAAGAGGCGCTGTCGGCGGGGGGGCACCACCACCCGCCTCTCGCTCCATCACCTGTTTCAACCGCTCCTCCTGCCTGCGCCAGTGACTCCCCTCCTCATAGTCCTTACTGATCTTGAGCGCCTGCCGCAGCCGCTCGCTCTCGCGAATCTTTTGGTCCGCCAGCTCATGCACCTGATGCGCCTTGAGGTTGCGGCGCGGTCCGACGCCACCACCGCGGTTCATTTCCGCGAGGAGCTTCTTGCGTAGAGCGTCGCATTGGGAATCGATTTCTTCTTCGTCAATCCTGGGTGGGGTTAGTCTCCTGCATTACAATGAAGCTGTGGATTGGGAGAGAGGGGGAGGAATGTACCCTTCCTCTTCGAGCCTGTCGCGTAGCTCGAACACTTTGACTTCAACTTCGCGCTTGCGGTCGTGCTCGAGGAGGCCTTGGTCTGGCTGGCGCGGCTTGTGGCGGAGGTGGTCGGCGTCGCGGGGGGCGTAGGGCGCGGCCATGTCGCGCGGTCGGAACTGCGCGAGGTTGCGCTGCACGTAGCCTGAAGTGCCACTGCCGCGCGGCGTGGAGAGTCCGACGTTGTCGGACATGATTGACGTGATGTGAATTTATGTATGACGAAGGTTTGTTTACGGCGATAAGAGCGGCTGATGCTTTGTTTGGGGCTGTTGGTGGATGGGGCTTGCGCGCAGGTGTGTCGCGAAGCTTGCTTGGTGGTGAGGCAGAGCCATGAAGGCGGTAAGACTGCTGCCGCTGGGATGCTCAAAGAAATTTTGGCGGTCGCTTCATACGGCAGGCGGTAGGGGCGAGGGTTAGGGTATGCCAAATGACTTGCTCTAGGCGGTCACTTCATCCCCATGTCGCAAGCTGGTGATTAAATACCTAAATTAGATATAAGCTGATACTTTTGAGCGGTAACGTAGTTTGCTAAAGCTACCATGAATGGGCGGTGGACAATCTCAGAAATCATGGTTATCGCGAACTCTCAATCGACGACCGATATGTCCGGCAGAAAACTTGGTGGGGTTGACTCACTGGAATTGCCCCTCGCTGCCAACCACTTTGTCCCGTTTGAATTATAAAGCCATCCCTAGAATACATACTTGAATAGATCGCAGAAAATCATTCTCTCTTACAACCCGCAAACACTCCGTATACAACCGACGCAGCGCCGTCAAAAACCAGCACGATGCCAGCGCTTCAACCTGTCCCACCACAAGCGAGCGGTAGCAGGACGGACGATGGCGAGCTTCACTTTCCGCCCGTCACAAGAGACCACATCCTCCACTGCTCTTACGACTACTGGTTTCCCAAGTTTGTGACCCTCGAAATAATCTGAAAAACCCCTTGACGCTGACCATTGCACAGATACCGCACCTCGTGCATCCGCTCGCGCATAATCCCACTCACCCCCGAGTTCCTCACCTACATCCGCGAGGACGGTATCATCCTCGCCGACGACGACGGCCACAAAGGCTTCCCCTCCACCAACGAGACCGACGGTGACGACGACTGGGAGCCCACCGTCCCAAGCACCAACTCCTTCCGCCCGCCGGAAGCCCAGTCCCTCGACTCCGACTCTGAAGACGACGACGACGCGCCCTCGCCCCCCAAACCCCCCCCCAACCAACGGTTCCCCGAACTCCACGCCTCCATCAATGGTGCCATCACCGCCCTCGGCGGCGCCGTGGCCCCCAAACTCAACTGGTCCTCCCCCAAGGACGCAACCTGGATCTCGCGCCACCCCAACACCGTGAAATGCACCTCCGCCAACGACGTCTACATCCTGCTCAAGTCCTCTTCCTTCATCAGCCACGATCTCGACCACGCCTTCGACGAGACCATCACCTCGCCCACGCCCGCGAAATTCTCCCCGGTCCTCGTCCTCCGCTCTTACTTCTCCCCGCTCCCCTCCCTCGAGTTCCGCTGCTTCGTCAAAGACCGCCAACTCGTCGGCATCACCCAGCGCGACCTGCACCACTACGGCTTCCTCGGGAATCTCCGCTCGGCGATCATTGCCCGGGCACGGGAGCTCTTCTCCAAGTTGCGCTTCACATTCCCCGACGCATGTTTCGTCTTCGACGTGTATATCCCCGAGGCGGACTACGATCCCGATGGCGATAGCGACAGCGAGACAAACCGCACCCGGCTGGGGCGGGCACGGCTCATTGATATCAACCCGTGGGCACCGCGGACGGATACCCTGCTGTTTGGATGGGATGAGCTGCTAGGAATCCAGGTGGCGCGGCCGTTTCTGGGTGCGGCGCCAGAGACGAAGGAAGAGGAGGGTCAGGTCAGCACGACGGAGGAGAGCGAGTGGGAGGAGGAAGCGGAAGATCACGAGCCTGAGTTACGGCTGGTTGAGCACGACGACCCGGCGGCGTACAACTTCAGCTCAGCGCCGTACTCGGCGCATAAGCTGCCGAAGGATGTAGTGGATGCGAGCATGGCAGGGCAGGGCGGGATGAGGGAGTTTGCGCAGCGCTGGCAGAGGATGACGGAAGGCCGTGTAGAAGAGATAGTGACGAGCGATACGGAGACATGAAAAAGGGACTTTCTCTCTGGACAGATAGATTATCCGGTCTATAACTCCAGGGAAAATAAGAACAACAAAATCTAGGCTTAAACTCCAGACCACTTCCCGAATCTTTGGTACTGCTTGTACACCTCCCTGAAGATGACCCGCCCGCTCGGGTCCATGGCGTCGTTCATGAGCTTCATCCCATCTTGCGTTGTGATGTCTAGTACCGAGTACATGCCCGTCTCAAGCGCCTCCCGCACGCCATGCGACACGGCGTATTCTAACTGGAGTTTGACGTACTGCATCAGCACCAGGTACATGTACTGTCCGGCATAGCGCTTCGCCCTGTCCCGCTCTGAGTCAAGACCTCCGGCTGCCTTTGATCGAGATACGGAGGCGTCCGTGGGCTCGCACACCAGCATCAGCAGACGCGCGAAGAGCTTTGCGTGGGCTTCGGAATTTTCAGAAGCTTGGGAGATGAGACGCCGCAGGAGAGACTGCAGCGCCGTGATGAGGATGTGGAAGTGGCCGTCGAGACGTATCCTGTGGCGCTTGATCACAATCTCAACGAGGCGGCAGAGCCACTGGTAGGTCTTGGATGAGCCGGCAAGCCCAGGGATAATCTTGGAGGCGATGGTGGAGACAGTGCTGAGCGTGACCTCGATGTTCCATTGCGTCATGCACCAGGATCTCTGGTCGAGAAGCAGGTAGATGGCCTTGGCAGTCAAGATGAACTCCGGCACAGTTGACGTGTGCAGCAGCTGGTTGCAGAGGATACTGTGGGTTTGGGAGAGGCTGAAGTTGGATGTAGTCGGGGTGTCTCGTGGGCCTAGTTGAGGGTTAGTGAGGCTAAGGATGAGTCGGGTTACAGGTCGCTTACTCTTGACATGCTGAAGCAGTCGGTAGATAACCATGAGTTCCCCAAGAGAAGCTGGCTCCGTGGACTTATCATTGTCGAGCAATTTCTCGAGATATCCCAGCTTAGTCTCATCGTTGGCGTCTCGGACCACAGCGTCGACGTACTGCAGGAGGGCAGACTTGTCAACTGTCGAAGTGGACAAGACCCCGTCAGTCTGCGGCTGCTTGGGAAATACCATCCTCAGAGGAAACCCGAGGGCGTCGGGATAGTGCTTCGCCAAGAACATTCGCACCTCCCAGCCAAGCGTCTCGAAACCGCTGTCCAGGGCCTTGCTGCTTGCTTCCACTAGCGTCGAGATGTCTTTTCCTACCGCCTTCTTGATGAGATCGCCATCCAATAGATCCAACGCCTCGAGGGCGAATAAGGATGAGAGCAGCCCTCGGCCATGCCACTCTTTCTCGAGTGTGGGTCGAGCGTGGGAAACGACGGCTTTCTTTAACTGAGCAGTGACTGAGTCCCAGTCCTTCAGCTGCTTAGGGGCCGGTGAATCCTGTGTTGCTTGTAGGAACGATCGAAGTAGTATGAGTCGAAGTACCGTGTTAGGTCCTTCGTAAGGTGTCTGAAGATCAACACTGGCTTCCGTGAGATATCGTTTCTCTCGCTCCTCAAGAGTACCGGAAGTCATTTGTCTGCGACTGTCAGCCATTGCTATGCCAGGGTGAACGGAACGACATACCGTACGCTCAGCGTTGCTAATTCGCCAATAATCTTCAAGTCTAGTCGTTCTCCCAAAATGACCTGAGGAGACTCTCCGCCCCTACCGTGGAGGTTCAAGGTGCATAAGCCAATTTCCTTCAGATCCTTAAACTTCATTCCCTAATATCACTGTAAGTTGACTAGCAGCGTGATTACAGGGGACAGAAACACACCTCGTAGAATGTCGGCATTCCCATTAGCTTCACCATTAGGCTCACCACTTGCCTCCAGTAGTCAAGTCCAATATGCTTTATGTGACTCGGCTTCCGTGGCAACTTAGAGATCAAACTCTTCATCACAGTCTCTCGTTGGCTACGACTCAGGAGTTCCTTGGGAGTAGCAAGGAGGAACTGGATCGCTTTCTTGGTAGAGAGGCTGGAAAGTTCCGTTGTCGATGACTCCAATCCAGAGATGTAGCTTTCTAGAATCTTGCCTGTTGGATATTAGCAGCGATATAATACGGAATTTTAGCTGGCAAGAATGTTGCCTCCCCAACGTACCCATGAGCTTCTGGTCATTGAGATTATTCTCATTGTCCAGAATCGGCCGGTAACGAGTGATCATATCAGGAACCGCCTCAACAGCCCCTGGGTCCTGCGGTAGAGACAAGGCCATCAGAAGTGGGAACAGCCCATTCCTCATGCCGATAAGACTGTATTGCATCAGCAAGCGTTCTCAAAAGAGGGGGAAACATTACACACCCCATAGCCCTTGCGGATTCGGAAAGCATCCAATTTACGTAGTCCCCCGCTACAAGCCCTCCCTTGAACGCAGAGTTCTTCGCATCGGGCCTGGCCATGGAGGCTATAAGATCGTCGACAAAGGTGCAGACCATGTCTCCCACCTCCTTTTCATCAGGTCCGTGAGGATGATTTGCTAGCCAGACCGCGATGCAGCACTGGAACGCTATGTAAGTTTCCTGCTTTCGAATCCAAGACCTGCGCAATACGTGTTCGGCATCCTGTTTAATCCGCGACCAAATCCGACCCGCGTCCTCGAGGGTACCCCTCGGAAGACAATATGCAGCAATCCCCCATCGAAGCACAGACAGGCTGTCAGAGAGATCCTTCCGGGAGATTTTGTCCGAGTATGCAGTGTCGAACGTCTTCATGTTTGCGGCGTCAACGAACTCCTCATGCTTGATCCCAGCCGAGAGTGCGTCGACAATATGTATCCTAGTTGCGGCCCCGGCTACATCATCTCCTGATGATGCGAGGGAATCCAAAATCTCAACAAGCTGGTTCGTGTTCAGAAACTTCTCAACATAGCTTGCAATGGTCTGAGAAAGTTGAGGCTGCGCCCAGAGAACGCCAGGATTTGCTTTCGGTCCAACCGCCTGTAGATATTTCGCCCAGATTTTGATGAAACTCGACAGATCGCGGGCTTCGGCATACCCGTGAGCAAGGGCCACAATGAACTGCGAAGCCCTGTTCAGGTCCTCGCTGCTGAGCAGCCCTGGGTCATGGGTCTTCTTCAGGGCCTGCTGAAGAAGCTCCTCGCCCTCCTCAGAGAGTAGGAAAACGTCCGGATTGAGCTTGACGATTGGCAGTAGCAGACCCCATTTTTCCTGGTCAGCCTTGAGAGCGAACTCTTTGCACACAATGCGGAGGCTGGAGGCTGGCAGAGCTAGATTTCTCTCCGCTGCCATCTCCATTATCGTTTCGATTGCGGCCTGGCTTCGCTCGCGGCGATTTGACTTGAGGGCTTCCAGTATGATATCGAATACGGCTTGAGTCCACACCTCGTAATCCTTCTTGGACGACTTGTCACTGTCGACCCGCGACGACCTAGTGACCAGATCAAAGAGTACGGGGTAGGTTTGCGCTGCCGAAACGCTGGATAGATTGACCACATGTTGAATATTCGCCTGATCTTTTCCGTTCAAAAACGAAGCTCTGCATGGGAGAATCAAGTTCCGGGCCAGAAAGCGACCGAGATCCCGAGTCCACTGTTCCTTCACGGTTGCATCGACGCCGAGTGTTGCCGGCTGGGAAACCCCCATCACCTTGTCCAAAAGACCCATGCCGGGGACCGATAGATTGATAGCGACGTGGGAAGTGTCATCAGCTGCCTGGAGACGGAGGTCCCACAAAGCGTTGAAGGTAGAGATCCAGGTCGATTGTTCCCGGAACAACTGCTGACTGGGCTGAGTCGCCGCAAGATTGCAAATTGTGAGAAGAGGAACGAGCGTTGCTACTGCCTCTGATGCGGGAGACGAGAACAGCGACTTGATATGCTCAGCACCCATCCGGTGGTTGGGCGAACCCTCCGCCAGCGACTTCAGCTCACATCGGCAGAGGAGAATCCGGATTGCCTCGAAGACGGCTTCGGAAGTCTGAAGACAGCCGTCCAGCTGTCTCTGGGCAGCAATATCAAACGAGCTGGGAGAGCTGCGTTTTCGCTTTCTCGGGTTCGGGGCTGACCCCTGTGCTGGGGCGTCGGCCATCTCGACGTCAGAATCGGTGCCATTCGCCTGGACAGAGTCATCTTGCGGCCCTGAGATTTCCTTCAGCGTCTGCTGTAAAATGATGACGAATCGACGGTCCGCCAGGGATTTCGCTAGCGAGAAGAGGGGGACACAGGTGAAGACGGCGCCCAGAATATTCCAAGCAAGGGGATAGCGTCGAACTCGCTCGGCGTTGGCAGTGTTCCCCGTCATGTTCTTCAGCAGCCAGCGCACCAACATCTCCTCTGCCGCATGGAATGCGCCTCCACGGTGCCCAGGTAGAATATTCCATAGCCTCTCCAGCTTGTCGGGTAGTGTCTCGATGTCTCCTTGGTCGAGTGCTCGAACCGCCCTGACGAGGGCGGCTTCTCCTTCCTGCGGAGTTGTCAGTGACGCCATTTCCACGGATTTTGACTGTTGGTCGACTATACCTTGCTGTTATCGCCCATCGCAATTGAGCTGATCCGTCGCAGCGAAAAGTTCAACCCTTCTCTTTGCGACAAGCCATGCAGAAGCTCTGCGCGAAGACCCCCCCCAAAAATAATTCTGCCGCATCCCGATCCACTTTCGTACCCACCCCTGCAAGCCGACGCAGACCGCCCGCACGCCAAGAACCTCGACACACTCCAAGAAGCTCTCAACGAACGACAACATCCGTTTCGTAGAGGGCTTTAAAAGGAAAGGGGGGCTATGAAACCTACTGCAGGCTTCCCTCACGAGGGTGGCCATATAGGTGAACTTTGACGTCAAAATGGATTGTGTTCGCCCCATAGCCACGCCTGAATCAGAAACGTCTGTTATTGGTTGATATTCTATAAGTGCCATCGAGGAGCGATGAGCCCGGCCTGTTTTCCGTTTGCTGCCGGTCTTATTCCAGGATCAGATTTGATGCGAAAAGGACAGTCAATGTACAATAGGCCAAGCAGCTGAGCAAAAGTACAGCAAGAGCACGCAATGGGGATCCAGTCTATCATGCCAGGAGCTTCGCATTCTCTCGTCGTCGGAGCGCCCCAAACGCGTAAGGTGCCGAACATCATCAGGACTGTCACGGGTCTCAAACTCGGAAATATTTGCAGGAATGATCAATTAATAGTATCTAGAGCTTCGTGACAGGCTGTGTCAAACCAAACGGCCATCCATAATGGCGGTCTCAGCGGTCGTATTGCAACGCGCATAGACCATGGTCGATCAAAACGAACGGTTAGCATATCGCAAGTTGGCATCGAGCCGATCCGGTCGGACAAATCTAGATCTCTTGGTCAGCGAAAATCCTTCCCCAAGTAATATCAAATCGAATAGCGACGATATGGTTCATACATCCAAGAAAGGCTTATTTTCCGCTCAATGTACGTCTATGATTAGGCTCGGCGACGACTAGCGTGGAAACTGCGAATAGTAGGTAGGAAAATTTAATCACGACCATGGTGCTGGGCAGGCAGAAGAAAATGTTAGTACGTACCATTTGAAGACTCCTGGATTGGCGATAGCAAAGGCGGCACACTCCAGCCAAGCATCGCAGCCCGGGCAGTTGAAGTTGCAACCGTTGTGGTTTGTTGTGGGAGAAAGAGCAAACAGCTCCAGCAATTTATTTTATAGCAGCAGAGCTCGCGGCTCAATCTCGCCGGCCCCACCTCTGATTGGCCACCAGGTAAAGTGGGTCCCGCCAGCGAATAGCAATCGCCAAGCTTCGATCCAGCGGACCTCAAGCTTGTGTGTTCCCGAGGGAAAATAATAACATCATCGAATCAATTGAAACCCCACGAGACTGCCCATAGCTCCCGTCGCATCTTTGCGCAGCCGCCTGCTCTCCCTACCCGAAACTCAATTGAGTCATTCGCTTTCTGGTCCGTAGGTTTGTCGACCCCCTGCCGCACCCAGCTGTCTTGCCAAAAAGACTCACCCGTGATTCTCCGGAACAGCTTCGCGAACGCCGACGACAATGCCCGAGTCCACGACGACGCCCCCCACGCCGTCGCGGGCGGCCGCGCGCCCCGTCAGCGAGGCCCTCCTGAACGAGAAGGTCGGTTATCCCGTTCCCGGCGCAGGATGAAGGAAGAATGAGCACGGGAGTAAAACTGACCCCCGCAACAGTGGGATTTCTGCCTCTCCAACGCCCTTATCAAGTCCACCCTCGGCCTCGGTTTCGGCGTCGTCTTCTCTGTTCTCCTGTTCAAGCGGAGAGCGTGGCCGGCATTCGTTGGTGTCGGGTTCGGCGCGGGGCGGGCATATGAGGAGTGCAACTCGAGCTTGAAGATGGCGGCGAGGGAGATCAAGAAGCAGGCGTAAAGGGGGTTTCAGGGCGAGGCGATCCGTTACGGCGCAATTGATTGATCAATTGAGAGCGAGGCACACTGTACAAACCTGTTGGAGTCAACTTAGAGGCATAGATGGGCCATTTGGTTGGTCCGCGAATTCGACCCAAAAAAACATTACATATCAAGGGGCCGTCATTGAAGCGTGAATGGTATGTATTTGTGAGCTTATTCTCATCTAGGTGACGGAAAGGATATTCTAGAGTGTAAACCAAGGATTGGGGGCCAAGGAGCTGATCCTCGCCGAGGGAAAGACGATGGAACAGGAGCTCAACCGCCGGGCCTCTGCCTGACTCTACCCACAGGCTCACCACTCACACCACGGAAATCTCCCTCACCTTCTCGAATCCGCGGAAGAAGCTCGAGTGCCGTCGAATGCATCCTTCTGTTGGTAAATCAGTACCTGTTGGGACTGCGTCGCGGAAGCCGTGTCCCTGATACGCCAGAGGGTCCACTCCATAGTCGCGTGTGCCCAATACAATTCCAACCTCGACATCCGCGTGGAAAGGGTCCGGCGCGCTATTGGCAGAGATTCTCCGCCTAATGTCGACCAACTCGCGGTGCACAGCGGTGGCGACCTCTTCACTCTTCTTTCGCAGGCGTTCGACGAAGTTGACCGTTTCCTCAATGGGCTCTGCGCCGCTCAGGAAGAAGAGATCGTGGCCCGAGGGGTGGTCTGGGAACGCCTCTGTCCAAAGACATGGTCGAGATGGGCGGCCGTGGCGTTGGTCAAACGGCGATGCAGGTTGCTTGCTACGTCGCGCGATTCCGAGCCAGATGAGGGCGCCCATGTGAGCTACGAGCGCGAGGATGACGAGGGCCAGGAGCACGATTTCCAGTCGGCTTGCTTCATCGTCTCGGAAGGGCGTAGGGGCGGTGCCTTCTGCAAAGGAGGGCGTCCAGTCGCCCATCTTGGCGTTGAGATTAGTGGGCATTGGTGTGATGGACAATACCCTCTTCTCTCTCCGGTGTTGCGAAGGCTTGGGGAGCTGGTTCGTCCTGTTGGGCGTTGCGCAAATAATGCGTGAGGGAGTTAGGGGGAATCAGACGTAGAAAGGTAGGGAGACATGAAGGATCGGTTGAAGATGACGATAAAGCTGCCTAGGTCCCGACATGCAGAGCAGATCATCGATGCTTGGTGTTTGTTCTGTGGCAGAGTCCGGGAGCAGGCAATAAGGGGACCGCAGTATTTCGGGCCTGCCGTTTTAAGCATCATGGAGCAGGTGAGGAAGGGGCAAACATAGCGGCCACCATGTCAGTCGTTGATGATTTGGGTCACACCTGCCGTGCGACTGGTGTGGGTGGTGAGGATGTTGGACTGAACAAGCATAAAAAATAGAAATCTCACTACACTTGGGATCGAACCCTTGCCACGAGCGTGCCTTACGCTGAAGAGTTGACATGCTTCCACCTCGGCCAAAGTGCCAGTTTTTCTTTGCGGGCTGCTGGTACCGGTGTCCGGTGGTCCGAGCGCCGACCCGGGACGTGGACACCGGCGTCGGGAGGAGCTGACAGTTTGACATCACTCCACAGTGCAAACTCGGCCCCACCTTCCACGCCCGCTTCCGCTCCCCATCTCCATTATTGCCAGCCTTTGACCGCAACCTGCTCCATCTCAGTACCCAAAATGGCAGGGACACTGATCTCACCAAAAAAACCAGTTCAGTATAGAGAGCGGATGGATTGGACCCCAATGCAGCACAGTTGATCATTACACACTTCTTCAACACCACACATCACACATCACACTCCCTCAGATCCCTTCGTCGCCGCCAATGTCTTCCAAATAGTGTAAAACAGCACACAGCACCATGTCATTTCAGCTGCCCCGTCGCCTTTCCAGGCTCTCACAACATCCACTCTCGACTTGCTCCGTCACCAGGCCAGTCTGATATCATCCCAGAAGGTGCTGGCGCTGTTGCTTGCCGTTTCTGCTTCAATCGGACTGTTCCGAAGACATCTGCTCGCGTGGCGATACCTGCCAAGTAGGGAAATTATGTCTGACTGCTAGTCGTCAGCAGAGAATGACGCTCACCCTAGTCTTTCCGCATGATGATATCCTGTCATGAGCCCAGCCACTTCCACACAGCGCACCCAGAAATCCAGACTGGTGATAGTAGATTCTGGCCTCAGCCTTGAGGAACCACTTGCCGAGAAATGCTGCAAATTCCTCATGATGGAAGCACACGCACTGTCAATAATAAGAATGCTCTAGACTTGATGATAGCAAGAAAAGGACTGCCAAGCCACTCAGGTGAGCAACACACACTTCCCACAAGCATACCGAATGAGATGCGACATGCAAAAATGAAAACAGCCTCACTTGGGCTGACTGGCAAAAGAATCAGCTGAGCCCACCGACCGGAAATCTCTATACAGGCCCTGACCTGTCGGCTGGAAGCCCCCGTCGTTTCCCTCTCTGTGTCGCAAGCGTCCTTGCGAACAGTGAGAGATCGAGGAGCCGGCACCGTGAACTTGGTTTCCTCAAGGCGGCCACACTCACCTTGGTGTCCTCGAAGGGGGACGACCAAGGGTCCATGTGACACTACTACCCCGAAGGATAGGCCGTTGTTATTATAGGCACGCAAAGTTGTAACCTATATACCCGCAGTCACCGCTCCCACCACCACCCCTCCTGCTTAATCGCGCTCCTCCCCCCAGCGCCCGTTCGCACAGCACTTGCAAGATTGCCAGCTGCCGAGAATCCAAACAATGCATTCCGCTTCGCCCCCTCTAAAAAGGTATTATCGCGAACAACGCTCCAACCCAACCATGGTGTTTCAATCCAACACATCGATACCGCCGATACCTCTCAACAACATCGCCATGCCATCCAAGATACAATTTCCAACATCCACCCAATAAATGATGAGAGCCCAACTCTTCACATAACAACGCAGCACGCCTTCTCCAACTTCCTGAAGATTTTCCACAGCAGATCGCCCTCTTGTTGCGGCTGGTGTTGCTGCCCCCCATGCTGCTGGCCACCGTGTTGTTGGCCACCATGTTGTTGACCACCGTGCCCAGGTCCCGGAGAGCCACCCGGCTGCTGAGACAGCGGCGGCGGCTTCGAGATCCTCCCACCAGTTAAGTCGATACTGTCCAACACGTCAGTACACCCCAAGCAAGCAAAGCAGACCTCACACGCCATCCCGGCCTCTACGCTCATAGAAAACGAGAGCCTTCAAAGGTAGCCCAACACCAGCCACCGACCGATCAACAGGAAGACAGCGAAGAAAAGAAAAGCAACTCACTAAATCCGGCCCGCATTCTCCTCCGTCGCAAACTCCAGCCCCATCTCCTGGCAAACCTGCTCGACCTTCGGCTTGATCTTCTGCACTCTCCCCGCGGAGTGATTGCCCTTGCCCACAATAACATGGAGGTGAGGCTGGCCTCTGGCTCTCGCATCTCTTATGCGCGCCTCGAGGATATCCTCTGCCTCTTCGGCATACTGGCCATGGAGGTCGATGGTGTCCTCTGCAACGCGGCCCTGGGCGTTGTTCTCGCGGAAGATGTACTCCGAAGCCTGCTTGTTGTATGCGTCTTGCTGTTTCTGGTGACGCTTGCCCTCGTCAGAGAGGGATTTTGCTTCTGCGCCATTGCCGGAGGAGTACGCGTCGTGGGCCTGGGGGTGTTAGTATGATGCCTGGGCTAGTTGTGGGTGTATGAGATGAAGGGGTATGAGCCGGTCTTGCTGGGTGAGTGAGAAGGACGGTGAGGTGAGATGGGATTCATACCCTGTCGAAGCAAGCCTTCTTCTTGTCGCCCTCGCTTCTGGCTAGGTCACGAAGCCGGTCATACTCGGCCTCGGCGTCGTTGCTTGTGCTATGGTTGAAGGCTGTAACACAGCAGAAGGCATGTATGCGTCAGCCTCGCCGAACGCAGGGTTGCATCAAGGAGTATGCATATGTATGGAGTGCTCCAACTTACCGCGACCCCCAACGCTGGACAGCGCGATCGATGTCATGATACCTCAGCCAACGTAAGTTAAGATATGTTGATGATGGTATCTAAGCCTTGGCGGTGGCTACGATCACGAGCGGGTACAGTCCGGTATCACCGATTTAAGAAAACCGAGGCTGGAAGAAGGCGGGGACAGAAACGTGGTTTACGAAGTCGCGTCGGCGGTGTGGAGTTTTGCGACGCCAAGGTCCAAGGGTATACAGTTATTTGGTTGGATGAGAGCTGGTGACTTGCAAGCCCCCTGGAGATCGCGGCTCAATGGCTTGCAGGACGTGCTGTGGAGATTTAAATTAAACAAGGCAGGGACTCCCACAGCCATGAGATGATGAGCCAAACTTTCTTTGTTCAAAAACCACGGCCAACGTCCTGGAGGAACTGAAATAAACTCAGTAATACGACAGAAATGAATAGACATCAATCCAACGAGCAGCATAGAAATTGCGAAATTAACAGGGACTCTGCACAGTCACTTTCCTGCCTGCAAGAAGCCCGAGTCAGGGTGTCACTGAACCCCTTTCCCTGCACCGCTCCCCCGCCCATCAATGATCGCCGTTGCGGTCCGAGATCTGGCTGGCGTGCTCATCAAAAGAACAAAGGGGACGCTGCCGCCACCACATCACATTGTTGAACCGCCACCGAAAACCCCTGAACCGATGCAGCAATTACACCGAGAGATATGTCAGGTTCTAGAACATCTCCATTTTCGAAGGCCCGACTAGGACTCTTTTCTCCGTGCGAAAAGGTGTTAGGAACAATCATGCAACGTAAGCTCTGCCAGAACAGCAAGGCTCGGCTTTACCATTGGAATGTATCATTGGAGGACGCATTGTGATCGAAAGGCCCAACGCCAAACCCCACGGCTTGCCTTGTCGGTATGAGGGTATCTTCCGCACTGCCTTGGGGGAGTATTCAAGTCAGAGGCTTCGTAATGGGATCCCCGTGCCTCGGCCTGTCCGCCGTCAAGAAGACACGGCTGTCTTGGTGGCTCGCAGCACCAATGACGGGTCAACATGTTATTCGTTGCTCTCCACTTGCAAACTGTCACATTGGTGGTTTCTTCCCGTCGGAGGTGCACTGGCACCAAGCACGTTGAAGGGACTTGCGACTTTTGAGCCGTTCCTCTTGGAGCTTTATATGCGGCGCAGAACCAGGCACGCTGGGCCTTTAGTATTGCGTGGGAGACATCCAAACACGAGCGACCGGCGCAGTCAACGGCGCAACCAGCGGCAAAGCACCCCGTCAGCGAACTGCAAGTAGGCGGCGTCCGTGATGGCTTGGGGGTTCTTTTCGTGCAGTGCGAAGAGGGAAGCCCACTTGGCTGCAGTGGGGAGACGGAGATCAAAGACCCCACAGGACATCTTGTCTGCGTGTAAGCGCGCTTTGATGATTCGGCCTCACCTCGATTCTTGATGGAGTTCTAGAAATAAGAAGACTGGCTTCTTCAACAGGGGTTCTAACCGACCACCAGTGGCGGCATCCAGCTGAGTGTCCAACGAGGTTTTGGGTCTAGCGCAGCTTGGTCGCTAAAATTGCCTGTCAATTTTGAGCTGAGCCGAAATTTGGGACGAGAGAGCCTCGACGTCATGCTAGCTCCGTGACCGGGAAACTAAGCAGTGCGCGATGCCTATTGAGCGTCGCCGAGACGGGTTCTGGGTGCGGTTTCTCGGTTCTGATTTGTACGAGATATAGCGGTTTCGCGGAATAGGAAGAAACAACAAGGTGCCCCGTCAAACCGTGATTGTTCAAGCCCGTCGATCCCATGGGCGCGGCGCCAAGACATACGAAAATCTGGACGACGTCCCATCCCAGCGTCGATTCTGCGGAGAAGCGAAAGGATCTCCAAAATCTCCTATTTGCTGGTTCATTCATCATCGCCGGCGACCCGAGGAGTGTTGTTTCGCGGGGTGAGAGCGAGGTCTGGGGCAAAACAGAGTGTGCCCTTACAGAAGTCGAAACACACCACGCGAAAGCGTTAGGGCGCAACGGCGTTGGGCGAGATCGAGGTTTGCGATGATGGTACTGTTCGATCAGCAGATGTAAACCGCAGAAAACTTACCTCAACTCCCGAGCGCCGCGAAGCAGCGCATCTGGGCAGGGCTGCATAGAAAGGGGGATGCAGGCTAATTCAGACGGTGTTTCAAAGCCTGCAGCGGACAGCTTTTGGACTGCGGATGTGAGGCGCACGGATGACGATCCGGTTCTGGGTTCCAGAACGTCAAAAAGTTGAGAGAAGGTGGCTGCCACATCTTACATATGAACCGGCGTTTATCTGGCATCAGGGCATGAGGCTGGGGTGTGCTCAGGGGCCCGCGTCCTGTAAATTGAGGACGCCATTCAGAAGAGACCCAAACATGTGGTTGCGGCGGAACCGGCCAGGTGCAGCGTCGCCGTAGCTAATTCCACAATCGCGAATGAGTTGAGGCAGGACTGGGTCGATGTTACATGACAGCGGATCCCGAAAGGTGCTGCAGGCCCAAATGCCCCAAACATTGAGAAGGGTATTCCCAGGTCAGCCTGCACATGTCATCGTCTTGCAGGCTCCGCCGGACCCATCAGCTGGACCCGGGAATTGGGGTCCAAGGACGGGAAGAAGCAGGAGCTTGGAAAGGGCCTGCGCATCTCACATCTACCCGAAACCGAATCAGGCTGTCAGCGAGAGAATCCGGCAATAAGCGCCACGGCGCGGTTGACGACTTTGCGACAGCGGGTTGCCGGTAAAATGCAGAAGGAGGCTTGCAAGATCTGGTTGACACTGGCGGGAGCTGGATTCAACAAAACCTGTGCAGCCCCCCACGGTTCCAGGGCGCTCTGCCCATGCGGAGCCGCGGGCCATTGTCCCTTGGCTACCGGACAGCCCGAGGAGACCGGCAGCAGTGGAGCCGACCTCCGAGAGAAGGAGCGAAGTACCGGTCTGGCGCGGCGTCGATCTGTCTGTTTTGAAGGCTGTCCTGGATCGCGCTGAGTATTGGGTGAGGCTGTTGCCATAGCCGCGACAGGTAGGCATCGTCTACTGGATGTTGAGTGCGCCGGGCGCGATGATTCGATCATGGCGTTGCACGTGTCGGCGAGTTATCGATGGCTGACCGCCTGTTGGACGGCGATGGGACTAATAGCAGGATAAAAGCCTCTGCTGTCCCTCTCATTGAAGGGCGGCCCAGTGCGGCGGCCTCGCGCTGGCCACGAGCCTGACAGTCTCTGAAAGCCCATCGACATCGAGGCGAAGGAGACAGAGCTAGAATCGGGCAAAGGCGGGATCGAGAGACATCTGATGTAGAGAGCAGCCACCGAGGTGCAGCGGGGAAGAAGGCGGGGAGCAATTTCGGCCTGGATAGTCACCCCCCCTTCCCGATCCGTGAGTGCTCTGCAGTTCGTCCAACAAATTTCTCTGTCAAATCTGGTGATCATTTGTGACAATTGCATCACCGTACTTTTCCTCATCCCGTCCGCCGTGGCATGGTCGCGATTGCCAAATGGCGATTGGGTTCGGAGGCTTTGCCTAACAGGACCCGTCGACCGCTAGCACAGGAACCACTTGTCGATTACAGGGGCCATCGAGGTGGAATGGAGAAGTGCAAGATTGAGTGATAGGTACGGGGAACACCTGAAACTTGGACTCTCTTTTGTCATTGTCGACGTGCCGTACGGATCCGTACGATCCCCTGCATTGGCAATTGTTTGTGCACTGCTGGGGGCCGCTGCGGGAAGTCGCCATGGTAGCATTCTGGGCAGGGGAAGAGGGACGAGGCAGTTGAGGCAGTCCCTCCAATGCTGCGCGAAGAGGGTGTTTTGCAGCCAGAGCTTTGCGGGAACGCAAAGGCGCCCCGAGCCCTGGCCGCACAGGGATCTGATGACCCACTTATCTGCAAGCTTCGTGGCCTGTGATTTGCTAGCGCATGCTGCAATGCTGGGACCGCTTCTTCCCCCGAAATTCAGCGCTCCGCATTTCCTCACATTAACAGAACCAGCCCTCCCACTTCCTCCTTTCCCTCGCCATCTGGTTCACACCCTTCCCCGACCGAGAGCAGCAGCGAGCCAAAATCTTCCTGTTCTCTCACGGTTTCCGCGACGAAGCCTTTGCGACTGCGGCGATATTGTTTTGCATCGCATTCTTTCTTTCTAAACCCAATTCGAGTGGGTCGCCAATTGAAGGTACGGAAGGCTTTGGTAAACACCAAGTAAGTTGTCAAGCCGCAGCCCAAAGACCCGCCCTGTTCCATCCCACGCTCGAACCTTCCTGCGCGTGGGAAACAATTCCTCACCTATTACATCACGAAACCCGTCGGGCTGGAATGTGGCACTGTGTCCCTGAAGACCCCGAGCCACGGCGGCGATGCCGCGGAGCAATGCTGGGAGCGTTGGCGCGGACTGATTCGCCGACCCATCACTGGATTGGAGGAATTCCGACTCTGTCGCAGCAACGTCGAGCGCATGGCGAGAACTAAATGGCGGCATCTTTACTGACCGTCTTTCAGCAGCAAGTGCCATCTACCTAAGACATACATTCGCTTCCTTTGCTTGCCGCGGCCAAGTCGCCAATATGGGTTGCGGGATGAGTACGGAGGAGAAGGAGGGCAAGGCCCGGAACGAGGAGATTGAGAACCAACTCAAACGGGATCGCATGCAGCAGCGCAATGAAATCAAGATGCTTCTTCTGGGTACGTTCGCGGTGGTCGACATGGCGAACGCGCATCGGCGCTGGGTGAATTCTGGGGCTGACAAATAAAACAGGTGCTGGTGAATCCGGAAAGTCGACCATCTTGAAGCAAATGAAGCTCATCCACGAGGGAGGGTACTCGCGCGACGAGCGGGAATCGTTCAAGGAGATCATCTTCAGCAACACAGTCCAGTCGATGCGCGTCATCCTCGAGGCGATGGAGTCGCTCGAGCTGCCGTTGTCGGACGCGAGGATGGAGTACCACGTCCAGACCATTTTCATGCAACCCGCACAGATCGAAGGCGATGTTCTGCCCCCAGAGGTTGGCAATGCCATCGAGGCTCTTTGGAGAGACGGCGGCGTCCAGAGCTGTTTCAAGCGGTCCAGGGAGTATCAGCTGAACGACTCGGCACGATAGTAGGTCACTCTGGTTTCCGAGCTTGGGATCTCGCTGACCTTTACAAGCTACTTTGACAACATTGCACGTATCGCGGCCCCTGACTACATGCCCAACGACCAGGATGTGCTGCGGTCTCGTGTCAAGACCACCGGTATCACCGAGACCACTTTCATCATCGGTGACCTCACATACCGAATGTTCGATGTCGGTGGCCAGCGATCCGAGAGAAAGAAGTGGATTCACTGCTTCGAGAACGTCACGACGATCCTCTTCCTCGTCGCCATTTCCGAGTACGACCAACTTCTGTTCGAGGACGAGACGGTCAACCGCATGCAAGAAGCTCTCACACTCTTCGACTCGATCTGCAACTCCAGGTGGTTCATCAAGACGTCCATCATTCTCTTCCTCAACAAGATCGATCGGTTTAAGGAGAAGCTGCCCGTCAGCCCGATGAAGAACTACTTCCCCGACTACGAGGGCGGTGACGACTACGCTGCGGCGTGCGACTACATTCTCAACCGCTTCGTCAGCCTGAACCAGCACGAGACGAAGCAGATCTACACACATTTCACATGTGCGACCGACACAACACAAATTCGCTTCGTCATGGCGGCAGTAAATGGTGAGATATGACAACCACTCCGCGACATGGGCAATTGCTAACATTCACTAGACATTATCATCCAGGAGAATCTCCGTCTCTGCGGTCTGATCTAAGCGGTAAAGCCGCCCAATTTCGATGCGGGCGCCGATTTAAGGTGGTTGATGGTAATGGGTGATGAACGCCTATCGGACTTCGCAATTACGTCGCGGCCAAGACCGCCACGATTCGCCTAAACGACGCATCCGTTGATGGTCCGAGAAATGTGGGATAACGCAGTTCCGTCGCGCTAGGATGGTGCATATTCGAGGCACCGGGAAGAAACATGCATCTCGAGTACCGGCAAGGGAGTTACATATCTTTGTTTAATTATGAGTCTTTGTGTCTGATTTTCTTCACTGTTCTGTATGAATTTTGTTTTCTATTTTCTTCCCTTTCCCGAGCGGTATGACAGGCGCTCCCCCCGAGCTGGGACGATATCTGGACGTGGAGAGTGGCTATAGTGGTTTATTAAACGAGGAAAGCAGGAGGGAGGAGGGTTGCAGAGTCGGGGGAGGAGACAGGATCCGGGCGGCGAGGAGATAGGGATCAGAGATGCGGCAAACGAGGGAAATACAAGAGAGAAAGATTCCGCGCAACTACGGTTCGAGAGCGAATACTACCACCACCAAAGCCATAGGGTTTTTCTCTTTTATGTTTTATTTTATCTTATGTGCAGGAGCACGGCGGTCCAAATGTCCATTCACCAAATGGGTTGGGTTTTGTCCATAACAGTAACAATTCCTTGCAAGCAATCTCCTTGAAATTTTGACATGAAAGTTCAAAACATGTCTTACTGTGTGGATGATTTGCAGAAAAAGCAAGGTGATCGGCACTCTCCATAGCTGTCACGATGTGCCACTGGCGTAATTGGTGATGATCGCTGGGAGGGAGTGTATTTGGGTTTGGGTCTGGTTGATCTTTGATCGACTGGGTTCGCTGGCTTGCTCCCACGCCTCTCCCGCATGCAGATGAGGGGTACGCGGGCGTGACGAGACAGCTGGGCCTGGTATCCGTGGGGTCCCCAGGATAATCGTGTCAGATGGGATTCGCATTGAGATGTACCAGGAAGGACAGGGCTATTTGGGCATTTCTCTTTTTATTTTGGTGAGCGTGTAAGACCCTGGCCCTGGCCTTTGGTATTCCTGGTCGGTTGGATTGGGATGGGTGTACCATGGGTCCAAAACATGTCACGGACGCGAAGCTAGCGGTGGGAGATCTTTACGTTCAGGCGAGTTGTTTCAGCCTTGGTGGGTTGGGCTACGTACGGCTTGTTTTGTGTTTTGTTAGAGGAGGCTTTGAGATGGGACAAAGAAGCGACGAAGAAGCGGTTGCTGTGGAATGAAGGGGGTTAGCATGGGGCTCGGCACGACCTCCCAGTCGCGATATCTCGGTGAGGTGACTACCGCATACCCGGTCGAGACAGCAGATCGACACCAAGGCTGTGAGGTTACGTTAACCCCTTTCTTCAAACAAGATCGGCCACGCTCGGCAAACAGAAGCATGATGGCAAGGTGGGTATCGCATCAGGTTTGCTGGACCCTTGAAAGTATCCTCCCGCGAGTCTGTTTTGCCCAAATTATTCCATACACAAGACATTCGCCTTTGGCGAGGCGGCCCAAGAGGCCTGCCGGGACACCCCAAATCCCGGCTTCCCGAAGAGCTAGAAGACAGACAACAGTAATAGCTAGACATGATAGGGAGGTGAATATGTGTTGCCATGGTTTCATCGCCGTTCCTTCGCCCTCATTCCTTCCTTGTGGACAATCTCTTCTTCCCTAGTTCTTCCGTCGAACAACTTGATCCCTGATATCGACGCCTGCCTCATTGTGGAACCTGGGTATAATTCCCTTTCCAACAACAAATCTACCCGCCCGATGCGGTGTCACGCAGACATCTCGTGAGATATGAAAACGCATGGCCTGCAAACCGAGATTGGCGATGCTCGTCAAGAGCAAGGGAAGCATAGTGCAGATCCCACCGCCCTGAAAAGGGAAGAAAACCGAAAATATAAGGGGTATCGCTTTGCACTTCCAGCAACAATATGAGAAACAAATCAACAAGGAGATAGTCGGGAGTCTCTGACTCGAGAGCGGGAATAGGAAAGAGCGCCGAAATGCGATCTCATCCGGTAAAGCTCAGAGCGAGAGCGGCTCGGCGGGCCATCCCGACTGATATTATCGGAGGTCAAAATGAAGGATACGGGCCATGGTCAGGCAACATGAAGAGCTGTGCATGGTGTTGGTGCAATGTCCTGTCCTCGGCGTCGACTGGCCGAGGCTGCGGGACGGGTACTGCCAGGCGAGCGAAAGTATCAGAGCTGGGCTCTGTTCAAGCTCCAGACTCGTCGCCCATTACCTGCTGACTTTGGTCATCCTGGCCGCCCACCATGTCTTCGTACGCAGCAATCTGCAGTGCCAGCTGTTTCGCTGCGATATCGATCTGCATCAATTGCCTGGTTGCCCTATCTGAGGAGCGCACATCGCTCATGGCACGAGCCATCATCTGTTGTAGCATGGGATTTTGTGTGAAAAGAGTTGGATGGCCAAGGTTCGCGGCCAGTGACGGCCCGGGAGCAGGCGGCATCAGGCTGTGGGGGGTTGCAAACCGGTACGACTGGTCGGCCGGGAGGCCGGCGCTAGTGCCCGGTATGATGGAAGAGTGTTGCTGGACGTGTGAAGGGTTCCGTGTTTCTATCGGAGCATGTTAGGGAAAGCACAGACAGGAGGACTATATGGGGTTGTGCATACCGTGGAAGCTGCATCGTGCACCGCTTGCGTTGAACCAGCAGTTTGCGCAGCTGCCACACATCTGTCCGTCGACGACGATGCAGCTCGACCAGGGGCCGTGGCCTTTGTGGCAGTTCTTACAAGGCACACGTGCTGGCTCTCCGGCGATATGTGCAAACAGTGCTTCGACGTTGCTTCGGCGTCCTAGGTTGAGGGCCTGCTCGGGGCGGCGTTGCGTGGCGTGCCGGTGGCCGGGCTCGCGTGCCAACCTCTTCGCCAGCGCGCTCTCGATGTTGAGGTTGTTGTAGCCGGATTCGATGGCATACTGCTGCGTTGTCTGGACCAGTGACGGATCCATCGACTGGCCGGCCTGCTGCAGGTGGGACACGCCCATCTGGGCCTGTGGCTGCTGGTGGTGGCCCTGGAGGCTCTGCTGCAGGTCCTGGTGTTGGTCGTCGAGACTCTGGCCGCCGTTGGCTAGGATGTTGGCCGCTGTGGTAAGGTCGACGTGGCCGCCGAGGCCAGAGGAGGTGGCCGTGGGGTCGTCGTCTTCCATGTCGGCTTCGGCCTCAGCGTCGCCCTGGGCGTCGGCAGCCATGTCGGCATCCATGATGCTGGCGGTGGCGGCGGCAGCGTACTGCTCGGCACCCATCCTGGCGTCGTCGAACACGGACGGGTCTTGGACGGAGTGGTCACCCTTGAGCTGGTGCTCAGCGAGGGCGTCGTGGACGGCGAGCTGGGCCCCCGCCTGACGCCCGGAACGGCCGCGTGCCGCCGGGGCAGAAGGCTTTGAAACCCTCCCGCGCTGGGGTCGCTGAGCCTTCATGCTAGTCCGCTCCGACGGTCTGGGATCCAATCTCCAATCCTAGGGGGCCGCGCGCAGAGGTGAAGCTATCTCGTTGCGGATGTAAGGTTGGGGTCTGGGAGAGAAGGCAGCTGTCGTCAGCTGGTGGCTAGATGTTCGCGAGCGCGTTTTGGATTGCGAGAGTGGCCGACGAGTTTTGGGAAGCAAATTCTGCTGGATTGGCCAATCGCGGGGTCTCGAAAAATGCGGAGTTTCGCTCCATCGATCATGGCCAGTGCGCAGCGCCGGCACGAGCCTCAGGCGGAGCCTTGACCCCGCACCCCGCCGCTGAGGCCCCGCAAGACTCTGTGGGAAACATTTGCACCTTCCTCACTCGTGCACTCATTGGAATGGAAGCAAGCATGAGGAATGCGACGCGATTTATGGAAGCACCTGGTCCTTTACAGAGATGCCCCGAAGGGCTGATCAAGACCCAGGCGCCTTGCGCGTCCCCAGATGAGTGAGGATGAGACGCAACACCTCAACGACACGAATCCACCTACCAGCACAACCACAACAGTTCCTAAAGGAAGGCGGTGAACAGTCGGATGATCTTTGCCCAAAACTTCAATGTTGTCAGCACCTGTCCCTCCCGCCGGTCGGCGATTCAGTTTCCAAAATTACATCTTGCCTGACCGACCTTCCATTGAGGTGTTCTGGCGGCGTGCTTCCGGAACAGGCAAACACACCACCATGCTCGCTGCTGTTCCAATCAGCGGAAGGGCGAATGCTGTCAATCGGCTGTTGAATTCGACAGAGCGAAGTGGCGGCGAGGCGGGCAGCTGGTGCTTGAATCTCTCGGTGATCGATAGGGCTTAGCGCGTTCCTAACCGCTCCTGCATCGGCACTGGGGGCTGCTTGGGGGCGCCAGACAGCCGAATATGTCAGGTTGTTATGCATGACCCAAACCGCCTCCCGTTAGTGGAGGGGCCAACCGGCGGACCGGGTACACAGTGGGAAATATAACCTGTAAGTCGTTTCTCATTTAGACCGGGTCGTTCCTGTCTTTCTCATTATCCGCGATGTCTACCATCTATGCCTGAACGGCCTCCCCATCGTCGCCATCCTTGACTGCCCCTGAATCCGCCAAAAGGGGAGCCCAGTGGTTCGTCTCGGGCCAAGATGCCCACCGTTCGCCCCGCACAGCGAGAGGCCTCGCGCTGGGGGGCAAGTGGTCAACAGCTGCGCCGATACTTCCAGCCCACTTCTCCCGAGCAGTTGCTTGCGGCAGTAGCAAATGATGAAGGCGACGATCCGCGGACGCGGAGGAGTCCGCGTCTTGTCCAAACTTCTTTCAACGGCCTCGGCAGGACCTCCACCACTATCGCCGCCAAGAACGGCTTCGTCCATACGTGCATCGAGGCCTACAGCGAGCACCACAACCTCGTGCTGCGCCCAGACGACATCTGGCTGGCCATCCTGACACAGCTCAGCGTTTATGTCAACGCCAACGCCGAAGAGCTCCGCTCACTGTTTGTCAGCCACAATGGGCAAGAAGACCTTCACATCGAGGTTGAACTGACGCCGGATCTGGACCATGGCGCCATGGCATACGAAATGACCAAACTCATGAGCACCAGCCTCAAGGACCCGGAGCTTCGTGAATGGATTCTCCCCGCATTCAGCACCACTGAGAAGACAGACCAGGCCGTTGCGAGCATTGTGTTTATGGGCACCATGCAGAAGTACTACACGTACAGCTGGGGCACGCGCTGTGGAATCCCTGCCGTCACACTACTCGGCGAAGAGGACGACTGGATCGAGATCGCAGAGCGGTGCGCCGTCCGGCTAGCGACAGGCGAGTTCGGGCCTGAGGCGGCAAAGTGGTACCGGGTTCTGAAACCTGTGCTGGCTGGCTTCTTGGAGACGTTCCGGGACCCTTCGGGCGCAGCGGCAACGCGGTTTTGGCAGGGTATTGTAGATGAGCACCGACCGAATGGAAGCGGGTGTACGACATACTCTGGATGGATCACGGCGTTTTGTTTCTGGAACGAGAAAGGGACATGTCTGCACAACAACCCCGTGCGGAACCTGGATGGGACAAGAAGCGTGAGGCTGGCGAGGAGTGAGATACCGAATGGGTTTACAAAGGTGCCCGTAACGGTGGTCAACATGGGCGAGAAAATCCCAACCGAGATGGTGGCTGGCTTGATGGGGATGCGGGTAAGGAAATTTGAGACCGATGAAGAGGGAAAGGGCGGTGGCAGTCCAGCGTCGAGTCCGACGGCTGAGAGCTCCGGTGGTCTTCAGAAATGGGAGGGCTACGACACGCTGCAACCGGCGTCGGGATGGTTTATGCAATACGTTTGAGGTAAGTCGGTTGGGCTGTGTCATGAAGATGTGGTGATGGGCAGTCGTGATGGTATCACCCACTGAGCTTTCCAGTGGAATTCCTCCCTCCTTATAAGTGACGAACCCAAAAGCCTCGATGATACGTTTATCAACCTGTATTATGAAATGACTGGCAGATGAGCCCCTCTCTGTCGTAGCATAAATTAGTTCCCGTGATTGATGATACAAAAATACCGGGCCTTGAGAAAAACCACGTCCCTCCACAGGAAGAACCGCACAACCTTTATATCCCATACAATACACATACACATACTCCCTTCACTGTATCCACGGCTTCAGGGCTTCACGGCCACCGCCGTCCCCGTCCCAGGATGGCCATACTTCCTCGCCCACTGCACAATCTGCGAGTTCATCCCCCTCAGCACGAAGAAATACACAATCGGGATAAACCACCCCAGCACCGTGTCCAACACCCAGTTGTTCCGCGGCGACCCGCCCATCACACCGCACCGCATCAGCTCCCCCAGGAACGAAACCGTCACAAAGTAATCCCCCCGCTCCAAGCCCGCAATCGACCGCGAGGCCACCGTGTCGGCCGTCTCGGCCGGCTCTTCCTTCTCCAGCTCGGCGGTGATGCCCGGCTTAGTCTGGTTCTCGCGGTCGAAGCCAGGCGTGGTGATGGTGGCGGGGAAGATGACGTGGACTTTGACGGGCGTGTCGGGGTATAGCGACATCTCCATCGCAAGGGTGTCGGCGAGCCCGCGCAGCGCGTACTTGGTGGGGGTGTAGGGGCCGTAGCCAATGATGGGGAAGAGGGCGAGCACCGAGGCGGTGAAGATTAGGTGCTTTGGCTCCGGTAGGGGGGCTTTGGGGGAGGTGGTAGGGGTAGGGACGAGCCACTCGCGGAGGATGGCGTGCGACATCTCGGCGGCGCCGAAGTAGTTGACGTCCATGTTGCGGCGGGCCGCGGCCATCGAGTCGTCGTGCGTCCACAGCAGCGGCGTCGACATGCCGGCGATGCACCACACGATGTCGGGCGGGGCGCCCGAGTTCCACGCGATGGCCTCGGCGATGACGCGAGCGGCAAAGTCGGGCTCGGAGACGTCGGCCGAGATGTACGTGAAGCGCTGCGTGGCGGGCGAGGAGGCCGCGGCTTTGACGGCGATGAGGGCTTCTTCGAGCCGGCCGACGTTGCGCGACACGAGGATGATGTGGGCGCCTTTGGCGGCGAGCTGCGTTGCCGCGCTGAGGCCCATGCCTTCCGAGGCGCCGGTCAGGAGGACCGTCTGTGTTTGTGTTAGCCAGCTGTTTTTTCTTACATGATTTGGTGAGGAAGGACTCACGCGGCCCTCGACGGGCATGTGGTTCTTTTTGCTGAACAGGCCGAGCATTGCGACGAAGGCGACGATAGCGCCGAGGATGCCCGTTGCGACGAAGGTGTTCGAGACTTCGAGATTGGAGATGTAATCCATCAAGTTGTGAGTCTCAGGCATGAAAAGCGTTGTGTCTTCACTGAGCGACGCGTGAGATGAGATGTGCGTTCAGTTTGGTGAGACGCTGACTGATGACAAGATGCAATCACAGCCTGTCAGGGGCCTCTTTCCAGCGGGACGCTGCGCTATCGGCAGACATGAGCGCCTCTGATTGGGGCTTTCTGCACGAATCTACCACTGTAGCCATGATGTTGCGACAATAAAACCAGGCTAATGATAGGTTGTTTATTCTGAAGTCTACAGCATTTCTGTGACCATGTGTTTGATCTTACCTCCTGCCTCCTGCGCTGCGAGTGACCGACGATTGCAGTCCGCGAATTCCCAGTCACAGCTCCACTTCGTGACCCAGGTTTAGGGTACGCCAAACGCTTTACAGGGTACGCAGAGATTCTGAGTCGCTCCAACACCAATCCCTGAGCCCCTCTACCAACGTATTCTCCACCACAAACAGTCGACAAGAAAACCAACCAACCCACAGCTACTTCACATCTCCATCTGAATCGCCACTATTCACCTCCCTCTGCGAATGCAGCCCCTGCCGAACATTACACATCACGCCCCCTCCCCCTTCTCCCTCTCCTCAGCCACCCCCTATCCCATTCGCGATCTCGCTCCCACTCCTCACCACACCCCATCTCGGGGGGCTGGCTTAGGACCGCGAATGGCCGCTGGTCAAGCCACTGCGTCGATATCCCCGCGGCAGTTGGTGATGTTCCATTCTAGCGTCTGGAGTTCCAATCAGCCGTGGGGCAGAGGACAGATATTGTGTTATCTATGTAGTTGCAGAGTCGTAGGCGCATGGCTGTGCACTTTGCGTCGTTTCTCGGGAAGTAATCTGTGGAGCCGAGGGCCGTTGCTTGTTGGTGGGGTTGGGGCGGAGAGGAAGGCAGGAAGGCCAGCCAAGGAGAGAGATTGGCTTTGCCATCTGCCATGATGATGCAAGAGAGGAAGGTCAGCTTGGTGGAGAGGTCATTGTTGGTATATGGCAGATACCCATGAACGAGATGCATGAACTAGCCCCTGATATTGTCTAGGGTTTAGGCCCAGGTTGACGGTCAGGAGAACCAAAGCCTTGTCCTCAGTAACATCGGTTGCAACTACTCACTGGAACCCTTCGAGACTTTTACACTCTCTTTGTTGTCACCCGTTTCTTCCCTGGATATATCCCAAAATGTCCACAATCCCCAGGTCAGCAGAGAAACTGGGATCGCAAATGCGCAGTATATCCAAAACTGATTGGATACGATGAGCCCACCCTCGGAGCCCTGAGCTGGATCGACAGAGAAGAAAGGCGTACTGAAAACCGACTGCCGAATATGTCAGTGCGAGATGGGTTAATTGTGTACCAACAAGCTAGATATCTCTACTATTATGCCAAGGTAGAGTAAATAGCACTGGAAGACAAAGTTCATTGGAAAGCCTTGAACCAGATGAAGGGGATTCAGATAATAGTGGCTTGAGTTGGAAAGTGAGCGTCACCAACTGACTCTTTTGCTGCATCAAATTTGAAAGCTTCAGGTAACCGACCAGAGGCACCACTTGAGCCTGAGCCGAGATCTCACACCTCGACACTATGGGGTTTGGGTATTGCTGCTGGTGCAACGATCTTGGATGAGAAGATACTGGATGGTGATCCTGAGACGCCCCAGTTCACAGGCTTGGAGCGTGGTCCCAGTGGAGGAGACTTTGCGTTGGTTGAATCAACCCCCAAAAATCCCTAAAAATCCCGCGTGCAAATGGCATCAGGCAGTGTAGTACCGTTTGTCAACATGGCGCAAGTCAAGTGAGACAGGTTCAGGGTCCGCAGGCCACCGTCATTTTTAGCGGGGTCGCACGTGGAGATAGGCGGGAACAGTAGGCGGTGAGGGACCCATCTTATCCGTCCCGCAGCAGCGCCTCCAGAACGTCAAGCGATTTTTTTATTCTGCCGCTTCTCGACAACACCGCCCACCACGAGACGAAATCAGGTTGCACCAACGCAGCCTCGCCAATTTCGCCCGCTCAGCGCCTCACACCAGTCACGATGGCAAAGAAAAGAAAGGCCTCCCGAAAGGCGGAGCCCACGGGCCCGCGCGAGGTCGACGCCAAGGACGCTAGCCTAACGGTCCGGACGTACAAGGATGTCGCAAACTCGGAGGACGAATTCTACGCCGAGAAGGACCGGATAGACTTTGAGTCTGACGATGGCGGCCGCGAGTCCAAGCGCCGCAGGAGGCAGGAGAAGGAGGACGAGTTTCTAGAGGCCTCGGACGAGGAGGTTTTCGCTGAGGACGACTCGGACGAGGAGGAGGAGGTGAAAGCGCCGAAGAAAAAGAAGAGCGCGAAGGCGGCTGTGATCTCTGACGACGAGATGGAGGCACAGGATGAGGAGGGCGAGGGCGATGATGGCTGGTGGGGCACCTCGAAGAAGGAGTACTACGATGCTGACAATATCGAGACGGAGGCTGATGCCTTGGTAAGATTTGGTGGTCTGGGTGGGCTGGGCTGTATTGATGCTAATGAACCGTGTAGGAGGAAGAGGCGGAGGCGCGGCGACTCCAGGCGAAGAAGTTGGCCAAGATGGAGGAGGCTGACTTTGCCTTTGACGAGGGTGATTGGCTGGCCCCGAAAGCGCAAGCCGGAGAGGAAGAGGAGGTCGTGACAGAGGTGCTGAACGAGGCTGAAGTCACCGAGGAGATGGGCCCCGAGGAGAGATACAGGCTGCTGCAGACTCGGTACCCCGAGTTTGACTATCTCGTGGACGAGTTTAGGGACCTGCGGCCCGTGCTCACAACACTGCAACAAGAAGCGGAGGGCAAGCCGACCAAGTCTTTGGAGGTCGTCAAGTCCTGGGTGCTTGGATGCTACGTCGCCTCTCTGGCAAGTTATTTTGCCATCCTGACGTCTCCCGCGAGGGATGAAAAGGAGGCGGCTAAGCCGTTGAGCCCTGCGGAACTGAGAGATCACGAGGTCATGGAGACCCTTATGAGCTGTCGCGAGGCCTGGCTCAAGGTTCAGCCCCTGAAGCCGACCAAGTCTGCCATTTCAGATGCTGGCATGCTTTCACCCCCTGAAGATGTGGATGATGTTGACATGTCCGATGTCGCGGTTCCGACGAAGAAGGCAAAGAAGGAGAAGAAGGCCGACATCAAGGCCCGCCAGAAGAAGGAGGCAGACAAGGCAAGAAAGGCCAAGGCTGTGGAGCAGTCGCTGGCAGACCTGTCTACTCTACTCAAGAGCACCAAGTCGACCAAGGCGGGCTTGGCGCCAGCTGGCCCTGCGGACGACCGCATGGATGATAACCGCTCTGACTTCGGCGAGGAGGATGTTATCGATGCCCACACAGCCGAGGAGAAGTCACGCCGCAAGAAGACTCTCAAGTTCTACACGTCTCAGATCGTCCAGAAGGCCAGCCGTCGTGCCGGCGCAGGACGCGATGCCGGTGGTGATATGGATATCCCATACCGCGAGCGATTGGTAAGTGACATTACACACCTGCATACCTGGAATTCTATCTAACGTGCTTTACAGCGGGATCGGACGGCACGTCTCAATGCCGAGGCTGAACGCCGTGGTAAGAAGGAGAACAAGGACGCCGAGCTCGGCGGTGACAGCGATGACGATGGCGCGGTCGCCACTGAGGTGCGCGACAACGAAGACGAGTACTACGACATGGTGGCAGGCGCGGCGCAGAAGAAGAAGTCAGACAAGGCGGCACGCTTCGAGGCTATCGCAACGGCCCGCAGGGACGAGCGTGTGGTTGAGGCGACATCGCTGGGCCCGGATGGAAAGAGGCAGATCACATACCAGATCCAGAAGAACAAGGGTCTGGCACCACGGCGCAAGAAGGAGGTGCGCAACCCGCGTGTCAAGAAGCGCATGATGTACGAGGACAAGCAGAAGAAGTTGAAGACGATCAAGGCCGTCTATAAGGGCGGCGAAGGCAAGGGCGGGTACCAGGGCGAGATGTCCGGTATCAAGACCGGGCTCGTCAAGAGTGTCAAGCTATAGGAGCTGTAGAAACTAATCACGGGACGAACTTCTGTTTGCCGAACTCCAGACCTCCTTAAAACTGTCACATGATAATCCTTGGTCTAGCGCCGGGTTGTGGCAAAGCACCCCGCAATTCCCCAGACTTGGAAGCTTGGCATGCAGCGAGATGATGCAAGCCAAACTTATTTTTTCCGCGCCCTGACGTGCCTGAATTTTCAAGTCAGACGATTCTCGTTCGACGTTTTTCTTCTGCCGCTCAACAGCCCACACCAACATTCCATTCTCCATCGTTGTCGTCCCCTCTTTACCCGCATATTATCTTTGTTTCTTGCATCCAGTTCACTTCCATTCTGACATTTTCCCCTCAGCCCTGAACCTGAAGTTTTTTCTGCGCCAAGCTGGGATCATCCAAGCCGAGCCGGGACTCCGTGCCCTTTCTCCTAGCACGTATCCTGCCTGCCCAAGGCCCCTTGGCGTAGCACCTGGACAGGCAGGGCACCAGCGGCGCGATGGCACCGCCGACTGAGCACCTCCATCTCGACGTGGAGGCTATCTCGGGAATTTGTGGATCCATATCGATTGCCTGCTGGGTTGTCGTCTTCTCTCCGCAGATCATCGAGAACTTCCGCCGATCCTCCGCAGACGGTCTCTCCATCCAGTTTATCATCATATGGCTATTAGGAGATGTCTTCAACATACTGGTATGTGCCTCTGTGTCTTCGTTTCGACCCCTGAAACTGACATTCACCAGGGCGCCGTGCTACAAGGGGTACTTCCTACAATGGTGATTTTGGCCATCTACTACACCATTGCCGACCTGGTCCTCCTCGGCCAGTGCTTCTACTACCGCGGCTTCACGCTCAGCGATGCCCCGGCCTCGCCCCCCGTCAAGCCGAAGCGCAAAGCCCCGCCCTCCGAGCGCACTGCCTTGCTCGCCTCCGACGGCCCGGGCCGCATCGCCGATGCCGAGCGGAGGGGCTCGTCCTCCGATTGGATGCATCTCTCTCCCGCCGTACCTCTCGTCACCGACTCACCCCCACCCCCGCCGACTCAACTCCAGGTCTTCGCCTTCAACGGTATGGCCATTCTGATGGTGTGCGCGGCAGGGATAGTAGGGTGGTGGCTCAGCCGGGAGTACGGTAGCGGCGCGTTGGATAAAGGAAAAGCCACCGTGCCCGGGGAGGATGACGAACCGCTCAGGATGGACTTCTGGGGGCAAATCTTTGGATGGCTATGCGCGGTGCTGTACCTCGGCTCGCGACTGCCGCAGCTGTTGCTGAACTTCCGCCGGAAGTCGACCGACGGCGTGTCAATGCTGTTCTTCCTGTTCGCGTGTCTCGGAAACATGACCTACGTGCTGTCCATCGTTGCATACGGCCCCGAGTGTGCCGAGGATGGCGAGTGCCGAACGGGCGAGGCCTCGCAGCTGTACTGGCGGTATATTCTGGTCAACCTTTCTTGGATTTCTGGCAGCGCAGGGACGCTGTTCCTGGACTTGGCCATTTTCGTGCAGTTCTTCCTTTACAGCAAAGGAGACGAGGACAGCGACGGCGAGGATGAGAGCACCTTGGATGAGGAGGAGAGTATTGATGGGTCGCTCTGGGATCAGACACCCGTGCTGGAGAGGACCGTATCGGATTTTACAGAGGCACATTAGTAGATATAGAGGGTTACACAAGGCACAAAAGCTGGTTGGGTAATAAGCAGGGGGGACAAAAATATGGGCAAGGTACACAAAAGCATGGGTCTTAGATATTTGTTCATAATAGTTGCAAAGCTCGGCGAAAAGGGATTGTTATTCTAGCTGTGTAATATCTTGCTGGTCCGAGTTCGATATATTCATGGAGCGACAGAATGCGGTTGAGATGGAGTTTATTGCCAGGCTTCAATTCACTCATCGCCTAGGCAACTTCATGTTCCGGAGCTGCGGTCAAAGCGGTGGGGAATATTCTCTGTCTTTAGGGATTTATACTAGCTTTCTATTGCTACCAGTGAGATATACCCTTGTCTATCACCTTCATGTAACACCAATGTACCAGTTTCGTTTTGAGACCCCTTTTCACGTAATGCCCTTTCTGGGCAGATCACAACCACCCCAACCTCCTCCACAGAAAACTTCCACCTCCAAACAGCGCCGTCACCCCCGTGAAAGCAATCAATCCCCCATAACCACTCCCATACCCCGAAAGCGCCTCTCCCTGCCACGGCAAGTCCTTCACCAATGCTTCACTCAGCGGCCCCGATACCACATTCCCCACTCCTCTCCCAAGGGCGAGAAACGCAAACACCATGCTTGGATCAGCCTTGCTCCGCTGCTCTTCACCTCCACTGCCACTCCCACTTGGATTCGTAATCTCCTGCATGATCCCCGGCCACGCACTCGTAAACGACCCTGCAAACAAGCCATACACCACCGCAAACACATACAACACCGCCAGATTACTCGAGAACCCCCACAGCAGAAACGTCCCCAGCGTAGCCCCCGCGGTCGAGACAAGAATACACGTCGTGACGTGTAGCCGATCGATCAGCGAGCCCATCGCCACGCAGCCAAACACCGATGCAACGTTGAGGAGGAGAACTGAGAGGGCGGAAGGGAAGTTACCCGCCCCCAAAACGGACCGGGCATACGAAGGGAGGTAGAGGCCCGGGAGGAAGAAGCCAATTGCCTCGACCACGTTGAAGAGTTGGTAGAGCAGGAAGCGCGGGGAGATGACGAAGGCGAAGTCGAAGGGCTTTGTGTGGGAGTGCTGCGCGGCCGGGAGACGGGGACGAACAAAGTACACGAGGGGGGCGGTGCAGACGAAGATGAGACTGGCGAAGATGCGCAGGGTGGTGCGATACCCGTAGGAGGTGAGGAGG
>Ga0247758_1000394_pt1 | contig 38991 bp, 31 predicted proteins | sample UWRJL156409C4_FD_180950 | JGI IMG/M metagenome (GOLD analysis project Ga0247758, IMG submission 180950) | Plant litter microbial communities from Arlington Agricultural Research Station in Wisconsin, United States - UWRJ-L156-409C-4 | ecosystem: Environmental > Terrestrial > Plant litter >...
AACGGGTTGCCGTTCGTCTCGCCGTGGATGGCCCGGATCGTCTCCTCGGGCGCGTCGCGGCCGTGCCAGGCGCCGACGAGCACGCCGACCTCGGCCTGATCCAGACCCTCCAGCCGCAGGCGGGCCAGCGGCTGCTCGCGCTCCATGGTCGCCAGCGCTTCGACGAGGGCGTGGCCCGGGGCCAGCTCGTTGTCGCGCAGCGTGCCGACCAGCAGCACCGGGCCGAGTCGGGGCGCGGAGACGAGCTGGCGCAGGAGCAGGAGCGAGGAGCGATCGGCCCAGTGCAGGTCGTCGATCACCAGCAGCAGCGGCGTGCGCGCGGCGGCGCGCTCCACCACCCCGACGACCGCGGCGAACAGGCGGTGGCGCTCGGTCTCCGGGTCCGCGGCAGCCGGAGTGGCGAGGCCGGGCAGGCGCGTGCGCAGCTCGGGCAGCAGCCGCGTGAGCTCGGCGCCCGCGTCACCGACCACGGCCGGCAGGTCCGCGTCGTCCAGGCTCGCCAGGTAGACCGACAGCACCTCGATCCACGGGCCGAACGGCACGAGCTCCTCCTCGTCGCAGCGGCCGTAGAGGACGGTGACGCCCTCGGCCACGGCGGCCAGCTCGGCGACGAGCCGGGTCTTGCCGATCCCGCCCTCGCCGGCCACCAGCACCAGCCGGGCGTCGCCCGCCCGGGCCCCGTCCAGCTCCTCGCGCAGACGCTCCAGCGCGGCCGCGCGCCCGACGAGCGCGGCGGCGACGGCCTGGTCCAGCCGGTCGGGCAGCGCGGGGCGCGACGGCGGCGCGGCGGCGGACGGGGCGGCCACCGGGAACGGGGGCGGCACGGCGGGAGCGGCGGGAGCGGGCACCGCAGCCGGCCCCGTGGCCGGCGGCGCCTCGGCGTTCAGCAGGCGGGTGTGCAGGGCGACCAGCCCGGGACCGGGCGAGGTGCCGAGCTCCTCGCGCAGCAGCACGCGCACGTCCTCGTAGGCCCGCAGCGCCTCGGCGGTGTTGCCGGTGGCGGCGAGCACCTCGATCAGCGCGGCCCGCGCCGACTCGCGGAACGGCGCGGCCTCCACCGCCGCCCGCGCGGCCTGCTCGGCGGTCGCCAGGTCGGCGCCGCCCAGGCGCATCCCGGCGGCGGCGACGGCCTCCAGCGCCTCGAGGCGCAGCTCGCCCAGCTCGCGCCGGCGCTCGTCGATCCAGGTGGCCTCCAGCCCCGGCAGCAGTCCCCGGTCGGCGATCGTCAGCGCGGCCGAGGCCGCGGCCAGCGCACCCGCCCACGCACCGGTCTGCAGCAGCTCGCGCGTACGGGCGACCTCGTCGTGCACGACCTCCCAGTCGACCCAGGCGTCGGGCGGCAGGGCGAGCGTCAGCTCCCCGCGCCCCTCCAAGCGGCCGGGCCCCAGGGCCTTGCGCAGCCGGGACAGCGGGGGCGCGAGCAGCGCGTCGCCGCTGGGCGGCGGGCCGTCCTCCGACCACAGGGCGTCGATCAGCTCGTCGCGGCGCACGGGGCGCCCGCGCTGGAGCACGAGGTAGGCGAAGAGGAGACGGCCCTGCCGCCCGGGAAGCGCGCGCTCCAGCCGCTCACCGGCCCACTCGACGGTCAGCCGGCCGCAGAGATGGATGCGCGTGAGGTCGTCCGCCACGCCCGCAAGGTACCGCGTCCACGCGCCGAGACCAACCCCGCAAGGCCACCGCAATGCGGCCGCAAGGGCGCGGCAACCCCCGGACGGGACGGTGATCCCCACACACCGCCGACCGCTCGACCAGGAGACCCCCCATGTCCGCTCACAGCCACCCCACCACCGACCTCGGCGTCCTGCGCGACGCCGTGAGCGGCGACGTCCACGAGCCGCGGGACCCCGGGTACGCGGACGCGGCCCGGGCCGCGAACCTCACGGTCGACCAGCGGCCCGCGCTGGTCGTCGTCGCCGAGGACGTCGCCGACGTGGCCATGACCGTCGACTTCGCCCGCGGGGCGGGGCTGCGCGTCGCCCCCCAGGGCACCGGCCACGGCGCCGGGCCGCTCGGCGACCTGTCGCACTCGGTGCTCCTGCGCACGGGCGCGCTGCGCTCGATCGACGTCGACCCGGTCGCCCGGCGCGTGCGGGTCGGCGCGGGCGCGCGGTGGGACGAGGTCGTCTTCTGCTGCGAGGGCGTGGGCCTGACGCCGCTGGCCGGGACGTCCCCCGACGTCGGTGTGGCCGGCTGCGCGCTGGGCGGCGGCCTCGGCTGGCTCGCCCGCCTCCACGGACTGGCCTGCAACAGCATCACCGGCGTCGAGCTCGTCACCGCCGACGGCGCGGTGACGTGGGTCGATGCCCACCACGAGCCCGACCTGTTCTGGGCCGTGCGCGGCGGGGGCGGCAACTTCGGCGTGGTCACGGTGATCGAGCTGGAGCTGTTCCGCGCCCCGGAGATCTACGCGGGCGTGCTGTCCTGGCCGTGGGAGCGAGCGGCCGAGGTGCTCGGCGCGTGGCGCGAATGGGTCCGCACGGTGCCCGACGAGGTCACCTCGGTCGCCCGGCTGCTGCCGCTCGAGCGCGACGCCCTGGAGCCGCTGCGCGGCCAGCGACTGGTGGCCATCGAGATCGCCTACGTCGGCGACGAGGCCTCGGGGCGCGCGCTGCTGCAGCCGCTGCGCGACCTGGCGCCCGCGCTCGACACCCTGGAGATCACGGGGCCGATGGGCCTGCTGCGGATCCACCGCGATGCGCTCGGTCCCCCGCCCGGCGTGGCCGAGCACGCGCTGCTCGGCGAGCTGACGAGCGCCGGCCTCGACGCGCTGCTCGCGGTCGCCGGCCCCGGCTCGGGGTCCCCGCAGGTCTCCGTCGAGCTGCGCCACCTCGGCGGCGCGCTGGCCCAGCAGCCGGCCGCCGCGGGAGCCGTCGCCACCGTCGACGCGAGCTTCCTGTGCGCGACCGCCGGGACGCCGGCGGGCCCGGACGACGAGCGCCGCCTGGCCGCCCACACGGCGGTCGTGATGCGCGCCGTCGCCCCGTGGACCCCCGGCCGCACCTCCCTCGACTTCGCCGAGCGGGCGACGGACACCCGCACGGCGTTCCCGGCCGAGACGCACCGCCGCCTGCGCCGCATCCGCGGACAGGTCGACCCGACCGGCCTCTTCCACCCCAACCACCCCATCGACCCGGCCGTCTGACGCGCCGATCCTCCCGGAGACCAGGACCATGAACGCACGAAACACACGATTCCTCCCCGCCGCCCTCGCGACGGCTGCCCTCCTCACCGTCGCGGCGCCCGCCGGCGCCTCGACGGCCACCTACGACGACGCCGGCGGCCTGCACTACGTCGCGGCTCCCGGCGAGAAGAACAACCTCTCGATCCAGAGCACCGGCGAGGGGGCCTCGGCCCGCATCACCCTCATGGACACCACGGGCGTCGTCGCCCGCGGACCCGAGGGCCGCTGCGCCAACGACTGGTACGACTCCGCGGTCAACTGCGATATGCCCACCGCGCTCTACGTCGAGCTCGGTGACGGCGACGACCGTGCGACGGTCTCGTGGGACCTTGCGGGCGGTCTGCCGATGCAGGTCGCGGGCGGCCCGGGCGCCGACTGGATCGCCGCCGACTACCGGGGGACCGTCCCCGCGGTGTTCGACGGCGGCGACGGCAACGACAAGCTCGAGGGCGGCCCGGCCGCCGACGTCCTGCACGGCGGCGGGGGCACGGACGAGCTCAGCGGCTCCGCCGGGGCCGACCAGCTCTACGGCGACGCCGGCGACGACCTCCTGTCGGGCGACGGGTACAAGACCCCGGCCGCCGACGTCCTCGACGGTGGAGACGGCTACGACACGATCGAGACCGAGTGGAGCGAGTCCGGCTCCACCGCCACGAACGGCCCGCTCGCCACGGTGACGCTGGCCGGCGGCGCGGACGACGGCCGCCCCGGTGAGGGCGACGACGTGCGCAGCGTCGAGCACCTGGAGCTGTACGCCTCCGGCTCGTTCACCGGGACGGAGCAGGCCGACGAGCTGGTGGTCAACCGCCAGAGCCAGGACAGCACGCTGATCGCCCTCGGCGGCGACGACGAGCTGGTGGCCAGCGAGGGGAACGACACCCTCGACGGCGGGGCCGGCAACGACCGGATCGACGCGGGCTTCGGCGACGACCGCGTCGTCGGCGGTCCGGGCCGCGACCGCATCTTCGGCGACCATCCGGGCGGCGACTGCGGGCCGCTGTGGTGTCGCTCCCCGTACGGCAACGACGTGATCGAGGCGCGGGACGGCGAGGTCGACCAGATCGACTGCGGCGCCGGTCAGGATCGCGTGGTGGCCGACGCCGCCGACGTGGTCGGCGCGGACTGCGAGACGGTCGAGCGGGGCGCCGCGCCGGATCCCAAGCCGGACCCGAAGCCGGCGCCGCCGGGCTCCAAGCTGCGGATCTCCGCGAGCGCGGTGACCGTGGCCAGGGCACTGAGCGGCAAGCTCGCGCTGAAGCTCGTCGTGCCGGGCGCGGGGAAGCTCAAGCTCCAGGTGCTGCGCGGAGCGGCGCTCGTCGCCACCGTCACCGGCTCGGTGAAGGAGGCCGGCAGCTACACGGCCAAGGCCCGCCCGTCCGCGGCCGGCAAGCGCGCGCTGAGGAAGAAGGGCCGGGTGAAGCTGACGCTCCGCGCGACGTTCACCCCCGCCCGGGGCGCCGCGGTCAAGGCCACCGGCAAGGTCACCCTCAAGCGCTAGCCCCGTCAGCCCAGCGCCCCACGCCGAAGCAACCTCGTTCCCGGTGAGCGGGAACGAGGTTGCCTCCGGCGTGGGGGCGGGGCCGGGTCAGGTGATGGAGGAGCGGAAGCGGCGGAGCCGCAGCGCGTTGGCCACGACGCTGACGCTGGACAGCGCCATCGCCGCCCCGGCGATCACCGGATTGAGCAGGCCCGCGGCGGCCAGGGGGATCGCCGCGACGTTGTAGCCGAAGGCCCAGGTCAGGTTCTGCTTGATGGTGCGCAGCGTCGCCCGGCTCAGCCGGATCGCGTCCGCCGCGCCGCGCAGGTCGCCCGACACCAGCGTCAGGTCGCTGGCCTCGATCGCCACGTCGGTCCCGGTGCCGATGCTCATCCCCAGGTCGGCCTGGGCCAGCGCCGGCGCGTCGTTGACGCCGTCGCCGACCATGGCGACCACCCGGCCTTCGGCCTGCAGCCGGCGGACGACGTCGGCCTTCTCGCCGGGCAGCACCTCGGCGATCACCTCGGCGATGCCCACCGCGCCGGCCACCGACCGCGCCGTCTCGGCGTTGTCGCCGGTCAGCAGCACGGTGCGCAGGCCCAGCGCCGTCAGCGACGCGACCGCCTCCGCGCTCGTCGGCTTGACGGTGTCGGCCACCACGAACACCGCGCGCGCCCGCCCGTCCCAGCCGGCGGCGATCGCGGTCTCCCCCCGGGCCTCGGCGGCGCGGCGGGCCGCCTCCAGCTCCGGCGGCAGGTCCATCTTCGCCTCCGCGAGCAGCGCCGGCCGCCCGACGGTCAGCGCGCGACCGTCGACCGTGCCCTCCACGCCGAGCCCGTCGTGGCTGGCGAAGCCCTCCGCCGACCACAGCAGCCCGAACCGGGCGGTCGCCTCGCGGGCGATGGCCTGGGCGATCGGGTGCTCGCTGGCCGCCTCCACGGCGCCGACGAGCCGCAGGGCCTCCTGCTCGTCCTCGCCCGCGGCCACCGCGATGGAGGCCAGCCGCATCGCGCCCGTGGTCACGGTCCCCGTCTTGTCGAGCACGACGGTGTCGATGCGCCGTGAGGATTCGAGTATTTCCGGTCCCTTGATCAGCAGCCCGAGCTGGGCGCCGCGGCCGGTGCCGACGAGCAGGGCGGTGGGCACCGCCAGCCCGAGCGCGCACGGGCAGGCGATGATCAGCACGGCGACGGCCGCGGTGAACGCGAACGCGGCGTCCTGCCCCGCGCCGAGCCAGAAGCCCAGGGTGGCGACCGAGAGCGCGATGACCACCGGGACGAAGATCGCGGAGATGCGGTCGGCCAGCCGCTGCACGGGCGCCTTGCCGGTCTGGGCGTCGCTGACCAGCCGGGCGATCTGCGCGAGCGCGGTGTCCGCTCCGACCCGGGTGGCCCGCACGACGAGCCGGCCGCCCGCGTTGACGGTGGCCCCCGCCACGTCGGCGCCGGGTGCGACCTCGACCGGCACGGCCTCGCCGGTGAGCAGGCTCATGTCGATCGCGGAGCGCCCCTCCTCGACGGTGCCGTCGGTCGCGACCTTCTCTCCCGGGCGCACCACGAACCGGTCGCCGACCTGGAGGTCCGCGACGGGGATGCGCCGCTCGGCGCCGGCCGCGTCGAGGACGGCGACGTCCTTGGCGCCCAGTGCCAGCAGCGCGTGGAGGGCGGCGCCGGCCCGCCGCTTGGCCCGCGCCTCGAAGTACCGCCCGGCGAGGATGAACGTCGTGACGACGGCCGCCGTCTCCAGGTAGAGCTCGTCCGAGCCGTGGCCGCCGGAGGGGATCAGCTCCAGCGTCATCCTCATGCCGGTCGTCCCGGCGTCACCGAGGAAGAGGGCGTACACCGACCACAGCCAGGCGGCGAGCGTGCCGACGCTGATCAGGGTGTCCATCGTCGCCGCACCGTGCTTCAGGTTGGCCCACGCGGCGCGGTGGAACGGCCACGCACCCCACAGGACGACCGGGGTCGCCAGCTGCAGGGCCAGCCACTGCCAGTGGTCGAACTGCAGCGCGGGGATCATCGACAGCAGCAGCACGGGCAGCGACAGCGCAGCGGAGACGATCAGGCGCTGGCGCAGGGCGTCGGTCGGATCGTCGCCCTCGTCGCCGTCGTCGCCGGCCGCCGGGCCCTCGGCCGCCGGCAGCGTCGCGGTGTAGCCGGCCGACTCCACCGCCGCGAGCAGCGCCTCCGGCGCGACGACGGCCGCGTCGTAGTCGACCGTGGCCTGCTCGGTCGCGTAGTTGACCGTGGCGGTCACGCCGTCCAGCGCGTTGAGCGAGCGCTCGACCCGGCCCGCACACGACGCGCACGTCATGCCGGCGACGGGGAGGGCGAGGCGATCAGGGGTGGTGGTGGGCATCGGGCGCCGTCCTCTCCGAGGCGTGACCGGCGGCGACGGTCTGGGTGAACGCGGCGGTGCGGACGCGGCCGCCGGCCCGGAACTGCAGGAACAGGCGTTGGGGTCCGGCGTCCCGGAAGGCGGCGGCGAAGGTGACGACGCCCGCCGCCCGGTCCGCACCGAGCGGGTGCACGTGCGTGTAGGCCAGGTCGCCGGCGCGCAGCGCGACGAGGTGCCCGTAGGCGCCGAGGTACGGCTGCAGGTCGCGGACGGGACGGCCATCGTGGGTGACGGCGAAGGCCAGCTCCTGTTCCCGCCCGGCGGCCAGCTCGGCCGTCCGGCGCAGCGTGACCGCGTAGCCGTCGCCGGCGCTCGCGACCGTCGCATCGGGGGGAAGCGGGGTGGGCTCGGCGACGCCGGGCACGCGCAGGTCGGTGGTGACGACGTGGCGCTGTCCGTCCGTCACGAAGTCGGCGATCGCCCGGTGGGTCCCCGGCCGGTCCAGGGTGAGCGCGACGGACTGCGTCCCGTCCGCCGCCACCGTGGGATGGAGGTGCTGGAAGCCGTCGAGGTCGTGCCCCACCACGATCAGGTGCACGAGCTTGGTCTGCTCGCGCTCGAAGGCGCGGACGGTCTCGCCGTCACCGTCGACGATGCGGAAGCGCCAGGTCGCGGGCACGCCCTCCGGCAGTGTGGTGGTCTCCGCGACGAGCCGCAGCGGAGCGTCGGAGCGCCCGTCACCGCCCGGCGGCGTGGCGTCCGTGGCGGCCCCCAGGGCGGCGCCGGCCGCGCCCACGACGGCCAGTCCGGCGACGAAGGCGGCGAGGCGAAGAGGGACGGACATGGCGGGGACGGTGCTCCTTCCAAATACGGGGAGGGGGTATCGCGAACGAGCCTAGCATACCCCCCAGGGGTACGGTAGGATCGGTCCTCCACCCCCCTTTCCCAGGAGCCCGTCGTGTCCACCACCCCACCGCCCACGCGCGGCTACAGCGCCAGCAAGGACCAGCTCAAGAAGCGCCTCAAGCGCATCGAGGGGCAGGTGCGCGGCATCGAGGGCATGGTCGAGGACGACCGCTACTGCATCGACGTCCTCACCCAGATCTCCGCCGTCCAGGCCGCGCTGGACAAGGTCGCGCTCAGCCTCATGGACGGCCACGCCCAGCACTGCGTCGTCGGCGCCGGCCCGGAGGACCAGCACGAGAAGACCGAGGAGCTGATGGCCGCGGTCGCTCGCCTCATGCGCCGCGGCTGACGAACCCCGCCGGGGCGTACATCACGTGCGCCGGGCGAGCGTGATGTACGCCTCGGCGCGGAACGGCGCCCCGTCCGCTCGACGGCCTACTTCACGCGCTTGAGCGCGTAGGCACGCACCTTCGGCTCGCGGCCGACCTTCGGCGCCTCCACCTGCACGTCGGGGCCCTCCGCGCGCACGCTGGCCGAGCGCTCGACCGCGGTGGCGCCCGGCGCCATCGGATGCGCGCACACGTCCTTGGCGAACCGCGAGACCTTCGCCGGCCCCTTGTGCGTGAACGCGTCGACCAGTGCCTCGTAGGTGACGGAGTCCAGCGCGGACGGGATGTGCCCGACGACGCGACCCGGGCAGACGTCCTGGATGAGGATGTTCGTCGCGCCCTTCAGCGAGGACGTCGGGTGCTTGCCCGTCTGCGGCTGCACCGTCTCGTCGGTGGCGGTGCGCACCGTCGTCCAGTCCGTCGGGCCGGGCGATTCGTCCGGCTGCCGGTTCAGCGCCGTCAGCAGGTTGGAGCCCGCGGCCTGCTGCCAGGTGGCCGGGGTGCACGGCGCGGCGGGCGAGCACGCGCCCTTCTTGATCAGGTTGGTCCCGTGCTGCGTGCCGGCGATGGACACCGCGTCGGTGACCTTGGCCCGCAGGCTCGGCCAGTACGTCAGCGCCCAGCGCATGAGCAGGCCGCCCTGGCTGACGCCGAGCATGGCGATCGGCTGCTTGCCCTTCGCGTACGTCTTGCGGATCCCGTTGACGAGGTACTCGGCGGCGACCTGCACGTCGCCCGTCGTCTTGTACGGGAAGTCGACGTAGCAGACGGGTCGCCCGAAGCCCGACAGCACGACCTTGCCGATCTCGTAGGCCTGGGCGCCCGTGTAGCCGGTGCCGGTCACGACCATGACCGGCTGCGCGCCGCCCTTGACGACCGGCTGCGGGCAGTGCAGCGATGCCGCGAGCCGGCCCTTGGAGACGGACAGCGGCGGGTCGGCCGCCTGCGCCGGGCCGGCGAGGCCGGCGACGAGGACGAGCGCGGCGAAACACGCGGGGAGCAGCGGGTGGGGCAGGGCGCGGCGCATGGTCTCTCCATCCAGCGTCAGGCGGGGCAGGGGTCCTTCGCGGCCGACCATAGCGCCGTCACCGGCCGGCCAGCGCCGGCTCCTCCGGCGCCGTCAGCGCCTCCACGTGCGCGCCGCCGTCCATGCGCGCGCACGCCAGGTAGATCGTGGTGCGGTCGTGCGCCTCGTCCAGTCGCAGGCCGGTCAGCTCCGCGACCCGGCGCAACCGGTACGGCAGGCTGTTGCGGTGCAGGTGCAGCGTCCGCGCCGCGCGCGGCCCGTCGAAGTCGCACCGCACCCAGGTCACCAGCGTCTCGCGCAGCTCCTGCGAGAGCGGACCCATCACGCGGGCGACCAGCGCGTCCCCGACGCCCGGGACGAGGTCGACCAGCACCTCGGGCCCGAACTGGGCGACGTCGACCGATCCCGTGACGCCCGCGCGCGCCGCCGCCTCGACGGCCGCCCGCAGCTGGCGCATCGACGCCTCGATCGCCCCGCGCGGCGCGGGCGGCCCGACCGCGACCAGCAGCGCGGGATCCTCGCCGTCGACCACGGCGGGCCGCTGGTCCTCGGCGTGCAGGCCGACCAGGCGGTCCCCCTCGCTCAGGGCCAGCGTGCCCTGCTCGCGCAGCGCGGCGGCCCGCTGAGCGTGGTCCAGCGCATTGCCCCCGGGCAGCCGGACGACGAACGGGACGAAGCGGTCGGGCCGCAGGAGGTCGAGGCGGTCGGCCAGCGCGGCGTCCTCCCCGACGATCACCCCGCCGCCGTCGAGCGCCTGGTAGAGGTGGCGTGCCGCCCGCTCCTGCTCGGAGAGCCGCGTGTCCCGCGCCTCCAGGTAGGCGCGCGTGACGGCGTCGGTCGCCCGGTCGGTGAAGGTCATGATCGACTCGGCGGCGAGCATCAGCACCTCCTGGTCCTCGGGGCCCGCCACTGCCTTCAGCGCGTCCCAGCACATGCGCGACCCGATCCGGTAGGTCCGCAGCACGTCCTCCAGCGGCATGCCCTGGGCGGCCCGCTCGCGCGCCGCCATCGTCGGCTTGGACAGGTCGATGCCCTCGAGCTTCACCGCGCCCCCGGCGGTGTGGGCCGACGTGGCGATGATCAGCGCGCGGACCTCCGGGTAGACGCGCTGCCAGCGCAGCTCCTCCGACAGCCGGGCGTGCCCGGGGATCTCCGCCGCCAGGGTGCGTACGACGTCGGCCGCGAGCGCATCCACGTCGATGCGCTCGTGCAGTCGCACAAGGGCCTGGCGCTGGCGTTCCTCCATTGAGCGACTGTACCCCCTCCCACGCCGTGCACCGGACCAATCCACACGGGCAAAACTGTGACCTGGCACGGAACCCACGGATACCACTTGCGTACACGGCGTCCACCCTCGATAGTGGATCGTCGAGGGGGTGTGACGGAACCCGCATTTCGCGGCCCGTCACGTACCAAACCGTCCAGCCGCCGTATCAGGGAGAACCAGAGAACATGAAGAAGCTCGCCGTCTCGTTCGTCGTCGTCGCCACCACGGCCGCCGTGCTCGCCGTGCCGGCGCTCGCGGGCACCACCAGCGTCAAGGTCGGGGACGACTACTTCGTCCGCAAGGGCGGCGCCACCGTCACGGTCAAGAAGAACACGACGGTCAAGTGGGTCTGGACCGGCCGCAACCCGCACGACGTCACCGCCTCGGGCCCGCAGTCCTTCCGCTCCGGCTCGGCCAAGAAGTCCGGCTCGTACTCGCGCAAGATGACCAAGTCCGGCACCTACCGCGTCATCTGCACCGTGCACTCGGGCATGAAGATGACCCTGAAGGTCAAGTAGCCCGATGTCCCGTCTGTGCACGGCCCTCGCGGCCGGCGCGCTGTCCGCCCTCGTCGCCGTGACCCTCGCCGGTCCGGCGACGGCGGCGTCGACGCCCAAGCGCACGAGCGCGAAGCTCAAGCTCTCGACCAAGACCACGACGACCACGTTGAAGGACGGGACCCAGCGGATCCACTACTCCTACGGGCCCGTCCACATCGCCCCGGGGCAGAACTCCATCTTCGTCGAGCCCAACGACCTCAAGCCGAAGGTCGACGGCTACGTCACGCGCTTCGCGCCCAACCTGATCCTCGCGGACGGCACCATCCCCCGGGTCGACGTCATCCACCTGCACCACGCGGTGTGGCTCGTCAACCAGTCCCCGACGTGGGGCGCCGGCGAGGAGAAGACCACCGCGGCCGCACCTCCGGGCTACGGGTGGAACTACAAGACCTCCGACAAGTGGCTCATGAACCACATGATCCACGACCTCACCCCCACGCCCGAGACCGTGTACATCACGTACGACATCGACTTCGTCCCCAAGACCGACCCGAAGGCGAAGTCGATCATCCCCATCCGCACCGAGTGGATGGACGTGATCGGCGGGGGCTACCCCGTGTTCGACGCGATCAAGGGCACCGGCAAGCTCGTGAACGGCAAGCGCCGCTTCACGTACCCGGACGACGATCCGAAGGCCAACGCCCAGAAGGCCGCGCACCAGTGGCGGGTCACCAAGGACGGGACCCCCGTCGGCACCGCCGGCCACCTGCACCCGGGCGGCCTGTACACCGACCTCAACGTCACCCGCAACGGGGTGACCAAGAACGTCTTCCACTCGGTCGCCAAGTACTGGGAGCCCGCGGGCGCCGTCTCGTGGGACGTCTCCATGACCGCCACGCCGGTGGACTGGAAGATCAACGTCAACCCGGGCGACGTCGTCAGCACCACCGCGACGTACGACACCTCGAAGGCGTCGTGGTACGAGTCGATGGGCATCATGGCCACGTCGGTCGCCGACGGCCACCACGGCGTCGACCCGTTCACCCAGTCGTTCCCCCGCACCGGGCAGGTCACGCACGGGCCGCTGGCCGAGAACCGCGGCCACGGCGGCGACCCGATCGGGCTGCCCAACCCGATGAAGCTCCTCGACGGACCGGTCGTGGAGGGCAAGCAGGTCCTCATCGACGGGTTCATCTACAAGCAGGGCAACATGACGGGCGTCGGCATGGCCGGCCGCCCGCCGGTGGTCCAGCAGGGCAAGACGTTCACGTTCGTCAACAAGGACGCGCCCAAGGGCCTGACCGGTCAGGTGTTCGCGGCGTCGGGCGGCGACCTGCCGATCTACCACACGATCACCTCGTGCAAGCAGCCCTGCAACAAGTCGACGGGCATCGCCTACCCGCTGGCGGACGGCGACGTGACGTTCGACTCCGGCGAGCTCGGCTACGGCCCCGGCGGCTTCACCGCCGCGGCCAACCGCGACACGTGGGACGTCCCCAAGAACCTGCCCAAGGGGACCTACACGTACTTCTGCCGGGTGCACCCGTTCATGCGCGGCTCGTTCCGCGTGGTGCCGAACAAGACGTAGTGCCAGCGGCATCACCGCGAGGCGGTGGCCTGGGGGCCACCACTCGCGGTGATGCCGTGCGGTCTTGTCGGAGACGCGGGCATTTCGTGTCTGGAACGACCGCCTTGTGACCGGCCGGCAGAGGGGCTAGTTTCGGGGCGAGTCCGCGTGCCGACCGAGTACCCCCACGACCACCGTCACTTCCTGCCCGGCGTCTGCGCCGCGGAGTGGGAGACCATGCTCGGGTACCTGCAGGAGACGCGCTTCGCCGCCGGCACGCGCCTGTACGAGCCGGGCGGCGCCGACCGCCTGCTCGCCGATCGGGCGCTCGTGTTCCTGCGCGCCGGCCGGGTCGGCGTCCAGCCCATCGACCGCGACCTGGAGATCGCGATCGTCCCGCCCGCCGTGCTGGGCCGCGCCGCGTTCTTCACCGGCGAGGTGCTGTTCTTCCGCGAGAGCGTGGCGCTCGAGGACTGCGACACGCTCGTGCTCACCAAGGACGCGTTCGGGCGGTTGAGCACCGACCACCCCCACCTCGCGCTGCTGCTGGCGATGGACACCGCGTCCGAGCTGGCCCTCACCGTGAGCGGTGCCGCGGACGCCCTCCTGACACGGGGCATCCAGGTGCCCTCCGGCGACGCCCCCGCGGACGCCGCCCCGGCCTAGCGGCTTGGGCCGCGCCGGCGAGGGCTACGATGGAACGATCGTCCGCTCTGCACCCAGCGTCCTGACCCGCCGCGCCGTCCTCGCCCTCGCCCTGCTCGTCGCCCTGACGCTCGGGCTGCTCGCCGCCGCGTCCGCGCCGGCCGCCGCGCCCGCCGCCAGCCAGGCGTTGGCCGCGTTCGAGACGCCGCACACCGCCTACGCCTCGCCGTCCACCGACGCCAAGCGGGTCGGCTACGTGACCGGCACCGGCCCGATCATGGGCCGCCGCTCGGTCTTCCCGGTGATCGACACGCGCGAGCGCCGCGGCGCGACGACCTGGCTGCGCGTGCGGCTCCCGGGCCGGCCCAACGGCCGCACCGGCTGGGTCGTGGCGCGGGACACGATCGCGCAGTCCACGGGCTTCCACGTCGTGGTCGAGCTCGACCGCCGCCGGGCGCTGGTCTACTGGCGCAGCCACCGGGTGCGGACGTTCAGCGTGATCGTCGGCAAGCCGTCGACGCCCACGCCCCGCGGGGAGTTCTTCGTGGAGGAGATGGTCCCGCTGGGCCCCACCGCGGACGGTGCGCCGTTCGCGCTGGCCACCAGCGCGCGGTCGGACGTCCTGGAGCGCTACGAGGGCGGCGTCGGCCAGATCGCGCTGCACGGCATCGGCAACCTCTCGGGCACGATGGGCACCGCCGCCTCCCACGGCTGCGTGCGCCTCGGCGACGCCGCGATCGGCTGGCTCGCCAAGACGCTGAGCCCCGGCGTGCCGATCACCATCCGGCGCTAGAGGACCGGTGAGTGTCGCTGCGTGGTTGCCCGGCAACCACCGGGCGACACGCAGGCCGCCTCGGTCCGCCTCAGGCCGGCTCGTCGGGATCGCCGTCGAACGGCCGCAGCGCGTCGATCCGCCGGCGGTCCCGCTTGGTCGGGCGCCGCCCCACCCGCGCGCCCTCGCGCGCACCCGCCTCACGCTCGGCCGCGAGCTGCGCCCGGGCCGCGACGCTCGCCGGCGTCTCCTCGTAGAGCAGCGCCGCCTCGGCCGCGCCGACCCGGCGCTTGGCCGATCCGCGCACGATCACCTCCAGCCGCACCTGCCCCTTGACCAGCTCGAGCCGGTCGCCGGGGTGCACGTCCTTGCTCGGCTTGACCCGCGCGCCGTTGAGGTGCACGTGCCCGGCCTTGATCGCGTCGACGGCCAGCGCACGGGTCTTGGCCAGCCGCGCCGTCCACAGCCAGGTGTCGACGCGCAGCGGTGCGGGCTCCTCGTCCATCCCCCCATGATCCCAGGCGCCGGCGGGCCCGCGCGCCCCGCCGAATACCATCCGCTGCCCGCCGTGCCCCTGCAACCCATCCACCAGGCCAACACCGTGCGCGCGATGCGCGTGGCCCTCGACGGCGACGTGCCCGCGGGGCACGCCGCGCTGCTCGTGCGGGACGACCCGGCACCGTTCGCGCTCGTGGGCCGCTGGGCGGGCGGCGGCGCGCTCGTGGGCTCGGCCCCCATCCGGATCGCCGGGCCGGCCGAGGATCCCTTCGCGGTGCTCACCGACCCGGGCCCGGCCCCGGACGACGCGCCCCCCGGCTTCGTCGGCGGTGGCTGGGTCGGCCTGCTCGGCTTCGCGCTCGGCCGGGAGGACGGGGGGACCATCCCGCCGATCGCCTCACCGCCCACCCGCGAGGCCCTGCCGGCCCACGTGCTGGCCCGCTACGACCACCTCCTGCGCCTCGACGCCGACGGCCAGTGGTGGTTCGAGGCGTTGTGGACCGGCGCCCGCGCCGCGGCGCTCGACGACCGCCTCACGGAGCTGCGGACCCGGCTGGGCCGGGGCGTGACCGGGCCCGCCCCGGTGTCCACCGCGCCGTGGCGGGCCGCGCCCTCCCCCGCCGGTCACGCGCGCGCCGTGGCGGCCTGCCGCGAGCGCATCGCCGCCGGCGACCTCTACCAGGCCAACCTCGCGCTGCGGCTGCGCTCGACGCTGGACGGTCACCCCGCCGACCTCTTCGCCCGCGCCGCCCAGGCGCTGCGGCCCGACCGGGCGGCGTACCTGGCCGGGGACTGGGGCGCCGTGGCGAGCCTGTCGCCCGAGCTGTTCCTCACCCGCCACGGCGACCGCGTGAGCGCCGCCCCGATCAAGGGGACGCGCCGGCGCCCCGACGACGACCCCGCCGCGGCCGAGGCGGCGCGGCGGGAGCTCGCGGCGTCGGTCAAGGACCACGCCGAGAACGTGATGATCGTCGACCTCATGCGCAACGACCTGGGCCGGGTGAGCGTGCCCGGCTCGGTGGTGGTCGACACCCTCGCCGAGGTGCGCCCCCACCCCGGCGTGTGGCACCTGGTCTCCGAGGTCCGCGGCCGGTTGCGGCCGGGGACCGACGACGACGCCCTGCTGCGCGCAACGTTCCCGCCCGGATCGGTGACGGGCGCGCCCAAGCGGGCCGCGCTCGAGGTCGTCGCCGAGCTGGAGTCGGTCGCCCGCCAGGCGTTCACCGGGGCGATCGGCTTCGCGTCCCCCACCGCGGGGCTGGAGCTCAGCGTGGTCATCCGCACGTTCGAGATCCGCGGCGAGGACGTGTGGCTGGACGTCGGCGGCGGGATCGTCGCGGACTCCGATCCGGCCGCCGAGGCGGCCGAGGCGCTGGTCAAGGCCCGGCCGCTGCTCGACGCGATCGGCGCCCGCCTGGCGCCGGCCGCGGACACGACCGCCACGGACGTGCCCGTCCCGCGGCGCCTGGGCCCGCGCCCGCTGCCGCGCCCCGATCCGGCGCTGGGCCTGTTCGAGTCGATCGCCGTGGTCGACGGGGTCCCCGCGCACCTGGGCGATCACCTGGATCGCCTCGCCACCAGCGTCGCGGCCGTGTACGGCGGCGCGCTGCCGGCCGACGTCGTCCCCCGGGCCATGCTCGCCGCGGCGAGCGCCACCGGCCCGTGCCGCCTGCGGATCGTCGCGCTGCCCGACGGCGGCGTGGCGGTCACCACGGGGCCGCTGCCGGTCCGCGGCGAGATCCGCCTCGTCCCGGTGACCGTCCCGGGCGGCCTCGGCGCGCACAAGTGGCTGGACCGCCGCCTGGTCGACGCCCTGTCCGCGGCCGCCGCGCCGGCCATCCCGCTCCTCGTCGACCTCGACGGGGAGGTGCTGGAGGGGGCGTGGGCCAACGTCCTGATCGTCGGGGACGACGGCGTGCTCGTCACACCCCCGCTCGACGGCCGGATCCTGCCGGGGATCACTCGAGCCCGTGTTCTGGAGCGCGCGCGAGCCCAGGGGATCGCGGTGGCCGAGCGCACGCTGCCGCTGCACGAGCTGCGGGCCGCACGCGAGGTCCTGCTGACCAGCAGCCTCGCCCGGGTCCTCCCCGTCGGGCCCCGCGGGCCCGTCGGCGCCGCCCTCCGCGGCGACTGAGCCACACGGGCCGCCAACGCGCCGGTTCGAGCGAATTCTGATCCGTCCGGACGGGGGCCCACGCAAGCACCCCCAACACGGCGATCGACACCACGGCCTCCTGTGGCCTCAGTCCCTCGGCGCCCTGGCTCAGCATTCCCACCACGGAGGATCACGCATGTCCATTTCCGAATTCACCCTCGAGAACGTCGACGTCGACGGCGCCATCCAGGAGGCCGCCGAGGCCACGCAGGGCGACACCCGCGCCGACTTCATGCGCAAGGCCGGCCTCGCGGCCGGCGGCACGCTCATGGCGGGCAGCCTGTTCGCCGCGATGCCGTCGCTGGCCGGCGCCAAGGGCAAGGCCGTCCCCAAGAGCGACATCGCGATCCTCAACTACGCGCTGACGTTGGAGTACCTGGAGGCGGCGTTCTACGAGGAGGCCGTCGCGAGCGGCGCGCTCTCCGGCGCCGCGCTCGACTTCGCCACGCAGGTCTCCAAGGACGAGACCGCGCACGTGAAGGGCCTCAAGGCCGCGCTGGGCAAGAAGGCCGTCGCCTCCCCGACGTTCGACTTCCAGGGCACGACGAAGGACCAGGCCAAGTTCCTGGCCACGTCGTTCGTCCTGGAGAACACGGGCGTCAAGGCCTACCTCGGCCAGGCCGGCAAGATCAAGACGCCGGGCATCCTCCTCACCGCCGCGTCGATCGTCACCGTCGAGGCGCGTCACGCCGGTGCCGTCGCGCTGCTCACGGGCGACAAGATCTCCCCGAGCGGCCCGTACGACAAGGGCTCGTCGATGAAGGCGATCCTCAAGGCCGTCAAGAGCACGGGCTTCATCACCGGCTAGCCCCCGCCGGCCGTCCGATCGATGACGCAGGTATGCGCGTAGTACGCGCATACCTGCGTCGCCGTTCCGTTCGGTCCCGTTCCCGCGGAGCGATCGTCGTCCGCTGACGCCGCCCGTCACGTTGGTGATGATCCACAAGTATGTGGAGATCGTGACGACTCACAGCGTCGGCTGTGAGCGAGCACGGAAACGTCGTGTGTCTTACGATCTTTGCCGCTTGATAACAGCGTTTGCGCGACGTTTTCGTGCAGATCGTGAACGCGCCAGAAGTTTTCCCACGCGTGTTGTCAGTCTTGTTACGTTCACGCAATGACAGCACTCAAGCGCAGCGCGGCGATCCTGTTCGTCGCCGCCCTCATCGTCCCGGCCATGTCGGGTTCCGCGTCGGCCAAGACCACGCGGTCGATCAACCTGGGGTCGCTCACGACCCTCATCCAGAGCCTCACCAAGTCCAGCGGCACGACGACGACGTCGAACCCGCTCGCGGGGCTCAACCTCGGCAACCTCAACCTGGGGAACCTGAACCTGGGCAACATCAAGGGCCTCGACCTGAGCAAGCTCAAGGGCCTGGATCTCAGCAAGCTGACGAAGGGCCTCGACATCAAGTCCCTCGTCAAGAGCGCGGACCTGCAGAAGCTGACCAAGGGCATCGACGTCCAGAAGATCCTCAAGGGCATCGACCTGCAGAAGATCCTCAAGGGCGCCGGCCTCTCCGGCACCACCGTCGACTGGTCCAACGTGCTCAGCGGCGTCACCGGCGGCGCCGCCGGCTCGGCCGACCTCGTCGGCATCATCCGCAACCTGCTGGCCGGCTCGGGCGTGAAGCTCTAGCCACACCCCCGGTCGCGCCCCGCGCGACCACCCTGTCATTCACCGAGGAGAGACGCGCGAAGGGCCGCCCGTGGGCGGCCCTTCGTCGTCCCCGGGCCACTCGATGACGCAGGTATGCGGCCTGTACGCGCATACCTGCGTCATCGAGTGGGCGGAGGGCGACGCACGACGTCGTGCACGGCTTCTGCGCGGCCCCGGTCGGCGGTAGCGTCGGCCGGGCCGCCCGCGCACCGTTCTCCGCGCGCACCCGTATGACCACCGCCCGCCGACCCCACCGCCCCGACCTCCTGCTGGCCGCCTGCGCCGTCGCCCTCCTCGTGGCCGGCATGTCCGCCGTGCCCGCGACCGCCGCCCCCAGCGCCGACGAGCTGCGCGGCCAGATCGACCGGCAGAGCGGCAAGGAGGACCGGCTCTCCTCCGCCGCCGACAAGCTCGGTGCGATGGAGCAGCGCGCGGAGCACGCCGTCGAGCTGCTCCAGGGCCGGCTCGACGCCAAGCAGGGCGACCTCGACGCGCTCCAGGCCAAGCTCGACGCCACCGAGGGACGCCTGCGCGAGCAGCGCAAGCGCCTGAAGCGCCTGCACGCACGGCTGGGGCAGAGCCGCAAGCTCCTCTCGCACCTGCTGCGCGACCAGTACATGGCCGACAAGCCGGACCTCGTCGGCGTGGTCCTGAACAGCCACGGCTTCTCCGACCTGTTCGAGCGCATCGACTTCGTCAACAAGATCCAGGACCGCGACGCCACGATCGTGAACACGGTGCGCCGTGCCCGCGTGGACGCCGGCCGGCAGGCCAAGGCGCTGGCCCGCGACGTGCCGCGCCAGCGCGCGCAGACCGCCGACGTGCAGAAGGAGCGCGATGCGCTCGCCGGGATGAACGCGATCCTCGAGCAGCGCCGCGACACGCTCGCCACCGCGCACGCGGCCCGCGTCGAGGCGCTCGCCGACACGCGCTCCAGCCGCCGGCACGCGGAGCGGACGCTCGACAAGCTCGAGGCCGAGCAGGCCAAGGCCGCCCGCGAGACCACCGCGCCGAGCGGTGGCGGCGTCCCCACCGGGGGCGGCAGCGGCGGGGGCGGCTCGTGGGCCATCCCGTGGGCCGTGGTCGAGTGCGAGTCCGGCGGTCAGAACCTGCCGCCCAACAGCGCGACCGCCTCCGGCTACTACCAGTTCATCGACTCGACCTGGCAGGCGATGGGCGGCAGCACGCCCAAGGCGTACCTGGCGAGCAAGGCCGAGCAGGACCGGCTCGCGGCCAAGCTGTGGAACGGCGGCGCGGGCGCGTCCAACTGGGACTGCGCCTACATCGTCGGGATCCTCTGAGCGCCCGCCGCTCCCGCCTCCCTCGTCCCTGCTCCGCTCCGTGAGGCGCCTCCTCGACATCCGCCGCGAGTCCCAGCTGTTCGTCGCCGGATCGGCGTGCTTCGCGCTCGGATCCGTCCCCGGCTACGCGTCCCTCGTGGGCTTCGCCGCCGACGGCGTCACGTTCTTCGTCGGGTCGATCTTCTTCACCGTCGCCAGCTTCGTGCAGCTGCGCCTCAGCGGCCGGTGGCGGTCGGGCGCGTGGAAGGCCAGGCCGGGGTGGAGCGACTGGTGGGCCGCCGCCGTGCAGTTCCCCGGCACCCTGTTCTTCAACGTGAGCACGGGGGCGGCGCTGATCGCCTCCCTCGACGTCGAGGCGGTCAACCGGTACGTGTGGCGCCCCGACGTCTACGGGTCGATCTGCTTCCTGATCGCCAGCGGCCTGGCTCTCGTCGCCACCACCGAGGCCGACGGCCTGTGGGATCCCGACGCGCGCACATGGGTCACCTCGTGGCTGAACATGGCCGGCTCGGTGTTCTTCGCGATCTCCGCCGTCGCCGCCTACGTGGTGCCCGACTCCGAGACCGTGGCCAACGCCGCACTGGTCAACATCGGCACGTTCCTCGGCGCGCTCTGCTTCCTCGTCGCCGCCTGGCTCCTCCCCCCGCGCAGTACGGTGGGATCGTGAAGCTCGAGGCCGCCCGTCCCCCGCTGCCCACCCCCGCCGAGCGCACCGCCGCCGGCAAGGCGGCCCGGACGCGCGCGCCGCGCTCCAGCCACGGCGACTGGACGCCCGGACCGGACCGGCGCGACCCCGTGGCGATCCTCGAGGACCAGGCGCCGTCGCGCGTGCCCAGCCTCATCCCCATCCGCTACGCCCGCATGGCCGAGACGCCCTTCACGTTCTTCCGCGGCGCGGCCGCCGTGATGGCCGCCGACCTGGCCGGCACCCCCGACGCGGGCCAGACGGTGCAGGTCTGCGGGGACGCCCACCTCTCCAACTTCGGGATGTTCGCCTCCCCCGAGCGCGACCTGCTGTTCGACCTCAACGACTTCGACGAGACGCTTCCGGGCCCGTGGGAGTGGGACGTCAAGCGGCTCGTGGCCAGCGGGATGATCGCCGCGCGGGTCAACGGCTTCTCGGTCTCGGACCAGGAGGAGGCGGTGCGCGCGGCCGTCGTCAGCTACCGCGGCGCGATGCTCGAGTTCGCGGGGATGAGCAACCTCGACGTCTGGTACGCCCGCCTGGCCGTCGACGAGCTCATCGCCCAGCTGCGGGCCGGGAACGAGGGCGACGCACGCGCGGTCTCCCTGGAGCGGTCGGCGACCAAGGCCCGGCGCAAGACCAGCCTGCGGGCGTTCACCAAGCTCGCCCACGAGCAGGACGGTCAGCTGCTCATCCGCAGCCAGCCGCCGCTCATCGTCCCGGTCGAGGACATCCCCGATCCCCACGGCGTGGCGAGCGAGCACCGCCGCCTGGCCTCCGTCGTGGAGACCTACCGCGCGAGCCTGCCCGACGATCGCTGCCACCTGCTGAAGGACTACCGCTACGCGGACGCGGCCCACAAGGTCGTCGGCGTGGGCAGCGTCGGCACCCGCTGCTGGGCCATCCTGCTCAGCGGCCGCGACCACGCCGACCCGCTGTTCCTCCAGGCCAAGGAGGCGCAGGCGTCGGTCCTGGAGCCGTACCTCGGCGCCTCCGCGTACGCCAACCACGGGCGCCGCGTGGTCGAGGGCCAGCGGCTCATGCAGGCGGCGAGCGACAGCATGCTCGGGTGGATGTCGATCGTCGGGACCGACGGCCGCGAACGCGACTTCTACATGCGCCAGCTGTGGGACGGCAAGGGCTCGGCCGGCATCGACACGATGGATCCGCCCGTGCTCGCCGGGTACATGGGGCTGTGCGGGTGGACGCTGGCCCGGGCCCACGCCCGCAGCGGGGACCGCCTGGCGATCTCCGGCTACCTGGGCCGGGGCACCGTCTTCGACGACGCGATCGTCCGCTACGCCACCACGTGCGCGGACCAGAACGAGCACGACCACGCCGCGCTGCAGTCGGCGATCGCCACCGGCCGCGTGACGGCCGCCGCGCCGGGGAGCTGACGCCGGTGACCACCGGGCCCGGCCGGGACGAACGCGACGACGAGGACGAGCACGCCGGGACGATCGTCGACGAGGTCGAGGCAGCCCTCGAGGAGGAGGAGCCGCTTCCCCCGGGGATCGTCCGCGCCCTGCGCGCCGACCCGGACCACGCCCCCGAGCTCCTGATGCGCTTCGCGGTCGAGCGGCTGGCGGGCCGCGCCACGTCCTGGGCCCAGGACGCGCGCACCGCCCATCCCGAGCGCCCCGTGGAGCACATCGCCCACGACATCCGCCGGCAGACGACGCTGAGCAGCCGGGTCGAGGGCGCGATCTCCGGCACGCCGTTCGCGCTCGCGCTGATCCCCGCCTACGTCGCGGTGCTGTGGGACCAGGCGTGGATGACGCTGCGGATCGCCGCGCTCTACGGGCGGGACCTCCAGGCCCCGGGCCTGGCCGCGGAGCTGCTCGTGCTGCGTGGGGTCCATCCGACCCTGGCCGAGGCCCAGGATGCCCTCGACGCGCTGAGCACGCGGCCCCACCAGCGGCTGCGCGGCGGGGTCCGGGCGATCATCCGGCTGGGGCGTCGCGTGATGATCCTCGCCGGCTTCATGGATCCCCCGGACGACGGCGAGCCCGAGTCGCGGCTCAAGCGGGCCGTGCTGCTCGCGCTGGCCGGCGTCCTCTACCTCGCCACCTGGGTCTTCCCCCTCAGCTTCATGTTCGTCATGTCGCACTCGTGCGTGGTCAGCACCAAGCGGATGGGCGAGCAGGCCGTCGGCTTCTACCAGCCCGACGCGCGGGCGCTGCCGCCGCCGGTCCTCACCCGCCGCCACCGGCTGCGCACCGCCCTCTTCGCCGGGCTGGCGGCCGGCATCCCGCTGGCGCTCATCGCGGTCGCCAACCACCAGGTCCAGAACGACACCGACGAGTGGCTGCGCGTCGTCGGTGCGCTGCTGGGGCTGTCGCTCGTGCTCGGCCTGGCCGCCCTGGCCCGCCGGCCCGCGCGGTAGGGACCGCGCGGGCCGGGGTCGGGGCCGGCGTCGTGCGCGCTAGCGGTGGTCGTCCGGGATCGAGGACGGCGAGCCGGTGGTGAACAGCGTGGCGAGCAGGATCACGACCTTGGTCTTGCCCTTGTTGGCCCCGAAGTGCACCGTCGTCGGCTGCTCGACGATCCACTGCCCGGTCTTGATGTCGGCCGTCTGCCCCGCCTTGATCTTGCGCACGAACTTGGAGTGCTCGGCGTCGCCGCTGCGCACGACGACGGCCGGCCCGCGCTTGACCGTGTAGGTCAGCGTGCCCTGGGCGATCTGCGCGGTCTGGGTGCCGGCGTGGTGGTGGAGGGCGAGCTGCAGGCCCGCGGGGATGGTGATGCGCGACAGCGTGAGGGTGCGGCCGGGGGCGCCCTTGGCGTCCGTGGTCATGGCCAGCGCCTCGCGCACGGCGACCTTCGGGGTGGACTCGCCCTGGACCGCGCCAGCGGTGTACGCGCCGCCGAGGAGCGCCGCCCCGAGGACGGCGAGCAGGACGGTGCGAAGGGGGCGGCGGGGGGCAGACACGGGTGAGAGGCTCCTTGCGGAAGGTTGGGGGAAGCGGCCAATGTAGCTATACTTGGTAAAGCGGTGCGTCGAATGGACGCCCGCGAGGAAGCTTGCTCAGGTCCCGCCAGAGGCGGTTCGGGTACGCAGTCCTCCCGAATCGCGCCGGCCGGAAGCCGCGCATACGCGCGGCAACGAAGCCGCCTGAGGAGTTCCCAATGTCATCGCAGTCCTTCGCCGATCTCGGCGTATCCAATGCCGTGTGCGGCGCCCTGGAGAAGGCCGGCTTCACCGCCCCCTTCGCCATCCAGAACCTCGTCATCGGCGACGTCCTGGCCGGGCGCGACGTGCTCGCCAAGTCCCCCACGGGCTCGGGCAAGACGCTCGCGTTCATGGTCCCGCTCCTCGATCGCATCGAGGCGACGGACAAGCGCCCCGCGGCGCTCGTCCTGGCCCCCACCCGCGAGCTGGCGACGCAGATCGTCGACGCCTCGTACAAGCTCGCCCACGCCCGCGCCCTGAGCGTGACCGCCGTCTACGGCGGCGTCGGCCTGGAGAAGCAGGCCCGCGCGGCGGCCAAGTCCCACATCATCGTGGCGACCCCCGGCCGCCTCGAGGACCTGCTGCAGCGCCGGGCGTTCTCGCTCGAGAACATCAAGATCCTCGTCCTCGACGAGGCCGACCGCATGCTGGACATGGGCTTCCGCCCCGCGGTCGACCGGGTCGTGGCCAAGGTGCCGCGCAACCGCCAGACGCTGTTCTTCTCCGCCACGCTCGACGGCGAGGCCGGCAAGATCGCCCGCGCCTACACCTCCGACGCCGCGGTGCACGAGCACGTGCCGGCGGAGCAGAAGGTGTCGGACATCCAGCACCGCTTCCTCGCCGTGGACAAGAGCCGCGTCGACATGCTCGTCACCGAGCTGAACCAGAAGCGCGACCTGGCGCTCGTCTTCGTGCGCACCAAGCGCGGCGCGGACCGGCTCGTCAAGCAGCTCGGCGCCGAGGGCGTGTCCGCCGTCGCCATGCACGGCAACAAGTCGCAGCGTCAGCGCGAGAAGGCGCTGGCCGCCTTCGAGGGCTTCCGCGTCGACACGCTGGTGGCGACCGACGTCGCCGCCCGCGGCATCCACGTGGACGACATCTCGCACGTCATCAACTTCGATCCGCCCGAGGATCGGGAGACGTACGTGCACCGCACCGGCCGCACCGGCCGCGCGGGCAACACGGGCACGGCGATCACCTTCGTCGGGTCCGAGCAGGCAGGCGACGTCAACAAGATCGCCAAGGCGCTCGACCTCGACCGCGAGTTCGCGGCCGCGGGCGTGCGTCCGTCCCACCAGCCGCAGGGCCGTCCCGGCCAGCGGCAGGAGCGTCAGGCCGCGTCGCACCGCAAGGGCTCCGGCTCGGGCGGCGGTGGCGGTCGGGGCGGTTCCGGCGGCTCCGGTCGCAAGCAGCGTGACGACGGCGGCTCCCGCGCGGTGCGCGACAATGACGGCCGCAAGCCGCGTTCGTCGTCGCGCTCCGGTTCGGGCAGCTCGTCGGGCGGCTCGGGCTCCGGCTCGGCGCGCACCGTGCACTCCGCGCGCCCGTCGGGCCGCGGCCGCGCCCGCTAGCCACACCATTCACTCGTAGCAGCACGCAGTTCCGACGGCGTCCGGTCTCTGACCGGGCGCCGTCAATCGTTCCGGGCCTGTCGTCCCAGAACGACCGGGGCTTCGTTGGCACATCCGTTCCCGATCGGGGAACCGATGTGCCAACGGAGGTTCCGAGCGGCCTAGAGCGGCTTGGCGGCCGCGGCCAGCAGCACCGGCACCGGCCCGACCACCGGGTAGGACAGGCCGGCCCCGGCGCTGTCCATCCACCGGCCCCGGCGCGTCAGCACGCCGCCGGAGGCGGGGCAGCGCAGCAGGTCCATGATCTGCGGCGACATGAACGGGAGGCGCCCCCGGCGGTTCTCGTCCTCCAGGTGGACGAGCACCCGCTCGACGTCGACCTCGGGCGCGGTGCGCGGCCCCGGCGCCCCCTCCACCCGCACCGCCAGCGTGCCGGTCCACGCCACGCTGTGGCGCCACCGGGAGCGGTGGGCGGCCCAGCCCAGGCGGATCAGCAGCGACTCCTCGTAGGCCGCGCTGGCGTCGGCAGCTCCCGGCGGCTCGCCCTCCTTGGTGGCGAAGACGAGCGTCTCGTCCTCCTCCAGGTCGACGAGCCAGCGGTCGCGCGGCCCGCCGAAGACCAGCTCGGAGGCCCGGCTGGGCACCTGCGCGAACCCGCGCGGGGCCAGGCGGGCCAGCTCGGAGGCGACCGCGGCGGGGTCGCCGGCCCCGGTCAGGACCTCGTCGATGATCGCGTAGGCGAACGCCCCGCCCGCGAACGGCAGGTGCTCGGGATCGGCGACGACGAGCGCCCGGGCGCTCTTCTCGGTCGCGGGGGCGTCCGCGCTCCGCTCCGCGGTGAGCAGCAGGTCGGGATCGACGGTCACGTCGACCCGGGGGTCGGCGGCCGGCCCCGAGCCGACGTCCAGGACCAGGCCCTCCTCCGGCGGATCCGGCCGGTGGCGCAGCGCTTCCTGACGGGTCAGCGCGATCTCCTTGCGCGCTCCGTCGAACGTCTCCCGGCCCTGGCCCGCCACTGTCCCGATGCGACTCATGGGCCCGACCCTAGGACATTCCGGCGCGCCGGGAGGGCCGAAGCTGGCACGATCGGGGGCGAGCCCCTCGTCGTCCGGACGGGTTCTGGGTAGAGCAATGAGCGCGATGTCCCTCATCCACCGTCCCTTGGCGCTCTGGGCCGTGCTGCTCGGTGCCGTCGTGCTGGTCGCCGTCTCGGGCGCCGTGCCGGAGCCCGCGACCGCCGCCGCCTGCGCGCACGCCCGCGAGCGTCCCGAGCGGGCCGCGGACATGCCCGCCGCCCGCAAGGCGGTCCTGTGCCTGGTCAACCGCGAGCGCACCGAGCGGGGCCTCAAGGCGCTGAAGACCAACGGGACACTGGAGAAGGTGGAGCGCACGCTCGCCCGCGACATGGTCAAGCGGCACTACTTCGACCACACCACCCCGAGCGGCAAGACGTTCTCGGACCGGCTCGCGGACGCGCGCTGGAAGGGCAGCACCGCGGGCGAGAACATCGCGTGGGGCAGCGGCGACCTCGGCTCGCCGGCGAAGATCGTCGACGGGTGGATGCACAGCTCCGGCCACCGAGCGAACATCCTCAACAAGGCCTTCACCCGCGCGGGCACCGCCATCGTGGCCGCGGCCCCCGACGAGGACGTCGACGAGGCCGCCACCTACGCGATGGCGTACGACCGGCCGTAGCCCGCCGCGCTTCGCCGTTCAGGCCGTCGCGGCGCCCAGCCGATCCCGGTCGTGCGGGGCGTCCCAGTCCAGGGCCGGTCCCTTGGGCACGATCCCCGTGCCGTTGATCTGACGGTGCGTGACGTAGTAGTGGCGCTTGATGTGGTCGAGGTTCACGGTGCTCGCGATGCCCGGCCGCTGGTACAGGTCGCGCAGGTAGCCGCTGAGGTTGGGATGGTCGGCGATCCGCCGCAGGTTGCACTTGAAGTGCCCGACGTACACCGGGTCGAAGCGCACCAGGGTGGTGAACAGCCGCCAGTCCGCCTCCGTCACCCCGCTGCCCGCCAGGTACCGCTGGCCCCCGAGCCGCTCGTCGAGCCACTCGAGCGTCGCGAACACGCGGTCGAACGCCTCCTCGTACGCCTCCTGGGTCGAGGCGAAGCCGGCCTGGTAGACCCCGTTGTTGACGTTGTCGTACACCCGTTCGTTGACCGCGTCGATCTCCTCCCGCAGGGCCGGCGGGTAGAGGTCGAACGAGCGGTCGACGCCGTCGAGCCCGTCGAACTCGGTGTTGAGCATGCGCACGATGTCCGCGCTCTCGTTGTTGACGATCCGGCCCGTCCGCGTGTCCCACAGCACCGGCACGGTCACGCGACCGTCGAAGGCGGGATCGCTGACGCGGTAGGCCTCCGACAGGAACGCGAAGCCGTTGAGGGGGTCGGGCTCCTCGGGGAGGAAGCGCCAGCCGCGCTCGTCGCGGATCGGGTCCACGACGGTCATCCCGATCGCGTCCTGCAGGCCCTTGAGCTGGCGGACGATCACCGTGCGGTGCGCCCACGGACAGGCCAGTGAGACGTAGAGGTGGTACCGCCCCGCCTCGGGTGCGTAGGGCGTCGAGCCGTCGGCCCGCACCCAGTCCCGGAAGACGCTCTGCTGGCGCACGAAGCGCCCGGTGGTGTCGGTCTCCTTGGAGAACTGCGGCGTGGCGCTCATCGATCCATCCTAAGAGACGCGACCCACCGGCTTCCCGCGCCGGCGACCACCTCGACCACCGACGCCGCGGCGCGGCACGTCCGCAGCCGCCGGGGCCCGACGCTCGCGTCGACGCGGACGACGCGTCCCTGCGCGTCACACCACACCAGGTCCAGCGCGAACCGCATCCCGGCCGTGTGCACCGAGCGCGTGCCCGGCAGCCACAGGCCGTGGGCCGGCGCGAGCGGGGGCAGCGCCGTCAGGCCCAGCAGCCGCGCCCGGGCCGTCACGGCCTCGTGGAGGAAGAGCTCGCCGGGGAGCACTCGGACGGGGAGGCGGGACAGGCGCGGGGGAAGGGCGTACACACCTCCCGTAGGCCAGGGCGGCGAAACCTCTCCCCCCTCTCCCCCAAATCCGGCGCCGAGTGTCGCTTTGCAGGTCGATATGACCTGAAAAGCGACACTCGACGCCCCCTGGAGCGGGCCGTCAGACGATCGCCGGCGGGCCTTCCGCGCTGATCGCCGCCCTGCTGTCGCTCGACTTGATGACGGTGAGGGCCACGATCGCGCCGAGGATCGCGAAGCCCGCCCCGACCGCGAACGCGGCCTGGAAGCCGTCGGTGAGCGAGGCCGGCGTGATCGTGTCGCCCGTCACCGAGGTGGCGATGGCCGACAGGATGGCCAGGCCGAGCGCGCCGCCGACCTGCTGGGCGCTGTTGATGAGGCCGGAGGCCAGGCCCGCCTCGTCCATCCGCACGCCCGCCGTGCCGCCGACGGTGGCCCCCGGGAAGGACAGGCCCAGGCCGAGCGCCGCGACCATCGAGGGGCCGAGCACGTCGCTGAGGAAGCTGCCGTCCACCGAGATCTGGGTCCACCACAGCAGGCCGATCGCGGTGAACACCATCCCCGCCGCGAGCACCGGCTTGAACCCGACCTTGTTGGCGAGCTGCGAGCCGACGATCGCGCCAAACATGATCGTCACGGCGAGCGGCAGGTAGGCCAGCCCCGCCTTGAGCGCGTCCCAGCCCAGCACCTGCTGCATGTACAGGGAGACGAAGAAGAACATCGAGAACAGCGACGCGGCGAGCAGCAGCCCGACGATGTACGAGCCGTTGCGGGTCCGCGAGCTGAAGATGTCGAACGGCACGAGCGGGTCGGCGACGCGCGACTCGATGACGACGAACGCCACGATCAGCGCGATCGCCGCGGCGACGAGCACGAGGGTCTCGGTCGAGCCCCAGCCCGCCTCGTTGGCGTTGACCAGCGCGTAGACGAACAGCGACAGCCCGGCGGTGATCGACACGGCGCCCGGCACGTCGTAGCTCTTGATCTCCTTCTCGCTCTTGCTCTCGGCGATGACCCGGGGCACGAGGAAGACGACCAGGACGACGATCGGGACGTTGACGAGGAAGACCCAGCGCCAGCTCAGGTACTCGGTGAGCACCCCGCCGAGCAGCACGCCGACGGCGCCGCCCGAGCCGGCGACCGCGCCCCACACGCCCAGGGCGGTGTTGCGCTCCTTGCCCTCCTTGAACGTCGCGGTGACGATCGACAGCGCGGCCGGCGACAGCAGCGCGGCGCCGAGGCCCTGCACGGCCCGGGAGACGATGAGCATCGCCTCGTCCTGGGCCAGGCCCGCGGTCAGCGAGGCGACGGCGAACAGCGCGAGGCCGACGATGAAGATCCGCCGGCGTCCGAGCAGGTCGGCCAGGCGCCCGCCGAGCAGCAGGAAGCCGCCGAACGTGAGCACGTAGGCGTTGACGACCCAGGCGAGGTCGGACTGGGTCACGTCGAGGGCGATGCCGATCGAGGGCAGCGCGACGTTGGTGATGGAGGCGTCGAGGACGACGAGGAACTGCGCGGCCGCGAGCAGGATGAGGATCCGCCACTTCTCGGGGCTGATCCCCTCCTCGTCCGGCGGGGCGATGGGTGCTGACGTGGACATGGTTTGCTCCCGGCGGTCTGCGTTCGGTACGATCCGGAACCGGAACTCCGGCTCCTCTTGATCCCGCACAGTACCGGAACCGCGGTTCCGTTCGCAACCCGATCACATGTCGACCACACCCTCACCCTCCCCGACCGAGCGCCCCCTGCGGGCCGACGCGCGCCGCAACCGCGAGGCGATCCTCGACGCGGCCCGCATCCGGTTCGGCACCGACGGACTCGACGCCCAGATCGACGACATCGCCCTCGGCGCCGGCGTGGGCGTCGGCACGATGTACCGCCACTTCCCCACGAAGGAAGCGCTGATCGCCGCGCTCACCGTCGCCCACTTCGAGCGCGTCGCCGACGAGGCGCTCGAGGCGCTCGCCGCGGTCGAGGCCGGCGCCGACGCCTGGGAGCAGTTGTGCGGACTGCTGCTCGCCTCGGCCGGCCGGCTCGCGCAGGACGCCGGCCTCAGCGAGGTCGTCTCCAACCGGCACGAGATGGTCCAGGAGTGCGGCGCGGTCAAGACCGGGCTGAACGCGACGACGGCCCGCATCATGGAGCGCGCGATCGCCGACGGCACCCTGCGCGCCGACGCGACGGTGAGCGACATCCCGCTGATGATGGCCGGCCTCGGCCGCGTCGTGAGCGAGCCCGCGAAGGCCATGGGCCTGTCGTGGGAGCGCTACATGGAGCTCATGCTCGACGGCCTCCGCGCCCGCTGAGCGCTCCAGCCGCCGGACGTTCTCCACATTCCTCCCACCCCCCGGGAGGAATGTGGAGAACGTCCGGGAAGACGACGCGCGCGATGTGCGAGCCGCCAGGCGAGTACTCGCAATGCAATCGCGAGGCCCCCGGCCGAGCGATTGCACGACCTCATACGTCGACCTGCGTACAATCTCAGTGGGGCGCACATAGATCTTCTTCCATTCGGGCGACGGGTGCGCTATAGTTGCGCAAGCAACGATTTCTGAAGTCCCACAACGGACGCAAGGACGACCATGACTTCCCTTCTTCTCATCCCGCTCGACGACACGGTCGTCTTCCCGACCATGGACGTCACCCTCCCCGTCGACGTCGGGGACGACGAGCAGGTCCTGCTGGTCCCCCGCCACGAGGGCGAGTACGCCTCCGTCGGCACCATCGCCAACGTCACCGAGAAGGTCCGCCTCCCCGGCGGCGTGCGCGGCGCGGCGCTCTCCGGCGTCAGCCGCGGCATCGCCGGCGCGGCCCACACCGACCCGATGGGTCGTCTGCGCGTCGAGGTCACCGAGGCCCCGGACGACAGCCCCGTCGACGGCAAGACCCGCGAGATCGAGCGCGAGTACCGCGCGACGGTCGACGAGATCCTCGAGCTGCGCGGCGACGACGGCCGCATCGCCGGCTGGGTCCGCGCGATCGTGGAGCCCGGCGCGCTGGCCGACACGACGGGCTACGCGCCCGACGTGAACTTCGAGCAGAAGGTGCAGCTGCTGGAGAAGACGGACGTCTCCGAACGGCTGAGTTTCGCCCTGGAGCTGCAGCGCGAGCGCCTGGCCGAGCTGCAGGTCCGCCGCCGCATCCGTGAGGACGTGGAGGAGGGCGCCGCCAAGCAGCAGCGCGAGTACGTCCTGCGCAAGCAGATGGAGTCGATCCGGCGCGAGCTGGGCGAGGACGACGACTCGTTCGTGGAGGACTACCGCGAGAAGCTGCACGAGGCGGATCTCCCGCAGGAGGTCGCCGAGCAGGCCGAGCGCGAGCTGGCCCGCCTGGAGCGCTCCGGCGAGCAGGGCCAGGAAGCTCAGATGATCCGCACGTACCTCGACTGGCTGGTCGCGGTGCCGTGGGGCAAGACGTCCGAGGATCAGCTCGACCCGACCCACACCCGCGAGGTGCTGGACTCCGACCACTACGGCCTGGACGACGTCAAGGACCGCATCGTCGAGTACGTCGCCGTCAAGAAGCTGCGCAAGGAGCGCGGCATCGAGGCCGACAAGAAGTCGGGCGCGATCCTGACCCTCATCGGCCCTCCCGGCACGGGCAAGACGTCGATCGGCGAGTCGATCGCCAAGGCGATGGGCCGCGAGTTCGTGCGCATGTCGCTGGGCGGCGTCCGCGACGAGGCGGAGATCCGCGGCCACCGCCGCACCTACATCGGCGCCCTGCCGGGACGGCTGGTCCGTGCCCTGCGCGACGCCGAGACGATGAACCCGGTGATCCTGCTCGACGAGATCGACAAGGTCGGCGCCGACTGGCGCGGCGACCCGAGCTCGGCGCTGCTGGAGGTCCTGGACCCGGCGCAGAACAGCACGTTCCGCGACCACTACCTGGACGTCGAGCTCGACCTGTCGGACGTGGTGTTCATCGCCACGGCCAACCAGGCCGAGACGATCCCCGGCCCGCTGCTGGACCGCATGGAGGTCATCCGCTTCGACGGCTACACCGTGGCCGAGAAGACGGCGATCGCCCGCGACTACCTGTTCCCCCGTCAGCGCGAGCGCAACGGGCTGCGCGAGGACGAGGTCAGCGTCAGCGACGAGCTGCTGACGACGATCACGGCCGAGTACACCCGCGAGGCGGGCGTGCGCGGGCTGGAGCGCGAGCTGGGGACCATCCTGCGCAAGACCGCGACGCAGATCGCGTCGGGGAAGGCGCAGGCCCCGGTCACGCTGGACCTGGATCGCGTGCGGGACGCCCTCGGGCGCCAGAAGGTGTGGCAGGAGGCGGCGGCGCGCACGGCGGTGCCGGGCGTGGCCACGGGCCTCGCGGTCACCGGCGTCGGCGGCGACGTGCTGTTCGTCGAGGCCAACCAGATGGAGGGCAAGGGCCACGGCGGCCTCACGCTCACCGGCCAGCTGGGCGACGTCATGAAGGAGTCCACGCGGATCGCGCTCACCTACGTGCGAGCGCACCGTGAGGAGCTGGGCATCGCCGAGGGCGCGTTCGAGGACACGGAGTTCCACGTCCACGTGCCGGCCGGAGCGATCCCGAAGGACGGCCCCTCGGCCGGCGTGACGATGACGACGGCCCTCGTGTCGCTGCTCACCGGCCGTCCGGTCAAGCACACGGTCGGCATGACCGGCGAGGTCACGCTGCAGGGTCGCGTGCTCCCGATCGGCGGGCTGAAGCAGAAGGTGCTGGCGGCACACGCGGCCGGGCTCACCGACGTGATCCTGCCCGAGCGCAACCGCGGCGACCTGGACGACGTCCCCCAGGAGGTCAAGGACGTCATGACGTTCCACCCCGTCATGACCATCGACGAGGTGCTGCAGGTGGCGCTCGAGCCGGCCCGGGTGCCCACCCAGGCCTAGGAACAGGCGTCATCCGAGACGGACGACTCAGGGCCCGGACGGCTTCCACAGCGTCCGGGCCCTGGTCCGTAGGATCGACACCGATGGCCCCGTCCCTCCCCGACGATCTGCTGCGCGGCCTGCGCGGCGTGCGCCACACCGCGGCCCGGCTCCTGGCCGAGGCCGACGACCGCCCGCCCGTCGCGGTGACCGACGCCGCGGCCGCCGCGCGCGCCCGCTTCCGGGCCGAGGTCGGCGAGCTGCTGGAGACGTCGCTGGACCAGCGCGCCACCCTCGACGGCATCGTCGGCCTGGCCGTCCCCGACCTGGCCGAGCTGTGCGTGCTGGACCTGGTGGACGACGAGGGCCGCCTGCGCGGGTCGGGGGTCGCCCGCGCGGTGGACCCGACGATGGCCGAACGGCTGCTGGCCCTGCGGTCGACGTCCCCCCTGGACCCGGCGGGCCCCCACCCGATCGCGATCGCCGCGCGCACCGGGCGCGTCCAGTACATCGCCCGCACCACCCCGGCGCAGCTGCGCGCCTTCGCCGCCGACGACGCGCACTTCCAGGGCATGACCGACCTGGGCTACTCGTCGGCGATCAACGCCCCGCTGCTCGCGCGCGGCCGCACCCTGGGCGTGCTGACGCTGCTGCACCTGGACGAGCGGTCGTACTCCCCGGAGGACGTCGAGGTGGTGGTCGAGGTGGCGGGCAAGGCGGCGCTCGCGCTCGACAACGCGCGCCTGTTCGCCGAGCTGAGCGCGGTGCGCGCCCAGCAGGAGGCGATCCTCACCGGCATGCGCCAGTCGGTCACCGCCGAGGGCCGCGACGGCCGGATCGTGTTCGCCAACGACGCCGCGGTCACCGCGCTCGGAGCGGGCAGCCTGAGCGAGCTGCGGACCTGGACCCCGGACGACATCGCCGCCCGCATCCCGGTGACCGACCCGGACGGCAACGCGATCCCGATGGACGCGTTCCCCGCCGCGCGGATCTTCGCCGGGCTCCCCGCCGAGCCCCTGCTCGTACGGGGGATCGTCCCCGCCACCGGCGAGGTCCGCTGGTCGCAGGTCGCCGCCACCGCGGTGCGGGACGAGCACGGCGAGGTCGTGCTCGCGGTGACGGTGTCCGACGACGTGACCGCGGTGAAGCGGGCCGAGGCCGCGCAGCGGTTCCTGGCGTCCGCGAGCAAGCTGCTCGGCTCGTCCCTGGACGTGGAGACGACGCTGGCCCGGGCGGCCGCCACCGCCGTCCCCCAGCTGGCGGACTGGTGCCGCGTCGACATCCTCGACGACCACGACCGGCTCGTCCCCGCCGCGCTCGCCCATCCCGAGCACGCGCCCGAGGACCACGTGCTGATGGCGCGCACGACCGCCCGGCTGCCCCGGTCCGACCCCCGCTCCCCGTGGAGCGTGATCCAGGACGGCCGGCCCTTCCTGATCCGGGACGTGCCGACCGAGATGCGGGCGTCCGGCCTGGGCGACGAGCACCAGCAGGAGCTGGCCGACGTGCTCGGGCTGCGGTCGCTCGCCGTCGTCCCGCTCACCGCCGGGGCGAAGGTCGTCGGCCTGCTCACGCTCGGGACGACGAACGAGGCCTCGGGGCGAACGATCGACGTCTCCGAGCTGGACCTGGCCATGGAGCTGGCCCGCCGCGCGGGCATGGCGGTCGAGCACGCCCGCGTCCACGCCACCAGCCGCCACATCGCCGAGACGCTGCAGCGCAGCCTGCTGCCGCGCCGGCTGCCCGACATCCCCGGCACCACGATGGCCCCCCGCTTCCGGGCCGCCGGCGAGGGCGCCTCGGTCGGCGGCGACTTCTACGACGCGTTCCCCGCCCACGGCGGCTGGATGGTCGTGATGGGCGACGTGGCGGGCAAGGGCCCGGCGGCCGCCGCGGTCACCGCGCAGGCCCGGGACACCATGCGCACCGCCGCCGCCTACGAGGTCGGCCCCGCCGCGGTGCTCGCCCGGCTCAACGCGACGCTGACCGAGGACGAGAGCCCGCACGCGCTGTGCAGCGCGCTCGCCGTGCTGCTCGAGCCGCCCGGCCCGGACGGCACCGTCCACGCCACCGTCTGCTGCGCGGGCCATCCGCGGCCGTACCTCCTGGCCGACGGCGACGCCCGGCTGTTCGGCGAGTACGGATCGCTGCTGGGGGCGTTCGACGAGGGGACGTGGCCCGAGGTGCAGGTCGATCTGCGCGACGGCGACGCCCTCGTCCTCTACACCGACGGCGTCACCGACGCTCGCGGCGACGAGGACCGCTTCGGACGCGACCGGCTGGCCGCGCTGCTGCGCGAGGCGGTCGGGCAGCCCGCCCACGTGGTCGCGGCGCGGATCGACGAGGCGGTCGCCGCGTTCGAGCGCGGACCCCAGCTGGACGACCTCGCGGTGCTCGTGGTGCAGACCGTTTCCCGGAGGTTGCGGGAAGGACGTCCCGTCACCGGTTGACCGATGCCGTCCGAGGGCGGTGGTATCGCTATGCACCGGGATGGAGCGCCACGCGCACACCCACATCTACACGAGCACGCTGTCCCGCAGGGAGCGAGCATGGCGGGGAAGGCGGCGCCACGGAACGCGGATCATGGTATCCGCGCTCTCGCTCCTCGTCGTCGCGGCAGCGGTCGCCGGCAGCCTCGCCGGCCATCTCCTCTGAGCCACCCGCAGGTCCGAAACCGTCGCCTGTCCGCTGGCGTTCAGGTACGGTGGGACCCGTCCGATCCGTCCTCTGAAGCAAGGTCACCCTCCATGTCCCGCCGCCTCCTCCTCGGCGTCGCCGTCGCCCTGACGACGACCCTGGTCCCGGCCCTGGCCGGCGCCGCCGAGCCCGCGCCCTTCGGCAACCCGTGCACCGCCCAGTTCGGCGTGCGCTTCTGCCCCGCCACCGACCTGGACCAGCGCGTCCCGTCGTTCGACAAGGTCCCGATCGACGTCGACGTGACGCTGCCGGCCACCGGCGCCGGCCCGTTCCCGACCGTCGTGATGATGCACGGGTACGGCGGCAACAAGACCAACTACGAGGCCAAGGGGCCCGGCAGCGGGTTCAACAACGTGGGCCTGGCCGGCCGGGGTTACGCCGTCGTCACCGTCTCCGCGCGCGGCTTCGGCCGCTCGTGCGGCTCGGCCGCCTCCCGCACCGCGGGCTGCGAGAAGGGCTGGATCCACCTCGCCGACCAGCGCTACGAGGCGCACGACACGCAGTACCTGCTCGGACTGCTCGTCGACCAGAAGATCGCCAAGCCGAGTGCCCTGGGCGTGACCGGCGGCTCCTACGGCGGCGGTCAGTCGCTGACGCTGGCCTACCTCAAGGACCGCGTCCGCAACGTGAACGGGTCGTTCGTCAAGTGGAAGTCCCCGAAGGGCACGCCGCTGAAGATCGCCGCGTCCTACCCCGTCATCCCGTGGTCGGACCTGGCCAGCGCGCTCGTCCCCAACGGCCGGGCGACCGGCTTCGGCACGCCCCCCGGTGTGCAGATCAACAGCTACGTCAACGGCCTCTACGTCGCGGGCGCGGCCGCCGGCTTCGTCTCCCCCGTCGGCGTCGACCCGTCCGCCGACCTGGGTGGCTGGCGTGAGCTGACCAACGCGGGCGAGCCCTACGGCGCCGCCGCGCAGGCCGCGCTGAAGACGCTGGGCAAGTACCACGGCGTGACCGAGCTGACCGGCACCCCGTCACCGCTGCTGCTCGCCTCCGGCTGGACCGACGACCTGTTCCCGCCCGTGCAGACCATCCGCGTCTACGACCGGGTCCGCAAGGCCAGCGAGAAGGCCCCGGTGTGGCTGCAGCTCGGCGACTTCGGCCACAGCCGCGGCGGCGCCCACGCCAACGACCAGGCGAAGCTCAACGCGCAGGGCGTGGCGTTCTTCGACCGGTACCTGCGGGGCAAGAAGAACAAGCTCGGCAAGCCGGGCAGCGTGCTGGCCTTCGGGCAGTCGTGCCCGCGGAACGCGCCCAACGGCACCGGGCCCTTCAAGGCCTCCGCGCTGAAGTACCTGGCGGGCAAGTCGGTCACGCTGTCGGCCCCCGGGACGCAGACCATCACCTCCGACGGCGGCGACCACGCGCTGGCCGCCGCGCTCAACCCGCTCGGCGCCACGGGCGGCAACGCCTGCAGCACCTACCCGTCGAACGGCACGACCACCGGCACCGCCACGGCCACCGCGTCCAAGGGCTTCTACTACCTGGGCCTGGGCCGGATCACGGCGAACGTCAAGACCGCCGGCCTCTACGGGCAGATCGACGCCCGCCTGTGGGACGTCGACGGCGACAAGCAGACGCTGGTCGACCGGTCCGTGTACCGCCTGACCCCGGGCCAGAGCGGCAAGATCGCGTTCGACCTGCACGGCAACGGCTACCAGTTCCCCGGTGGGAGCCACACGGTCAAGCTCGAGCTGCTGGGCTACGACGCCCCGACGCACCGCGCGTCGAACGGCACGTTCACCGTCCAGATCTCGAACGTGAAGGCCGTGCTGCCCCAGAAGTAGCTACGCGACCTCGGCGGGCACGGCGCGATCGCGCGCCGGGCTCGCCGCTCGCGCGGGCAGGCCGGCGGACGACCAGGCGAAGAGCAGGCTGATCCACGTGTAGGTGGCCAGGCCGACGTGGACCCAGACGATCTCGGCCGGCAGCTTCAGCTCGTACTGGGTGATGCCGACCACGCCCTGCGCGGCCATCAGCAGGCAGAGGATGGTCAGCGACCGCTGCAGGCGCTTGCCCCCGCCCCGCATGCGGCACAGGAACCAGGCGGCGACCGCACCGACGCCGAGGATCGCCGCCAGGGCGCCGTGGCGCTCGATGATCCAGCTCAGCGTGTCGCCGCCCTTGAAGTCGAAGCGCGGCACGATCTCGCCGGTGCCCGACGCGCCCGCGTGCGGGCCGGCCGCGGTGGACGCCGTGCCCGCGATCACCGTGAAGGCACCCAGGACGGTCAGCGCGCGGATGAGCAGCGCGGTGGTCCGGTCGGGCGCCCCGGCCGGCGTGGGATGCACGGGTCGCGACCGCCAGAACAGCTGCTGGGCGAACACGAGCACGACCATCGAGAGCAGGTAGTGGGACATGACCCAGCCGGGGGCCAGCCCGTACTTGACGGTCAGGCCGCCGAGGATCGCCTGGCCGAAGACGCCGAACGGGAGCGCCGCGGACAGCCACATCAGGTCGCGCCGGTACGGCCGGCGCACGTAGGACAGCAGCCACGCGATCCCGGAGATCAGGACGACGAAACCGGAGAACACGCGGTTGGTGAACTCGATCATGGCGTGCAGGTCGCTCTCGGGGACGAGCCGGCCGCTCTTGTAGCACTGCGGCCAGTCCGGGCAGCCGAGCCCGGAGCCCGTCACGCGCACCGCAGCGCCGGAGAGCACGATCAGCGCCAGCCCCAGCAGGGCCAGCTTCGTCACCTGGTAGTACCGCTGCGGGGTGATGTCCAGCCGGTCGGCGATCCGCTCACGCATGCCCCGGAAGGATGGCGGACGGGCGCCGTCGGCGCGGTCCGGGCCGTCGCCTGGCGTGGGAGACGAGCGCGGCCGCGCGGTCAGAGCGACCCGACCGCGCCGTCCCGCGCCTGGCTCACCGCCCGGGTGCTGGGGGCCAGTCCGCGGCGCGCGACGTCGTGCAGGACCTCGGCGACGTAGTCCAGCGCCTCGGGGCCCAGCCCCGGGTACACGCCGAGCCAGAACGCCTGCTCGGTCGCGAAGTCCGACCGCTCCAACGACCCGACGACCCGGTGCTCCACCTCACGGTAGGCGGGTTGGCGCGTGAGGTTGCCCGCGAACAGGAGACGCGAGGCGATCTTGCGGTCGTCGAGGTGCTGGAGCAGCTCGCGCCGGCCGAACGGCGCCTCCCGGCGCAGCGCGAGCGGGAAGCCGAACCAGCTCGGGTCGGTGCCCGGCGTCGCCTCCGGCAGGACGAACAGGTCCTCCAGGCCGGCCAGCGCGGCGCGCAGCCGCGCGTGGTTGGCGCGGCGCGCGGCGACGAAGCCGTCGAGCTTGGCGAGCTGGGCCACGCCGACCGCCGCCTGCATGTCCGTGAGCTTCACGTTGTAGCCCAGGTGCGAGTAGACGTACTTGTGGTCGTAGCCGGCCGGGAGATCGCCGATCTTCCAGTCGAAGCGCTTGCCGCAGGTGTTCTCCTCCCCGGGCTCGCACCAGCAGTCGCGGCCCCAGTCGCGGAACGACTCGATGATGCGGGCCAGCGCCAGGTTGCTGGTCAGCACGCAGCCGCCCTCGCCCATGGTGATGTGATGCGCCGGGTAGAAGCTGACC
>Ga0247758_1000397_pt1 | contig 38919 bp, 31 predicted proteins | sample UWRJL156409C4_FD_180950 | JGI IMG/M metagenome (GOLD analysis project Ga0247758, IMG submission 180950) | Plant litter microbial communities from Arlington Agricultural Research Station in Wisconsin, United States - UWRJ-L156-409C-4 | ecosystem: Environmental > Terrestrial > Plant litter >...
CCCCCCCCCCCCACAACCGGCGCCGCCGTCCGCTGGCTCTCCCACACCACCGACCAACCCTCCACCTTCCTCGTCACCGCCTACGACCAAAACCACGCCCAGCGCCGCGCCGGCGGCGACATCGTCGCCGTGCCCCCCACAGGCCCCCCTGACAACACCAACTACACCATCCTCTCCATCGAGGACTTGTGGGATGGGACCTGCCTAATCACCTACGTCCCCTTCGTCCAGAACCCACTAGTCATATACACCATCCCCGTCACCATCAACGGCATCGCCGCAGATGTGCAGATGTCCCAGCTGGTTGTCACTGCCTCTGGCGATAGGCTACAGACTGCGCAGGTGGGAGTACCCGCTAGTTGTAGTGTCGTGGCCAAATTGGCGGGTGCTCCGGTGACGGATAGCACTTGGTTGAGGTATAGGGGGTTGGTATATTTCGGGGATAAGGTGGCAGATACGCAGAGTACGGCAGTGGTGGTGTTTGGGGGGCCGGATGGGCAAGGGTGCTCGACGGGGAGGTATTCGCTTGGTGGGGAGTACCCGGAGGGGGTGTATGTGGTGAGGATTTTGGTGAATTTTGGGGGGGTTGAGGGGAATTTGTTGAAGGTGCAAGTTAGTGGTGGCGGCGATTAGTTGAGCGAGAGGGCAGAGTGGACGGTGATAGAAACGTGATCCCGACACGAGGTATTGAGACGTGGAGTCTTGTTGTTGCGGAGGAGTAGACTGACACTTCATACAAGTCGAATCCATGAAGGACTCGCTATGTTGTCCATACCTCTCCACTCTCCATCCATCAAGCCGTGCAAATAAGTCTCGCCAAAGAAGCTATAGAACTGTGGACCTAGTGACGTATAACGGATAGTGTACAATACCGAGCCCCCAGCGAACGCGCAGATCAGGTCTCCGACTTCTACGTAGTTAGGTACTAGACCTACGAATCCGCTTCGTGTCACTGCAAGGCAGCGCCTCGCTGCAATAGCCTGCCGGATTCGCTGGATGATATTCGCTCTCATGCCGGCTCCTGGGGGAACCGCGCATAAATCTTTCAACCGCATCCGCAATGGGCGTGTTGACCAAGTCGTCTAATTCGATCGGCCGCCGCGTGTAGGTTTGGGCGTCGACCACGTTCATATCAAGGCTAACACTGCGCGCCACATCGCTTCTCCTGTTCTTGCGTAGCTAGGCCCAAACTCGTGACCAAGGCGGCTAATGAGACCAACGCATGTATCGACAATACCGAGGGGGCTATCGTAGATGGCCTCTATCTCATCTAGAAACGCCGCCTGAACCTGAAGCTCGGCTCCTCTTGGCGTCTCGACGACCCGCGGTCCCTCCTCTTCCTCGGCACCATTTGTATCGCTCCCCCACGGAGAGAACAGTGGCTGTATAGAACCGTCACCCATTCTTGTTCTCTTGATCATCCTACTGAGGTACTTGTTGTTGCTCCAGTTTGGGACCCAGGACGGACACGGCACGCTTGTATCCGGCGGCCCGACGGCCTCGAGCCAATCCAGGGTCTTTGTCGTCTGGAGAAGGTACCTCGCGACGTTGGTAAAGACGACACCCGTAGGCAGAGCGTAGTCGATAACGAGAAGCGCATCTGCCCGCTAAGACCCATCGAGCAGTCCCAACAGCCCAAATACTTCGTCCCTCGGGCCCGTAGAAAACCGTAGCCGGCAGCCACACAGCGCCTCGTATAAATCTATGGGACAATCTCGAGGCCGTTCGTTAAGATCCGTGCGAAAAACCTCTGTCCGGTGTGGTAAGTTAAACCCGGGCCCGAGTACCGCCCAAAACTCCGAGTCGAGTCCGCCGGCCGCGTCAAGCAGCAACTGGAGTAAGAGGGTCTGTTCGAGGATGGGAGGCGTGAACATGAAGGCAGAGGGCGTCGATCCAAAATGGCATTCGACCCTCAGTGGCACCCGCACCCGCATTCTCACCCCTACTGCCACTGTTAGCTGTGACGACGTCAATAAAGTCGGCCAAGTTGGCCGTAATCTGCACCTCGCGACCGTCGAGCAAGATGGGTTTCGTGATGTTCCCTCCGGTCCGCTTGGCCACCGCCAGACATACGACATGGCGCAGTATTTGGGCAGGTGCGACAGCTCGACCTGCTGCAACCTGCCGCGCAGGGTGTTCCCATCGCGCGACAAGTGCACGACATGGATGCTGTCGGCTGTCTGGAGAGGCGTGTACGCGAAGCCAATTGGCGGCTGTTCGTGCTCGGGCATAGAGACTGCGAATTTCTTGATTATGGAATCCATCATGCCGTTTTGAGGGAGCGAGCTTGGCGGGGGGACTTGGGGCGGTGTTGAGAAGGAAGCAGCGGCGGTAGTCCACGCTAGTGTTTGGACAAAATCGCCCAGTCCAAACCCCGCGTTTGGCAGGGATGGAAAGCAAGATAACCGCGCCTCACAACCTATGGTACCTATTTTCAGGCCGGGAGGCAAGGCAGATCTGAAGTACCCCAAGCCAAATCCTTATCACCGCTTATCTTCCATCCCATCAATACAGTGTTGGCGGGTGTTGCGGTGGATGTGGGAGGGAATGTGGTTCTAAAGGCTGGGCGTTGGATCGGTGAGTTGCGAGGTCTGGGTGATGGATGACACTGATGGCTTGCTGGGTTTGCCGACTTTTTTATGACGCTTTTAGCTGATGAGAACCCGGTTTGGGTAGCGAACAGGTAGCCCGGTTTTTGTCAGAGGATACTTCGACATTGCCAGATGCCAACCTGAGCTGGCTTGCGGACAGGGTGACATTGACAGTCGGGTACTACGGGACTCTCGGCAACAAGGCGTTGGCAGAGTCAATCGCGTGGTCTTGACGCTGGTAATGTACCCAGTATCTACCTACCTTGATTCTGTACCAGTGAAATAGAGCAGGGACAATCGGGTTCTTCAAGCAACTCAGTTTGCCTTTGCTCCGAATCCTACCGGCATCTATGTTGGCACTACCCCCAACACGTCTGGGGTGAATGGAGGGACCTATTATCAAGGGGCTGCAAATCCGGTGTCTCCCCGTGCTTTCACGCTCAGAAATCCGAGATTCGATGACATGGGCTAGTTGTATGGTGCTATCAATAGAGGTTGGCCTGCGAAAGCCTACGAGTTATTTATACACCGAAATAAATGCCATGAAGACTTGCCTGTTGCCTAAACAAGTTCTCCTCTCTTCTGCATTATTGGCAGATCCTTGTCCTCTCATTTGCGGTTGGTGCAAGAGCTACCTGTATGGTGGTGGCAGTGCTAAAGGAGGGCGCCCTTGTATAATTACAGCTTCTATTGCTGTCGAACTGCAGCGGCAGTTCTTGGCGCTCAGGCGCGTAGGCGCCCTGCCGAGCCAGGCTTAGCTGGAGCGCAGGGGCCTTGGATCATGTGCTCTCCCCACACACAGGGAGCTTCCATTTGTATATAACTGGGGAGTGCTTCGCACTCCCCTTTTCTACCTAATTAAGTCACTTTGCAACTGAACTTCCGCTGCTCGCGAGCCCTTCGTTCCTCAGTCAAACGTTCCACAAATCTACTCGTCGGTCTTATCAACCTGGCTGCTGGGGAAGACAGATGCCTCTTTGCACTCTCCAACGGCCTGCTTGAGAGCGGGCCGCTGGGCATGGAGGTAAACGACGAAGTGTTTATGCTTCAAGGAGTCCCAGCTCCCATGGTACTCCGGAGAACAGAGGGAGAGAACACTTTCAGTATCATTGGGCCGGCGCTGGTTCATGACTTGATGTTCCATGAGGCAGGCGATACGGGTGGGGAGCTCATCGCTATTGTTTAGCGAAGCTAATGTTTGGAGAACATGACATTGAAAACTCATTTATCCCCGTGTTCGTGCTGGTTAGCTCGTTGTTCGTCAAGCCTAGTCAGCTAACTTCCGACTTCTTTTCTTTTTCTCTTCCCACCGAAGTCCTATAGAGGTTCCCGCAATCATGTTCCTTTGAATCCTCCCAGATCACAAGTTGCCCCTCCCCTTCCATGACTCCGACTTCTACGCAACCCCTAGATATCCAATCCATCAAGTCCGTCACCTCGGCACACAGCCCTGTACAACTTGCTGGGGGAAATTGAACAGCTTATGGAATCCTATTATATCGTGCGAAAGCAATAGTAACAGCGATGCCTGAATGTATCCAAGTTAGCAAATTCCACACTTTCAATTCCCGACAGGGATGGATAAGCACCTACCCAATACAAAGGTGATGAGCGGGTACCAGCTCGCGAAGTCGTGAATCGCCACAAAATCCCACCGACGGTTCTTCGGGGCTGGGACTACGGGTGCGAATGACGATGGCAACATTATTTCAGAATGCCCCACGGTCTTTTCCAGTGCTAGGTCGGCAGAGGGGACAGTTTTCTGAGAGTCGGCTTCGGCAGTGTTGGTCAGATCTGATCCGGGTTCTGGCTCTAGATGAGCTAGAGGCTCGAGCCCACCGACTCTAGGGCTGTCTGGTTCAGCTGGCCGGGATCCATAGTCGCTGTCGGTGTCGGTGTCCGAAGTAGAATTTCCGTTGTTTGCTGCGCCTGCGTGTCCCCGGGCGATGTTCTTGCGAATGTAGCGCTTGAGCGTGTCTGTATTCTTTAGTTGGAGGCGATCAAAGACATCGGCAAGCGAGTAGTTTTGGTCTGCCTCAAAAAGATGTCGAGGGAAAGCCGAGACGTCTTCTAAAGGGTATGGCCACCTCCGACGTCCGTCGTGGATCCAAATATAACCTGGGCCACTGACGCGGACCTCTTACTCGGATTTCAGACCACCCTTGAGTAGAATCTCCAAAATTTCCCCAAACGCGTCGCGCTGAGCCTCACACATACCATCCATCCGTATAGTCGCAGATGTAATGCACTGTTCCCAAACGGAGGGGTATCCTCCTGCTTCTGGAAGTTCGGAGTACGAGTACGATACTGTTTCGTCATTAATGAGGCGCCCTTGCTTTAGAAATCGTAGGACCATTGCAAGAGTCTCGGTGTTAATATCATTATTAAAGGCAGCCTGTTCCATAATAACACTGAAAACCCTCTGAAACCTCGCCGTGTTGTCAGAGACGGCGAAATCATTATCGAGAACCCAGCTGACGTATTCTAAGAGCTCAACCTCGACGGCGGTGTAGAAGACAGATATAATCCCCTGATTGCTAACCACCTTTCGGCTGACGTCGGCGATAACTTGGGAAAGCTCCGCCTCGAGGTTGGTTCCTTGTACCTGCAAAGTTGCGTTACGAAGGCTCTCGAGGAAGTGGTAAGGTGGGATGTCCTCGGAGTTGTCCAATTTCCGGAGACTGAGTAGGGCCCTGATATCTCTCTGCGCGGAGCGCCGTAGTCGGCCGCGTAATTTCAGCTCGGCTAAATAGGTCTGAGATATGGCATCGACTGTGTCGAAATCCCGCAAATGAAGCTCGGAGAGCCTTTTGGTCTTCTTGAGCAGAAAGAAGTCGTAGACCGACCGGTGGGCGAAAGCGATGAGTTCGGTGTCGCTCTTGACCTCAAGCAGACCTTTGCACTGGCCCCGGAGTCTGTTGTGGGCCCTCTCTAGACGGGGCAACTCCTCGCATTGCTCTTTCGCGTTATTGCTGACTGGAGCTTCAACGCCGAACATAGGATTTTCTTCGAAATCCTCAAGAAAGCTGTACTGCATGAGTGACATTCCCATCTCATCCCTTTCAACCAGCCGCATGATTACCGCGAAGGTGCGATAGGCAGACACTCTGTCGGCCTTAGGGATAGATCGAAGAAGATGCTCGTACAACCGCTCGATGTCCTCCGGCATATCATCAATTTTTCTGAGGAGAGTCGTAAGCCGGTCCCCATTTCGATAACCTTCCCGCAGCGTTTTGAGGACAAGGGCAACCCAGAGGAAGACACCACTGGCCTTGTCCGCAATTTCTGACACAATTTTCTCCTCTGCACCAGCGTCTTCCTCAGTCTGATCGGGAGCCCAAAATCCGCGAAACCGAGCACGAATGAAGTTTTCGACGTCGATGCGAGTGAGATCCTGTAACTTGATCCTCTGTTGCGGGGAGAAAGCTGTTGAGAAAGGAGGAAGATCGCGGCTTGAAACGCAAAACTTCACGTTTTTACGTTCATCTTTCGCCCATCGGAGGAGCAAGGTCGTAATATCATCGTAGTCGCACTCGAGAGGAGTCTCGTCATATTCGTCAAGACCATCGACGAAGACGCAGAATGAATGCTTTTCGTAGAGTTTCGGATCGCTAACCAGCCAGTGAAATGCGCTTTGAACGTCCCTGGTCGAAATGTGCGAAACCGAATGCACTTGGAGATGTAGTGAGGTGATATTGCGCCAGTGTAGTGGAAGGGTCGATGGTATCAGGTCCGGACGTTGTTTCAGAAGATCGTGTAGCAGTGACCGCACGAGGCCGTCGAGGGACTTTTGCAGCTTGTTCCCAGCCCGCCAAAAGAAGAAATTGACGATGACCAGCTCCTTGCCATTGGCCCAGTGGCTCAACAGTTCACTCAGCCGGCTACTCTCGCACAGGAACTTCATCAGCGTCGACTTGCCTGACCCAAGCTTGCCGGAGATGTGGAAAATTCCGGAGCCGGAGGTTAGCCAGTCCACCAAGGAAAGGTTAGAAAGACCATCAGGTAGGTTAGCGGACGGCTCTTATTCCAAAATCCACCGAAAAGTGCTCTCGTGCGCGTCGCCGACCTTCTCGAAGCGGCCATGCATGTCCGGAAATTCCAGGAGGGAGAGCAATCGCTGCTCGGCGATCTGGCGTATGGCGTGATCAGGGAGCATCTATAGCCCACGAAGCTGCTCGGCGATGGCTTTATCGGTTGGGAATGAGCTGGCTAGCGTCTTAATATCATCGGCCACCTTCTCTAGGGTTGCGGGCCGATTATCGCTCTTTCTTGCCGACACAATCAGCTCCTCAAGGAACGTCTTGATTTTAGTCCTGTCCAAGGCGGCAACTTATACCTTGAGCTGCTTTTGACAGTCCTAGAGCCGCGTCTTACACTTTTCACGGTCCTGTTTATGCCAAACGTCTTTAATAATCGCAACGGCGGCACTGGCTTTGGAGCCCGACCGTTACTGCCGGGATTTGTTAGCAGAGTCAACATCTCGCTACATATCTCCCTACACGCTACGGCTAGGTTGCAGATGGCGGTTTCCTCCTCTGTCGGGGCGTGTGGTTAGACGGGAGTGGCGAGACGGGCCGACCAGAGTTTGAACTCTGTGACGACCACCTCAGCTGTGCATTATGGGCGGTTTTCCCCGTCGTTGAGAGGTGGATCTCGCGCGCGCCGTCGACAAGTTTGAAACCGAACTCCACAAAAGTGATGATGGAGGATGCGAGGCCAACTGCCGTGATGGGGTCCATTGTTGCGTTGAAAGCTGGGGTCAATCGATCCGCAAGAGTGTGAATCGGAAGCAGAGAGGAGCGAGAAGCCAAGTCCAAATACGACGGGGTGTGGCCGAATTTTGGGCTGCGTGCAACTAGCCACGCCGGACTTGAGAAGCCCGCAGTCAGCATCGACCAATCGTCTTGGCATTGTTGCCTTGTTTATCAGGAGTGGTCCGCACTCAACCCAACCGCGATCTCGCCGCGTGATAGGCTGCATGGTTGCCAATGACAGCGATATTAACGGTGGTCATTTTCCTCAACTCCGGAATGGTCTTGTCACTTCTACTACCTACCCCCAGGCAAGCATCCCCTAACCCTGCCAAAGAGAACTAATCAAGTTGAGTGTAAAACAAGAGCCTGTTGCTTTGGCCACTGAAAAAGTTGAGGAATAGTTCCCAAAGGCACCTCTACCACTCGTCATCTCCACACAAGCCCCTATTTCCGGGGCACAAAAACATCCAACACATCCACCGGTCCAGCCCCAATCGAAATCCCTCCCCCCGGAATATAAATCCTTCCATCCACCGCAACCGCATAAGTCCCATGTCTCGGCACCTTCATCGGCGTCAACACTTTCCACTCATCCCTGACCGTATCATACACCTCGGTCTGGTTAAACACCCCCTTTGACCCCTCCGCGGGATTTCCCTCCCCTCCAAACGTATACACCTTCCCTCCCACCGCCGCAGCAGCGACTCCTCCCCTCGGCGTTGGCATAACCCCATTTTTTGTCGTCCAGCCCGCACTAAGATCCTCCAAATCCAGGACATACACCGTCCCCTTAACGTTCGCCTGTCCGTGATCCCTTCCCCCAATAACGAACAGTTTCCCATCCACAACAGCCGCACCAGCGTGGTCCCGACCCCCAGGTAACTGTCTCGCTTTCTCTGGTAGGGATAACCATTTCCCTGCCACGGTATCAAATGCCGACACAGCAGCGACCGTCTCCTGCTGACCCCCCTGCACGGCATGCAGTACCGACATCCCCCCCGCGAGGAAGACAACCCCATCATGCACCCCCACTGCTGCACTTCCTCGTCCATCTCCCTCCGGGATTCCTTCGATTTCGGTCCAGATGTCGCTAATAGGATCATAAACCCATGACTTGGACGTCCCTCGCCAGGCTCCGTCGGAAGCGACTTCCAGCCCGCCGAGGACGTAGAGCTTCCCGTCCACCGACGCGGCATTCGCGTGGTTGAGGGGGGTGGGTAGCGGTGCGAGGGATTTCCAGGTATTGGAGGGGATGTCGTAGAGTTGCACGAGTGATGTGGTGTTGACTCCGGTGGAATTGGCGATGGGGATCACGCCGCCGAGGATGGCGAAGGAGGAGGGCGGGAGGAAGACGGTGGAGTGTTCTTGGCGGGGGAAGAGGGGGATTGGTGCGAGGGTGGTCCATTGGGAGGAGGGCGGATTGGACTGGGGCTGGGGGAGGGCGGCGGCGAGGGTGAATGTGAGGAGGAAGGGGGCTGAGAAAACGGAGAAAAGCGAAGGGAGCTTCATTGTGGTTGGAATCTGGAACTGAGTGAGATGAGGATGGTGAAGTGTTTGGAGTGTGAAGAAATGGAGACGTCCCTACCTCCCGGCAGATTTGGACGGCTTCATATACTTGGTGATTGATCTTGGAAGGATCGGGTGGCTCATTCGGATTTGCGGGGCCCGGGCGGTTCGGAAGCCGAACGGACGGATGAAGTCGATGTGCCAAGCACTGCGTAAGGCTTCAGGTAGCTCCGACACTGGTGATCACTTCCCAAAGCGAGATACATTGTGGCTGAATGACCACGACTGCAATCCATAGGTAGTAGGGGTGTTTCATCTTACGGTACTTAGCAAGTTCTGGGGTTGAATCGGATCATTTTGGGGGTGCCGTCCGTCGGGCGGGCTTTGATGCATTTCATTTGGGTGAGTTTGTGGCAAGAACACTGGGCAGGTTGCCAAAAATTGCCCTAACTGCCCTGTGGCCAGTGGGAAAAGATGCCATGGAAACGCCACCGACTGCAGGCGCGGTGCCTGTGGAACCAGTCTCGTGATCCGTGGCGGGGGATTGCTGCTTGTCGTTGGCCGATGAGAGGGAACCAAAAAACGCCTGTCAACGCTTCGCCCCGGTGAGGTAAATAAGCAAGTGCCACCGAGCGGATGGAACCCCTGTCTCCCTTGTCAACAAATTCCATATATGCCGTTAAACGGATGGCAGTACGAATGGCGTGAAAAATCCGTGCCCATCATCCAAAATCCTCCCACCGGCAGCTGCGAGCTTTGCGTTGCGCTCCGTGAGGCCATGGCCTGGAAGAGTGGTACCGACGGCCGAGCTTTGGAAAACATCCGCATTCACAGACGTCCATCTTCTGCGACAGTGGAATACCTGGGAGGGGCTGGACGCTTTCATACCGTCTCAAATGCCCGAAGTAAGTTTCCTTGCACACAGGCTCAGGCTGACATCGGGACGGACTTCGCACTTCTTTATGCACACCGACCTCTGCCGATGACACAGTGCCGAACTTCAGTCTCTCACAAAACTCAATTCCGAGTCCCTCAGCCAAGAGAGCTACCCTGCATAGAGAAAGATTCAACAACAAATCGTTGGAGTTTTTTGGTCGGATTAATCGCAGATTCGGTGGAATTGACGTTCCTGTGGCGCCATTGTCTGGGGGGATCGAACCTTGTGGGAAATGCGTCCGTGTTTCCTCCCACTCTGCACTCACTGGGTCCGGATCGCCTGTCCTTCATTCAGCACCAGATGGAAAATTGTCTGTCAAACCCCCAACATGCCTGCGAGCTAGGGTTAGATCATAACGACACCGATTGGCCCACCAGGATACTGAAGATAAGGCTCACTAAGGACATTTACATTCACAAATACCCAAGGCCTTAGCATGGGCAAATGGGTTGTCACTAGCGAGTGAGTACTGCAAGTTCAGCCCTCACGGACGGCATCCAATTGGAGTGCTGGACAATTTGAACAAACAACCAATCAAACCCCCCACTGTCACCGACTCACCAGTCACTGCAATTTTTGTCCCCCGAGAGGGAACACACCTCTCATCCAACCCTAACCCCTTTTCCCCGTCACATCGCCAACCTCCACCCCCGGCATCAAATAGGGCACCAACGTCCTCCTCACCATCGTCCTCTGCTCAAACGCATACGCTATCCCAATCAACGCCTCTTCACTCCATCTCTCCCCCGAAAACGCAATCCCAAACGGCATCCCCGGCGCCGTCGTCACCAACCCGTCCCCCCTGTCCCTCGTGACCTCCGTATCCCCATCCATCGCCCCCAGCGGGACCGTCACCACCGGCGAGCCCAGAGTAGCCGGTAGGAAATGGGCCGTTATAGTGGGACTTACCAGCGCGTCGAGGCTATGGTTGCGTAGTGCGCCGGAGATGCCCAGCGGCCCGGCCAAGTATAGCCCCTTGATATATGCATTCCAGAGGGTTTCCGCCGTGGTGTTTGCTGCTTCGGCGAGAGCTCTCTCCCACGACACTGTGTCTCGGTTTGGCCAATCTTCTCGTGGGTCGCGTTGGGTGAACGCGATGAGGTCGGCTACGGAGATGATGTTGTGCGGGTTGACTGTCAGCTGGGCGAGGTAGGCGGGGAGATCGCGCACGAAGTCGATGCTCGTGAGGTCGGGGTCGTTGGGCCAGGGGCCGAATTCAGCGAGGCCCCGGAGGGGTATGTCGTCGACGATGGTGGCGCCGGCTTCGCGGAGGGTGTCGAGCGCTTCGTTGAAAGCGAGCAAGATGGATTGGTAGGGTGCTTGGCTGAGGGTTGAGTTGAACAATGAACGGAGGACGCCGATGCGCTTTCCGGATAGTGCGGAGGGTTGGCATGCTGCGACGTAGTCTGGGAGGGTTTTGAAGGGCGTGGCGGTGGTGTAGTTATCCTTGGGGTCTGCACCGGCAATGGCAGCAAGGAGGTAGGCGGCATCTTTGACAGTGCGCGCCATGGGACCGACTGTATCTTGGTGGGAGGAGAATGGCACCACGAGGTGTCGCGAGGTAAGGCCGACAGTGGGTTTGATGCCGACGATGTTGTTATAGCTAGCTGGACTAATGATAGACCCTGATGTCTCGGTTCCTAGGGAAGCGAAGGCAAGGCCGACGGAGCTGGCTACACCACTTCCAGACGAGGAATCAGAGGGGCTTTGTTCCCGAACGTATGCCCCCATCGTCTGGCCACCGGTGGGAGACCATCCAGTGGTACTGCTGTTCCAGGAGCGAAGACCGGCCCATTCTGACATGCTCGCCTTGCCGAGGACGATGGCGCCGGCCTTCCTTAGTTTTCTGACTACTGTGCTATCCTCGGGAACCCTAGCACCCACCAAGGCGTACGATCCGGCTGTGGTTTCCATCTTGTCTGCTGTGGCAATATTGTCCTTGATCAGGATTGGGATTCCGTGGAGTGGACCGTAGATGGTGCCGTTGGCTCTGGCGGCATCCAGATCTTCGGCAATAGCTAGGGCATCTGGGTTGATCTCCCGGACCGCCTTCAATACATCGTTAACCTCGAGGATTCGGGCGATGTAAGCCTCGACGAGGTCCACGCTTGTGAACAGCCCGGTCTCAAGGCCGCCAGCTAGGTCCTCGAGACTAGCATCCAAGAGTGACGGGAATTGCGCCTCGACGAGGCCGTCGGACGGCACAGGCTGGCGTCTTCTGGCAGAGGCACCAGACACATCATGAACCAAGAAAGCTGCGACTGCAGCAAGTGGCAGAAACTTACGAAGGCTTAGTAGGTGCATATTTGTCGAGATGTGTTCTACCGAGATGTGACAACAGCTGGAGCCCAAATAATGGACATGGCGTTGTGGCGAAGGAAAGACAAGATATAGTGATGGCCATTCCGGCAGAGCATAAAACTGGGAATGAACGCTCGTACGCCGCTGGGGCGCATCGTGTGGGATTTAGCCATACCACCTTCGGGTGGCGCAGATAGGTAGGCAGCCGCCGCGGAGTCTTGTTGGTTCGTGCCGGAAACCCCGTTCTTCAGTGCATCCATCCAAATGCGGTGGTGATGTGCAGCGGCCGGGGTAGGGGGGGGGTTACGACGAACATTACGCAGTGCGCGGGGACGAGCGGTGCGTCCTCGTTGTCCGGCGGATTCCCGCCAATGCCTTCGGCCTTTAGTCCCTCTGCCTTTTGCATTGCCAAAACCGACCTTTTGGCCTGCATCTCACTGTGGCAGCACCTAGATGTGATATCACTGTTGAATGACACTCCACGGCTGCATCATCGCAATGCGCAATAGAAGCTGTAATTATACAAGGGTTATTTCAATCGCACGGGATTGATAATAATCTCGGCGTGATTGTAATAGCCTGTGCGGAGCCTCCCAGCGTGCAGGTAACTGCGGTGTAAGCTTTTTCGATCGGTTATAGCGGATAACCCACTGTAATTCCGTATAGGATACTCCAGCTGTTGCGCGCAGGCCGCCGTAATCGCGCGTGGAAGCTGTCCATCTGCCGACCTTCTCCAGCCCGCCCATGGCAACTCAACTTACTTTATTCCGCTAAGATGTGATTTAAGTGGCTCGTACATAAATTAATCAAATCCTAGGTCAAAATTCTACCCAGTCTTCAAATCCCTTCCGTTTGCGTGCACATCAGCTTCGTTCGCGACAGGATGACTATCCAGCTCCCAACGACAATGATCTGCCAGCTCCGTCATAACCTCAAGCTTTGGCGGGCTTAACAGCTCAGGCTTAGCCATCTCCTAATCAACACCATTACTTAGAATGCTTCCGCCTTCCGCCTCCCTTTTCCCTCTCCTCATCCCCGCCCAGAATGCAACGAAAGCGGGCAAGAGTACCGCAATAAGGGGGCCAATAACAGCGCCGGCAATCCACGCTTACAACGACGAAAATGCTGTCTGCGTTGCGTCAGACTCCTACACTCCGATCTCGCCAGTCTTCAATGTACCCAGTGGCATCGCAGGAGTTGGCACTATTTCTCGGTAAATCGTGTGGGCGGTAAAGTCAGGTTGCACACAACCAATCTTCAGCCAGCTATCAGCCGCGTAGGGGTAACTTTGGTAAATGGCCATTGTGTAACAGTTTGGAAGGGTGCCCAAGCTGCAGATGTCAATCTCGAGAACCAGGGTCAACCCACCAGCGGTACGTAGAGCCGTCTATCCTCGTTGAGGTTCCGGAAATAGATAACTTAACCTGGGCATAATGAGTTTAAAGACAGTGGAAAAGGTTAAGAGTAACATTTTAGAATCTGAATATAATATATATGATTTATTAATGTGTTAAAATTGGAGGTTTTTTCTTCTCCTGTAGTTAGAGTGAAGTAAAGCGCGGCTAGGTGGTAGTTGAGGTCCTAAAACTAGGTCCTCGGAACTCCACTGCCATTTTAAACCCATAGTAACTGTAGCTGAGGTAGCCTAGAACTGTGAACCCCTTGATTAATCTGGCTTACTCTGGCTTAGGATAAGGTGGTAATTGTTTAGTTTTGAAGAAGGAAAGGGAAATTCGTGGTGTTGATTTTGGGGTGGTGAAATCGATGTTTCCAAGGCATTCTATTCTGAGTGCCGAGTGAGTCAAAGCATGGGACGAAAAGCAGGAGGCCAGAGAATGGCAAAATCTTACGTGGTGCCCAAGATGGGACTTCGGTCGCCTTGGGCCGCTTTTTTTGGTCGTTAAAGCAATCTCAGAAATGGCGGCAAGGGCGGCGCTATGGAAACAACTCCATCCCGTAACATCGCGTTCTAGGCCCGGCATGCCGCTATGACACGACGGTCAGGACTTTACCGGTGAGCTTATTGGATCTCATAGCCTCTAGAAATATACATGCCGAAGTTGCCTAGAAGCCCAGCTAAGCATGCCCTACACCAAGTGCGCCAGACGTCGTTTATGAGTGGTTAAGCCGTGGGGGAACAAGCTGCAATGGAGGAATAAGGGGTCGTATTAATACCCAAAGAGTCAATGCCCAGCGGCAGCTCCACGGCGACAGGGGCTACCTGCTCGGGAAAAGGCTGTGCAACACCAAATGCGCCCGAACTATCCAGCCGAGAGTGGGTAGCCGGAAGTGGGCAGCCGGGACGTAGGGGGAGGTAGTAATTCAAAGTCGCACACTTCTTGATGCACAGAAAATTAGACTCACATTTATTTCAAGCACGGACGGGGCAAGACATGAAAGTGGTCTGCGCCCAGACTTCGTCAAAATTCTTGATACCAATGGTCCCTCAAGCTCAGAGAACGCAATCTCCGTTACGCACTCCATTCCATTCAAAACCTAACAACGCGACAATGGCCACCCTGGATGTCACTGTTCGCGAATCGCCCGCAACCGGACCCGATAACGCTAAGGTGGCCAACCCAGGTGTTACTGTTCACCAGCATACCCTTCGGGATGTCGCCTCGCCCGCAACCGGCCCTCTCATGGCTTTCTCTTCAAATTTACCAAGCAAGATGGAGACTACCTTGATGTGCTACGGCAGAAGGATCACAATGAGTTGTGGAAGATTCGCCGTGAATTCGTTCCTGAACCTTGTGTCTCTGACTCTCCATCCAAGTCGTCTAAAACCAGCAAACCAAAATCGGACAGCAGCATCCCTGATGAACGCGCGCAAAATGAGGCGGAAACCTTGAAGCTCGTCGATGGCCCTGGATTGCAACCGGTAGCCAAGGCGCCCACTGTGAGTTGCATCAGGGGCCCCACGCCCGCCCTTGGGAGGCCTTGTATTGACACACATCACAGGTCACCATTGTTGGCGCGGGCGTTTCGGGCCTCGTCGCGGGCTACGAGCTCAAGAGGGCGGGGCTCAAGATCCGTATTCTCGAGGCATTATCTCGAGTGGGCGGCCGTGTGGTCACGTTCCGAGAACCTATCTTCGCCCCAGGCCTGCACGCCGAAGGCGGCGCAATGCGCATTCCCGGAAACCATTTTCTTCTGCAAGCCTACATTGAAAAGTTCAAGATCGGCACCCTTTTCCCTTTCGAGATGAAGAACAAGTTCATCTACCTCTTTGGGTATCGCAGAGGCACCACCCTGACGTATGACGACTTCGATGCCAAGCTGGTGAAGAAGGATCCCGAGTTGCTCAAACTCTTCCCGGGCTTGAAAGACGGCGAGAAAGACAAAACATGCGATCAACTGTTCTTCGAAGCTGTTCAGCCTGTCGTCAACGGGAGGGGGGGGGTAGGTCCCACATATTTTGGGCCAGCTGGAGGTGGGACGGACTCTCACCATTGAGAACCCTAACCACCACATAAGGTCGCGTGGGTGAAATTTCCAGTTTGCGCAAACCCTTAAGCTGCCAACAGTGAAATTGCGCGAATGCTTGAGGTGAATGGTAATTACGGCACGCTAGACCGTATAGGCTCGGGAAACTTTGTGCAATGCCAGTTACGACATCAAATGGTAATAAGTCCAATCGGCTTTTCCCAGCGAGCCAACTGCTGCGCGCAACTTCCTCAGCACCGTAACTCACTGGTTCTCCTCCCCCATCTCTCCTTCAAGTTCTCGCCGCCTCCAACGCAGCAAGCGAGTCAATCAACAAGGCTTGCATCACTCTCCGCCGAGGAATGGCATGCAACGAGCATGGTCTTGCGGCATGGCGGTCGGATGCCACACGAGCTGGTGTCAAAATTACACGTGGCTCCCACATGGCCTGTCCAGGGATCCTCGATTACCGGACTTGTTTATTTCCAGGACCAGGCAAGCGACAAGTTTGAAACAACACAATCCGGAGCGTTCAAGCCGTGGCTGACTTGATCGCGCCTGGCGGCACGGCACGGCGACGAGGCAGGTAGCGACAGGTGGGGAATTTTAAGATTGAAGGTCGCGGAAAAGTCCCTTTTGCCCCACACTTGCCAGGCCCTAGAAACGGCAGCTAAAAGCGGAGAGTCGACTGCGGAAACCACCAGACAGCCTGCACTGTTCTTCCTCCCCGAGTCATTCGCAGGCTATTGGGCTGAAAAGCTGTCTCCGATCCTGGGTGGAGCAGAGCTGTGAAGACCATGAGCATTCTTGGTTGAGCCAATCGTTAGGTCCAACGACGCTTTGGTGAGCGAGGGGGAGATTAGCGCTCGGACGGGCCCGACTCGGCGATGCGGAGGACCACTTATGACGGGGGTGGTTTCGGGCACTGACCGACAATTCAGTAGGAAAATCAACAATGCAGCGAGAAGCTAGGAGCACGCTTGGGCGGTTTGGGGCCAACGCCACAAAATACCCTCCCTTCCATCGAAGCATCGCGCATGTCGAGAAAGAAAAGGATTTTTGAGGCTCTGCGGTACTAGATATATAAGGGTACTTACTGGATACTTTGAAAACTTCGAAGTCGTAGTTTTGTTGTAACGCATCTGACAGTTTCCCGCTATACTCAGCTACCAGTCAACACAAGAGCACGAAACGTCGGCCAGATTCGTCATGGCTCAACAACCTCATTGGAACTCACATTGTGGGCCGCTGAGAATCGAGCAAGACGGCGGCTTCGAACTTGAGCTATTAGAAAGGCAACTGGCGGTTTCGTACCCTAATGTCCCGCCTAGGCACGGGCCCGCATCGGCTCACGGAAATGTCTCGGCGCCCGGTTACGGCCAACAGGTTTCCCACGACTCCTCTGCTGGGACAATCGAGTCCAGTCCATTTAACACAACCTCCGCATTCGGGCTGGCGCACCCGGTTGGGTTTTCCGTGCAGCCAAGTCAAGCACTCAACAGCGTGTGGAGTCTTGCCAGTTCGAGCCCACCACCTCCTCCCGACTGGCAAGCCCCCAACATGGACTCCTTCTTGAACCCCCAGTCGTTTATCGCTGCCCAGACTGCTGCGCTTAGGCAGGGAACCCCCATCCTTTTGTCCTCACCTAGGTCCAGGCCGTCTTTCAATCCGATTGGAACTTCAAGTTACCCGGGCCAGGCATTTGGAATGACCAGCAACATGGCACCGGAAGCGCCACAGCAGCCGCATCCACCGGTTGCCAGTCAACCAACGCCCGTGCCTAGTGCTTTCTGGCGGCGACCTTGGCAACGCTTCAGACGATCTATCCCCCAAAACACTGAAGCGTGTTGGCGATGCAAGGGTAGTCACAAGAAGGTGCGTATCTCCGTCAAGGGTTGTATGCTGGCAAGATTGGTTGATGCTCACCATGATTTTACATAGTGCGGCGGTGGGTCCCCTTGTCTGCGGTGCAAGAAATCCCCTCGAAATTCTGCCATTCCCTGCCGTTACGGACCAGTTTGTGATGTGGCAGCGGAAATACCGTTCCTCTGCCACACACCGCGAGGAGCGTCCAGCCTACAGGCAGAGTTGTTGCCTCCCAAACTCCAATCTGCGGCCAATCTTCTCAGTACGGCAAGGAGACGGCAATACCACGCTATCAGCCGAGTCAAGCGCCCCGAGTACATAGTGGGAAGCAATGACAGCATCTTCTGCAGAGTTGTCAACATCGAGGTCCCCAATATCAGAGTCTTCGTGAACCCTCTCGAACCCACCCTCGTGGAGATGCAATTGCTCACCCCCGCCAGCCACCCCCAGCATGGAGTACCCTATGATGACATCATCGTTAGCATTGTGTGGGAGTTTGAGGATAATCCAGCCGCTCAACTGATGGGCGTTGAAGCTGTGGAGGATCTGGTTGCTCTCTTCGAGGCCGCCTGTCTCTGCGAGGCGAAATGGGGCCCTAGGGACCCACCAGGAGACTTGTCTACAGTTCAATGCGCTGCCTGCTGCACTGCATGGAAGCGCTGCGACTCTCCGCTGACGGCCTATTACCTGTCGACGCCGACGCCCATGCCCACTGCGTCCAGGTGCACGAATGCAGATGCCCCGCCTTTCATGGTATCACCAAATACGCCCTGAGATACGCCGAGGCGCTGACCACGGCGCTATTTCATAATAAGAGGAACAGGAACAATAACTGGCTTCTGGTATTTTACAGTTTGTGTATTCAGGGATATGTTCGTCGCGCCCTGATGTCTTTGGAGGAGCACTTGCAGTCCGTCGAGCTGTCTGCAGGGGGGATGGAGGTTGAGGGCAGCACACGACGCCTCTGCAGTACCAAATACTTGCAAACAGCCGTTTTTTTATTCGGAAAATTCTCAATGCAGGGAAAAGGGAAGTTGGCCAAAAATATCCAGGACGAGCGGCCCAACCCTTCGGTTTTTCTCCAAAAACTACCTCATTCATCACAAGCCGGGGACGATAGCAGCAGCAGCTGGCAACAGTGGCGCGATGAGGGCGTTCCTGAGTTTCTGGGGAGGATCTACCAGATTCCCATCGATGACTCCACCAATTACTACCAACCACGCCATACGGAACCGCCTAGAACTGGTGACGATTCCGACTCCGACGGGACCATCATATTCCCATCCCAATTCCAACCCCCACCCTCTGGGACGGTGACGCCGGCGGTTATGGACATGGCTCAGTCAACAACAGACAGGGCTCGAGCAGACTTCGGCGTCAGCAATACAGACGCCAACTGCTGTGCCTTTTCTTTTCCCACAAGTACCCCTGAGCCATCCATCCTAGGCTCAACGTGGTCAGAGACGAGTTACGAGGAGGATTCGGACACATCGACATTTTATGCAGCCTCGCTATCGACCGTGACTATGGACGACTACACTCCTGAAGACAGGTCTGGGTTTGAAGCTTGGGGAGGATCTGTGTTACAGCATTATGCTGAGGACAATGGAGATGTACTCATGGATGGTTACCAAAATGAGTGATGCCCGGCTCATAGTTAGCCCTCCTCCTTTTTTGCTACATGCATATCAGAGTTTGGTCGTCTGGTGTCAGAATCTAGCACTCATGGCCAATTGTGGTGATAGTTGTGTATTGTTGTTGTTCTGTGGAAGAGAATCTCTGGCCTACAGGGTCCCCTATTGCCAAGCCGGCTACTTCCGCGAATGGCTCCAATTGCTTATATAAGCTGACATCTGGCGTTGTTTGTTTGGGTTAGCATTTCATAGTTGTAGCTTGATATCCCCGAGGCGAAGGATAGACAGGCCGCCTATGAGTTATTCATGGAATAATCATAATACCAACAGCGCTGACGATTGCGAAACTTAGTGTCAGCTGATCCCACGCCATCGGTCGCGAATCACTCTTGCACTCCAATGACCCTCAGATCTGGTAGTCCCGCGTAGTTGAAGGAGTGACGATGTTAGCTGCAGATTGGGAAGAAACTCGATAGAGAGTTCGCATCAGACCGAGAGAGTACCAGGCGACCGACGTCTTGTGCGAAGAGCTCGTAACCAGGCAAGTCGATGATAGCAAGCAGCGTCTCGGGGTGTAGCTGAAGAAGCACCATCGCTGTCCTTGGTGGCAATATCCACCTGACTGCGGACAAAGAGAGCAAAGGAGAGCTTCGTCGGCAGTCCTTCTCTCCTCGTGGACTATCCCCAGGTACTACTTAAACTTTTTGCTACTTCTTTTCCGGTGTCCATCCCGAATTGATAGTGTTGTGAATGAAACCTCTGCTGCATAATTCGCTGTGACTGAAGCAACCATCTATCTTATGTAAGGTAGACAGGGGGTGGACGCAAGGGTCCACTCAACTCACAACCGCAAACGATGATTGCCAAAATGTTAGCCCTTGCGAACCCTGCACCGACGCCAACTTTGGAGGGTATGTGTCTGCGTCTACGCATTATGATATGTGGTGCTGTGATTCAGCTTAGCTTTGCCCCCCCATGCCCAATCGGGGTCTGGCAGTGGAGACGGTAGGAGGAGGAAGTGAAGATACTTGTGTCGGAGATGTTTATTTTGAGATTCAGACTACATCAATTGAAGCGGTGCCTGTTTGAACACCCCTTTGGCTCCTATTTCCTGCGCGAGAGTCTAAATAATGACCATGATGCGGTCGCGGAGCATGACCGCGCAGAAGCCGTCAAAACACCCCGATTGACGTGTCTTCGGGGGTTGGTCTCGGTCTGCACCATGAGCGGCGGCACCGCGCCCATGAGCTAACATGTGGAACGTTTGACTGAGGAACGAAGGGCTCGCGAGCAGCGGAAGTTCAGTTGCAAAGTGACTTAATTAGGTAGAAAAGGGGAGTGTGAAGCACCCCACAGTTATATACAAATGGAAGCTCCCTGTGTGTGGGGAGAGCACATGATCCAAGGCCCCTGCGCTCCAGCTAAGCCTGGCTCAGCAGGGCGCCTAAGCGCCTAGCGAGGCGGCTACAGTTCGACATAACACTTGGGCACAGAAGTCACTGCAATTTAAGCCCCGCGTGAGGGAATGCTATGTCAGCGCCAAGACTGGCCAAATGTAGTCCGTGGTCAGTTTCTTTCTCAGAGTGTGGCTTGTTAGGCTCTTTTTCTGTTTACACAAGTTGCCATCTCTGGTTCAATTGAAACGCACAACTTAATCCACTAGCCAGCTGCGAATCTACCTTATTACGCTTCTGTTTGGATTTACAGTGCAATAGTACAGCCTAATGAACCGTAAAGGCTTAATGTTCCGTGGGTCCTATTCTTCTTTGACCTTCTCCTCACCCGCTTCCTCTGTTAGGCTATGCGTAGCATCCAGCCCACCCTGGCCCTTGCACTAGGACATAACTAATGCGACCCGAAAGAAGCAAATCGCCCAGGCAACACTGGACTGCATTTTATCCCAGGTAAACTTACACGTTCGGCTGTTGGTACCAAGACGCTCCTGCCGGAAGCTTAATCCCCAGTTAATAATGTGCACATAAACGTCCTCCGCCTCCAAGCTAGCTTCCAGCAGTCCGTCCTGTAAACGGCACTTGGTTATCTCCCATGCTCCATCCAGGCCTGGTTCAAGTCGTCGTTTCCTAAGTGGACTCCCCCGCCACAGCTCATCCTTAAAAAGCAGAAGAAGAACTGGGAGGAGGGATTTAAAGCGGAGAAATGGCCTATGCGAAGCTGCGCCCGTTACAGGGAGCCGTCGTGCCAAGGCTCTTCGGCGAGCTCCAGTACAACAACATAAAAGCACTTATATCGGACATCGGTAGTGTGTGCCTGGCTGCGCCTGAGGGAAGTATGCTGAAGCTGGACAAGTTTTCGCCGCTTGGCCCGCCAGGCCCTTATTGCGCTCTCTCGCTTTAGGGTACTGCAGGATGAGACTAAGTTGGATAACTTCCATCTCACCTGTTGTTTTACCCTAAAGCTGCCCTTACTAACCCCCAGTCACGCATACCACCCCTCACCACGGTAAAGCAACCAATCTTTTGTTTTGAAAAGAACGACGGCCTCAGCCTAAGAGGATCAAATCCTAAACTGGATAAAATAGGCGGCGAAAATAGCTGTGACGATAAGTAGTTACTGGTCTGGCCTAAAATCGGCCGATCGACCCAGTCGCAAGCTCCTTCGTCTGTGACTGATGACTTGATTTGACTTGATTTGACTTGATTTTTCGGTACTGCCAAGCCTACCTAATTTGTATGGCGCTGTTTGTACCATTATATTACTGCAAATCTCGTTTATTTGAATGAAGGTGGCTGGCCAACTCCAGATTCCTCGCTGCAACGATCAAGTCTGACGACGGCGCCGACGATGATAAGGTTGAAGAAATTGGTGAAGAAAATATAGAGGTTTCTGACAACAGTTGAGATATACTATCACCATTTAATCAAACTTCGGTCGTTAAAGAAAGCGAGTGCGAACCAGATGACGGTTATGTAGATGCCGTTGCGGATCTGTGGGACGGTGTGGATTAAGGAGCTGTGTGATGTCATTTTTTGCAGCTAAACACTAATGTTTTGCTTCTGGGGAGGCGTGTGCTTTGTTAGATTATTACGGCATGGATTGAAGGATAACTGGAAGCGAGATGACGAAGTCTCTGGTACTTGAAATACCATACAAATTGGGTGGGCTTGGCGGTACCAGGAACCGGTCAAATCAATGTCCCAGACGAAGGAGCTTGCGACTGAGCTGAGTCGATCTGCCGATTGAGGCCGGACCAGTGGATGTTGTAAACGACGCAAGCAACAGCCAGCGCGACAACTAGCCAGAAGGCAAAGCCATATGATATGAGGTTTGCCGGGCTGCGTCATCCTCCTCGATGGACGAACCACTTTTACAAGTGTTGTTATTACTCCGCAGTCCGAAGGATCCCAGTCGCGCCGCACCCATCCTTCTGGTCAGAGATGAAACATGTGATGCACCTCAGACAGGGACAGTGGCTGTGCAGTGACAGGGGTAATAAGGAAAGATAAAAATCTGCAATGCAATTCCCCAGTTTCCCGGTGTTTTGCATTTAATCATTCACACCCGCCTGCCCTATGGGCATGATGGCGCAAACAGTCCATTGGCAAGGGCCAACATCCATGATCACATGGCTCGTTCTCGCTGTTGCGGCTGCCGTCAGCCATCACTTCTTCTACGTGTGGCTTGACGGACGTCTCGTGCAGAGTAAGACTGAGCAGGAGTGGTTCGGTCGAATCGGTACCGGACTCGCTTTTCTCACCAACGCACTTCTATCAGCCGCATCGACCATCGCATATATCCAGCTGCTATGGCAAACGTTGAGGTCCAAGACAGTGTCGATTGGCGGTGTCGACGCCCTGTTTGGTGCCACGACAAGTGCCTGGAATTTGGTGAACCTCGAGTTATGGAGACGGGGGTCGTTTCTCGGCGTCATTGCAGCAATTTTATGGTAATTTTGGTTGGTCACTCTGAGGGGAGACTTGAAGTTCGGCTAACAGACAATGTAGGATGCTCCCGCTGTCCGCGGTGGTGACACCGTCCACACTGGTCGTAATACAATCGCCCACCCCCAACATAACCATCATGGAGATGCCCATGCCCCTCATCGACATTGCCCCGGAGAAGTCTGCCCAATGGGGGTGGGAACGCGTGAATGAGCACAAGATTGCATTCTCAAACTACCAAAGACCGGCCACCTCCATCTCGCGCCTCGTCGCCAATGTCGCATCATCGGGTACCATCTTGCCCATCCGTGCTCCCTTTCCAAACTCGAGCTACTCGCTCGAGTTTTACGGCCCATCCATCTCATGCATTCGTGCAGACCCAATACTCGAACAGAAAGTCACGAACATGACTGGAGACTCACTGGTCTATGCATACATCGGCTTCGTTCCCGATCCGCTCAACTCTCGATTACTCAACGACACGACTAGCGACATTCTGAACGGCCTCAACATGACGCTCTTAAGCACGTCTAAAATTTCAAAGCTCATCACCTTTGACGAGTTGGGGCCGGCCGGACACGCTCGGCTGTTTATATGGACCTATCTTCCCGGCGATTACAATAGCACAACCAACATAACAACGGGCCGAGACCCACCGAAACTGACTGAGTGCGGGCTCTATAATTCCTCCTACAAGGTCGACTTCAACTACACAAATAACCAGCAATCCGTCTCGGTCCGAAACCTGACGAGGTTGAACGGCATTACCTACGGCACATATCTCCGCTTCAACGTCACCGTCCAGGAAACCCCCGGCTTCTTCGCCGGCGTGGCCGGGTGCGCCCTCATGGAAGCCCTGTCTAAGATGCTGGTCGGATTTCTCCGAATCGCCGCGGTCACGGACGGGTGGGTGATTGATGGGGAACTTGGGATCCTGAACACGGTCCTAATGCAAGCCCATGAGATCCGACGGTTGTACCGACCCGTCTCCCAGACCGAGTTCACCCCCTTCACGGAGCCGCTGGCCATTCGAAACATGTCCATCGCCGAGGCCATTGAGGAGCTCTCGCAAAACATGACGCTGAGCTTGTTTAGTAATCCTTATTTTTTGTGAGTATTTGGCAAAGAGGAAGAAAGTCAAAAAGAAAGCCCAGCTGACACACTCCTCTTTCTATATACCTACAGACAAGACCCATCCACCAGCACCAATTCAGCCACCCCTGCCACAGCCCCCCGCGTCTCCGTCGCCGTAACCACCCCACAAAACGCCTACTCCTACAACAACCCCCACAACCTCGCCATCGCCTACGGTCTCGGCATAGGTTTCGCGGCCGTTGTCGTCGCGGCGGGCCTTGTGTGTATCCACGCCGTTGAGGGCACCTTTTCGACGTCCTTTTCCACCATTCTGCGGACGACAAGGGGTGCACAGCTCGATGAGCTCGTGCATGCGTCAGAAATGCATGGCAAGGAGCCCCTCCCTAAGAGGCTGGGGAGGATGAATGTTTTATTGAAGAGGGAAGATGGCCCCGACGGAGGCGATGGTGTTAGTAACAATGGTAGTATGAGGTTTGTTATGGTGGGAGGGCAGGAGGGAAAGGCAGACGTGGAGTCGGAGGTGGAGTTGCTTGAGATGTCACCAAGGTCAGTGGGATATGGGAACTTGGCCCTTTAGATTTACGGGCCATTGGGCAGGGGGGTAAGGGGTGAGGCGTGAAGGTCTAGTAATACACACGGCAAGTCACCTGGTCAAGTGAGTCCGTGAGTGGCTACTATCGTCCTCACCTGCCACGCATAACCCAGCCAATCGCTGTCATCTCCGACGAGGGAGGGGCTTCTCCACGTTCCACCACCTTCAGGCAACAAGCGGAAAGAGACCTCGACGGCGAAAAAACGCTCGGGTCAGATGTGTGCTTGCCAAGTTCTACCAGTACCGCCGCATCGACCACAAATATGGCTCCCGCCTCTTTGTTCTCAGCCCAGGCAACCAAAGTGCCAAACTACTCGGCCATCTCTGACTGTTTTCGGTTGGGGAGACACGAGGGTACAAAGCGCTATTATACGTGTGGGGAGAGCCTCGATTCACCGATACAATTTTCGTCAAGGGAAAGCGACTGGCTATCACAGACAGTCTCGGTGCCACTCTCCGACAGCTACGTCCTCTACCCAGCCAGCCACCACTTTATATCTAAATCGACCAGATCTTGTTACGACCTGCACCTGGCGCAGATCCGAGAGGGACTGGTCAGGTTAAGACAGAGCGTATGGCAGGACGCCAAGGCTTGGGGGGTGGTCCAAAGACGGTTTGTTGAGCTAGCACTCCTAGACGAGAGTACACTGTCACTGAAGTCGCTGTCACTATAATGCACAGAGGGAAGTCTGAACAGTAGGACACAAATGAACAATTTATTACTAGCGTGAGGAACCAGAGTCCCTCACGGCCATCGTGGTCACGATGATGACTATCTATACTAACTATCTAAGAGGTACCTCGTACCTTGCTTGGCAAGAGACGCTTGGTGGTGCACCAAGCACTTCCAGGCCAAGCACCGTAGTCAGAAATGCTTGGTGCCTCTCCCCGGGGTGGGCCACAAAGCGCTATCAATGTCAGCGCCGACATTGCCCTCTCGCTGTCGCCGCTAGTGGCCGTGCTGTGGCGGCTGCGGAGACCGGTACCGGAGCGCGTCCTCGTGTGTTGTCTGACCAGGGTTAGGCTGCTGGCGAGCGGCGCGAGCGTTGCGAAGGCAGTTGTGGTGGCCCAATGGGCACCGGAAAACCCAAAAGTAGACTCGTGGGCAATGGCTGTGAGCATTGCGACATGGACGGTGGCGGAGCAGCATATCGCCGTGTTCGGCGCGTATAGCCCGTCGCTCAAGGGGACCGATCGAGCGCGCGCTGGGACGGTGCGGCATTCAGTTGTCGTCCAAGATGCAGACAGCTGACATTGCGTATCTGGAGAGGTCTCTGGATGAGGGGACGGACCGAAGCAGGAGGGTCATATATGAAAGGGGGGAGACGGGAAAGAGCTCCACCGTAATGTTCAAGACGGCGGCGCGATCGGAGGGAGGCTGCAGCGCCGATGACGGGATGGGGCTGGAGAAGGATGGAATGGGCAGAAGAGAGACGTAGGGGGGTTAGGGGATCAACCATGCGTTAGAGCTGGTCAAACTGCTCTCTTGTAACCACTTCATCTTTGAAGTTTTTTGGGCTTAATGCATGAGACGCTCAACTTCAGCCTCTGGGATTGCGTTGGACCCTTGAACCTTCTTCAGTGCACTATCCGCCCGCTTGGAGTCGAGCTGAGCCGAAGCGTCATCCCGCTGTTTATGCATGTCGTCCCGCTCGGGTGGCAGCGTCGAGTTGCTGGGCGTGGTTGGTGCTTGTGGCCGGCTCTGCGACCTCGATCGATTCGATCGCGTTGGCGGCACTGACTTTGCGACGTCTTTGCGTGAGTTGGCGTTAGCGCTGGCAGCTCTGGCTGTCGCAATCTATTCCATGGCGGGCTCTGTAGGCGTTGGATGTTGCAGCCTTCTTGGGGGCAGTGTGCTGAGATGAGTGGACGAAAATTATAACTCGTCCGCCTAGTGTCAGATGCAACATTTAGCCCTTTGGATTCTTACTAGTAGTTGCAAGTTTATCACCTGGAGAACGGAGGCGGCATTACCGACCTCATATGGTTGGATTGACCATGCAAATATGAAAGTGGTGGAACGCATCGGCAAATTTGACAGAAAAGGATAAGATTCGACCTGGTTATCGAGTCCTATCCGGCTGAACTGACGTAGGACACCCATCATTGGACAAGCTTCACAGCACATAGTCTATATAGTTAAGGCAGGAGCACCTCAGTTTACCCATCATGACAATTCGCCTCAAAACCTCCCAGATATGGGATACCCCGTCGTCGAGGCTGTGGAAGATGTGCCACTTGAATTTAAAGTGAAGGAGGGAGCACCCGCACCAGTAGAGTACCCGACATCCTTACAATCCTCGGTGTACACATCTAGTCTACAAATGGGTGATAAGATACCACATCCCATCCATGATCCATGACCTTTGATTCTTCCGGCCTGTCTAAAGTGTTGGGCGTGTAATATCGCGCGAAGTTTAGGTCGCACAAAAACACACTCTAAGCGGTCTCCTGACCTGATCTCTATTTGTACAATACAAGTAGCTCTCTACGGTCTCCGGCTAAATCCTCCTCGTGATGTCGGGTTGGGTCTCGAACGCCGTATCCCCGCACTTTGTCAGACCCTAAGCCCCATAATCCACAATGACATGGTGTGGTGCGACTAAAAAGTCCGAATAGCCGGGTGTGCTGCTATTCTGCAGGCATCAGCCCTTTGAGGTACCATCGCCTCGTATTGAAGCTGCTCGCACAGAGCCCGGCACTGCCCTCACTTGCCGCTCCGCAACTTAGCAGCCCATGGTTGCCATAACAGCTATAAATCTTAGCAACTGCTTGTATCCTATTAATATCTAACAGACCTCGACATACATCCCTAGTAATCCCCTTCTCAACATCTTTAACACCGTAACCTGTACAATGCGTGCCTTTGCAGTCTTCTCCCTCGCAGCTTCCGCATCCACCGCTCCCATAACAATCTCCAGCTATGAGTCCGCTACCCCTAACTTCTCCACCTACAAAGGGTTTACTCTCGTCGCCAAGGTAATCTCCGACCCCTCCCACCACCTCGCCTCCTCCGTCAACAACCGCGTCGTCATCGCCGCGCACACCGGCGCCGGCTTCAACGTCGCTGTCCTCTACCCCGAGGGATACCCCGGAAGCATCTTCTACCAAAACGGCACCGCCGAGCAAGTCGCATCGGGCGAGACAACCATCATCAACGATGAAGCCATGCCGCCATCTCCCTTCGGGATGCAGATTCAGGGCCCCGAGGCTTTCGACCTTACGTACCCAACAGAACACTCTGTTACCGTAAATGTGGGGCTAGGGTCAAAGGTCTCGTTGGAAGAGCAGAGGGAGATTCGGGTGTTGAAGAATGGATTGGATGTTAAGGGTGTGGGGACGTTTATGGCTTGTAATAATACGGTGCCGTATTATCAGAGCAGTTTTTGGACATTAATGTATTTATATCCCGGTGAAGAGCTGGCGGAGGGTACGTGTGTGCAGATCTTGCTGGTGCCGAAGTGTGCGGTTTTGGGGGCCTTGCCTGACGGGGCGTACTCAAGTCATGAGTTTGCGGTTGAGGTGAAATGTTATGACGATCCCGGAGCATTTGCAGGTTGGGTGGGAAGGGATGAAGAGTAAAGGGATTGGCAAATAAGTCGGTCCTTCAAACCTAGGTGGTGCATGTAAATAACTGAGAAAACAATTTGTTGCATGTCACTAATGAAAATGTGCCCACTCCCCTCGTTGACAAATAGGTGATCACTCAATTTAGTTCTCAAGCAAGCCTTTCATCATGCACCACCCCAGCTATAAGTCAGCGCCAGGCAAATCATCTATCCGTCCCATGTAAGCGCCTTTGCAGTCCTTCTGGGATTCTCTAGCACTGCAATTTTAGCCCTCCCAAGGGCTACAAAAGCCCTAGACCAGATATCTCTAAGACAGAAATGGAGATTTAATAGGGGACGCAAACTCGGTTTCATAGGACCCTAAGGGAAGGGAGGGGAAAAGGGGGGGGAAGGGAGGGTCTTAGTTTTGGGGCGTAGGAGCCTAAAACTATACCCTCGTGAAAAGCTGCTATTTTGAATTTCCAGAACTCCGCTGAGCTACCTACTTGTCTAGACCGTGTTTGGCGACTTCCCTGATCATATCCTGAGTAGCGCTTGAGCAGCGCCTGAGCAAGGTGGGGAGGGGTGGTATGCGTGACTAGGGGTTGGTAAGGGCAACTTTAGGGTAAAACAACAACGTAAGCATCTGACGAAACAATACGCTAGCCGCACCAACCACACATTGTATTCAATACAGGGTTACAACACTTCCAAGTCAAGTTGTAACATCTGTAGGAAAATGACAGTAAAGTGAATAAAGCTACAGGGGAGTCCATAACTTACAAAATGAGTTGAAAAGACACTAAGACCTACTGGCCATCTCCTGGACACTTGAAACAGCGGTACGTAAAGCTGTCTATCCTTATTACGGTTCTGGAAATAGATAACTTAGCTTAGGCATAATGGGTTCAAAGATAGTGGAAAAGGTTAAGAGTAACATTATGAAATCGCAGTATAATATATATAATTTATTAATATGTTAAGATTACAGGTTTTTCTTCTCCTGTAGGTAAAGCGAAGTAAAGTGCACCTAGGTGGTAGTAAAGGTCCTAAAACTGGGTCCTCGTAACTCCACTGCCATTTTAAACCTGTAATAACTGTAGCTGAGGTAGCCTAGAACTGTAAACCCCTTGCTTAGTCTGGCTTAATCTAGCTTAGGCTAAGGCGGTAACTGTTTAGTTTTAAAGAAGGAAAGTGAAATTCGTGGTGTTAATTTTAGGGTGGTGAAATCGATGTTTCAAAGTTTAAAACCCGGTATACTTGCGAATGATAGCCTCCTCCAAGTCACTCGGCAGGTTAGGCACCATCTCCGCGCAGTTTTCCATCGAGATGAAGTAACCATGCTCCCGCATTGCCGTAATGAAATTATCCAAAGGCAGCGAGTTAAACTCCTCCTCGATAACACTTGACACGTCCCAAACCTTCCCGTTGCGAAAAACATGGAACTCTTTGAAATATCCCGTGGATTCCGCTCTCCATGAGAACTGCCCGTTGTCGGCACACTCCTGAGTGAGTTCGGACCATCCTTTACTTCGATAGTTTGGTTCCCACAGCTGCGGTTGCCGAGAGCCACGAAGAGCTATTTTGTTCGGCTTGATAGCCACCAGCGTCGGTCCTTCAAAGCTTGAATGGGCCTGGGAGAGCATCCCCACACTGATTTCTGCTAGCTCGACAACCTTTTGAGGCCACTGACTCTCTGGCTGAGTGTATTCCCCCAGAACGGTCGATAGTAAGTAGCCTAATGGCACCATAAAGACGGCCAGCTCGGCTAGCGAACCCTCAACCATCCTCTGAATCGCCGACGGGAGTCTACTTAACATCATAGCTCCATCTCTCTTCTCGCTGTGGCAAGGCAGGAGGTAGACAGCGACCGGCTCCTCCAATACGGGCTCACGGCGGAGGACCTCGTTAAGCAAGACGAGCAGAGACTCTGTCTGGAATGGTCCATTTTGGCATAGACAATCCACGATACGGTAAACAAACGATCGAGGGCATCCGAGTATCTGAAGACAAGTTTCACTTTTAGCTTTGACAAAACCCAAATCCTCTGGAATTATGGTCCGTCCATCGATGGCGTCGCCAGCTTGCAAGAATGTGATAAGTTCTTCACGTAGCGTATGTAGCGCCGCATAGTTGGTGTAGCTCCGATAAACGCCGTTGATGAGGCAGTGAGCGATGTACTTTCGGTATATGTGGTCGACTTTCCTATCGAATGAGCCCGACAATAGGTTTGCTATGCCGTGGACGCCGTTGCAGGCGAGTGCGCCAACCAAGTCGGGACTCGGAAACGCAGAAGATGGCAAATTTCCAGGGTCGTGAAAGTAGGGAAAACAGCCGGTCCTATAGGTGCGATAGAACTGCCAAATTATAGCCTTGTAGTCATGGTACTCCGGCTGGATTTCGTCATCTTGGACGAGCTGCCAGAAAGAGTGCCCAAGGTTACAGAGCCACTTGGAAGCGTGATTCATATTTTCGTCATCTTCGCCAAACACCCCATATTCGACTGTGACAGGTGTGAACATGCGGGTGAGGACTAAACGGGCCCGCAGACAATTTAACGTGCGGTCGATGTTGGTAGAATGATCGCAGCTTAGTATCTGGGCCCCTTCCATTGTGGATGTAAGAAAGTCGGAGGCGGCCCGGTGTATGAACCGAACTTTCGTCAGCAAGAAGAAAGATACGGAATCGTACGGGCTGGGTGGAATGAAGAGGTCCGCGTAGGATTCTGTATAACACTCCAGAATGCCGGCACACCGTGTGCGTATATGAGTCGCGATTAACTCGCATTTTCGTATAAGCTCTTTGGTGGCAAATCCTTCCTCCAGATCCAAAAAAGATCTTCGGACCGATTCATCCAAAGCGATCATCATCTCCAGGATGCTGATGTCAACGCCGAGTTGGACGTCCCGTGAACTGAGGACCTGGTTAAAGTAGCGGGCTGCCTCAAGTTGGTAGAGTTCTTCATCGTCACCGAGGCGTCTCCACATTTCTGTGAACAGTTCATGCAGACCCCTTGGGAACGCTTGGGCCCGGTGTAAGAGGTCATCGAAGCTGTCACCATTCTCAAGGCCTCTCTGAAGACTGTTCAAGACGATTCGAACCCAAAGGAAAACCCCCTGGGCGGTATCACATATGTGGTCTGCTAGGTCACCGAGACTCGACTGCGATTTCTCGAGACCCGAAGTGAGGTACGGCTCCAGTGTTGCCCTCACAAAGCAGCGGATATCATGCTCGGTCAGGTCCTGAAGCTTCAGGTTTGGTCTTCGGCTTAAGCTTCTGTCAAACGCTGGCTCTGGACGACTTGAGACGCAAATTTTGACACCGGGTGTTTTCTGAAGCCTTGATATTAAACCGAGCAGCTTCTTTGAACCATCGGAAGACAGGACTTCGTCGAGGCCATCGATAATGATAAAAGTCCCCATGGGTGCTGCCGACAAGGTTTGTTGAAGAAGATCTTCCAGCTCTGGCTCGGACCAGTCCGTGACAGCATCTTTAGTCATCGCTGCGGGAAAGTTTTGAATAATACGGCCGAAAAGATCCTCATCCATGAAGAGAATTTGGTATAGCAATGAGCAGAGTGTCCCCTTGACACTCTTCTGCAGGGGCTGACCGGCGCTCCACAAAAAATGGGAGAGTATACGCGCGCCTGGGCTCCAACTATCGAGTAGCTCGCGCGTGCGAGAATCTCTTGAAAGGAACGCCATGAATGTGCTTTTCCCAGCACCGGCCTTGCCCGATACCCAATAAAGCTCGTCATTCGACCGCAGCCAATCGGTAAGGCTATCCCAGGCGGTCACTTCCGGTCCTCTCTCGTCGGAAGACTCATGGGAAGAGTCTCCGAGGATAAAACGCCGGCTGTCTCGGAAGGCCCACTTGTATGTGTCTTCATGATGGGTGCTGATCATGTTACGGCGTTCGTTCAAGCCGGCGTACTTGAGACCAGCAAGCAGCCGCGCACGAGCTGCTTCGTCTCGGGCTCTGGAAAATTCAGTCGAGACTTGTTGCCGCACCTTCGCGGCTAATAGCTCTGCAATGCGAGTCTCGCCGTTGGAGTATGCGGCAATGAATCTTTGAAGGGCCTCGTTCAGCGTGTGGAAATCTTGGCGGCTACAGAGCGCGTTGGCATCGGCCTGTGTACTGTTGACGAGTCAGCCAACCGAACCAGGGCAGACGAAAAGCTTGGTACTTATACGAACCATATTCTCAACAAAAGGCCGGACTCTAGCGTGGTTTGGTACGCACGCAGGTCCTTCTCCAAGCGTTCCAAGCGGCCTTTTCGGAGCCTCAACTTCACGGCCGTCTTGATGGATTCGCGCAATTTCCCCCGGATTGCGGACCCGGCCAACTTGTCCAGCTCGCAGGAAAGCTCTTGCGCAGAGGTGTGGCATGACTTGGCGAGCCTCAGCAGCTGATGTTCGGCCTCGGTGTGGGGTTGGGAGATGGTTGCCAGCGACTCCTGCAGGCTTGTAGACAGAGCCTTGAGGGTAGTCGCGTTCTCGCCGAGACTTGGGTATGCATCGCCTGTCTCTAGCAGGCGCTTTGACAGTGAGTAGGTCTCATTTGCGGCGCTCAATATCTGCATGACATTACACGCAAGGCCAAGCACTGCGAGAGCCTCCATCTTTGGCTCGTGGGCAAGGGAGAGAGAGGTAACTCGGATTAGGAGAGACAAATCAATCACGGGGCTAGGTTTAAACATCAAGCGCTGGGGCAATGCAACAAGGTTGACAGGAATCGTGACTCCTGCACAATCGAAGTGGAAAGAGCATGGTGCCTCATGGTTGCCTCAGCGATATCTCGAAAGCGGGGAACAAACCACTATACACGTGACACCCACTACACGTGACACGCTACACGTGACACAATCTATGTGTCTCTGTCACCAAACCGCACTAAGCGGAATGGTTCTGAACCTAGTTGGATCACCTGGCCGAACCCCTAAATAGACTTAGTAAAAATGAATATTTCTAAGAAACAACAGGGCTAAAGTACAATCTAGAAGGGCCCTGCTAGGCGCGCACTAGTTGTTTGGCTAGGGGTGCACTAGTCCTCGCCAGGGTTAGGGTTATGTATGGCCCAGATTCTCATCCCCAGGAGGCTACCCATCTCATTCATTGCTACACTGAAAAGCAATCATTTTTTGCAGCGATCTCCACCTTCAATTGATAATACAAGTAAATCCACATGTTTTCTACAGGTCTATTATAATCTAGAACAAAGCCTCGTGACTGGGCTAAACTAACAACGTAGTAGTAGTTAAACCGAAAGTCCTCGGAATTCGCGTTTCTGAGCTAAGCCAATAACATAATAGTAGTTAAACTAAAAGACCTCGGAATTCGCGTTTCTAGCCACCTTTCACTGCCTTAACTGCCTTAGCTGTTAGTTTCACCACTCGGCTGCTCCTGGTCCGTTTAACAGGCAGCTTAGGGATAATTTTAGCCTCTGTTACTAAAGCTTTAATGGCAGTCCCCAGCGCCACCTACTTCTTAGACCGAGTAGTTATTTTCTCCAAGGTAAGAAGTAATAATAGGCGCGATTTCTGTGGTATTATTATTACTTTTCCATGTAATTCCTCCTCTTTATTCTAATATTAAGCCTTAACCTTAACCTTAGGTGCCTTCTTCTGCTGTAACTTAAGTGTAAACGAGCGTATAATCTCTTATACTAACAGCGTTTAACAAATACTAGGCTTTAAAGGCGTTGAATTGCCCTTTGGAGGCCTGGGTACCGTTTTTACCAGTTATTTCTGCTGCCTCTTCGGTTTTAGAGTCGTTAGTGATATTAGGGTTTTTAGCGGTTATAAGGCCGTTAGAGTCTTTAACCCTGTATTAACGGTATACTTAGAAGGCATTATAGTGTGTTTATTTCTCGGTCTTCCTCACGGCTTTTTAATAACTTTAGGATCTTGGATCTGAAGGTAGGGGTCTTGTTTATCCTAATACTGTTAGATCTGCTAGTAATCTTAATCGTGGAAACTTATAAGCCTGTTCTTAAGATGCTAATAAAGATAAATATCCTAAAGATGGAGATATTTCTCAGTAGTGAGGATAGTGTAGATCGTATGCTGGTAAGGAAAGCTGTAACTTTATAATAACGAATAGTAGTTATCATTATAAGGTTTAAGAGGCTTAGCTATGCACGTTATTATAAGAAACGCTACCTTTACAAATTTATACTCCTTATTAATTAATATTAACGTTCTATATAAGATCTTTATAATTAGTTTATTAAGATAAGTTCGCGTAAGATACTCTTCCTTCGTTTAAACGCCCTTACATACCTTAACCTTTATAATTAACTTAAGTTACTGCTTTATAAAGGCCTTAATTAACTTAGTAATAAGGCGGTAGATAAAGGTCTAAGTAATAAGGAGATAGTTTTTAACGTTAAAGTTACTACTTTTAGTTAATAATATTACTATAATATTAAAGTTCCTATAAAGTTTAGTGTAACACTAAGCCTATTATTTACGTAAAAGTATCTACTATTTCTAGATATAGTAAAAGAGGTGTAGTAAGTTGGAGAACTTAGCTTTAAGGGCTAACTAAGCCTTAAAGAATAGATCTTCAGTCTTTACGTACATTATCACCTTAAACATCTCCTTAACGCTATAATAGTTATAAGGATAGGTCTTAAGCTTTGGCTTTATAACACTAGGCTTAGGGTTTAAGATCTCAATGCAAAGTCTAACTAAAGTTACCTACTCTATAGCATTTAAAGCTAAATCGGCTTACTCTCACTCTTACTTATCTTTAAAGTTAACCTCCCTTTTTTTACTAAGCTTCTTCTTAACGTTAAACTTAATATTTATTATAATATAAAAGATACAGATCTGTTATTAAGTGTTAAGAAAGATCTTTACGATAAAGGCCTTTATCTCTTAACAGTAATCGGTAACAAAGACTAACAGTTCCTTAACACTAAACTCAGCTTAAAGTTTCTTTATTACCGTGATAAGGAAGTTATAAACCTTACGTCACTTATTATTAACTAGATTAAAGAAGGAATTAAAAAGGTTATATAAGTTAGTTATATTAATAACTTAAAAGAGAGGGTACCTAAAAAGGTTAATCTTATACGTTATATCTGCTTACATAACCTCCTAATACCTTACTGTTATCTCTATAAAGCTCTTAATTATAAACAGTAAGCTAATAAGGTCCTCCTTCTCTTTATCTACTTACTTAACTTTATATAATATACCCTTAACATTAAAGGTAGTAATAAAAACGCTAATAAGGGTGTAACTACCTAATTCCTTACACCTAAACTCTAACCTAATATTATAAATATCTTTATCGATAAGTATGCTGTTAGGAAACTAGTTAGTAATAAGGGAGTTAACCTCTTTAATATAGATATTAAGGTAATTAGAAACCTTAACGATAGCTTTAATTATAACAGGGTCGCGCTTTTAATACTAGAGATAAGTAAAAGGATAAGTAAAGGGTATATAGTTATGCTTAAGGGTATTAAGGTAGTTCCGAAACAGCTAGCTAACAGCAGTTCAAACTGCGTAACCCTTCTAATTACAATTACACTTCTATATAACTAATTACTATAAACTTATACCTTAAGATTTCCGTAAGTTACTATATTAATTATAAAGAATCTTATACTGTATGTAATCTTTATCTTATATATTACGGCCGTTACTGCGAACGACGGCAAACCCCTGGCCTTTAGCCTAAGTGTTAACAGCGTTCTAGAGGTCTTAAATAATGGCAGAGAGGAAGCTAATTAGTAGATTAGGAATAACTTTATTATCGTTATCGTTATCGCTATCGTTATCGCTAGGGGCTTTATCTTCGTGAGCCTTATTACTGGTAGAAAAGCCCTCTTAAACAGAGGAATCTTCAGCTTTAGAATCGCGCGAATTTTCGGCCTTAGAATCGCGTGAATTGCGCGAATTAATCGGAGAGGCTGGGCTTAAGGAGCGTATCGCAATTGCGTGGTCGATTAAGCCGCCAGGGCGTAAAGCTTGCCCCGCACTGGCTAGCATCTTTGCGACCGCTAAGAACGGCGATGGTTAGACGGCGCAAGACGTAGGGATGATTTAGAAGGCTGCAAAGTAGTCGGAAATGGCTAGTTTACGGGTAGAAAAGGTGATAAATTAATGCGACCAGCCGTTATAGGTTGCAAGGGTGGTCGTGTAGTGTCGGTTGTTTGCAGAGAGTGGCAGAGGCTAGACTGGGTATGGTGTGGATTACGATTTGGGGCCATACATAACCCTAACCCTGGCGAGGACTAGTGCACCCCTAGCCAAACAACTAGTGCGCGCCTAGCAGGGCCCATCTAGAATGGCCCCTTATGCATCCTTAAGTCTCCCCCTGTTCGGCTTGAATCGGACCTTCCAGTTCTTCCAGTCGACCGCCACCTGCACTGTGCCGGACGAAGCAAGAGTCCACTTCCAGGGGCCGGGGTCGAGGCAGCTTCTTACTTAGGGCCTACCCAGCTCTTTGCACTTCACGCCACGGCGCGGCTCTCCTGGATTCAGTCCAATGCTTGACTCAGGTTGTTGTGTTTGCGCATAGCCCACGCCATGTCGCCGACTGAGATGCCGTCGGTCTTGTATTCCTCCATGTCAAGTGCTTTGGGAATTCTGTGGCAAGCTCAACCCGGCCCCCTCCAAGTCTTTCTCCCGCTAACTTTGTTTTCGCTTTCGTGAGAACTATGTGTCATCTACTCAGTACATGTTTGCATTATCGAATGGCCATGCCGAGATGCGCCCCAGTCAAACGATCACTGAATGGAAGATGTGGCAAACTTCAGATACTCCCATCGACGACGGCTCTTGAGGTCAGATACATGATTCAGGACAGCCGGGCTACATCTCTCAATGCACAGTGCCTTGTATTTCATGGAAAACGAATGGAAGACAATATATCGATGGTCAAAGGGTAGGTGATCCGAACAGCAAGAATCATGTCACATTAACGACCTGCAACGTCACTGAAGTGAGTACAACACTGTCCAATTTCTTTGAATTAACTTTCACATCATGGCTTGCGGGCCCGCAGAACAGGCTTGGGAATACTATCTTGAGAGTGAGATTCACTCATCCTAAAGCAACTAAACCTTCGTCCTCATATACATCCGTGAACTCGCAGCCGAGACGAACGGAGAACCCTCAACCTCCTCATACCCTACAGGGCGGATTACCGCGGCCTCTGGCGGCAGCTGGAAGACGACCGCGGCCACCGCGGATTCGACCCCAGAGCAGGCAAGCAGGCCGTCGGGAATTGGCGGGCCGCTAAATGTCTTGCAGTGGTGGCGCGAAAAGCGCGCCCGCGACATTTGGTTTACCACGTGGGTTGCGGTTTTCGGTGCGCTGCTGGTGGTTTGGCTTTGGTTGCGTTTACTGTAACAGGTGGTGCACTGCTGCATGCGAGACGATCGCGACGCGGAAGAAGGACGTATCACGAACGGCTGAGCCACTGGAAATCCGGAAAGAAAATCAAGGAGGGGTAAGGGGCCTACGATAAGTTTCTACTACCTGGTAGGGGAGGGGACTGAGAATTTGGGCCCACATGTCACGTACTCCCGCTCCTATGTTAGTACCAATAACAAGGTCCACGGCCACTCCGGGCCGAATGGTACCTTCACCCTACCGGCCATCAAAACCGCCGCCGCCCGGTGGGCTCAGAGGCTCCTTCGCGGCAACACGACGGCGGTTGTCTTTTCACGGATAACTCCGAGGTTACGGCGGCGGGGTGGACCCACAACCAGGACACGGGAGAAAATGAGTTTGGTAAGTCACGTGACCGCCACTGACCCCTGACTGGTTGCTGGGTCAAGATTCTTGACAGGGGGTGGGCGCGGCAAAGCTCTGCTCAGGGCTTATTCGTCCATCCAATTAATTGTGTTGGGATGCGATTCGCCATTCACCATTTCCGACGTGAAGACGTTTCTCAATCCAGTGAGCACAAATTTAGCCACGCCATTACCACCAGGTCGACCGGTGTGATGACCCTGCCTGGTGGCGCCTGGCGCTGTCGAGAGACATGATCCAGACAGACCCACATGGATCCTCTAGCGCTTCCGTGCCGCAAAACAGGCCAAGGATCGAGTTCCACCCCGTTGGCTCCTTTTTGGATAGTAATTCATCCGTGATTAGTTTCTGGAGATATGCCATTGTGTGCTGCAAAGCTAGATTTCGGCCTCTGTGGTGGATTGTCTCCTTAGATGGCGGCCATCATTCCTGTCGCGGGCTGTATGAGCATGGGAATGCGAAATGATCTTTGCCGACACCGTGCATGCCCGCTATCATCCTATCAATCCTGGTCCCCGCGATGGCCGGGCTCGGCAGTCAAAAGGGGATGATGTTCCTGGCCCAAGTCGCCGGACCCCAGCAATCCAAGGTCCCAGCTAATTGCATCTAGGGACCGGGTTGTGACGGAACTCTCACGATTGCTTCCCCGGCGCTAGACCCCTGGAAAAGGAAGGTTGTCTGGCTCAGTTTGGCTTAGTTCGCCGCGCGTTAACGCGCTCTAGGCGAGGGCTAGTCGTTGATTCAAAAGATGCCGACGACTCTCCCCGCTCTCAACGGTCTGGCTCTTGGTCTCTGCCGTCACATTGGCAAAATCTGAGATGTCGGTGCGGAGTAGGTGCGCCGATGCTGCCGCCATGACTGGGTCCGGAGTGTCTCCGGATCTTTCGATCGGGACACGCACACTTACGGTCCTGTATCCCCTCTTCGCTGTGGCCCTCCTGGTCTATTCGGTCCGCATGTGGTCGCGCATGCGACCCAAACTCCGACTCAACGCTAGC
>Ga0247758_1000400_pt1 | contig 38812 bp, 38 predicted proteins | sample UWRJL156409C4_FD_180950 | JGI IMG/M metagenome (GOLD analysis project Ga0247758, IMG submission 180950) | Plant litter microbial communities from Arlington Agricultural Research Station in Wisconsin, United States - UWRJ-L156-409C-4 | ecosystem: Environmental > Terrestrial > Plant litter >...
TGCCCTCGTGGGTGACGTTGGCCTCGGTCGGCGTCGAGGTGAACTTCGCCTTGCCGAAGAAGAGGAGGTCGCCGCCGCGCACGTCCTTCAGGCGCAGGCGTTTGCTCCGCGGGATCTCCGAGCTCTGCTGGGCGGCGGTGCGCCCGTCGATCTTGGCGCCCCACGGCAGCCCCGACAGCTTGTAGACGCGCCACACGAACCCGGAGCAGTCGAAGCCGCCGTGCGGCTGCCAGCCGCCGATGTCCGAGTAGCGCGTGTCGGACTGGCCGCCCCACACGTAGGGCCAGCCGATGCGCGAGACCGCGATCCGCAGCGCCCGGCGCTGGTTCAGCGCGTAGCGGGGGAGGGCGAAGGCCAGCAGCTGCTCGCGCACGCCGTCGACCTCCCACCCGTCGAACTTCACGATCCGGGCCAGCGACCAGGCGGCCTCGGCGCGGGAGATCGGGTCGTCGGGGAACAGCTCGAAGCGGTCGTCCTCGAAGGGATGGCTGTGGCGCAGCCCGAGCTGCCGGGCGACCACCTCGTCACCGAACCGGGCCGGTGGCAGCAGGCCGGCCGTGCGGGCCTCCCGCTGCACGTGGGCGGCGACGTCACGCAAGCCGAGCTGGCGGACGAGGAGGCGGTCGAACGTGGCGACCGACACCTTCCCGTCGCTCGGGAACGGGACGCGCTCCACCCCGAGCCGCTCGGCGACCGCCCCCAGGGACCACCGCAGCTGGTCGCCGGTCAGCGACCGCTCGCCGCGGAACGCCCCGCCGGAGTAGGCGCGCATGACGCCGGCGCCCACGACCACCCGTTGCTCGCGGTGGCTCCACCCGCCGAACGACGCGGCACCGGCCGCCGGCGCCAGGGCGCCGAGCAGGACGATGCCGAGCAGTGCGGCGAGGCCCTTCACGCCTTGGAGTCGACCTCCGCCATGCCCTTGCGGACGTTGCGCCCGAGGCCGGCCTTCACGATCGCGGCCAGCCCGGGGATCTTCGACGCCAGGCGGATGCGGTAGCTCAGGTGCGTGCCGCCGCTCGGCGTGGGGGTGAAGACCATGATCCCCACGTGCCCCTGCAGCGGGCTGCCCTCGGTGATCTTGTAGACGATCCGCTCGTTCGGGACGAACTCCGTGACGGTCTCCTCGAACGGCGGGGTCCCCGGCGCGCTCCACAGCTTCCGGCGCGAGCCGACGCCGTTGCGCTCGGTGTCCCCGTCGTCGAGCCGCTCCACACGGGCGCCGAACACGCTCGCGAGGTGCTCGTGCTCGGCCAGGTACGGGAAGACCCGGTCCGGGGGGAGCGTGAAGTCGTGCTCGTATTCCAGCCAGTGGGCGCGCATGTGGGTTGAGGCTACTGCGGGGTGTTGAAGTTCGCGTGCGAGATCAGCGTCCAGGCCTTGCCGTCCCACACGAACGTGCTCAGGCGCGGGGCCGGCGTCTTCTTGTAGGCCTGGCCGTCGACGATCTGGTCGGTCTCGGCGGTGTAGCGCACGACGAGCACGTCCTTGCGCTGCGTGGCCTGCACGTCGGTGATCGTGAACGACTTGATGTTGGTGACCGCTCCCGCGAGGTACGAGGCGCGCGTGGCCGACGAGCCGTCGGCCCGCTGGATCAGGAACTGGGGGGAGAGGAACGCCTTCAGCGCGGGCGTCGCCTCGCCCTTCAGGAGGGTGAGGAACTTGGCCGCCTGCTTCTTGCCCTCCACCTTGGGGTCCTTGAGCACGGGCGCCGGCTTGCCGGTCGGCTTCTTGGCCGCCGTCGTGGCGGACGTGGCGGTCGTGGCGGTGAAGGCGACGGCGCCGCAGAGGGCGGCGGCGACGAGGAGGGCGGCGGTGCGCGAACGGCGGGAAACGGCGGACATCGGGATCTCCTGGGGCGGGGGCGAAGCCCGAACGGTACCCCGTGTGGTTCGTCACAGGGCCGTTTGACGGGCTGGGACCCGGGAACACCATCCATGTGCCGAGAATTCCCTTCCGCTCGTCCAGCCGCAACGTGATGCCCCGGATCGTCGACAGCCTGCGCAACCAGCGCCTGCGCGACGAGACGCGGGCGGCGGCCCGCAAGGCCCGCCGCGAGGCGCTGATCCTCGTCCCGCTCTTCGTGGGGGCGCTGGTGCTGCACGACCACCGCAACCAGATCGCGCCCGGCGTCGGCCCGTACGTGCAGATCCTCACGGTCCTGATCCTCGTGCTCGTCGGTTGGGCCCTGGCGCGCGACCTGGGGCGGCTGGTCGGCCCGCAGCTGCTGGGCCGGCTGGACCCGGCCACGGCGGGGACGGTCGGCTTCCTGATCCGCGCCACCGGCGTGGTGCTGGCCACGCTCGTCGCGCTGCGCATCGCCGGGCTCCCCGCGCAGACCCTGGCCGTCGGCGGCGCGTTCACGGCGGTCATCGTCGGTCTCGCCGCCCAGCAGACCCTGGGCAACTTCTTCGCCGGCACCGTGCTGCTCAGCGCCCGGCCGTACCGCGTCGGTGAGCGCGTGCGCTTCCAGGGCGGCGGCCTGGCCGGGCAGATCGAGGGCACGGTCGTCTCGCTCGGCCTGCTCTACGTGACGCTCAGCCACGGCGCCGACCGGATGATGGTCCCCAACTCCGTCGCGCTCGGCTGCGCCGTGATCCCGCTGCGCGAGCCGGACGCCGTCGACTTCGTGGCGCGCCTGCGCGCCGGGGTGCGGCCCAGCGACGTGCAGCGGCTGATCGAGCAGACCGTCGACGTGCCCACCCGCAGCGCGCCGCACATCGACCTGCAGTCGATGGACGACGACGAGGTCGTGGTGCGGATCTTCGCGGTGCCGGTCGACCCCGAGGACGGCTGGAAGCTGGCCGACCAGGTGCTCGGCGCCGTCGATCGTGTGGTGCGCGGCGAGGTGACGATGGAGCACGTCGTCGGGGTCCCGGAGGAGGAGTCCCAGACCACCGGCAACGTGTTTGCCGCCCGCTCCGGCGGGTAGCCGAAGGCAGAGCATCTTCTCTCCCCCGACCCCAGAAGGAGCGACGCGATGAGCATCGGAACGACCCACGGGTCCCACACCACCAACGGCAACGCGGCGGACCCCCAGGCCCACCAGCCCAAGTCCCCGCCGCCGCACCTGCACGACGCGCCGCCGCCCCCGCCGCACCACGACGCCCCGTCGCACGAGGCGGAGACGTCCTCCTCGTCCAAGGCGCTTCCCGTCGGTCTGGCATTGGCCGGCCTGCTCGCGGGCGTCGCCGGCGGGTTCGCCGCGGGGCGCGCGACCGGTCCCAAGGGCCGCTACGCCAAGCAGACCAAGCAGCTCTCCAAGCGGGCGCGCAAGGACACCGGCCGCGTGCGCAAGGACACGGCCAAGTCGCTGGAGCAGGCGCGCAAGGAGACGGTGAAGGCGGCCAAGCAGGCCCGCAAGGACACGCTCAAGGCGGCCAAGCAGGGCCGCAGCGAGCTGAAGAAGCTGGAGCAGCGCGTCCGGTAGGTCGCCGTTCCGCGGTCTCCGTGATTGATCACGGTGGCCCGGTCCCCGTCACGCGCCGCGCAGGCGGCGCGCGGCGGCGAGGCCGAACCACAGCGTCAGGAAGACGACCCCGGTCACCGAGGTGATCACGATCGCCTGGGTCTGGTCCAGCACCGCGTCGGTGGCCAGGAAGATCGCCGCGTTCATCGCCAGGCCCAGGAAGGCCAGGCCGGTGATCGTCATGGCGCTGGCCAGCTTGATGAGATGCGACTTGTCGCCGCGGCGGAACATGATCCGGTGGTAGGCCGTCGGCGCAATCATGAAGGCACATGACAGCGCCGCGCAGACCACCGAGAACACGTAGACGTCGCGATCGAACGGGCCCACGTCCTTGAACCCCGGAGCGAACGGCACGGCGAGCAGGAAGGCGAACAGCACCTGCACGCCCGGCATGGCCAGCCGCATCTCGTTGACGAGCTGCTCCAGCTCGCGGTCGAGCCGCTCGTGCTCGGTCTCGTCGGTCCGGCGCGGCCGCTCGTCGGGATCGGTCATGCGTTCGACCGTACCCGGCCGGGGCTGGCGTTCAACTGCGCAACCCGGTAGGAGTACGGCCACCCCGTGACGACGAACGCCCCTCACGACGGTCCCGCCGGGGCCGCGCGCACCATCCGCGAGGCGAGCGCGTCCCGCCTGTCGATCGTCGTGGTCGTCGTATTCGTGCTCGGCGTGCTCGTCTCCGACCTGATCATCGGCCGCCAGCCGGTGATGATCGGCCTGCTCGCCGTCGCCCCGATCATCACGATCCCGCGCGGCAACCGGAGCCTCACGATCACCGTGTCGCTCGTGTGCGTGGCGCTCGTCGCGGTCTCGGGCCTGTGGAACCACAACCTGGGGACGTCGACCTACGTCGTGCGGCTGCTCTCCGTCGTGGCGATCGGCGGGGTCGCGACCTGGGCGGTCGGGGTGCGCACCCGCTCCCGCGAGGAGGTCGAGCGCCAGCGCGGCCTGTACGAGTCGCTGCTGCGGGCCCAGAGCGCGGCGGGGCAGGGGATGGTCCTGCTCGACGGCGGGACGTTCGTCTACGCAAACCAGGCCGCCACCGAGATCCTCGGCCGCGGCCCGGAGACCCTGCTGTCGCTCGCCACCTACCTGGAGGTGCTGGTCGAGGAGGAGCGGGACCACGTCCAGGACTGGCTGATGGGCATCGTCGCGGGGGAGGACGTCCCCTCCAGCATCGAGACGGTGGCGCGCCACGGCGACGGGCACCTCGTCGACCTGGAGCTGTCGGCCCAGGCCGTGCTGGACATGCCGGGCGCGGTGCCGGGCGTCGCGCCGATCATCGTGGTCGGCCGGGACGTCAGCCGCCGCAAGCAGGACGAGCGCGAGCGCGCCGAGCTGCTGGAGGGCGAGCGCTCCGCGCGGCTGCGGCTCGAGGCGTCGCACCGCCGGATGAGCGTGCTCGCCCGCGCCGGCGCGGCATTGGAGGGCTCGCTGGACCTGGAGCGGACGCTGCCCGCGATCGCCGACATGATCGTGCGGGAGATCGCCGACACCTGCACGATCGAGGTCGACCTGCCCGACCGGCCGATCCCCCCGATCGTCCGCACCCGCACCGGCCTCACCGGCGGGCAGTCCCGCGTCCTGGCGCTCCCGCTGCTGTCGGGGACCGCCGTCGTCGGCTCGATGGCGGTGGGCCGCCGCGCGCTGGACGACGACGACGACCAGCTCATCCGCGAGCTCGTGCGCCGCGTGGCGCTGGCCGTCACCAACGCGCGGCTCTACTCCGAGCGCGACCACGTCGCGCGGACCCTCCAGCGCAGCCTGCTGCCGCCGTCGCTGCCCGCGCTGGAGGGCTACACGCTCGGTGCTGCGTTCCGGCCGGCCGGCAGCGGCAACGAGGTCGGCGGCGACTTCTACGACGTGTTCCCGCTGGCCACCGGTCAGTGGGCGATGGTCATCGGCGACGTGTGCGGCAAGGGCGCGGACGCCGCCGCGGTGACCGCGCTGGTGCGCTACAGCCTGCGGACGATCGCCACCCAGGAGCAGCACCCGAGCGAGGTGCTCGCCCAGGTCAACGACGTGCTGCTGCGCCACGGCTCCACCGAGCGGTTCTGCACGATCGTCCTGGCCCGGATCCAGGAGGGCGACGAGGGCCGCGTGTCGCTGTCCAACGGCGGGCACCCGCCGCCGGTGGAGATCCGGGGCGGCACGGTCAGTGAGGTCGACGACCTCACCGGCACGCTGCTCGGCGTCGTCCCCGACCCGCGGCTGCGGGACCGGATGCTGGCGCTGGAGCCGGGCGACGCGCTGGTCTTCTACACGGACGGCGTGACCGAGGCGCGGGGCCCCGACGGCCGGCCGGTCGGTGCGGAGGGCGTGCTGCGCGCGGTCGAACGCGTGCACGGCGCCCCGCCGCAGACCATCGCCGACCACCTCGCCGACCTCGGCGACGGCGGGGCGGGGGAGCAGCGCGACGACATCGCGGTGCTCGTGCTGCGCCGCGACGCGGACTGATCGCCGCCATCACGGATTCCACTTGCCGACCGCGGCGGCCGCGTCACCCTCGGAGAGGATCCGATCCCCTCCCGAAGGAGCAGCCGTGTCCCTCAGCTCGTCCCCTGCCGTGACCGCCGTCGACGACGACCACTTCGCCGCCGTCGTCCTGGAGGCCGACCGCCCGGTGATCGTCGACTTCTGGGCCGCCTGGTGCGGACCGTGCCGCGTGATGAGCCCGATCCTCGGGGAGCTCGCCGACGAGCGCGACGACGTCGCCGTCGTCACCGTGGACGTGGAGGCCAACCAGGAGACGGCCGCCCGCTACGGCGTGCTCTCGATGCCCACGTTCATGGTCTTCCGCGACGGTGCGCCGGTGCTGACGCTGGTGGGCTCGCGCCCCAAGCGCCGCCTGCTCGCCGAGCTGGCCGAGGTCCTCTAGCGGTCCATCGTCCTTCGCCCCGGCCGAGGCGTACATCACGACCGCTCCGCGGACGCGATGTACGCCTCGGCCGGTCAGTCACCGTTCGCGGCGAGGTGCGCGTGGGCCAGGCGGGCGGCCGGGGAGCCCTCGGCGGCCGGACGCAGCAACGTCGGCCGCGGCGCGAGCACGTCGTCGGCCGGCGTCTGGGCGGCGACGTCCGGGCCCGCGAGCGTCAGCCACGAGGCGGGGACGACCCCCACGCCGAGCCCGGAGTGCACGAGGAAGCGCACCGTGGCGGGGTCGCCCACCTCGAAGCGGGGCACCGGGCTGAAGCCCGCGGCGGCGCAGGCCGCCATCACCGCCTCGCGCAGCGCGCTGCCGCGCTCCGGCAGGACGAACGCCCGCTCGCGCAGCGCCCACAGGGAGACGCCGTCGCGCGCGAGCGCGTCCCCGGGCGGGAGGATCACGCGGAGTGGGTCGGCGGGCAGCGCGGTTGCGTCCACGGCGCCGGCCAGCGCGTCGAGGTCGCCCTGGGACAGGCTGACGACCGCGAGGTCCACCACGCCCCGGCGCACGAGGTCGACGACCTCGGCCTGGGGGCCCTGGCGCAGCGCGATCTGGATCCCCGGGTGGACGCGGTGGAACGTGGCCAGGGCCTCGGGCAGGCGCAGCGCGTCAGCGGGCGTGGTGGCCAGGCGCACCGCGCCGCGGCGCAGGCCGGCGTGGTCGTCCATCCGGGCGCGGGCGCGCGCCAGCTCGGCGAGCACGACCTGCGCGTGCTCGAGCAGGTCGGTGCCGGCCGGGGTGAGATCGGCACCGGTGCGGGTGCGCCGCAGGAGCTGCAGGCCCAGCTCGTCCTCCAGCCGGCGGATCTGCTGGGAGAGCGCCGACTGCGTGACGTACAGCTCCTCGGCGGCCCGCCCGAAGTTGCGGTGGCGCGCGATCGCGGCGAAGTACTCGAGCTGGCGGATCTCCACCCGCCCATCCTCCCACGGGCCGCCCGGCGCCCCGTCCGTCCGTCCGTCCGGTGAGTGTCGCTCAGTGGTTGCTGGGCAACCACCCAGCGACAGTCGACCAGTCCGCCGCTCCGTCGAGCACCGCACGGACGCGCTCCGCCGACGCGTCGGGCCACCGGGTCACGTCCGTCCAGGTCAGGCGCACCACCGTGAGCCCCAGCGCCTGGAGCGCCGCGTCCTTCTTCGCGTCGCGCCGGCGTTTGGCCGCGGTGCGATGGAAGCGCAGCCCGTCGGTCTCCACGACGAGGCCGGCCGTGGGCCAGAGGAAGTCCGGCGTCCACTTCCCGAGTGGCTCGTTGACCAGTGGTCGGGGGACGCCCCGGTCGGCGCACAGCTGCAGGAAGCGCAGCTCGAGGATGGAGCGCACGCGGGCGGGGTCGACCGCGCCGTCGAGCAGGCGCCACAGCTTCGCGCTCCCGCGGAAGCCCTTGCGCGACAGCACCTCGGCGGCCAGCGGGGTCGGGTCGAATCCGAACTGGACCTGCGCCTCCTCGAACGCGTCGCTCAGCTCCCACGGCGGCAGGACCGTCGCGAGGTCCAGGTGGGTGCGCAGGAGGTTGGTCGTGCGGATGCCCTCGAACACCGTCAGGTGATGGGCTGGGAGCGGCGCCCGGTGCACGACGATCCCGTCGCGCTTGACCCGGCCGGAGGTGGATGGCAGCGTGACCTCGGTCGGTACGCCGCGCCGGAGGACCCGGAAGAGCCCGCCGGCCGCTCGGTGCGACAGGGCCGCGCGGTCGCCGTAGGTCAGCACGCCGGCCATCCACCGGGCACGGCGGTCTCGCTGCCGGTGCCCCACGGCGTAGACATGGTGGTGAAGCTCGATCGGCCAGCCGGCCGCGATCCGCCCCCGGATCTCCTGCCGGGAGAGCCCGGCGTTCCGCAGCTGCTCGTGGGTGACGTTGCCGTACTGCCGCTCGGCGAGCGACGTGAGGTCGGAGGTGGTCATGTCCTTCCTAGGGCGCCGGGCCGCCATGTTCTCCCCCACCGGCGCTGAATGTCGCTCAGTGGTTGCCCACCAACCACTGAGCGACACTCAGGGCCGGCGCCCGGACCCGGGGCCCCCGCCCGGCGCGACGCAGCGGAGGCGCCGCTACCCTGCTGGGCATGTCCCCACGTGCTCTTCGCCTGATCCCGGCGTGCGGCGTGCTGCTCGCGCTGGCCCTCACGCCCGCGGTCGCCTCCGCCGCCTCCAAGAACGTCTGGCGCCAGACGCCGACGTGGAACATCGCCCACCAGGGTGGGGAGGACGAGTTCCCCTCCAACACGATGTTCGCGTTCAAGAGCGCGCTGAAGGCCGGCGCCGACATGCTCGAGCTCGACATCGGCGTGTCCAAGGACGGTGTGCCGATCGTCATGCACGACACCACCGTGGACGGGAAGACCAACGGCACCGGCGAGGTGCAGTCCTTCACCGTCAAGCAGCTCAAGAAGCTGGACGGCGCCTACTGGTACTCCTCCTCCGAGGGGCACTACAGCCACGACAAGGCGAAGTCGGCCTACAAGTACCGGGGCATCGCGACCGGCAAGAAGAAGGCGCCGAAGGGCTTCCAGGCCTCCGACTTCCAGGTCACGACGCTCGCCGAGGTCATGAAGGCGTTCCCGCGGACGCCGATCAACGTGGAGATCAAGGGCCGCACCAAGAAGGAGGCGGACGCCGAGTACGTCAAGAACGCGGAGCTGCTGGCCAAGATGCTCAAGGCGACCGGCAACAGCAAGCGCAAGGACGTCGTCGTCGTGTCGTTCCACCAGACGGCGACCGACCGCTTCCACGCGCTGCTGCCCAACGTCGCCCTGGCCCCCGGCACCAGCGGCGCGGCCACGTTCCTGCTCGGCAACAAGTCCCCGGGCGACGGCGTGAAGGTCTTCCAGCTGCCGATCACCTACGTCCTGAACGGCACGCTGCTCAACGTCACCACGCTCGACCTCGTGAAGAAGGCCCACGACGCCGGTTACGCCTGGCACAACTGGTTCGGCAACGACGATCCGGACGCGCCGTCGAGCTGGGGCAATCTCGTCAGCTACTGCGTCGACGGGATCATGACGGCCCGCCCGGTGGCGCTGGAGAAGTTCCTGAAGACCCACGAGCCGCCGGCCAGCTGCAAGCTCTAGCCGTGCCGCCTAGGCTCGTGGGGTGAGCACGCCCACCCGCCGCGCGCAGAACGCCGCCGCGACCCGCGCCGCCCTCGTCGGCGCGGCGCGGCGCCTGTTCGCCGAGCACGGGTACGCCGACGTCAGCACCGGTCAGATCGTCGCCGCGGCCAACGTGACGCGGGGCGCGCTCTACCACCACTTCGCTGACAAGCGCGAGGTGATGGCGGCCGTGTTCGCCGAGGTCGACGGCGAGCTGGTGGAGCGCGTGCGCGCCGCCGGCGCCTCGGTCGAAGGTCCGCTGGAGCGCCTGGACGCGAGCATCGCCGGCTTCCTCGACGCGATCGCCGAGCCCGAGCTGCAGCGCATCGCGTTCGTCGAGGCGCCCGCGGCGCTGGGCTGGGCCCAGTGGCGCCGGCTCGACGCGGGACGGTCCCTGCAGCTCGTGGTGGAGCAGCTCCAGACGGCGATCGACGCGGACCTGATCGCTCCCCGGGACCCGGTGGCGCTGGCGCACCTCCTGCTCGGGGCGATGAACGAGGCCGGGATGTTCGTCGCGTCCAGCCGGGACCCGGTGCGGGCGCGCCGGGCGGTGGGCGCCGACCTCACGGCGCTGCTCAGCGGCCTGCGCCGGTAGGCCGCCCGCCTCAACCCACCTTGTAGGTGGCGATGGCCTTGGCGACGAGCAGGTCCTGCGGGTCGCGGATCTCGATGTCGACGTTGACCAGCGAGCGGCCCCGGCGCAGGATCCGCCCGATGCCGAAGAGATCGGTCTCCCGGGCGGGGGCGAGGAACTCGATCGCCATCGACGTCGTCACCCCGCGCAGCTCGGCGGGGAGCGGGGCGCCGGACCAGGCGCAGGCCATCGCGGTGATGTCGACCAGGGCGGCGATCGCCCCGCCGTGGACCATCGTCCCGACCGTGATGTTCGCGGGATCCCAGGGGAGGATCAGGCGGACGGCGTCGTCCTCCAGCAGCACGGCCTGGACGCCCAGCTTGGCCACGAAGGGCGAGGCGGGAAGGAACAGCTCCATCAGCTCCCGGCCGTCGCGCGGGGTCGGCGGGGTCGGTGTCTCGGTCGTCATGTCTGCTCCTGCGGTCGTGGTTTCAGATGCAGTCTGCATGTTACATACAGTCTGCATCTGAAAGTACGGGACCCTTGCCGGGCGCTACATCGTGGTGGCGAGGTCCCGCTCGGGGTCGACGCCGTAGCGTGCGCCGCGCTCGGAGAGCTCCTCGGTGACCGGCCAGCGGTCGGCCACGACCGGTCCGTCGTAGTCGGTCGCCGCGCCCTTCAGCGCCATGCAGCCGGTGTTGTCGCCGGCCGTGCGGATCGTCTCGACCTCCTCCTCGGAGAGCGGGGAGACGGAGGGGGTGGCGGCCAGCTCCGCGCGCTTGGCCTCGATCGGCACGGCGTCCTCGCCCGCCTCCTGGATCAGCGTCGGCGCGACCGACCGCACCGCCGGATGCGCGAGGTTCCACGCCGCCGCGAGCTGCAGCATGGTCAGGCCGTGGCGCTCGGCGATGGGCCGCATCGCCGCGAGCTTGTCGCGGCCGGCCTCGACCCAGCCGGCCGGCCGGAAGCGGCGGTGGTCGCGCTCGCCCATCCCGTCGACCGACGTCACGTCGTCCCAGAACACGCCGCCGTAGTCGACGACCCGGGTGATCAGCCGCACGTCGTGGGCGGTCGCCGCGTCGAGGACGAGCGAGCCGGGCCACGGCTCCAGCGGGTTGAGGATGACCATCGCCCAGTCGATGCGGTCGCCGAAGCGCTCGAAGCTCTCCAGCACGTCGAGCGTGAACCCGTTCGCCGGGCCGGGCGCGATGCCCAGGAGGTCGGTCAGCCCGTCCTCCCGCACGGCGGACAGCCCGTCCCACACCCGCTCGGAGGAGTAGCCGACTCGGTCGGGGTTGTGGAGGAGCAGCAGGTCGAACCGGTCGATCCCGATGCGCTCGAGGCTGCGCTCGGTGGCCATCCGGATGTAGTCGGCGTACCCGTCGGGGCCGCGCAGCGCGGGGTCGGTGAAGCGGGGGAAGCCCTTGGACCCGGCGCGCTCGCCCTCGTAGAAGTCGTGGCCGATCGCGCCGACCACCACGACCTCGTCGCGCGGCACGCCGGCCAGGGCGCGGCCCAGCATCGTGTCGGCCTCACCGGCGCCGTAGGCGTCCGCGGTGATCACCGTGCGGATGTCCGGTCCGGGGGTGAAGAGGGCGGTCAGCCGGTCGTCGTCGATCGGCGCGCCGAAGTGCATGAAGCGGCCTCCGGACCAGGTGCCGATCGCCGTGTGCGTGGGGTGGGCCATGCCCCGGATCCTACGACCCGGCCGCCGCCGGCCCCACCGCGGGAACTACCCGATCGCGACCTGGCGGCCCTTGCGATTGACCACGACGGCCGGCGTGTACCGGGGGTCGCGCGCGGCGTCGAACGCGAACGTGCCGAGGATCGTCGGCCGGCCGGTGATGGCGGCCAGCGCGTCGCGCACGGCGGCCGGGTGGACCACGCCGGCGCCGTCGACCGCGAGGCTCGAGGCGACCAGCTGCACGCCGACGTAGGCCTGGGCCGCGAACTGGTCGGGTGCGGCGCCGTACTTGCCCTTGTACGCCGTCACGAACGCCGCGTTCCCCGGGGTCGACCGGCCGGCGACCCACGCCGCGCCGGACACCGCGCCGTCGGCGGCGCCCTTGGTCTGCTCGTAGAGGCCGGGCGCGTTGAACGCGTTGCCGCCGATGAAGTGGATCTTCTTCAGCGCACGGAACGTGCGGGCGCCGACCATCGCCTTGACGATGTCGCCCTGCAGCGCGCTGATGATGAGCGCGTCCGGCTTGCGCTTGGCCACGGCCTTCAGCGCGGCACGCAGCGAGGCGGCGTCGCCCGTCTCGAACGTCCGGTCGGCGGCCAGCTTGATGCCCTGGCGCTTCAGCGCGGCCCGGAACACCGTGCGACCGCCGGCCGAGTAGGCGTCGGTGGTGGAGACGATCGCCACCCGCTTCAGCTTGAAGCGCTGCTTGGCGACCTTGACGGTCTGCGGCTGCACCTTCGACTCGGCCAGCGAGTCGCGGAAGACGTAGGGCCCGATGTCCGTGAGTCCGTCGATGGTGTTGGAGACGCCGACCACGGGCACCCCGCGCCGCTGGGCGACCTCGTCGGCGACGAGCGCCGCGCCCGACAGCGTCGGGCCCAGCAGCGCGACCGCGCCCTCGTCGATCAGCTGGCCGAACGCGGTCGCGGCGTCGGCCGGGACCGAGCGGTCGTTCAGGGTCGACAGGGCCAGCGGGCGACCGCCGGCGACGCCGCCCGCCGCGTTGATCTGGTCGACCGCGAGCTGCGCGCCCCGCTGCTGCGACGGTCCGTAGGGACCGCCGGCGCCGGTGGTCGAGAAGACCGCGCCGATGGTGACCGGCGGGAGGGGCTGCACGTCGGCGGCCGCGACGGCCGGGAGCAGGAGGGCGGCGGCGCCGGCGGCGAGGATCGACGTGAGCGCGGAGCGGAGGCGGACGGTCATGGCCGGGACGGTAGCGGGTGTTTCCGTACGGTGTGCTGTTCGGTGTGCGGCGGGCCCGGGCGGCCCGGGCCGTAGATTGGACGCAGGAATGCGGACCCTCATCGTCTCCGACCTGCATCTCGGCTCGCGCCTGCGCCGGGACGTGCTGCGCCAGGCCGGGCCTCGCCGGGTCCTGCTCGACGCCGTCGCGGAGGCCGACCGGCTCGTGCTGCTCGGCGACGTGATCGAGCTGCTCGAGGGGCGCCCGGAGGACGCGATGGCCGCGGCCGAGCCCGTCCTGCGGGCGATCGGCCAGGCGGCGGGCAAGGGCCGCGAGATCCTCGTGATCCCCGGCAACCACGACCACGCGCTCGTGCGCCCGTGGCTGCGGGCCCGCCGGGCGCAGTCCGCGCCGCTGGGCCTGGCCACCCGCGTGGCGACGACCAGCGGCCCCGAGCTCGAGGCGCTCTCCTCCTGGCTGCGGTCGGGCGGCACGCGCGTGCGGGTGCAGTACCCGGGGGCGTGGCTGCGGGAGGGGACGATCTACCTCCACCACGGGCACTACCTCGACCGCCACCTCGCGTCGACCAACCGTTCCGAGGTGCTCGTCAACCCGGACGCGTACGAGATGGCGCCGGTCGCGTCGCTCGCCGCCCTCCAGGGGATGATCTCCACCACGCTGCCCTCGTCCGTGGCGCGGCCCCTGGACCGCGCGGCGAGCTTCGCGCGGATCGCCGGGCTGGCCGCCGCGCCGATGGCCGCGCAGATGGTCGGGATGGGCACGATCGCCCCGCTGGGCGCCAGCGCGCTCAACCTCCAGTTCCGTCGCCGCGGCCTGCCCGCCATGCACGAGGTCCTGCGGCGCTTCGAGGTCCACGCCGACCACGCGGTCTTCGGGCACGTGCACCGTGCGGGCCCCGCGCCGGACGACGATCCGGAGGAATGGGTCAGCCCGACGGGGCCGGACCTGCACAACTCCGGGAGCTGGGTGTTCGAGCCGCTCCTGCTCGCGGGCGCGGAGCCGCCGCATCCCTACTGGCCGGGCGGTGCTGTCCTGATCGAGGGCGACGGACCCCCGCGGCCGTTGCGGCTGCTGGACGACCTGCCGGTGAACGCGCTGACGCCGTAGGTCCTCGCGGGGTGCGAGAGGATTTAGCAACTCCTTATCACGAAGCGCAACTTGCCGCGTTCCGGTGGGTTTCGATGGGCACGATGCCTTCCAAGCAGCCAAGCTCACTGGAGCAGAAGTGGCGCGAGGAGAAGCTCGCTCTCATGCAGCGGCAGATCGACGAGGGCTCGCTCGTGGTCCGTCGCCTCTCCCCCGAGGAGTTGGCGGCGTACACCCCGAGCAAGCCCACCTCGGTCGGTAGCCGCCGCCGGGCCGCGTAGCTTCACCCCGTCTCCCCTTCCCGCTCCCCGACCCCTTCCCACGTCGACCTGCGCGTGCGCCTCCAGCCACGCGCGAGTCGTCCCGGCCTCGCCGGGTGGCGGGACGGCGTGCTGATCGCCCGGGTCGCCGCTCCGCCCGTCGACGGCAAGGCCAACGCCGCCCTCTGCAAGCTCCTGGCCGGCGCCGCCGGCGTGCCGCCCTCGCGGGTCAGCGTGGTGCGCGGCCACACCGCCCGGGACAAGACCGTGCGCTTCGAGGGCGTCGACGAACCCACGCTCCGCGCGATGTTGGAGCGCGAGATGGGGTGAGTGTCGCTGGGTGGCTGGAGAGCAACCACTCAGCGACACTCACGCCGTCTTTCACCCGATCCCGAGCAGCTGCAGGCCCTGCTGGATCAGGCCGCCGGCCGAGCGCGGGTCGACCCCGTACTTCTTGGCGTACGCCTTCGCCTCGCCGGCGTCGGCCAGCGCGAGCACCAGCTCCTCGCGCGACGAGCCGTTCTTGCAGGCGGTGGTGTCCAACACCTTCAGCGCCTGGTCCTGGAGGAAGCCGGTCAGCCCGCCGCTGTCGGGCAGCTTGCGGGGCTGGCAGGGGTCGGCGATCGTCACCGGCTTGGGCGCCATGTCCTCGTGGGCCACGGCGTAGCCGATCGGCAGCGCGACGGCGACCGCCGCCGCGGCGGCGAGGCCGGCGCTGATCCGCGCGCGGGCGACCAGGCAGATCGCGCCCAGCAGCGCGAGCAGGCCCGTGATCAGGAACGCGGGCTTGAACGCGTCGCCCACCGCGGCCACGAGCACGTCGTCGGCGTGGGCGCCCAGCTCGTCGTAGGCCGCGCGCTCCTCTCCCTGGTAATCCTTGCCGTTGGCGGCGATGGCCTCGCGCAGCGCGTTGCGCGGCTGCTGGGCGTTGACGCTCGTCAGCAGCTCCGGCGCGAGCTGGAGCTTGTCCTGCGGCGGGAGGGACGCGTCGAGCACCAGGGCCACGCCCTGCAGGCGGGCGTCGTCGATCGTGCTCGTCAGCTGGTTGGCGGCGATCGGGGCGATCAGCACCAGGGCCAGGGCGATGCCCGCATGGCGGATCGTCAGCAGCACCGCGGCGTCGTGCGCGGTGCGCTCGGGCAGGAGCTCGCCGCCCAGGGCGGGGAGGGACAAGCCCATGCCGACGCCGGCCACCAGCTGCGGCGCGACCGTCCACCACACCTGGGCGTCGGGCAGCCAGGCCAGCGTGAGGACGCCGCCCGCCACCAGCAGGCAGCCGGCCGCCGCCCGGGTCGCAGCGCCGCCCCCGCGGATCTGGGCGCCGATCAGCGCGCCGATCGGCAGGGCGGTGACGATCGCCGCGGCCTTCAGCGGCTCCTCGTTCCAGCCCGCGACGAGCAGGAGGATGAGGAGGAAGAGGACGCCGGTCAGCGCGGCGGAGACGAAGGCGAGCGCGGCGGCGGCGGTGAGGCTGGGCCGGGTGCGCTCGGCGCTGGCGGGCTCGGCGGCCACCGGCGGCTCGAGCAGGCACGCCACCACGCCGATCAGGGCGAGCGGGACCTGGGCCTCGAAGATCGCCTGCCAGTCGAAGAGCTGGGTCAGCGCGCCGCCCAGGGCGGGGCCGACGGCGGCGCTCAGCACCGCGGCACCGAGCCACAGCGTGCGCTGCGGACGGTCGCTGGCGTGGAGCAGGGCGAACGCGGCGACCAGGCCGGCGGCCCCGCCGATCGCCTGGATGCCCCGGCCGATCAGCAGCAGCTCCAGCGTGTCGGACCGGGCGCAGACGATCGAGGCCGCCGCGAAGATCCCGAAGCCGACGGCCCCCACGCCGCGGTAGCCGAACCGTTGCGCCAGGTGCCACGACGGGATGAGCGACACGCACAGCACGACGGTGTAGACGCCGATGACCGCCGCGACGCCCTCGATCGTCGTGTGCAGGTCGGTGAGCAGCTCGGGCAGCGCGAGCGTGACGATCGACGCGTCGGCCAGGGCCAGGCCGGCGGCGATCGCCAGCAGGAGGGAGCGCACGCGCATGTCAGGCGGTGATCTTCGAGGCGGCCGCGTCGACCACGTGCCACGGCTGGTCGGGGGCGTCGCTGTCGAGCGCGAACGTCCAGTGCTCGGTGAACGTGACGACGCGGTCGCGCGACCCGCTCACCACCGCGACGGTGTCCCGGTCCTCGACGTAGCGCGCGCCGCGCACCGTGAGGTCCACGGTCATCGTCGGCGGCTCCTGGGCGGCGTCGAGCGCGGCGATCCTGATCTGCTCGACGACCGGGCCGCGGACGACCAGGCGGGTCGACTGGCTCGCGTCGCCGGGATGCAGCAGCTGGTTGACGGCCGCCTCGGTGGCGATGCCCTTCAGGGCGATGTCCGGGCCGTCGACCGCCTCGGCCCACGCGGCGACGGCGCGGCGCGCGGCGATCTCCAGCACGTCGGGGGCGAACCGTCCGTCGGCCAGCGAGAGGTCGAGCGCGGCGGCGCGGGCGTCGCCGTCGAAGTCCAGGTCGGCGATCTCGGCGGTCTTGACGTCGGCCGGCGCGGCCTCGCCGGCGGCCAGCTCGACGCGGGCGGTGTCGGCGATCCGCTGGTCGCTCCACGGTGAGGCGACGATCTCGGAGTCCAGGTTGTGGCGGCCCTCGGCGTCCTGCTCGATCGACAGGAGGTACCAGCGCCCGTCGCGCTGGCCGAGCGTCCAGTACTCCTCCAGCGTCGTGTGGGCGCTGTCCTTGCCCTCGTGGAACATGGTGCCGCCGTCGCGCGTCTCCACCCAGTCGTCCATGGAGGCGGTGACCCGCACGACGACGCGGTCGTCGTCGGTGCCCTCGCGGTTGACGAGGCCGAGGAACTCCACGTTGCACGGGCTGGTGAGCTTGACGCGGTTGTACCAGCCGCGGCGCTCGAAGTCGTCGAGCCGGCGCTCCCACTCCACGATCAGGTCGGGTCCGCACAGCTGGGCGAGCGTGGCGCGGTCGCGGGCGTCCCAGGCCAGCTGGACCTGGTTGAACAGCTCCGCGGCGCCCGGCACGACGACGTCCGGGTTGAAGAGGGGGTCGTCCTCGGAGGCTTCGATCGCGGCCAGGTGGACCTGGTGGGCCCGGTGCTGGCGCCGGCGCCGGTACCGCACGGTCGAGAACACGCCGAAGAGGATGAAGATCACCACGACCGCGACGATGACCAGGAAGAACCAGGGGCTGCCGGTGCTGCTCCCGCCTCCGCCGCCGAAGCCGCCGCCCCCGCCGAAGCCGCCTCCGCCTCCGCCGCCCCCGCCACTGAAGCCGGAGGAGCCGCCGCCGGCGGCGGCGAGGGGAACGAGCAGGGCGGGAAGGTCCATGGGCGTATCCAACCATGCCGGGCTCCCCGGGGTTTCCGATCGACCGTACGCTCTGGCCCATGAGCACCGATCGTCCGGCCCCGGCGTCCCTGCCCGACCGCCTGCGCGCGACGCTGGGGGACACCCTCGGTCCGACCGCCTGGCGGACGGTCACCCAGGAGATGATCGACACGTTCGCCGTGCTCAGCGGCGACCGCCAGTGGATCCACACCGACGTGGAGCGGGCGGCGAGCGAGAGTCCGTTCGGCACGACGATCGCCCACGGCAACCTCACGCTGTCGATGATCGACGGCTTCCGCGACGAGCTGATCGGCTTCGACGGCGTGACGCTGGGCGTCAACCTCGGCTACGACCGCGTGCGCTTCCCGAGCCCGGTCCGGCAGGACGCGCGGGTGCGGGCGACGGCGGAGCTGGTCGCCGTCGAGGAGCGGGACGGCGGCTGGACGCAGACCGTCACCCGCTTCACGGTCGAGGTGGAGGGCCAGGAGCGCCCGGCCTGCGTGGCCGACTCCGTGGTGCGCATCCTCGCGGCCTGAGCGCACCCTTCGCGCCGGCCCCGTGTTCCGGTCGGCGATGCGTCCCCCGCACCCCATCCCCACGATGACGCAGGTATGCGCGTACTACGCGCATACCTGCGTCATCGTGGCGTCTGTCCTCGTGGCCTCGGTGCTCATCACCGTGCTCACCGGCGCATCGACCGCGCACGCCGCGCGGTCCGTCACCACGCCGGTCGTCGCGCCGCCGGAGTACGGGATCAGCACCAACGGGCTCTTCGACCGCAAGGGCCACCTGGCCAGTGGCGGCAAGGGGCACCTGTCGGAGATCGCGGGGGAGGGCATGGCCGAGGGGCGCAGCGACGCGACCTGGTGGTGGATCGAGCCGAAGGGTCCGGTCGGCGGCGTGCACCACTACGCCTGGGACCGCTACGACCGGATCGTGCGGTCGATGGCCGTGAACGGGATGCGCTGGCTGCCCGTGCTCGGCTACGCGACGCGCTGGTCCAGCACGGTCAAGGGCACGTCCTACGGCGCGCCGCGCCACGTCACCGACTACGCCGCGTACGCGGCCGCCGTTGCGGCGCGGTACGGCTCGCGCGGCACGTTCTGGGCGGAGAACCCGATGGTCCCGCGCTTGCCGGTGCGGGCCTACGAGGTGTGGAACGAGCCGAACTGGGCGCACTTCTGGCGGCCCGCGCCCGACGCCGCGCGGTACGCGCAGATGCTCGTCGCGGCCGCGATCGCGATCCGCGCGGCCGACCCGGCGGCCACCGTCGTCTCGGGCGGCTTGGCCAGCCCCCAGTCGCCGACCGCGTTCGTGCGGGCGATGCTCGCCGCGCAGCCGTCGATCCCCGCGGTGGTCGATGCCGTCGGCTACCACCCCTACGCCCGCTCGGGCCGGGCGACGATCGCCCTCGTGCGGGGGATGCGCCGGACCCTCGACGCCGCGGGCGCCTCGTCGATGGGCATCGCGGTCACCGAGGTCGGCTGGACGCAGTTGGCGGCGGGCCGGCCCGAGTCGCTGCCGGAGTCCACCCGCGCCGGTGCCTTCGCGCTGATGACCGACGCGTTCGCTCGCGGCAACTGCCGGGTCGACCGGCTCGTCCCGTTCATGTGGTCCCGGATCGGTGCGGAGCCGCAGGGCGACGACTGGTACGCCATCGCCGGGGACGACGGCGGGCTGCTGTCGGCGGGCGCGGCGTTCTCGGCGGGGATCGCCCGGTCGCAGGCGCCGGTGACGGCCGCCGCGCCGCGGGTCCCGTCCTGCGATCCGGTCGCGGGGGCCGCCTACGCCGCGCCGCTCACGCTCGGCCTGCGGCTGGTCTCCCCGGCCGCCGGATGCATGCGGGCACGGGTGACGTACCGCTCCCATCGCGTCAACGACGTGACCGTGGCGTTCTCGGACGGTGCCCGGCGCACGACCGGCGCCGACGGCGAGGTCACCCGTTGCGGGCTGCGCCGCGGGCCGGGCAGCGCGACCGCGTCCGCCGATCGGGTGGCCGCGTCGCCGCGGACGCCGGTCAGCGTACGGTGAAGGACGTGGCCGAGCCGGACCAGTGCAGCAGCTTCTCGAAGTCCGGGTCGAACACCCCGACCTTCACGTGCCAGCGGCCGGCCCGGGCCCGCGCCGGGATCTTGTACTTCACGCTGTAGAGCTTGCGCTTGCCGGCCTTGAGCGACTGGCCGCGGTAGTCGACCTGGGCCGTGGGCCTGCTCGCCCCGGGGGCGTAGAACTGCACGGCGACGACGGCCCTGACGCTGCGAGTCGACGTCACGCGGACGGTGACACTGGTCGTGCGCCCGCGCCGGACGCTGGCGTGCGTGCGGGACGTGCGGATGCTGAAGCGGGCGGTGCTGGCCTTGGTCGGCGCCTTCGTACCGCCGCTGACCTTGGCCTCGGGCAGCGCGACGGTGCCCGCGCCGTAGTAGGCGTTGGCGAGCGAGCGCAGCAGGCCGCCGTCGTCGTCGGCGCTCAGCGACAGGCGGTTCGGTCCGCTGCCCAGCGGCGTGGGGTTGGTCGTCCCGTCGCCCATGGCGTCGCACGCGCAGGTCGCGCCCGGCAGCGCGGGGCCGAACAGGAAGGCGATGACCCCGGCGTCCGCGTAGGCCTTCAGGTGCTCGCGGCCGGCGGCGCCGTCCAGCAGCCACTCCACGCGGTTGTCCTGGTAGTGGCCGCGCGTGTTGTCCATCGCGCGCATCTTCGTGTTGCCGACCGGGACCTGCCACATCACGATCCGCTTGCCGGTCGCCTGGGCCACGCCGCCGAGGTAGCGGACGTTGCGGGCGAAGTCGCCGGCGTCCCACCAGCCGGACGTGCCGCCGCCGTCGACGTTCTGGCGGTAGCCGGCGTCACGGTCGGCGTACTCGGCGAAGAGGAGGTCGAAGCTCGTGTGCAGGCTCGCGTAGAAGGCGGCGGACTGGCCGGCCAGCTCGTCGACGCGGGCGTCGGACGGGTCCGAGTCGCCGATGTCGACCCCCGTGCCCCACACCGACAGGTGGTAGCCGAGCAGGACGTTCTTGGCGTACGTGTTGCGCAGGCGGACGATCGCCTGGGCGAAGCCGGCCGCGTCGTCCGGGAGCCCGGCGAGCTCGGTCATCCCGCTGCTGGCGACGGACGCCGGCACGGTGGCCGCGTCGCCGCCCGACGTGTGGCGCTGGACGTAGCCCCACAGGTCGGGCTCGACGTGCAGGACCGCGGTCTGGCCGGTCTCCGCGGCCTTCTGGAAGAACAGGCGCAGGTCCTGGTAGTAGGCGCGCATCGTGTTCGCGTTGCGCAGGTTGTCGAGGTCGCCCTGCTCCTCGCCCTGGTCCTTGCCGGGCGCCGACTCGCGCAGCTGGTAGTAGCTGAAGACGGGGAGGAACCCGTGGCCGGCGGAGTCGTCGACGAAGCCGTTGACGAACGAGCCACCGCCCTTGGCCCAGCCCGACCATCCCGAGCCGGTGTTGACCCCGCCGCTGAGGTAGTGGTAGCGCGCGCCGAGCTTGGTGGAGGCGCGCAGCGCGTCGGCCCCGCCCTCGTCGTCGCGCATGCCGAGCTGCATGCGATCGGACGGCCAGCCCTTGGGCAGGGGCGCCTGCTTCGCGGTCGCGGCGGCGGGCACGGCGAGCGCGCAGGCGAGCGCGAGCAGGGTGGCGGCCAGCAGGCCGTGGCGACGGACGGGCATCGGGTTCCACTTCAGCGTAGGGCAGGGGGAATCGCGTACGCGGAAGGTATGGACCACGGAGCCCGGGATAGGGTCCCGACCATGAAGCTCGCCACGTTCGTCCCGTCCGCCGCCGACGCGCCCGTCGCCGGTGAGGTCCGCGGAGATCAGGTCGTCGCGTTCGCGGACGGCTCGACCGTGCTCGACCGCCTGGCCTCCGGCGATCGCACGCCCCCGGACGGGCCCGCGTACGCGCTGGCCGACGTCACCCTGCTCGCGCCGGTGGCCCGCCCCAACGCGCTGTACGGGATCGGCCTCAACTACGTCAAGCACGCCGCGGAGACGGGCGGGACCCCGCCGGAGAGCCCGATCGTCTTCATGATGCCGCCGACCGCGGTGACCGGCCCCACCGGCCCGGTCGTCTGCCCGCCGGTGGTGCGGCGCCTCGACTACGAGGGCGAGCTGGCGATCGTGATGGGCGCGGGCGGGGAGATCGCCGGCTACGCGGTCGCCGACGACGTCAGCGCGCGCGACCTGCAGCGCCGCGAGCCGCAGTGGACGCGGGCCAAGGGCGCGGACACGTTCTGCCCGTACGGCCCGTGGATCACGACGGCGGACGAGGTGCCGGATCCGCAGGACCTGCGCCTGCGCACCTGGGTGAACGGCGAGCTGCGGCAGGACGCGTCCACCGCCGACCTCATCTTCAGCCCGGACGTGCTCGTCGCGTTCATCTCCGAGACGATCTCCATGCAGCCCGGGGACCTCGTCCTCACCGGCACGCCCGAGGGCGTCGGCGCGGCGATGGACCCGCGCCGGTTCCTGCAGTCCGGCGACGTGATCCGGATCGAGATCGAGGGCCTCGGCTGGATCGAGCACCCCGTCGCTTGAGCTGGCCCGTCGGGGGCGGGGCTCCCTTACCGGGCTTCCGTCACCTGCCGACGGAGTCGCGTTCAGCCGCCTCCCAGAGAGGCGTCCGTCCGGGGAGCCCCGCCCCCGACAGCACGGGGCGCTCCGGAAGCTGAGGGCTAGTGGTTCTGGAGGATCGTGTCGATCAGGCCGTACTCGACGGCCTGCTCGGGCGTGAAGAAGCGGTCGCGCTCGAGGTCGAGGTGCACCTGCTCCTCGGTCTGCCCGGTGTGCTTCGCGTAGATCCGCTCGAGGTTGCGCCGCGTCTTGATGATCTCGCGGGCGTGGATCTCGATGTCCGTGGCCTGCCCCTCGAACCCGGGGGAGCTGGGCTGGTGGATGAGGATCCGGCTGTTGGGCAGCGAGGTGCGCTTGCCCTTGGCGCCGCCGGCCAGCAGCAGGGAGCCCATGCTCATCGCGATGCCGCAGCAGATCGTCGCGACGTCCGGCTTGATGAAGTTCATCGTGTCGTAGATCGCCATGCCGGCGGTGATCGACCCGCCGGGCGAGTTGATGTAGATCGAGATGTCCTTGTCGGGGTCGGCCGACTCCAGGTGCAGGAGCTGGGCCACGACGAGGTTGGCGATCTGGTCGTCCACGGCCTGACCGAGGAAGATGATCCGCTCGTTCAGGAGGCGCGAGAAGATGTCGTATTCGCGCTCGCCCCGGGCGGTGCGTTCGACGACGGTGGGAATCAGGGGCATGTCCTTCACCCTAGATGATCGGCTGCGCGGTCCCGCCGGCCGGGATCTCGCGGCCGTTCGCGGCGCTTGTCGTCCGGCCGGTCCCCGTGAGAGGCTGGCGCCCGGCGAGGCCGTCCGGCCTCCCTCCCGGAGGACGAACGAGAGCCCTTGACCGACATCACCGCAGACGGCGCCGGCGCGCCGGCGATCGCCGCCGTCACCCGCGCCCCTGTGAAGATCGTCACGAAGAAGAACGTGATCACGTGGGTCGCGCTCGCGTTCATGACGACGGGCTCGGTGGCCAGCCTCCGGGCCGCGCCGACGATGGGCGTCTACGGCCTCGCGGCGGTCTTCCTCTACGTCGTCCCGGCCATCCTCTTCCTGCTGCCGCAGGCGCTCGTCGCCGCCGAGCTGGCCTCCGGCTGGTCCGGGGGCGTGTACCGCTGGGTCACGGAGGCGCTCGGCGCGCCGCTGGGGCTGCTGGCCATCTGGTGCCAGTTCGCGATGACGATCTTCTACTACCCGAGCCTGCTCGCCTACGTGGCCAGCACGTTCGCGTACGTGATCAACCCGGACCTGGCGAGCAACGGCCTGTACACCGCGATCGTGATCATCAGCGTCTACTGGGCCGCGGTGCTCGTCTCCTCGCGGGGGATGAAGGCGATCGCCAAGCTCGCGAGCTCCGGCCTGGTCATCGGCACGCTGATCCCCGGCACCGTGCTCGTCGGCCTCGGCATCGCCTACCTGCTGGGCGGCAACGTCTCCGCCGCGCCGATGGACGTCGACAACCTGCTGCCGGCGTGGACGGGGATCGCCAGCCTCGTGCTCATCGTCAACAACTTCCTCTCCTACTCGGGGATGGAGATGAACGCCGTGCACGTGTCGGACCTGGAGGATCCGCCGCGCGAGTTCCCCAAGGCGATGTTCCTGGCCATCGGGCTCGTGCTGCTGATCTTCATCCTCCCGGCGCTGGCCATCAGCTGGGTCGTCCCGGCCAGCGACATCAGCCTCACCGCGGGCGTGATGCAGGCCTTCGAGGCGTTCTTCGGCTTCTTCGGCGTCAGCTTCCTCGTGCCGGTCATCGCCCTGATGCTCATCGTGGCGTCGCTCGGCGGGATGCTCGCCTGGCTCGCGGGCCCGTCGACCGGCCTGCTGCTGATCGGGCGCGAGCACGGCTACCTGCCGCCGCACTTCCAGAAGCTCAACAGCAAGGGCATCCAGGTCAACATCCTGGTGGCCCAGGGCGTCGTCACGTCGATCATCGCGTGCCTGTACGCGTTCATCCCCGACGTCTCCAGCGCCTACTGGATCTTCTCGGTGATGACGACGCAGGTCTACCTGATCGTCTACGTCCTGATGTTCATCACCGCGGTCAAGCTGCGGCGCGACCAACCGGACCACCCGCGCGGCTACCGCGCCCCGTTCCTGGGCCTGCTGTGCGTGGTCGGCTTCCTGTCGACGATCGCCGCGTTCTTCATCGGCTTCGTGCCCCCGTCGCAGTTCTCCAGCGACAGCGTCTTCCTGTACGTGGCGATCATCGGCGGCGGCGTCGGGATCATCGGCCTGCTGATCCCGTTCCTGCTCTACAAGCTGCGCAAGCCGAGCTGGAAGGTCGATCGCTCGGGCGCCGAGCCCGGCGGGACGGAGGCGGCGGCATGAGCGACGCGACCCCACCCCCGACGTCCCCGGACGGCGGCGAGCACCCGGTCGGCGAGCACGAGCTCCCCGAGCGGCACGCCGAGAGCCACGACGCCTCCAACCGCGTCGTCTACGTCCTCATCGGCGTCTTCGTGGCGATCGTCCTGGTGTTCAGCGTCATCGCCTTCGACAAGGCGGAGGACAACAAGGCGGCTACGGCCAAGGCCAAGCTGCTCCAGGCCAACCTCCTCGCCGCCGGGCTGCCCGCGCCCGAGGATCCCAAGGTGCTCGCCCGGGCCTTCGGGGACGACGGCGGCCCGGTGTGCGAGAACGTGGGCAGCGAGCTGACCGACGCGATCCTCGACCAGCAGCTGGGCAACGGCGCCGCCGGGCCCGGCATGCGCCCGATCACCGCCGACCCGCTGATCCTGCGCGGCGAGCTCATCGTGTTGCTGACCTACTGCCCGAAGAAGCTCGCCGCGTTCCAGGAGGCGTTCGGCGACTACGACTTCGACGACGTGATCACGGGCGACGACTCGTCCGAGCAGCCCGAAGTGAACGTCATCAAGTAGATGAGCGACGCGCCGGCGACGACCCCCGCGAGCTCCGCCGCCCCCGATCGGGACCGCGGCACGATCGGCCTGATCCCGTGCCTGGCCTTCGCGGTCGGCGCGATGGTCGGCGGCGGCGTGTTCACGCTGTCGGGCACCGCGATCAACCAGGCGGGCCCGGGCGCGCTGATCTCCTACGGGATCGCCGGGCTGATCATGCTCGTGTCCGCCCTGTCGTTCGTCGCCGTCGCGGCGCGGGCGAAGGAGGGGGAGACGGGCTACGGGCCGATCGCCGGGCTGATCGGGCGGCCGTGGCGCTTCCTGGTCATGTGGGGCTTCTACCTCAACGCCGTGCTGATGGTCGCGTTCCTGGCCGTGTCGTTCGGCTCCTACCTGCACGACTACTTCCTCGACGGCGTGGGGGCGACGGCGGCGGGGATCGTCTGCGTCATCCTGGTCATCGCGCTCAACCTCGGCCCGGCGGCGCTCGTCGGCAAGGCCGAGACGTACGTCGTCGGGTTGAAGATCGGCCTGCTGTTCGTGTTCATCGGCTGGGGGCTGACCGAGCTGACGGGGTCGGACCTGCAGCCGTTGGACCCGCACGGCAGCAGCTCGATCTTCGCGACCAGCGCGCTGCTGTTCACCGCGTACACGGGGTTCAACGTCGTCACCAACATGTCCAGCTCGGTGAAGGACCCGGCCAAGACCGTGCCCCGCGCGGTGATCGGCGCGGTGCTGATCGCGATCGTCGTCTACATGGGCGTCATCCTCGCGATGCTCGCCAGCGGCATCACCGCGTTCGGGCCGGCGGGCGTCGCCCAGGCCGCCGAGGTCCTCATGGGCCACTGGGGCGGCCAGCTCATCGCGTTCGCGGCCTGCCTGTCGACCCTGTCCGGGGCCAACGCCCAGGTGCTGGGGGCCAGCGAGATCACGCTGCGCCTGGTGGTCCTCAAGGACGTCCCCGAGCGGGTCGGGCTGCGCACGCCCGCGGGCTTCCCGTGGGTCAGCGTCGGGCTCGTCGGCGTGATCGGCCTCGTCCTGATCCTCTTCTCCAACCTCGACTACGTGGTCGCGGTCGGCAACATCGTCGCGCTGATCGCGATGATGATCGTCAACGTCGCCGCGGGCGTGCTGGCCCGGCGCGGCTGGCCGGGCGCCGGCCCCAAGCTGCCGGGCGGCGTGATCATCCCCGTCGTCGCGGGCCTGGCCTGCCTGGCCCAGTTCGCCTCGTTCGACCTGCTCGACACGCTCTCGGGCGTGATCGCCATGCTGCTCGGCTTCGGGATCTACGCGCTGCGCCATCATGGCGACAGCGACGCGGACATCACCGAGGCGGTCGAGGAGTCCGTCCTGGATCGCACCACCCCACTCGCGCGGGCCCTGCAGGGCCCGCCGTCGCCCTTCCCCACCACGAGGAGCCCCGATGTCGTCTGATGCACTGCGCACCAAGGTCCACGAGCTGATGCCGCGGGCCAAGGCCGATCTGACCGAGCTCGTCGCCTTCCGCTCCGTCGCCGACCCCCAGCAGCAGCCGCCCGAGGAGTGCCAGAAGGCAGCGGACTGGGTGGTGCGGGCGTTCACCGAGGTGGGGCTCCAGGACGTCACCAGCTCGCCCACGATCGACGGGAGCGCCTGCATTCACGGCGTGGCCCCCGGCCCCGAGGGCTCCCCGACCGTGCTCCTGTACTCCCACTACGACGTGCAGCCCCCGCTCGGCGACGACGAGTGGCACACCCCGGTGTGGGAGCTGACGGAGCGGGAGGACGGCCGCTGGTACGGCCGCGGCACCGCGGACTGCAAGGGCAACGTGGTCATGCACCTCACGGCGCTGCGCGCGCTGAAGGAGCTCGACGGCGGCTTCCCGTGCACGATCAAGATCATCGTCGAGGGGTCCGAGGAGCAGGGCACGGGCGGGCTGGAGGCCTTCGTCCCGGAGAACGTCGAGCTGCTGCGGGCCGACACCATCTGCGTGGTCGACGCGGGCAATGCCGCGCTGGGGATCCCCACGCTGACCACGACGCTGCGCGGCATGACCGCCATCGACATCACGGTCGAGGCGCTCGGCAGCGCGATGCACTCGGGGATGTTCGGCGGGCCGGCGCCCGACCCGATCGCGGCGATCGTCCGGATGCTGGCTTCCCTCCACGACGAGGACGGCAACACCACGGTCGACGGGCTCGACAACTCCGGCGTGTGGTCGGGCATCGGCTACCCGGTCGATCGCTTCCGCTCCGACGCCACCGTGCTGGACGGCGTCGACCTGATCGGCGGCGGCGAGGTGGCGGACATGCTGTGGTCCCGCTACGCGGCGACGGTCATCGGCATCGACGTGCCGCCGGTGATCGGCTCGGCCAACGCGATCCAGGCCTCGGCCCGGGCCCGCGTGAGCCTGCGCGTGCCGCCCGGGGCCAAGGCGGCGGAGGCCCAGGACGCCCTGATCGCCCACCTCCAGGCGCGCGTCCCGTGGAACCTGCGCTGCTCGGTCGAGAAGGTGGCCAACGGCGATCCGTGGGCGGGGAAGCTGGAGGGCCCCGGCTTCGAGGCGCTCAAGTCGGGCCTGGAGGAGGCGTACGGGCACGAGCTGGCGACCGAGGGTCAGGGCGGGTCGATCCCGTTGTGCAACGTCCTGCAGGAGACGTACCCCGACGCCGAGATCATGCTGTACGGCGTGGAGGAGCCCACGTGCCTGATCCACGCGCCGAACGAGAGCGTGCACCCGTCGGAGATCGAGCACGTCGCCCTCGCCGAGGCCCTGTTCCTGCGGCGGTACGGCGCCGCCGAGTGACGCCGACTTTCTGACACGTTCACCGTCGATGTCGCAGGTATGCGTGTTGTACGCGCATACCTGCGTGATCGAGGGTGGGGGGGCAGGGGGTCAGCACTTCACCGCGCTGCCGCGGGCGTGCTCCGCGACCCACTGGGCCAGCTGGGTGAGCTGCGCCGAGCCGCTCTCCAGGCTGCCGTCGGACGGCTTGGCGGCGATCGCCACCGCGACGGTGCCGCCGTCGACGTCGATCAGTCCCATCTGGCGCACGAGGTACTTGCCGTTCTCGTCCGGGCCCCAGCCGCCCTTGAAGCGCTGGTTGGCGCCGGCCTGCCCGAGCCCCCAGCTCTGGTCGGACGTGACCTGGCCCATGAGGTCGAGCACCGGGCCCGCGCCGTCCAGGCAGGGCAGCGCGGCCGCGAGGCGCTCGGCCGCAGGGAGCGGCCATTCGGTCTGGCCGAAGGCCGTGAAGCCCGAGCGCACGCGCTCGGTCTGGACCTGGGTGTCGCCGTCGCCCGCGTCGGCGAGCACCGCCTGGACCTTCGCGCCCGCGGCGGCGCCACCCCCGAGGCCGGACCACAGGGACTCGGCGGCCGCGTTGTCGGAGGCGGTGATCGCGCTGCGCATCAGGCCGGCGTGGTCGCCGCTCGGGCTGCCCCCGTCCGCGCGGACGGTGGCGACGGCGACCGGGACCTTCGCGGTGGACCACGCCACCCCGGTCTGCAGCGGCCCCAGCGTCGTCACGGGCTGGTCGAGGCCCGCCGGACCGTAGGCGACCCCCACCTCGCCCCCGAGCCCGGCGGCGAGCTTCGCGAAGCTCGCCTCGGTCGCGGCGCCGGCCGTCCCGTCGCCGGAGCTCCCGGCGCCCGAGCCGTCCTCGCCCTCGTCCTCGGCGGCGGCGGCGCGGGCCTGCTCGCGCTTGGTCCGAGCGATCTTGCGCTGCAGCGCGCGGTTCTCGGCCGCCTGCTCCTTGACCTTCACCGCCAGGTACGGGTCGGTCGTGGGTGGGGCGGCCGTGGTCGTGCCCCGCTCGCTCGAGCCGCAGGCGGCGAGCACCAGCGCGAGCACGGCGACGACGGCGCATCCCGCCGCCCTGCGCGTCCAGATCATCGGCGGGATGTTCGCAGGCCGGGCCCACCGTCGCCGCACTCGCCCGGCGCCGTTGCGAGCGTGCGCCGCACCGAGCTAGGATCGGCCGATGATTCCACGCGCCGGCCTGTCTCTGATCCGCCTCGTCGTCCTCGGCGCGTGCGCCCTCGCCGTCGTCGGGTTCTCCGGCTGCGGGGGCGACAGCGGCAACAAGTACTCCGAGGCCGATCTGCAGACGGCTCGCAAGGAGGGCGCCGCCCAGCAGAAGCTGAAGGACGTCCAGGCCCAGCAGGCCCAGGACCAGAAGCGGCTGGAGAAGGAGCTCGCGGAGCTCAAGAAGGAGAAGAAGAGCGGCAGCGGCAAGAAGAGCAGCGGCGGCGGCTCCTCCAGCTCATCGGTCTCCAACGGCGGGGGCACGTCGGGCGGCACGAACGCCTCCTCCGGCAGCTCGTGCGGCGACGGCGTGAGCATCTCGGGGCCGACGACCTGCGGGTTCGCGGCGAACATCGCGAGCGAGTTCCGGTCCTCGGGTCCCGGCGTGGTGGCCGCCTACAGCCCGACGACGGGCAAGCTCTACACGATGAGCTGCTCCGCGTCGGGCGTGTGCAGCGGCGGCACCACCTCCGGTGGGTCCGTCGTCTACGTCCGTTAGCGCCGCACGCTGGACATGTCCGGGTAGCGGTCCCCCGATGGCGGCGGGACCGCCTCGGAGATCCCCGCCAGCTCGGCGGGGGACAGCACGACGTCGACCGCGCCCGCGTTCTCGTCCACCCGCGCGGCGCTGCGCGTGCCGGGGATCGGCGCGACGTCGTCGCCCTGGCTGAGCAGCCACGCGAGCGCGAGCTGCGCCGGCGTGCAGTCCTTCTCGGCGGCCAGCGTCTTGACCGCGCGGACCAGGGCCATGTTCGCGTCGAAGTGCTCCTGGGCGAAACGCGGGTTGTAGCGGCGGAAGTCGTCGTCGTCGAGATCGTCGACCGAGGTGATCGCGCCGGTCAGGAAGCCGCGGCCGAGCGGCGAGTAGGGGACGAAGCCGATGCCGAGCTCCCGCACGGTGTCGAGCACCCCGTCGCGCTCCACGTCGCGCGTCCACAGGGACCACTCGGTCTGCAACGCGGCGATGGGGTGCACGGCGTGGGCCCGGCGCAGGGTCTCCGGCGCGGCCTCGCTGAGGCCCAGGTGCTTGACCTTGCCCTCGGCGACGAGCTCGGCCATCGCGCCGACGGTCTCCTCGATCGGGGTGTCCGGGTCGACGCGGTGCTGGTAGTAGAGGTCGATGTGGTCGACGCCGAGGCGCTGCAGCGACGCCTCGCACGACGCGCGCACGTACTCGGGCTTCCCGTTGATGCCCCGGGACCGCGGGTTGTCCGGGTCGCGCACGATGCCGAACTTGGTGGCGAGCTGGACCTCGTCGCGGCGATCGGCGATGGCCTGGCCGACGAGCCGTTCGTTGGTGTGCGGCCCGTAGAGGTCGGAGGTGTCCAGGAACGTGACCCCGACGTCGAGGGCGTGGTGGATGGTGGCGATGCTCGTGGCGTCGTCGGAGGAGCCGTAGAACTCCGACATGCCCATGCAGCCCAGGCCGACGGCGGAGACGGTCAGGCCCTGTGAACCCAGCGTACGTGTCTTCATGCTCTCGACGATACGCCCCGGCCGACCTCGGCTTTCCCCCAGTGCCATCCATAGCCTGGTCCTATCGCCGGGGTCGCATCCCTCGGGGAGCAGGCCGGCGTCCCGCGTGCCAGATTGGGGGCGTGTCGAACCCGCCGTCACCCGAGGCCGCTCCCGGCCAGGGCATCCCCGCGCTGAGCGGTGCGCCGCCGATCGCGCTGGTCGTCAGCGCGATCGTCTCGATCCAGTTCGGCGCCGCCCTCGCCGCGACGCTCTTCGACCGTCTGCCCGTCCCCGCGGTCTCCGCGCTGCGCCTCACGTTGGCCGCGGTGATCATGCTGGCGATCTGGCGGCCGTGGCGGGTGCGTCACTCGCCGCGGGCCCTACGGCTCGCGGCGTTGCTGGGCGTGGTGCTCGGCGTGATGAACGTCATGTTCTTCTACGCGGTGGACCGCATCCCGCTCGGCGTCGTCGTGACGATCGAGTTCCTCGGCCCGATCGCCGTCGGCGCGATCTACTCCGCGCGGCGCCGCGACCTCGTGTGGCCGGCGCTGGCCCTGCTCGGGGTGTTGCTGCTGTCGGAGCCGTGGCACACCGACGGCGGCCTGGACCTCGTCGGCGTCGGGCTCGCGGCGATCGCCGCGGTGTTCTGGGGCCTGTACATCGTGATCGCCGAGCGCGCCAGCCGGGACTTCGACGGTGCCCAGGGCGTCGCGATCTCCATGGTCTTCGCGGCGCTCGTCGCGTTCGTCCCGACGGTCGGCAGCGGGGACGGCCTCGGCCGCCTCGATGCGGAGATCCTCGCCATCGGCCTGCTCGTCGCGCTGCTCTCCTCGGTCATCCCGTACACGCTGGAGACCGAGGCGCTGCGCCGCATCCCCCGCGGGGTCTTCGGCGTGCTGATGTCGATGGAGCCGGCGATCGCCTCCCTGGCCGGCCTGCTGATCCTGGACGAGACCCTCGGCGCCGTGCAGCTCGTGGCGATCGGCGTGGTGGTGCTGGCCAGCATCGGCGTCACGCGGGGCTCGAGCGCCCCCGCGGTGCCCGAGGCCACGATGGACGGCTGACCGCCGCCGTTCGCGGCATGCGGCGGCGGGCGCGGGTCGGGATACTCCGTCGGTCGTGTTCCCGCTGAACCTGCCCAACGCGCTCACCGTGATGCGCATCCTGCTCGTGCCGGTGCTCGTCGTGGCGCTGCTCGACGAGACGGCCAACGGGGACCTGTTCGCGGCGATCGTCTTCGCGCTCGCGTCGTTCACCGACGCGGTCGACGGCTGGCTGGCCCGGCGCAGCAACGCGATCACCACGTTCGGCAAGCTCATGGACCCGATCGCCGACAAGCTGCTGATCCTCGCCGCGCTGATCGCCCTGGTGTCGCTGAACCGGGTCGCGGCGTGGGTGGCGATGGTCATCATCGCCCGCGAGTTCGCGGTCACCGCCACGCGGATGGCGGTCACGCAGCAGGGGATCGTCATCGCCGCCAACTGGTGGGGCAAGGCCAAGACGATCGTCCAGGTCGGCGTGATCTTCCTGCTCATCGCGGTCACCGACTCGCCACCGTGGCTCGACGCGCTCGTCTACGTGATGGTCGCGATCACCATCGTGTCGGGCGTCGACTACTTCTTCGGCCTGCGCCGGCTGCTCCGTGAGGCCGACGAGCACCGCACCGCCAAGTTGGCGGAGCGGGCGGACAAAGCCAACTAGCGACCGGCCCCGTCCAACCACTCGCGCATCGACGTGTGGTGGGGGAGGTGCTCCCCGGTCACCACCTCGGAGCGCAGCTCGCCGAGGAGGCCGAACCGCTCGGCCACGACGTTGTGCTGGTGGATCGTCTCCAGGTTCTCCTGCCGGACGCTGACGAACGTGTCGTCGGGCAGCGTCCCGAACGTCTCCACGACGCCGCGGATCGCCTCGCGCACGCAGTCCTCGACGAACCGCGGGCGGCGGTGGGCCTTCTCGACGACCGCGCCCTCGTCGACGCGCTTCATGAGCTCGTAGATCTCGCTGGACATCGACTCCTCGACGATGCCCAGGAGGGTGCTCGCCTCGACGTCGAGCGCGACGCCCTCGGGGACCCCGATGTACAGCGTCCCCAGGCCGCGCTGGTTGTGGGTGGCCACGGGCACCGCGTCGATGATCCGCTCGATCTCCTCGGGGCCGAAGCCCTCTCCGGCCAGGCGCACGCGGGCGCTGGCCGCGACCAGCTCCTGGGCGCACGGGCAGGCGGTCATCCCGGCGGCGGCGACGCCGACCATGCGGCGCGTGCCGTGCTCGGTGGCGACCGCGGAGCCGTGCAGCGTGTAGATCTCCTGCGTGAGGATCCCGGAGACCGGCGCGGGCTTGTGCTCGGGGTAGCGCGCACGGACGGTGACCTCGGCGCGGCGGGCGCCCTGGCGCTCACGGACCTGCTCGGCGATGCGCTCGGCGAGCGTCTCCGCGCCGAATGCCGCCTCGCCGAGCACGACCTCGCCGATCGCCTCGTTCACGACCTCCTCGAAGCGCGACATGTGCGCGCCCTTCTGCTCGGGCCCGAGGTCGACGAAGCACTCCAGCTCGGCGGAGTAGAACTCGCCCGGTCCGCCGTCGTTCGCGCGGTTGATGCGGATGATCTTCTCGACGCCCGTCACGCCCACGCGGGAGAGCGAGACGTGCAGTGTGGGCCGTTGGTTCTGGACGTCGGGAGCGGACGGGACGGGGACGCGATCCATCCCCACAGGGTAGTGCCAAGGCGACCTCGGCCCCTCACGCGCGTGTCCAGAGACGCTTCCTTGAGTGACCGCCGTCACACGAGCGACAGGTCCATGTGCGTATCTGTGCTATCACTCCGGAACGGCTGCAAGCCCCTCCGGCATCGATCGAGAGGATCACAAGGCTCGGTCATCGCGACTCGCGTCGCATTCGCCGCAAGGGGTTGCGGCACCCACATCGCCAAAGTGCAAAGTGCAGTTCTGGGAGGAGCGCCCGTGGGCGTCCAGATCAAGAGGAGACTGGTGTGAGCACGAAGGGGACAGCGTTGCTGGCGGACGAGACGGCCATCTGGGAGATGGACGAGCTCAAGCCGCTGATCGGTGAGGGGCAGGAGAAGGGGCTGCTGACGTTCGAGCAGATCGCCACATGCCTCGAGGAGGTGGAGGTCACCAAGGAGCAGGTCGGTGAACTGCACGCCTACCTCGTCGAGCACGGCATCGAGGTCGTCTCGGCGGCCGACGGCAAGCTCGCGACCTCCGAGGTCGCCAAGGTCGAGTCCGCCGCCTCCGAGCGTCGCGACCGCACCGACCGCAAGGGCCCGAAGAAGCCGGAGATCGACCTCACGGTCGAGCCCAGCCTCGACTCGCTGCGGCTGTACCTGCGCTCGATCGGGCGCGTGTCGCTGCTGACGGCCGAGCTCGAGGTGTCGCTGGCCAAGCGCATCGAGCGCGGCGACATGAAGGCCAAGGAGCAGATGGTCGAGGCCAACCTGCGCCTCGTCGTCTCCATCGCCAAGGGCTACCTGGGGCGCGGCCTGACGTTCCTGGACCTGATCCAGGAGGGCTCGCTGGGCCTCATCCGCGCGGTCGAGAAGTTCGACTACCGCCGCGGCTACAAGTTCTCCACGTACGCGACCTGGTGGATCCGCCAGGCCGTGACCCGCGCGATCGCGGACAAGGGGCGGACCATCCGCATCCCCGTCCACATGGTCGAGAAGCTCAACAAGGTCGTGCACGTCGAGCGTCAGCTCGTCCAGCTGCTCGGCCGCGAGCCCAGTCCGGAGGAGATCGCCGAGGAGCTCGACTGCACCGCGCGCGAGGTGCGGGACATCCTGCGCATGTCGCAGCAGCCGATCTCGCTGGAGAAGCCGATCGGCGAGGAGGAGGAGTCCGAGCTGGGCGACTTCGTCGAGGACGAGAACGCCGAGTCGCCGTTCGAGGTCGCCTCCATCAACCTGCGCAAGGACAACGTCCGTCGCGCGCTGGCGGCCCTGCCCCAGCGTGAGCGCGAAGTGATCGAGCTGCGGTTCGGGCTGACGGGCGAGCGCCCGCAGACGCTGGAGGAGGTCGGCCGCGCGTTCAACGTGACGCGCGAGCGCATCCGCCAGATCGAGAACCACACGCTGAAGAAGCTCGAGTCGCTGCCCGAGGCGCAGCGGCTGCGAGACGCAAGCTAGCGGGAGAGCGTTCCGGTCCCGGCGGTGTCTCACGCACCGCCGGGAGCCGAGCGACCCCTCTCTTCGTGGGAGCCCCCGGAGACGTCGTCCTCGGATCGATTTCTCTATGCTCCTGCGCTGTCCCGGCGGGATAGCGAAGCGGTCAAACGCACAGCGCTGTAAACGCTGCCTCTCTGAGTTCCCAGGTTCGAATCCTGGTCCCGCCACTCTCGAAGCACGCCGGACACGTCATCCACATTCCTCCCGACAGGTGGGAGGAATGTGGATGACGTCCGCGTTTCGGGGCCGTTTCGGCCCGTCGCGACCGACCGACCGACCGAGCGGTGAGTGGCTACCGGCCCGTGGACGCGGTCATCGGGCGCTGCTCGCCCCAGGACTTGCGCCCGTCGCCCGTGATCGGGTGGGGCGGGCCGCCCAGCGCCGCGGGCTGCAGGACGGCCTCACCGACGCCCTTCACGCGTGCCACGACCTCGCGCACGTCGCTGATCAGGCCCTGCTTGCCGTAGCCGTGCAGCGAGGCGTCGAGCCCCGTGGCCTTCAGGCCCGCGCTCTCGGCCAGCAGCAGGGCGCGCGACAGGTGGAAGTCCTGGGTGACGACGACGGCGGTGTGGATGCCGAAGATCGTGCGGGCGCGCTCCATCGAGGCCCACGTGTCGAAGCCGGCGTGGTCGGTGAAGATCCGCCGGGAGGGGACGCCCTGGGCCTCCAGGGCCTTGCGCATCGTGTCGGGCTCGTCGTAGCTCCAGCGGCCGTGGTCGCCGGAGACGAGCACGCTGTCGACCTTGCCGGCCCGGTACAGCGCTGCCCCCTGCTGCACGCGGTCGGCGAGCATCGTGCTCATGGTGCCGTCGGGGTTGACGAACGCGCCGAGGACGATCGCGGCCTGCGCGTGGGGCACGTCGGCCACGTCGGAGGCGATCTTGTCGTCCTGGGACAGCAGCACGTACGCGTTGAGGCCGCCGACCACCCCGGCCAGCGCCAGCCCCGTCCCCAGGAGGACGAGCAGGACGCGGCGCAGCCGGCGCGGGAGCGGGAACACGCGGCTACCGCGCCGGTGTGCGGGCCAGGAACTGCTCGACGGTGCCGATGACGATCCCGACGATGCCGATCACGATGAGGGCGTTGCCGCCCGCGTCGAAGTTGAAGTCCTCGTTGGTGGCGGTCACCGCGAACCGCATGATCAGGCCGGCGGCGAACAGGACGATGGAGAGCCCAAGGGTCATGGCGGGCAGGCTAACCGGTCAGCGGCCCACGGTCTGAAAGGTCGTGCCCGCGCCCAGCGGCTGGAGGAAGCCACTGCTGTGGTTGCTGACGATCGCCCCGCTGTGGTTGCTGACGATGCCCGCGCCGTGATCGCTCATCAGTGACGCCCCGTCGTTGGCCAGCAGCGGCGTGAGCGGGACGAACGACGCCCCGTCGTTGGCGATCAGGGACGCACCGTCGTTGGCGATGAGCGACGCGCCGTCGTTGGCGATCAACGAGGCCCCGTCGTTGGCGATCAGCGCGCTGCCGATGGCGTACCCCTGGCCCACGAGCAGCAGGCCGCTCTGCGGGTCCAGCAGCACGGCCCGGCCGCAGTCGAACCGGGCCCCGACCGTCTTGCCCTCGATCGCGTCGTCCCGGTGGACGCCCAGCGCGGTGCGGGTCTCGACGACCGGCGGCTTCCACTCGCCGCACGGCTTGCCCGCGCGCGTCGTCGCGATGGCGGGCACCAGGTTGAGCTTGCGCACGCCCGCGAGCGCGGCCGCGTCGCTGTCGAGCGGGACGTTCAGCAGCTTGAGGTTGAGTGACAGGAGCACGTCGGCCTGGGCCTGGGTGAGGCCGGCCGCCAGCCGGACGTGCTCGGTGATGGCCTGGGCGGTCAGGGCGCTCACGACCTGCTGGAGGTACTGGAACGGCCCGACGCCCGCGGCGGCGCGCGCGGTGGGCGCGCTGCGTCGGGCGTTCAGCGCACCGGTGCCCAGACCGGCCCACGCAGCGCCCCGGGCGGGCTTCACCGCGGTGAGCGTGGACAGGCCCTGCTGGTCCACCGCGTCCTTCGTGGTCGGGTCGATGCGCGAGCGCGAGAGGAAGAGGTCGTACTGGCCCGCCTCCGCGACGTAGCCGGTGAGGGAGACCATGCCGTTGGCGTCGGCCTTCCCCGCCGCGATCGTCCCACCGCCGGGCGCGGTCAGCTCGGCCAGCGTGCCCTCGGCGGTCCGGCCGGTCGCCTTCTCGCGCACGTTGACCTTCAGCTGGAGCGTGTGGCCGGCCGCCAGCTGGAGCGCGCCGTTCATCGGCCGGTCGGTGCCCTTGACCTCGTACGGACCGCCGAACGTCACGAGGAAGTCACTGCCCTCGTACGGGGCCTGCACGCGCAGCTGGTAGCCCTTGACCTTCGTCGTCCTCACCTTGCCGTTGGCCTTCGTCTTGCGGGTCAGCGTGGTGAACTTCGCGCCGAGGACCGTGGCCTCCTTGGCCTTGGCGTCGTAGGTGACGATCGAGTCGTAGGGGCAGCCGATGCGGCGCAGGAGGTCCTGGGCATCGCCCTCGCTGCCCGCCTTGCCCTCGCGGAAGCCGAGGCCCTTCAGCGCCGCGGACAGCTGCTGCTTGGGCCCGCGGCCGCCCTTGCCGCGGATCACGACCTTCTTGGTGCAGGGCTGCTTCTTCACGTCCTTGGTGGGATCCCAGAAGAAGGCGCGGACCGCCACCGGCTTGGCCGTCGACCCGGTCACGCGCGCGCCCGGGTTGGGGCTGCTGGCGACGATGTCGAACGGGGTGACCTTCGCCTTGCCGGCGCGGGAGGCGGCCTGGGCGTAGTCCAGGGGCATCGCGACGACGGTGGAGGGCACGACCCGGCCCAGCTCCGCCTCGATCCCGTCGATGCTCAGCCCGGCGTAGACGCCCTTGCGGATGTCGGGCAGCGCGACGGACGTCAGCGTCGGGCGCGTCAGCACGTTCGGGGCCGGGGGCTGCGGGCGGTCCTGGGTCTCGCAGTGGGCGGGAGCGGGGTCGTCGGCGTCCAGGACGGCCGTGTCGTCCCCGTCGCCGCAGTCGAGCGTGCCATCGACGGTGTCGTCCCGCGCCTCCAGGCGATCGCCTCCGCCCTGGCCGTGGAGGGCGTCGGTACCGAGCCCGCCGACCAGCGTCTCCGCCGCAGCCGTGCCGAACAGGAAGTCGTTGAAGTTGGTGCCGACGATGCGGTCGATCCCGGGGCCCACGTTGTCGAGGGAGGTCGGTCCGGACCCGTCGACGCCCTGGGTGCCGTCGTTGGCGATCCCGTCGTCGATCGTCACGTCGACGCCGGTCACGGTGTGCGCCGCGTCGTCGTAGGAGACGGTGTCGGGCTGCCCGTCCGCACCCGTGTCGAAGAGGAAGTCCCCGCCGCCGAGCCCGGCGAGCTGATCGGAGCCGGGGCCGCCGTCGAACCGGTCGCGGCCGGCGCCGCCGACGAGGATGTCGTTGCCCGGGCCGCCCTCGACGTCGAGCTGCACCTCGGGGCCGCCGCTGGCGGGCAGCACGATGATCTGGTCGCCGCCGTCGCCGAGGGTCGAGCCGGCGGTGGAGATCGGCGCGTCGTCGAGCACGACGCAGAAGACCTCGGTCGGGCCCGCGTTCCCGCAGTAGCCGCCGCTGTCGATCGAGGTGAGGACGTCGGTCTCGTCGCGGGTCACGCCGGACGCGTCGGTGATCGTGATCCGGTCCCCCGCGGGCTGGTCCAGCGGCTGCGGCGCGCGCTGCACGGTGAGCTGGCTGGCGTTGTCGTCCCCGGAGATCAGCACGCGGGCGACGCCGTCGGGGCCGGTGCCGCGGTCCACGAGGCGGACCACGCTGCTGGACCAAGCGGCCTGAGCGAACACGAGCACGGCGGCGAGGGACAAGGTGAGCACCGGCAGGACCGTGCGCAGCGTCATGGGGACGGAATGCATGGTGGCGGACCTCTTCTCGGGGGTCGTGCGGACCCGTGGCGCGCCCCCGTTGCGCGCCGTCGAGTAACGCCACTATACGTATACGCATGTGTGCCAACAGGGGGATTTCGCCCTATGCTGCGCGAATGTCCGCACACGTTCGCCGTTTCTCCCCGCTGATCCTCTGCCTGCTCGCGCTGGCCGTCCCGGCGCTCGCCGTTGCCGCGCCCGCCGGCTCCTACAAGGGGCAGGCCACCGGCACGGACGGGAAGTTCAAGTACGGGA
>Ga0247758_1000403_pt1 | contig 38742 bp, 40 predicted proteins | sample UWRJL156409C4_FD_180950 | JGI IMG/M metagenome (GOLD analysis project Ga0247758, IMG submission 180950) | Plant litter microbial communities from Arlington Agricultural Research Station in Wisconsin, United States - UWRJ-L156-409C-4 | ecosystem: Environmental > Terrestrial > Plant litter >...
CACCGCCCCCGTGACATCCTGCTTCACCTGCCCCGCCACACCAGCGACCTTCTCCCCCGCGCCTCTCGCCCGGCTCTTCACCTCCTCCTTCACATCCTTGACCTCCACCGTCTTCGCGATCCCCAACAGCCGCTCCTCCGCATCCTCCCGCGCAGCAGTCCAGTCCTTGCCCTGCACCCATCGCACGGCGCCCTCGACCTCAGAGTTCCATCTGTCCTTGGCCGTCTCGACGAAGTGTGTTCTTTGCCGGGCCGCTAGCTCGGCGCGCGAAGGGGGGTACAGCGTCTCGTCTTGGAGAGTGGGGCGTCGCGGCGCGGAGGGGTCCTGGGAGAGGGAATTGAGGACGCGGGTCTGCGCGCGCAGGATGTCGGATTGGGATTGGCGGTTGCGTTCGTGGGCGGCGAGGGCGAGGTAGGTTGCGCCGAGGACGAGCGTTATCCCGCCGGTCTGGATATGGGAGGTTAGTATATACGTAGGTGTATGAGGGCGGGGAGAGGAGCATACTGCGCCGGTGAGGAAGCCCATCGTGAATAGTCGGGGTAGTGAGAGGAGGACGTCCGATTGCGGGATTTGAGATGGGTGATGGACTATCGCCGATTGCGACGGGATAGCAACTCAATTGACCTCTTTGGGAGCTGGAGACCGTCTGGCTAGTTTGTCATCGCTTGGCTTCCACGCGATCACCAACAATTGCAATCGCAAGTCTCAGTGACGTAGCGGAGTTGAAGGCAAGCAGTGGGAGCTTGGGTGCAGCAGCAGCCGGGGTCCAAAAACAAATGTGGGGCGGCGGGCGTTCCTTGGCGGCGCCGGGACCTGCCGCGCAGCCGCCAGCCAGGAACAAAACTTTGGCCGTTGCCGACGCCGACACCACCACAGCCAGCCAGCACCGCAGCATCACTACCAACCCACCGCGACGACGCACCGCCTCCCTCCCTCCCCCTCTCGCTCGTCACCCCGGAACCGCAACGCCTCCCCACAATGGCTGGCGGTCTCACCAAGTACCGGCATCTCAGCCGGTCGTCCGCGCACCGACAGGCGCTGCTCCGCAACCTAGTGACCTCGCTCATAAAGTACGAGTCCATCCACACGACATGGCACAAGGCCAAGGAAGCGCAGCGCCTGGCCGAGCGGCTCATCACCTACGCCAAGCGCGACAACGAGACAGCGCGACGCAGCGCCCAAGGAATCCTCTACGTACGGCTCGCTCTTCCACACCGTCCCCCGTTCCACACCCCTGCCTCACCTTACCTTGTCACGAGTACTAACCCCCCCGCCCCCCTATGTAGACACCCGAGGCCCTCCTCCCCAAGCTCTTCGGCGAGCTCAAGGAGCGGTACATGGCGCGCCCCGGCGGATACACGCGCGTGCTGCGCACGGAGCCCAAAGACAAGTACTCGCAGGCGGCGTCGGCGATTCTCGAGCTGGTGGACGGGCCTAAGGACATGCGGTTTGCCATGACGGCGGCGGCGGTAGCGCGGGACCGCGAGCTGGGGAAGCCGCACACGGATGTGACGCAGAAGAACATCGATAAGGTGATTCGGTACCGAAGGGATGGCGGGAAGCAGCTGGAGGATATGATTGCCAAGGTTGCTACGCTGAACCTGACGTCGGGCGATGCGTCGCTTCCGGAGGAGGGTAAATAAATGATTGAATCATTGCGGTGTGTGTCAGGGGGTGTGGTTCAGAGGCAGTTTATTGTATATGTACATGACGAAGGAGAAGTGTGTATAGTATGGAAAAGCTGGGGTACTACTATGTAATGTATCCAGGAGTTAGGAATGGGGGACGGCCCCCGCTGCATTTTTGCTGGTTTGCATCTCGTCGGAAAAAGAAATTATTTTTTTATCTACAAGCTTTACACAAAGTCGAATGTGTCGCCCTGCTCCGATATCATTTTGGACACCCTCTGGCTGCCGACAATCTTCTCCAGCTTCATCACGTCGTAGCGCGAGAACATCACCTTGACAGTCCCCTGGCCCGGCTCGATCAGCAGAGACTGCTCGCTCTTCTGCAAGTAGCCCCCGGCAATCTCTTGGTAAAACTTGGGGTTGTCGGGCAGACTGTACATGATAACCTTCTTGACGCCCTTGATCTGGTATCGCCGGAAATGGTGAGCACGCTCTGTGTAGAGCAGCACACGGTGACGGCCATTCAGGAAGTGAGACCGCGCTCTTGATGCCTCCGGCACGTCGGCATACTCGGAAATGGTGCCGAACGTGACATTCTCAGCAGCCGGGTCGTTGGCAAAGTAGTTCCGTACCCGGACAAAGTCGAGGTACGACGGAATGAAGATCAGTACCCCGCTGACATCCTTGGGGCGTTTTGTCAGGGATGGCAGAATGGCCTTGGTGAAGTAGTCGAACCGAGCATCAGGCTCATCAGTGACAGATTTCGCATCAAATCGGCTGAACGTCTGGCGGGCCTTGGCACCCAGGTGCTGGATGACTCCCGGGTATGCCTCCTGCAGTCGTGCCTTGCCCTCCCAGTTGCTGCAGTGTGTCCGGAACAGGTTGGTAAGCTCCGGGGTGTTGAAGGCGCTGAGAATGACGGTCTGGCGGAAGTGCTTGGCCTGGTCGTCCAGATACCAACTCCTTACGCGACTGAAGTCGCAGCCGTGAGACTCCCTCGGCTGGATGTTGAGGTGCTCAAATACGTACTCGACATGTTCCCAGTTCTGCATGAGGAGCGCATCTGCCTGGTCGACGATGACCAGTTCGATAGAACTCAAAAAGTCAAAGTCCATCTTCTTTTCTTCCTCTGAGCCGATGGCCATGCGTAGACCGAGAGGGCTGCCGAAGATGATGTCTGAGTTGTAAAACTGCGAGAAGTACTTGACCGTCTTCCGTGTGAACTTCAAGCCCAAGCGGAACATGTCGTCGTCGTTGCCAGCGAAGAGATCCCGGAAGTCTTCCGGCTTGTCGTCCGAGAACTTGACCACCTTCTCAACATAGGAGTCGTCGAAGCGTTTCCTGTTCTCCTGCTGCTCTGGCTCGACAATCCCACAGATCATTTCTACCATCTTCACACAGGACTGCCTGGTTGGGAGAATCACCAGCACCTTCGGCCGTGTGAAACCCTGATCCCTCAGGTCAAGATCTGCATTGCTCTTGTCCCCGGCTAACCGTTTATTGTTCTTGATAACCTTGTCGCGCGTCTTGAAGATATGGTTGATGGCGTGCAGGCACGTCATCCTCCTCAGGCTCTGTGCCCCGGAGACTGTGCGGTTGCAGTAGAGCAGGTCGTTGTAGTTGAACAGGTAAGGCGCTACCGTTTGTTCTACAGCGCCGAACTTAGCGTACTTCTCCTCCATTGATTCTTTCAGCTTCTTCTTGAGATTGAGGTCGGCGACTCCGGATATTGGCTTGGGGGCGGGCTGATCATCGGACTGTCCGAAATCGGGCGCGTTGAACAGCACTCTTGTTGACTTCAGCGCTGCTCGTTCTGTCCTCCACTTGCCGTCCTGGACGGCCTTCAGTCTCGGCGCCAGCACATCCTCCTTCGGTTCGGCAAAGTGCGCCTCAAACGGATCTTCGGCGTCGACCTCATCTTCGTCGTCTAGCAAGTCCTCCAGCGGGGCGTCCATGGGGTCTTCTTCCGGCTCGTCGACGGCATCCACATCTTGGGGTGCGCTGCTGTCTCCGGCATCGTCAATGCTGGTGTCTTGTGTTGCAGCTGAGGGCTCTGCAAACTGAGCGTCCTCTGACGGGTCATGAGCGATCTTCCTGCGCTTCGCCTTGTGAGGGGCGCTCTCTGCTAGGCTCTTCATCAAGCTGAGGTAGGGCTGACCCGACAATGCTTGGCCGACATCGCCGTCCTCATCGTCAGAGTCCACAACTTCGTCCGACTCATCGCCAGAGACGTCCACATCCGGGCGCCCGTCATCTTCCGATTCCCTGCGCTCGTTAGCTAACCGTTCTTTGCGACACGAGACCGTGGAAACCGTACTCTTCGCTGTCCTCCAGGCGGGCGGCGTCAAATCTAGAGCTCCGAGGCTGAGTCGTGGCAGCTCTTGCTCTTGCCCTGCCCCGGCCCCGGCCCATTCCTCGCCCGCCTCTCCCTCCTCTATCGCCGCCTCTGTCTCCTCCTCCGCGGACCCCACTCCCTCCCCTTCCTCGCGAGCCTCTGAATGCGCCCCGAGAGCCTCCACGAGAGCCCCCACGGGAGCCCCCGCGGGATCCTCCGCGACTACTTCCACGACCTGGTGGCGGCATATTATTGATATTCGTGTTGGTACCCCAGCAACCTCAGATTCGAAATTTCGAGGGGCAGACCAATCGCGAAAAAAGTTGAATTCAGCCTTGCCGACGCAAGCCACAAAACTGCCCCACCATAGCCTTAGCCGCTAGGCGGTGAGATCCGGCAATTACCTACAAGTCCGGTCTTCTCTGGTCGTGACCTGTCTCGAAAAAGCGATATATTCAAGCTCTCTTTGGGCCTTGACATGTATTTAGATTGAGGCGTTAATCCAACTATTAAATCCCATATCCAGGACTAAAAGTCGCGGAGCCCTCCTGTTTTGCCCTTTGTGGCGATCTTCGAGTCCCGATAAGATAGTGAAGGCGGTGAGCCACGCCAATTCAGCTCCCTACGCAATGCGACTCCAAAAAAAAGTCGGGCCCCACCATCGTCCCGTTGCAGCTCTGCGCAGACCGTTCGCCTCTCTTTGATCGCATTGTACAGCCCCGGCGCAACACGTTGAGATGTACGCCCGATATATTCCGCCTGCAAAGGCGACACCCCCCGCGATTCAAAGCAGGCCGTCCGAAGATCAGAATCAGCCCTCCGAACACGTCAACAGGCCCTTCGTGCATCCAAGCAGGCAGTTCGCGGATCGTAATGCCCCTTACTCAGCTCCATACACGCGCGCCGTATCCCCGCTGAAGCCCGTGGTACCTCATCCCGTAAGGACTGTCTTCGCCGACGATGACTTCCCGCTTCCCGACCCCAAGAATGGGAAAAGGGACAGGGAAAGGGACGCCGAGCTCACCGGCACGCTAGAAAAGAAGGAAAAGAAGTCGAAAAGGGCAAAGAAGGACGAGGGCGCGACAGAAGAACCAAGGGCTCCTGTAGAGCAGCCGAAGGTCGAGGTTGAGGAGCGGGAGGTGGAGGAGCCTTCGAAGAAGCGCAAGAGGAAACAGGAAGGCCTCGCGCAAAACGATAAAAGCGTCCTCGCTATCGAAGCACACGTTGAACCCGAACTCGAGTCGAAAACAGAAACACCTGCCGTGATCGCACCGGCGCTTTGGGAAACCGATCCGACGGCTCCCACTGATCGACCAAAGGCCAAAAAGGAAAAGAAGAAGAAGAGCAGCAAGGTGGAGACTGAACCAGAAACTGATAGGTCCCGGGCAAGGCACAGAGCTGTGTTTGAGAAAGTCGAGAAGGCCTTACAATCAAAGCCTAATAAGGCCCTACCTGAAGCTGCAAATAGCGCCGATGCACAAGATCAAGAGCTGGATGCTGTACCAGAAGAGGAGGTCCACGGCCTCGAGCCTCTGCCGCAACCCGAGCCGGTTGTGTTCGACGAATCTAAGCTGACCTACGAAACATTGCCTCCTTGGCTTGCTTCTCCGACTCGCGTCACAAATGATTCGAGACGTCCGTTTTCTGAGCTCGGGATTACCCCCGAATCGGCAAAAATACTGGCATCAAAGGGGTTCGCCGATGCCTTTGCAGTACAGACCGCAGTACTTCCATTACTTTTTCCCTCAGCAGATAGGCAGGGCGATGTTGTGGTTGCCGCCCCCACAGGCTCCGGAAAGACGCTGTCATACGTCCTCCCTATGGTTCACGACATAAGCAAAGGCGCCGTAACAAAACTTAGGGCCGTCCTTGTGCTCCCTACCAGAGAATTGGTCCAGCAGGTCCAGCAGGCATGTGAGGCCTGCGTGGCCGCATTCGCCATCGGTGGAGGCAAGCGGGTGAAAATCGGAACCGCCGTGGGCAACAAAATGTTCAAGGATGAGCAAACCGCCATTGTTGGAGAGGAACAGCGGTACGACCCGGCCGGATATGAGAAATATCTCAGGAAGCAGCAGACATTTGTCAGCCTGGACGATTCTGATGATGACGAAGACCTCGAGCTGGGCTCGGAGAAGTCAACTCCTCTCCCATATCATGTTATGACACATGTCTCGAAGGTCGATATTCTCATTTGCACCCCTGGAAGACTCGTCGAACATGTCACAAAAACGCGGGGCTTCACGCTCGACTATGTACGTTGGTTGATCGTCGATGAAGCCGATAAGCTCCTTGCCCAGGACTTTCAGCAATGGTTAGGAGTTGTCATGAACGGTCTCAGTACCGAGAAGCCCACTGCGCGAGACTTCCCAGGTTCCAACAAGACAGGCCCTCGCAAGGTCATTCTCAGTGCGACCATGACGAGAGATATCAGCTTACTGAATGGTCTGAAGCTTTCGCGACCCCGTCTCGTGCTGCTGGAAGGAACCAAGGCCGGCGAGCAAACGCTCCCAGCTCTCCTCAAGGAATCTGCGATCAAAGTTCGCGAGCCAAGTCTTAAGCCGCTTTACTTGGTCGACCTGCTCAATAGTGATCACCTGGCTCCTATCAACCAGAGTCCTGTTGTGGATGAAGCCACAGAGCCTCAAGAGGACAAGATGTCTATTGACGGATCAGAGAGCAGCGATTCTGAGTCCTCGTCGAGTGACGGCTCCGAGTCTGAGTCTGGGTCTGGGTCCGATTCTGGGTCCTCGAGCTCAGATTCTGGTTCCGATTCCAGCAGTGAAGCGGAAGACAAGGCGCCGGCCAAGACACGTCGCCCACCTGCCAAGACCAGCAAATTTGACACCACTGTGCTCATCTTCACAAAATCCAACGAAGCGGCACTGCGTCTCTCACGTCTCCTGCAGATTCTGTCACCGGAGCTGGCACCCCTCATCGGGACACTCACATCCTCCACCAAGACCTCCAGGCGTGCACACACATTGCGCTCCTTCGCGCAAGGCAAGCTTCGCATCCTGGTTGCTTCAGATCTGGTATCTCGCGGTATCGACCTCCTCAACCTGGACCACGTCATCAACTACGACCTCCCGATCAGCGAAACGTCGTACGTCCATCGCGTTGGACGTACTGCACGTGCTGGCCGCGCCGGTCACGCTTGGACGCTGCTGGAGCATGCGGAGGGCCGTAGGTTCTGGCGCGACTTTGCTGGCGAAGGAAAGGGGGCGACCACCAACATTGTGAGGAGTGGAACTGTAGAGAGGGTGCGGGTTGCCGCGGACGAAGAGGCTAGGAAGTTTAGCGACGAGAGGGTCAAGACATACGAAGTGGCCCTGGAGCAGCTGCGGAAGGAGTCCGCGGAAAGGAAATAGACGTAACCGATGTTAACTGAGCCCTCACTAGGATAAGTTGAGGGCTACTGTAGCACGTACATAGCATTGTCGAGAAGCTATCAAGGCATCATAATGCAATTGACGTCCGCCTACATTAAGCAAGGCACGTTGGATTGTTGTCATTGCGAGGCCGGCTGCTATCGTGAGATGCATTGAGTAATCGCTCCTTCGGCATCGGTACGCCCAGCCGATGCGGTGGATATCGACGGGATAGGGGTCGTACCTGTGTGTCATGATGTCTGAGCACTCCTCCAAACGCCTCCATTGAGTTCCATTGGGCCGTTTACAAGATGTTTGATGCAAAGCCTCATAATGAAGCCTTTTGGGCCCTATTCAACTCCAGGCCGTAGCTGATTATTATTCGAGAAGACGTTTCTACCGAGACATCGAAGACGGCCGACGATGACGACAAAGCTTGAAGAGCGTACAGGCACAAAGGGACCATTAGTGGCGGCATCTGGTGGAGCAAACCCGGGGTTTGGCGCAGCAGAACTGGCCGCTGATTGGTTTAAGCTCCCATGCGCACCGGCTTGGCAAGTTGCATGGGCGAACAGGGGTGCAACCTCCAAAGTGTCCTTTTTATGTGAACAAGTATCCATTGTTGGCATTCGGGAAGAAGCTATGCCCATCGCAAGACGGCCCATCCAGCACCGTGTAAAATAAAACCGTTGAGGCCAGATTGATCCCCATTCGCTTTCCTAGCTAGTCTGTCCCTATCATGAGAAGCAGGCCGTAACTTCTTGTACCTTAATTCTACCCACTGCATAGCGATTTCTTCTGGTGGACTGGCGCTGCTCTTTTTGCTCTCCGAAGCTCTGCGCTCGACTCTCCCACCGCTGCGCACCAAACCGCAAACCCCCTCCACCGCCCGTTGAGGCAACGCCCACCACAACGCATCCGACAATGGCGCGGTCTACGCTGTCGCCGCTGTCTATCCTGCTGTCGGCGGTATTCCTCTTTTCCGCACAAGTCTACGCCATCTCGGCCGTGCTTGGCATCGACCTAGGAACCGAGTACATCAAGGCGGCGCTTGTCAAGCCCGGCATCCCGCTGGAGATCGTCCTGACGAAGGACTCGAGGAGGAAAGAGACCTCGGCCGTCACATTCAAGCCAACACCGGGCGGCCCCAAAGATGGCGCATTCCCCGAGCGCGCCTACGGCTCTGACGCCATGGCGCTGGCCCCCCGCTTCCCCGGCGACAACTTCCCCAACCTGAAGCCCCTCGTGGGCCTGCCCGCCGACAGCGCCGAGGTGAAGGAGTACGCCCTGCGCCATCCGGCGCTGCAGGTGGTGACACACAAGCTGCGGGGGACGGCTGCGTTCAAGAGCGCGCAGGCCTTCACCCCCGAGGAGGAGGCATGGATGATCGAAGAGCTGCTGGCCATGGAGCTGCAGGGCATTCGGAACAACGCCGAGGAGCTCGCTGGCGGCACCGTCCGCTCTGTCATCCTTACCGTCCCGCCGTTCTACACAACTGAGGAGAAGCGCGCCACTGTCATGGCCGCGGAGCTCGCCGGTTTCAAGGTTCTCTCGCTCATCAGCGACGGGCTGGCCGTTGGTCTGAACTACGCAACCAGCAGGCAGTTCCCCAACATAAATGAGGGAGGAAAGCCCGAGCACCACATGATCTTCGATATGGGCGCCGGCTCAACCAAGGCCACCGTGCTGAAGTTCCAGAGCAAGACGGTTAAGGACATCGGCAAATTCAACAAGACCATCCAGGAGGTTCAGGTCCTCGGCAGTGGCTGGGACCGTACCCTTGGCGGCGACGCTCTCAACTACCTCATCGTGGACGATATGGTCAAGCAGTTTGTCGAGTCACCCAAGGCCCAGAAGGCGTCCGTGGAGGCGGCGACGGTCAAGGCCCATGGCCGCACCATCGCCAAGCTGACCAAGGATGCCGAGCGGTTGAGGCACGTCCTCAGCGCCAACCAGAACACACAGGCTAGCTTTGAGGGGCTCTACGATGAGATCGACTTCAAGTACAAGATCACTCGTGCCGACTTCGAGGACATGGCTTCCAGCCACGCTGAGAGGGTCGGTGCTGCCATTCAAAATGCCCTCACTGCTGCCAAACTTGATATCAAGGAGATTGACACCGTCATTCTGCATGGCGGATCCTCCCGCACCCCCTTTGTTCAAAAGCAACTCGAGAAGATCCTGGGCGGACCTGACAAGATCCGCACCAATGTCAACTCCGACGAGGCCGCCGTTTTCGGTGCAGGCTTCAGGGCCGCAGAGCTCAGCCCCAGCTTCCGCGTGAAGGAGATCCGCGTTTTCGAGGGCGCTGCGTATCCCGCCGGCGTGAAGTGGAAGTCAGATGACGGAAAGCCCAAGCACCAGCGTCTCTTTACCGCTGCGTCGCACCTCGGTGCCCCCGCAAAGGAGGTTACCTTCCCCAACCGCGAGGACTTCTCTGTCGACTTCTACCAGCTAGTACCAGGCGCTGAGGGCGATGTGGAGGCCGGCACCAAGGTGCTGACCACCACCAACCTGACTGCCTCGGTCACGGAACTTGTTGAGAAGTACAACTGCGACAAGGCTGATATGCGCCTGAAGGTCAGTGTCCGCCTCGCTAGCGAGAACGGTGAGGTGGAGGTCGTCAAGGCCTCGGTGGAATGCGAGGCTGAAGAGCCCGAGAAGGAGGGCATCATTGATGGCGTCAAGAATTTGTTTGGATTTGGCAAGAAGGATCAGCAGCCCCTCAAAGATGGAGAGGCTTCAACTGAGGACGCCGATGCTACATCTTCGGAGCCTACCAAGTCTTCTTCCACAAGCACCAAATCTTCCTCTTCGAAAACGAAGACGAAAACGAGCGCCTCTTCTTCCGCCTCGGCATCCGCTGATGCGGATGCCAAGGCTGATACCAAAAAGAAGCAGCTGATTGTCATTCCTGTCAAGTTCACCCTGAAAAAGAGCGGTATCCCCGAGCTCACCAAGGAGGGTCTGCTGGCAGTCAAGGACCGTCTTAAGGCCTTTGAAGCATCGGACCGGGCACGGAGACAGCGCGAGGAGGCCCTCAACCAGCTCGAGGCCTTCACCTACAAGGTCAGGGATTTGGTTGAGAAAGACTCTTTTATCGGTGCCTCTACTGTTGAGGAAAGAGATAACCTGGAGAAGAAGACCAGCGATGCCAGCGATTGGCTCTACGGTGACGGCGCCGATGCGACCAAGGAGGAGCTCAAAGCGCGCCTCAAGGAGCTCCAGAACATTGTCAACCCTATCCACAAGCGCATCGACGAAACCGCCAAGCGCCCAGAGCTTGTGAAGAACCTCAAGGAGGCGCTCGAGAGCACCAAGAAGTTCGCCGCTGAAATGCGTGACAAGATTGCCGAGCACGAGGAATTCCTCGCGGTCCGCGCCGCAGCTTCATCGGTTATGTCCGCTGTCTCCAGCACCGAGTCCGAGAGCTCAACTACCACTGCTGCTCCTTCTGGAGACTTTGACGATCTCGAGGACGAGCCCATTGCCACTACTACCAAGGTCGAGGGCATGGATGCTCTGGACAAAGAGCTCGGGCCCGTCCCGCCGCTGTACACAGTTGAGGACCTCAAGGAGAGCGAGGACCTCTACACGTCCATCTCGGCATGGCTCGAGGAGAAGATCGTCGCGCAGGAGAAGCTTGGCGCCACCGACGACCCGGTGCTCCTGTCCAAGGATCTCACCGAGCGTCGCGAGAAGCTCGACAAGGCCGGTATGGACCTCGCCATGAAGGGAGTGCGCAACTTTGAGAAGAGGAAAAAGGCCGACGGCACGACTACCAAGACAAAGAAGGGCAAGGTGTCCAAGGCTAAGAGCGCCCCTAAGGCGGGGTCGACGCTGAAGCTCCAGCCCGGCGAGGACGGCAAGATGCCGACTCAGGAGGAGCTGGATGAGATGATCAAGGAGTTCATGAAGGAGCAGGAGGCCAAGGATGGCGGCAAGAAGGACGAGAAGACGGAGGAGAAGCCGGAGGAGAAGCCGGAGAAGACGGAGGAGAAGACGGAAGAGAAACCGGAGCCGATTAAGCATGAGGAGCTATAACATGGGCTATCTCTAGATATTTGGATGGGGAAGGGGGCGCATTGTTCTGTTTTATTGATCCCTTCGGGACGGAGTTGGGGTGGGTAGGATGTGAAATGTGTAGAGACGGACGACAGACTATCATACGTATACACGCGCAAAATGCCAAGACAAAACCAACACAGCAATGCATGTAATGCAATGCAGTCGTTTGAGTGAATGGTGGTCGCCGTGGCCTTTTTTTCGCTGCTTTCTTTCTTTCAGGCAGCGACTGCAATAGGGAAGGAAAATAAGTGCTCACCAGCTCACCAGTAACGTTGTGTCATGAACGGTAGATAGCATCCAGTTGAGCCTTCTCTATTCCATCCTCCATCCCCCCTCTCCCAAAACCACTCCCTACCGAGGATGTACCCTACCCTCGCCACCTGGCGTGCTTGACTACCCGACGGCCGGGACGGCAGCGCACAATGCAAACAACGTGAGCTCCGTAGCCACGTCCCACCGCTTACCTGCTTGCCCTAGCCTCTCGAGACGATTCCGTGGGTCGTGAGTCGGGCAGGACGCTTCCTTGCCTGCCTGTCTGCCTCCGTCAACCACCGAATTGGGCCGAGGTAACGTATGCTTTACCCCTTTCGGTCAGGCACGCTTCTGTCTGATGTGCACGGCGCACAGCACCGTTTGTTCCACCGCAGGCAGCCAGGGGGGGTGCGTGTGGCAGCAGCAGCGCTGTTGGACAAGGCCCGTGGGCGATGGGGGGATGATACCCCGGGGGAGCGGATCCTCAGGTTGGGGAGTTGAGAGTGGGACTGGATGTTTCTTGGAGGTGGCGATGGTGGTGATCTTGGGATAGGGGTTCAGGCGGGTTTGTGAGTTTTTTTTTTTTGGGGGGCTACAGAAGGTAGGTGTCCATGGGGTTGGGATGGCAGGGGTGGACTGGCTGGTGGAGGCAGAGGTTGGTTCAGTCTCCGGCAGTGTAATGGTAGCAGAGTGTGCGGAGATGAGATTTAGCCCCTTAACCCCTTTTCTTCAGTGGTTTGCATGAACAGAAACTTGACCCATCGCATTTTCTTTCCTTTTCAGAGGTGCTCGCTTTGCAGCCTTGAGGCAAATCGTTTGCTTGAGTGACCAAAGCGTGAGGAATTGAGATGTTGGGTCTTCTGGGAAACTTCTGTCATGTTAATGAGTCCAGGCAGGCTGGCCAGTCCAAACGTTTCAGCGTCGTTGGTAACACAGGACATGGGATGAAATGTCCTACCCAATTTGGAGCCTGCTAGGTTGTCTGGAATTTTCCGTAGCGTGTGCGAGGTGTGACCACGACCGACGGCATTTGAGAGAATATGCGAGGCATGGCAAGGGGCAAACGGCTCTCGTATGCAATCAACCGTGATGCTTTGCAGTGGAATCCCGGGCTTGGGTGTGTTGACTGACCCTGGCTGGACGCGTTTCTCTTCGAGATGACAGGAGCACCTCGATGAGCCAACGGCATGGCGGAAACTCGTAAGACTTGTTGACACTGTTTATCGGCACTGTTTGCTTCAGGGCGGCTGCTTGATGAGGTACAGCTTTTGTTTGCACGAGTCGGTCGGTGCCGTGAACCTGAGATGAGAGACACGTGTGGTGATGCAATAACCAGAGCTCGAAATGTACATGCGAGTGCAGCGGTTCGGTCGGGTCAACCATCTCTGGTGTGATCGTTGGCGACGGCGCCATCTGGCCAGTTGCAGAATGACCGTCGCTTCTAGACGTAAACGTAGCACTGAACGTGGACGGGACCTCGCCTCGAGCGGGTGTCACTTGATCCAAAGTCCCCGCCGTTGCCAGTGTGATGAAGCAGTGTCGGCTTCCAGAGCAGGTCCACGGCTTATTGCATTGCCAGATCCACAGATATAAATGTCAAATGCGATCAATGCCACTTACAGATTGCTTGTCAGGGATTGCTAGGTAGCAGATCGTGGACATGAAGTGATTCACCAAACGCCGCTAGGAAGTGCGCACCTTCCTTACTAAACCCCAACCAGCTCTTTCCCTTTTTAACAAACAACTGCTGACCTCCTGGTCGTTCATCCGAAGGCGGCCATCCACTCCTTGATCTTCTTCTCGCCGCTCGGCAAGCAGTTCCTCGCTGCCACTATTTCGCTCCTTCATACACCTTCCTTTCTTGCCAAACCCAAGCGTTTCTGGCACTTCTCAACAACACCACCGATCGCCTTTCAGTCACAGACAAAGGCCACTCTACTCGAACCGAAAATATCACGAGCCAATCGAGACGATATGGCACGTATCTTGTTTGCCGCGGTTCTCGCGGTCTGTTCCTGCCTTTGCGTCGTTGGCGCTTCCCTTCCTGGTGGTTCGCTCAGCGTCCCCGTTGTGCGAAACCCCAACTACGTACCCAATGGCCCACTTGAGTACGCCAAAGCTCTTTCGAAGTGGGGAGTCAAGCTTCCCAAAGGCCTCGCCAGACATGTCTTCACCAAGGGCGAGAGTAAGTTGAAACTATTTCCGGACCTGACACCTCCCGCTGTTGCTCTCGACACCTCACACTGCTCTTCAAACATAAAACCGCCCCTCCCAACGCATATCACGGAACTCCCGCGAGAGCAGAAGAAGCATTCGCTGGTACCTTCTCAGGGCCCCTCAAATCTCCCCAACATCTTCCATAATCTACCGCTGCCAGCTTTGATGCTTCCCGCCTTCATTTGATATCTCTCCGCATATCTCCCAAGCACCCTCCAGCATCTCTGTGCCTCAACACCGGTCCTTGGTCGAAGCTAACGTAGACTCTGAATAGCTGGTGTTGTGAGCGCCATTTCGCAAAGTGATGACCGTGAGTATTTGACTCCCATCGGCATAGGCACGCCGCCGCAGACGCTTCTGCTGGATCTCGACACCGGTTCTTCCGACTTGTAAGTCACCGACCATCTCTTTCAGAAGCGGTAGGGTAGTTGCTGACACGCATGCAATAGCTGGGTTTATTCCTCCGAGACGAAGGCCGCAGACCTGAAAAACCGCACCGGATGGGTACCTGGCTCTTCTTCCACAGCTCACATAATCCCGAATGCCACTTGGTCGATCCAGTATGGAGATGGAAGCTTCGCGTATGGTCATGCCTGGAAGGATACCATCTCATTTGGGGGAGTCACCATTCCCGACGCCGTCGTTGAGTCGGCCGTGGACGTCTCGTCGGAGATGGCTCAGGATCTCGCGATGTGCGGAATCTTTGGCCTCGCCTTCGGTCTCGAGAGCCAGGTCGAGCCCAAGCAGAAAACTGTCCTCAGGCAGATGTCGTCAATCCTCAAGCGCAATCTCTTCACCACGGACCTCAAGTACCACGCCGAGGGCACGTACACGTTTGGCACCATCGATAAGACCAAGTACAACGGCGACATCCATTGGTCACCGCTGTCTCGTCGCGCCGAGTATTGGCAGTTCAACTTCACCGGATTCAACGTCGATAGTTCGGATTGGTGGTACTTCTCGCAATGGTCGGCCATCGCCGATACCGGCACCACGCTGCTGATGCTGGACGACGACATCGTGCGGTTCTATTACGACGAAGTTCAAAATGCCACCTTCAATTCAACGCTCGGACTTTGGACCTATCCCTGTGATACAATTCTTCCAGACTTCAACATGAAGCTTGGAAATTGGACTGCGACGGTTCCCGGACGGTACATCAATTACACGGACTTGGATGGTTCGCGTTGTATGGGAGGCCTGCAAGGCAACTTTGGCACGCCTTTTGGGATCTTGGGGGATGTGTTCCTCAAGGCCTTCTTTGCCGTGTTTGATGTAGCTGGCCGGCGTGTTGGATTTGCGAATAAGGATCTGAATTGAGTTCTGAGGCCTTGGTGATATGCCCAGAGGCATTGGTGGCATCTTGAGAGGTCCTGCTTTCATGTACACAGGCATTGGTAGTTTATCTAGAGCCCTTGGTGGCATCTAAGGAGGTTAGCATTTCGAGGGGTCTTGGTAGCACGCCCGGAGCATTGAAACGATGTTTTATAGCCTTTATATCATAGAGTCGCGCAAATGATGCGATTTTTCATTCGACTTCTACTCACTGAAATCCGGCGTCTTCTTCGCCCTCAGTGGCCTGCGGGATACGCGTGTTTGATTCGCGATGATTTCGTGTTTGAAGGGATTATTGTGGTTGAGTAGCTCTGCTGTCATAAGCGGCTGAATGTCCCGGCATAATTCGGAGTGGGATGACCTGCATTTCAAGGAGTGTCTGGTTAGCTTGCCGATCCGGGAACCATGCGGCTCTCGCTCTCAATACGACGCTGGGCTCTCCGATGAGTTAGAGGGGCTTCCCGGTCTTTCGGGGAAAAGGATGGAAAAGAAGGGAAAGCTGCACTTTCTTGTCCTGTGAGAGTTTCTACTGTTCGATATACGGAGTAAGGATCATGCTTCTGCCTGGGGTTCGGAAGAAAGGGATTCCAATACTCTATTGGGGCGTCGAGGCGCGATCACATGCTTCTGAGGAGTTGCGAATAGCGCAACTGGAATGAAGCCCTTCCCTTGTTTGTACCGGGGGGGGAAAATTCACTCCCAAGGTGCGCTGCGATATAACTGCTTCGAAAACTCCATCCATATGGTTACCTATGTATCGTATGTACAGGGCCTCCACCTCTTCGGATTGTGACAAGCGAGCATCTCCCCGTCGCCAAGGATCAGGGAGCAAGACGTGGACCCCACTCATTCAAGATGCAATTCCCGAATCCCCCCCGCAAGCGACATTGGAGGAACGGCGCAAACAATCATGAATGAAAAATAGATAAAAACGCCCCAGATTAAACCCTACTATCATGGAGACTGCTCTGAGAATGAAGAAGCCAAAAGTTCGTAACATGAAGCGCTCTGGGGGACCGGAAGGGATTAATGGTCCCCGCGAGGATGACGGTGGGATGATCAAGAATGATGATCACCTTTCCAAGGCCCGATGGACATATTGGCGCAAGTATGATGCCGTATGTAAAGTTTGTGCGTTGCATCCACCCACAGCAAAGGAGCGGCCCGGGCCCCTTCCTCGTTTGGTCCGAGTATTGGAGATCCCAAAGAGCGGTGTCCACCGTCGAGCGAATGGAGCGTTCCGACCGAAAAGGAGCCTGAGTCGCTTGGCTGCTCTGGTGTAATTAAAAGTCTAACGTGGGGTATGAGCGTCGTTGTGTGCGTGGTGTGCGTGAAAGAAGAAGAATCATCGTCGCATTCGTGTCTGCCGTTCTATCCGCAACTATCGCCAGAGGAGAGGGAAGTCGGGTGCATGAAATCCAAGGGAGTGCAAAGAAGCCAGATCCTGTCCGTCATTGAAATCTCTCGGGAGAGGGGTATAGTTCGCTCGAAGCGCAAACGAGATAAGGGGCGACGAGGCAGAGATGAGGCGCTTGTCGGGAGCTCAAAGCAAAATCTAGGAATCCTTCTCACCATCACCGTCTGGTCGAGACACAACCACATAGTCAGCAAATGTTAGGCTCTCAGACATTGACTTGGCAGAGCCCGAATCGTCCCCGGATGTCCCTTGGACTCGTGCAATGGATGAGGAGGAGGAGGAGGAGATGACGCCAGCGACGGTGTTGGACCCACCCAGACGTGCTCGTGTTGACGATCTGGGGACTGTTCGGGGGGCTGCAACGGGGTTGCATTCACCTTCGGACCCTACGGGTGTCGGCGGGAGAGCTCCCTGAACCGCCTGCTGGCTCTCTCGGGCGGTGCCTGGCCGGCGGCCGCTGTACTTGTGTTGGCGCTCGCTGTCCTTTGCGGGGAGCGGCGGGGGAGCGTTCGGGTCGTCGAATGCGTTAGCCACAGGCGGCCGCTGTGTTCGGGGGCTCCCATTGGGCCTCCCGTTAGGGTTCGGCGCCTGCGTCTTGAGGCGCTGCTCCATCTCGCGGATGCGGGCCTCGAGGGCCTCGAGCTCCGAGGTCTGCGAGTTGAGCTGCTGCTTCCTGTAGTTTTGCAACAATAAGGTCAGCCGGGATTGTCCCCATTGTCCGCGGGAGCGTGCACGGGTGCAGGGACTGACCGCTTGTCCACCTTCTCGTCCAAGTCGGCGACACTGTTCTCAATGCGAAAGATGTCCATAAGCTCTGCAGAGAAAGAGCGGGCGATGGTCCTGTTGTGCCAGAGATTCTAGTCAGCAACCGTTTTGCGCCTATCCCCGCTCCGTGGCGGCTTCAGACAAGAGATAAAGGGGGTGGAAAACGCACGATTGCGGACGGCGGCCACTGGGCTTCCAGTCGCGGTCGAGTTCCTCGTCTGTCTTGTTCATTTTGGCGGAAACGAAGAGCGAGTCCTTGAGGGCTGATAATGACGCAGAAGGCGGAAGTAAACTTTGTGGCGAGCGCGGGTGAGGCTTCGGGGAGTTGTGTTGTAGGTGAGTTTGAGGGTCGAAAGGGTCAAGAGCGTTGCGAGCTGGACAGGTCCCCGATCGATGCTGTTAATTAAGCAATGGCATGGATCCCAGCTGGCTGGCAAGCGGCAAGCGGCACGCTACGCTGCTGTGCGACGCCTCCTGACAGGGCCTGGCGGGTTGAAGCTGGGGTAACCCAATCCGGCCGCTGTGGGCTCGCACTGGCCGCTGAGGGGCTCGCAATGCAATGAATGCACGAATTGCGCGGGCGGAGAGTCAGGTTTGAGTGGTTCAGCAGATCGGGCGGGGGGAGATGAGGTGGATCACTCCTTCATCCGGTGTGACTCGTGGAACCGCTGGACGAGACGAGTTTGGAGTGAAATAAAAGGGATGACCTCCTGCTGTTCTGGATATTGTGTAATATGCCTGAAGAACCATCCTGCTGACTTGTATCACCACCGGCAACTGCTCACGCGGTGGGCGAGGCGGCATCTCCTGCCTCCCTGCCTATCTCCTATCTACTGATAATATGCCTTCTTGCCTGCTGATGACCGCAGCGGTCCCGGGTCCCGTATGCAGTCGGCGCAAGACTGCATATTCAGGTATGCTGGATGGAGTTGTCACCCGAAGGTGATTTTGGCATGACGACCCCGTATCAGAGGGAAGCCGCGATTCCGCAAATCATGGACGCATGAATCCCGTCATCAGGCGTTGGGACCTAACATTGGGCCAACGTTGCCTTGATAGGTTTTCGAGTCGCACAGGGCTCACAAAGGAGCGGGTTTGGCCTCCAGGCCTTTTTGCATGACTTGGCTGTATCCTTTGTTCCGGGTTTGCGAGTCTTCTGGAATGTTGGTTGTCACCAAGCTCATTCACACCACGATCGCTGTCTTCATTTGGATGATTTGATCTGACAGGGTGAGCAAGGGCCGCAACCGGGTGGGGAGATGGCTCCAGGAGGGGCCCGATTGTCTTTCCTGGGGGTTGGAGGGCCGGGCCGCATCCTTTCATGCCATCGAGACCACATCTCTGGGAAATGTCTTCAACAACAGCGTAGAGCTGCGTTAGAGTGTGGTGAACCAGTTCTGGTTATTGGCTATTGAGGCATCGTGCTTCAAGCATTTGTGATGTCGCGATCCAACGGGTACAACTAGCTGTCTCCTTATGTCTCAACAAGCTCCCCGGTTCTGCCCCAGATCTCAGAGCAAGCCCAGTTCAGGATTCCCTGCCCAGTCCCCTTCACCTTGGGCGGGAAAGGGAACGGCTCCACTTGCAACGACAGTGGGCAAAACTTGAGGAACTCTCGCCGTAGCACAGGCTGTCACACGCGAAGTACCCCAAATACCTGAGTTTACTTGCCCGTGCGATATCGATATTGAATGCAAGGCAGTTGTTTTGACATCACCTAGCTGGAGGAGCAATCCCATTCCACTTGGCAGCCGTGTTCGTCGAACGCAATCTTATCAGCTGCAGCGTCTGTGCGTCCTCAACAGCCAACCCATCACGTGCAGAGCTGAGGCAAAGCCAAGCTCCCGCCCGTTCACCTAACGCCTCCCAGCGCAACAAATTCATCCATTTCATCACCAACCGGAGCCGACCCTCGGATCGACCTGCAAACCCAAATCAACCGTCGCAAACCGCCAATTCACGTGACTTCAACCATTGCGACGAGAAAAAAAATTCAATTACGACGATTCAGAACAGCGCCGGCGGATATCTTTGACGCATCCCGCACGCCACGTTTTGCCCCCAAACCACTTCCCCATCCCCGCCATCCAATCCACAAAGCCTTGTCCCAGGCCGCCGGTGCGTGACTGACGCGCAACGAGGACGTCGCGACGGCCCAACCAGGCCCCGGGCGGATGCCAGCTAACGCGTTCAAATCTAGATCGTGGCGCCGATTCACCTACTTCCGAGGCGTGAAGACGGGCCCCGCGGTCCCCGGCGAGGCGGAGTCTGGGGCATGAATAATACTACCTATACGGCTTTCGAGACTCTCCTGCTCTTCCGCGGAATCGCCAAATATGGGCTGGACGAGAATGCGTTTACGGAGATTTCCAAGCGTCTCAACCGTGCCGGGCCCGTACGAACCGGGGCGACATTCAACGCCGACCGATTGAGCCCCAAGGCGCTGCAGGAGCGATTCTTGGACCTGCTGTGGGATCAGATAAAGTGCGAAGTCGATGCTGCACCGCGGCCCGATGGAGGCTCGTCGCCCACATCCAAGAAGCGCAAGCTCCAGCCGCCCCCGAGACCAAAGTTCGAGGAAGCCATCTTCCACGTCGAAGTCATCGAGAAACTGCATCGAAGAGTTTATGAATCCTACGTCCAGAATACGGTTGCGGCCATTAGGAATCTGGAACAGCGGTATCTCGAGGTGGGCGAACGCATTGCGACGTTAGAAGAGCAGGAGAGGAACAATGCTGTGCACAAGGACCTTGCGCCGAAGAGTTCGGCTATCACCAAAGAGGATTTGGTCAAGAATGTCCCAGCGGTCGCTAATGGCGTCGTGGGCCCATCTCCCGGAGCATCGCCCCAGCCAGAACCACGGGCTCAGGTACATCCGACATTGCTGCCGCAAAACACTGTGCAGCCAACTGCCCCCGGAACAGGGTCTGCACCTCCTTCACAGGCTGGACCACTGGCAACAAGCCCGGTCCCTCCTGCGCCAGCTTTGGAGCAGCCTCAGACGGTACCGCAATCGGAGCCGCAAGGCCTCCCTCAGCCTCTAACGAGTGCGCCAAAGCCCCCGAGCGGCGTGTCGCCAGTCCTCCAGTTGCCACAAGGACTACCTCCGTCCACACCAGTAGCGCCACCTCCTCCAGTTCATAGCGCTGCAGAGGGGCTTCAACGGCCCGAAGATGTGAAACCGAAGGATACACCTCCCCCTCCCCTACCACCTACGTCCCAGCCTGCTGCTCAGGGTCAGCTGAAATGGGAGCCTCCATACCAACCAGGCGGACCCATGGCCATGGCACGTCCAGTGCAGACCCCGAACCAACAGCAGATGGCCCAAGGACTCGTTCAACCACCACAGCCTTTGCCTCAACAACGGATCCCTCAGCCAGCCCCGCGGCCCTTGCAAGCGCAGTCGGCTAAGTCGATGTCACCACCAGTGCTGGCATCCCCTCAGCCTGCCGGACAATACCCTCCTACGCTGCAGCCAGCTCCCGCCAGATCGGCAGTTGAGCCCGGTGGTGTGCCAGCGAATCGGCCACCGCTTCTAGCACCCGGCGCTCAACCGAGCAGGGCGCCTCACGCTATATTCCCGCAAGGATATACACAGCCTGTCCAGGGGCGCTCGGCTGTACCGACGCCTGTGCCAACACCACCCGTAGCTCCGGCGCTGCAGAGACCTCATCCCGGAGCCACGCAACTTCCGCCTCCGCCTCCGCCTCCGCGGGCTTCCAACCAGCCTCTCCAGCCTCCCTCTTCACAACCCCAGCTTGGATCGCAACCCGCATCTCCCTCCCCAGCTTTCCCGCAGCCGGATGTCCAGAGAGGGTATAGTTCTCCCTACACAGCACCCCGTCCGGCGGTCCCAGACCGTATCCTGCCCCAACGGTTACCTGGCACTCCAACACCCGCTCCGCCAACCAGAATCACACCAGTTCCTTTTGCTCCACAGACACCCGCTGCGACTTTGTCCCAAAGGCTTGTTACTGGCAGCAATACAAAATGGGGTTCAGTGTCTACGCCTTCAACGCCAATCCAGGGCCCTGCGTCTCTCTTCTCGACAGACATACCAGAGAGTCCTGCATATGAGCAGCTAAGTCCTGTGATTCAGCCGGCGGTGCTCCCGGCTACCGCCTCACCTTTGACCGCACCGCCCATTCCAGCGCCGCAGGAAGAGCCACAGAAAGCGCCACAGCCGGAGTCAAAGAAGGCACCACACCAGGAGCCAAAGAAGGCACAGGAGGAGCAAAAGAAAGCATCACCAGTACGTGCTCCGGAGCAGCCTACCGCGACGCCTCCTAAGCGGAAGGCGGGTCGCCCACGCAATACCCCGCGAGCCTCGGACGTTGTCTCCCCACCTAAACCAGTTGCGCCGCCGTTGGCTCTACCGCCAGCGGGCGACCCGCCGGTCCTTTCTTCGCCAGCGCCTACGACCGTACCACCCACCGCCGAGGCGAACGAGCCTGAGCCGACCAGAATTAAGGACGAGGTTACCACTCCGCGCCCGTTGACAGAGACAGGCGACACAACCGCAGATGAAAGCGTAGCCGGTCGTCGGCAGGCCCCACGCCACGCCAAGCGGAAACGCGAAGAGCTCTCCCCGACTCCGGTGCAAACTCCGGTAGGGAATCGCCAATTCTTCGAGCCTACCTCCGCAGTACAGCCGGCAGAAGCGCCCACCGAAGTGCTCTGGACACGGCAGTTCAACAAGGTTTGCGGGTCGGCCATGGAACAGATCATCCACCACCGCTTCGCCAACATGTTTGCAGCGCCTATTCGCGAGAAGGATGCGCCTGGGTATCGTAAGGTAATTCTACAGCCGCAGGACCTCAAGAGCATCAAGGCCGCGATCAACGCCGGGAACAGGGCAGCGTCTCAAGCGGCCGTGGCCCTGCCGGGAGGCGATCCAAACACTAGCAGTGTCTGGCTCCCCGTGAGCGAGGGCCTGATGCCGCCCAAGGGGATCATCAACAGCGGCCAGCTCGACCGCGAGTTCGCGCACATGTTCTCCAATGCCATCATGTACAACCCCGACCACGGCCACGGACCGGGTCCCTCCTTTCTCGTCAGGGATGAGGAGTCTCCAGGCGACGATGCGGAGGGAGGTGGCGCGCACGCCCACGACGCCGCGCTCGGCTATAAAGTAGACGAGTTTGGCGTCGTCAACGATGCTCGGGCCATGTTCAGCGAGGTGGAAAAGCTGCTTAGTGAGCTACGGTCGGCCGAAGTGCGACGTACGGGCGGCAGGGCAGGCGCCATGACTGGGACCAGTACAAGGCAGGCGAGCGCGCACAGAGATGCGTCTCAAGCGCGAGACGAAGGCGGCAATAATGTTAATAATGGGGGCGATGACGCAGATGAACACACTGCCACAGAGGCAGAGACCCCTGTAGGCAATGTCGCGAAACGTCGACGAACAACTCGGGGTTAGGTATGGAATTGGTGGAATTGTTTTAAGCTGGGCAATGGGATTGCATCGAGCCCAGTCTCACGGATGGGACAGGACAACGGGACAGGTTTGGCGGGAATATGGCTCCGGGTCTCGATAACTAGGTCCGAGGCTCTAGATGTAGGGCTAGCGATTATCGTGGGATACGCAACAGCGCTGTAGGCACCGTAGACACAAGAGCTACAAAATATTTTGATCTACTCTTGCTCCATGAGTAATGCCTGTTCGGACCTTGGTTCTGCATTGCAGTTCTGTCCCTTAGCCTGTCCCTCTAACCCAACACCACCACCACCGCCTCATTCCAAACACGCTGCCACCAACCCACCACTAACTACTCCCTACCACCGCCCTCATCATCGCTGTTACTTCCCTCTTCTCCCTCTTCTCCCTCCTCTCCATCGTCATCCCCAGACGAGGAACCCCCTCCCTCTGCGGCTTCGGATGGCAAAACGCGCGGAAACCATCCAAACTCAGCAAAATCCACGATCAGCTCGCCTAGCGCGCCGTTCGTCACGGTTACGCCTTCGGCTTGGAGCGCTGCTGCTTGGTTGAGAGAGCCGGAGGGCTGGGATCTGTGATTGTTGTTAGTTATAAAAGGGTGAGTTTAGGTTAAGGGCAAGTAGAGGAGGGACTCACCGTGGTGAAATCACGCCTTTGGCGTTGATCACGCGCTGCCAGGGGACGTTGTCGTGGTTGAAGCGCAGGGAGGGGTCGGAGGGCAGGTGCTTGAGGCAGAGGCCTACTTGGCGGGGGCGCTGGGCTGGTGAGAGGCGGGGTTAGCTTGAGCTGCTAGTTGCAACTTATGGGGAGGTGATAAGAGGGGGTGGATGATGGAAAGGGGGAGATGTTTCGGTGAGAAAGAGGAAGGAACGACGATGGCATGACATGGCATGACGTACGTGTGCCGACCAGCTTGGCGATGTGCCCGTAGCTGGTAACTTTCCCATAGGGAATCTCCTGGACGGCGCGGTACACCGCGGTAAAGAAGGCCTCTGCTTCGTCCGAGCGGGCCATGGTCGATGCGGCGTGGGCTCTTGAGTTGGTGGTGAGCGGTCAAGTGCACGGCGGTCAGGTCAGGCGGGGCGCGCAGCTTCGAAAGGGCGCAGAAGGGCGAGCGAGCTCACCCAATAAAAGGGGGTGTAGCTCAGGGGTAGAGCGTTCGCTTCGCATGCCCGTTTGTCTTTGTATGCGAAAGGCCCTGGGTTCAATTCCCAGCTCCTCCAAATGGACCTATTAGAGTTCTTTTTGCTTTATCATCTGATATGACGTACTGTCAGCAACCTGAACTTTGTTTTGCAGTGCGAATATGGCTTGATGTGTCTGTCGAGCTGGGTGATGAGTTACTTGTATCGTGCTGAATAGTTGTAAGAACGGCAGGAATAATAAGATACGTTGAACCAGCTATCAAAAGACGTGCTGGAGTAACAAGTCCGGCTTTGTTGTTCGAGAGATATGTGATACGGGTGCCCCCCGGTGCTAGTTCATGTTGCTGTAACAATTCATTTTGCTGGTGAAGATGTAGATGAAGGTTGCCAGTTGGTCCTCTGCCCGACTTTCATGAGAATTACGATATATCCCAGTACAGCAAGTGACTCCCCACGGGATCCAACTAGGCAGCTATACTTCATTCTCCACTCAGAAGCTCCATTTACCATCTGACAAACCTTGCCTGTTTTGTCAAACTGAAAGTCTAGCCCAACACAACGAACTGTAAGTCCTTTGTACCGGCTTCGTTCAGTTTAGCGTGTGCGAGTTTCAAAGAAGAAGGTTGACAGTAGGCTCTGCGTGGTGAGTCCATCTCAGAGCGACAACGTGAGCGTGGTGAGATGCATAGGTCCCTCTTTGCACATGCCCGAACCTCAAAAACACTTCCTCTCTATTTTACTTTAGGGGACTAACAAACGCCACAATACGTAGACTTAGCTGTCTGCCCTTTTGCTTCGTTGCTCTTGGTCTGAATCTACAGTTGGGTCAGACTGTACCATGAAATATGGACTCTGATACAGGGAACTCGCTCTCAGGCCCATGGCAACAGTTGATTTGTGCTGAATACCACTGTGCCAACAATGGGCGAACAATTCAGGCCATGGGCAAGCACTCATTGACTTCCATATAACTTTCTCCACACACAAAAGTATTACTAGAGTAAACAGTTGCAATACCTATCTTTCAAACCCCTTCCACTGCCCATCCAAGGCCCAAGCACAACTCTCCATCCCATTCCTGACTTCAAACCTCAAACATGAAGCAAACAGTTTGCAATCGAGTCACCAAATTAACCATCTGAATATACCTACCTTAATCAACGAACGCTTATATCACATATAACGACCCCCACAGCCATTTGGTTACTTCAGGTGCCAAGTGTAGTTTGAAACCAAACATGGCAGATGGCGACTGGTCGAGATGCAATGCAACCCCGTTGGTTTCCAACAATCATTGTTTGGTGTCTCAGACTCTGCACGACGCCGATACGCCGCGGACTGGTAGTCCACGCGGCGTCGGTATGTACCTATCTTCTACGGCTTGAAATTCTAGAATCGGATATGGGTGTGTAACAGAACAAGATGTCGGTTGGAAGGTTCTGGTCGTAGGCTCAGGGTAGGGTAGTCTAGTCAACGAGACGATGCGGAGGGATCCCGATGGACGACTTGAGTTTCCCCTGACTCCAGCCCTGAGTCCGTCGTCGGCAGACAACTCGGAAACCGACCTCGTAGTCGTTCCCAGATGAGCGCCAATATAATCTAACACACACAAACAGACAGGCCGCCCACCGTAAATCCCACCCACTTGCCCCTATTCCGAAATATCGAAAGCAACTCACACAACCCAGCAGCTTCAGCTCCCAGCTCCTCAGTCAACGTGGGACGAACAGCTTCAATTGGAAGGACAGCCGTCAATGGGGGGCCCCCAAACCCCAAGACAGATGCGTGTGTGGCTTCTGTGCATATCCCACACACCCTCCCAGGCCAGAACAAGCACCCACCAACCCCCAACGGGCAGCGTGGGCACAGACCGCATTGCTTCCGCGCATCTTGATCTGCCCCGAAGAGGGTGTGTGGCCGGCAGCTAGACAGATAGACCGATAGGTAGTAGGGAGGTAGGTACCTACAGCAGCTAGCTCTCTGCAGGACGAGCCATTATTCCCAATACGCTAACCGCAAGGACAGCCGTGGGGAGGCCGTGCCCCACCAGTCCGTTCTCTTCCCCAGGTCCAGGTCCGAGTCTACGGACTAGTCCATTGCCGACCCGATGTCTCGGAAGCCGAACAGCCCATGCCATTCCCGAGGTCGGTCTCTTTTTCTTCGTTTTTTGCCTCGGGCGCACCGACACCGACAGTGATTGGCAAGGAAGACCGTCCCGATTTTGGAGGGTAGCACGGATTGCTGGTGGGTGGGTGACACGAGAACCGCTGCTGCCGCATTGACAATTTTCCTTCTGGGCGTTGTCTTTTGCTTCCCTCTCAGGCTCCTCACACACCCCCGCCACCACATCACGTCGATCCATCCTCACAAGTGAGCCTCGACCTACCTGCCTTGGTTGGGATTCGGGATTCCTAGGAACCACAGAACCAAACTCTCGCGCTCCATGTCACCATCAACCCTGGTCTGGACATACCAGCCCCCTCTACTCGTCGGAAACAAGACGATCAAAATGCCCGGGATCTGTGGAATCGTTCCCCGCATTGAAGTCGGTGTGTGAACAACCCAGCACGTATAACTGAACCACATATTCCCCTCGTATCGATCCTGTCGTGATAGCACCGCACCTACTGCACTGAATGCCAGGGAGAAAAGGAGAAAAGAAATGAAAATCACCCTCCCGTGACGACGATAAGTGTCTAGCGCACGGACAGGCCAGAGGACTGACTGCTGCGCTGCGCTGCAGTGTACTGCGCGCGGCGGGGTTCGGTGTTTTCGACAGCGAGTTTCTGGTGCGACGCTGAGGAGGGGCAAACACCCCCTTTGGCGCCGCTTTCTGTCTTTTGACACACTTTGGCCTACTTCGCGGGGAGGGTCTTGAAACGCTTTGGCAGCAGCAGGAGGGTGAGTGTCAAGAATGGAATGGCAGCACAGCGAAAAGACGAGAGGCAAACTTGACTCAAAAAGAAAAGAAAATGACTAGACTGGAGTGAAAGCGAAACGCCACGATCGGGAAATGCCAGGCTGGTGGGACTTACTTCCGATCATGCCTATTCCCATGAGCTGGGAGAAATGGCGGGCTCCGAGAGGATACCGTCTGCCAGCAAGGCGATGCCATCACCCGGTGGCGTCAACACCATCACCTCCCTCTCCGAGGGCCATACCTTACGTACTGTATAGGCGCAGACGGTAGGAAATAACCCACCACCACCACCACCACCGCCGCCGCCGCCCACGAAAACACATTCAGCTGAAGATCACAACCACAACCCGCAGAGCACAGTCATGATGCGCCGGTCCGCCGACAATGCTCGGGACTGGAGGGAGCTCACCTCCGCTCAGATCCCCAACTCGCACACCCCCTCCCTCGCTCCATCCTCGCACTCCCATTCCTCAAGCCACGTCCCCCAACACCAACACCAACACCAACACCAACAGCGAAGGAAGGAGGCAAAAACGTCCAAACACACATACGCATTCCAATAGTCCAGGTGCTATTGTCTCGTTCGGTCCTCTGCTGCTGCAGCAGCGCCCATCACCATCACCGTCGCATTAGGGGCCTCGTCCCTGAGTTGGTAGTGTTTCTGCGAGAGTGGAAGTGTGCGCGCGCGGTAAACGAATGCATGTCGGTCGTCCAGGTAGGTAGTACGTAGGAGGTAAGGTCCAGGAAACAAATCCAGACACTGCTGCTGCTGCTGCCCTGATCATTGTCATTATCAGCGGTTGCTATCAGCATGGTCCGGTCATGTGAGGAGAGGGGGGTGAGAGGTGAGAAGAGGGGTGAACACCGACGATGAAACGACGTCGTCCCAAAGCAGATGTAGTCCCTCCGTCTTGACCCATCGCCATCACAATTCCCTACTTCCCTCTCAACTCCACGATGACGATTCCCTCTTCCTGGTGCTCTCGTCCTCATTCCTGGGCTTTACTTCACTTCCTGTCCTGTTCCCGGTAATCGCCCCCTTTCCCTCCCAACCCTTCCCCTACCAACCGCGGTTCACCCTGTAACGGCATCCAGACACCACCGTTCCTCGGATCGGCAAGTGTATGATCTACGGGCGGACAATGAGAGAAGAAAAGGAAGAAAGGAGAAAATAGAAACCGAGCTTCCCCGGTCCTGGCTGTCTGATCTGTTGTCCTTCCGTCCATGGCCAGCAACCCGGTGAGCATACGCGTACGATGCGTGTACGCAGTCCATTTTACCTGGTAGTCGTAGCAGCTAGCTAGCTGCTACATTCGTCCGTGCCCCAGCAGCAGCAGTTGCTGCTATTCTCGGCGTGTAGGTCGGTAGTGTAGGTAGATACGATGCGATTGTGCATGACACTGCGTGTCTTTGGAGCTTAGTGTCGTTACCAGCACCTCCTAGCTCATGAGAGTGAGTGAGTGATGCAGCCCACCAGCTCACCAGCCCTACAGTGCCAGCTGCACCCACCTCTCTAGTTCCCAGTTCCCACACCGTACAGACAGTAGCGCGCCCTTGCATCCCCTCCCTGGGCCCTGGAGCAGCCGATCATCTGGTCTGTGACAGCACAGCCCTGCGAGGCGTCCGTCGTGCCCGCCACCAGACACATGCTGAGACGGCCCTCGTTTGGCCCGCCCAACTACCGCGCCACGCGACTGTGTTTTGTTTCGACCGTCGTTGCCAGCAATCGGGCTAGGAGCGGAGCGGAAATACATGCGAGGCTGCGGCGCTTCGCTTCGGTCGGGGCATCGAAGATGATGATCGAATATGGGATATGCAACTACTGAGATGTTGCGATGCTGGGTTATGGCGCCTTCGAAACAATATGCCCAACGCCCACATGCAGTGTGATACTGGAGGCAAATGACCGCAAGAAAGGCCATAGACGGGATGTTTTCCGAGGGGAGGGACGACATGGGATGAAGGCGGCGAGGCGTCCTGTCCACAGTTTCGCGATCAGTGTTTCCTGATCTGAGGTGTCAACCAGACAGACAGACAGACGGACACTTCTGGACTTCTTCTGGCAGAGCCATGGAATGGATGTGTCTGTCCAGAAAACGGCTTTCTTGGTGGCTTCTGGGACCACTCAGGGACTCAAGACCAACAGCCAAGGTTTGCTTGGATGATCTCCGCCCACTGAACCGATTATTTGTCACTGGGTTGGTGCACAGCTCCTCCGATGGCCTCCATACGAGTTGAGTCTGCCAACTCTCATCTAGAGCGGTCATGTCATCATCTTGGTGACCGCATCACCAACAGCTCTAATCGGTCCGCCAGTCGTAAGTGCATAGTTGTGGCATCTCGACGGCGTGTCAGGATGGGTTCGCTCCCCTGCGACACTCCACTCGCCCCAACACTGTGCAAACTCCCGCCTCCGATGGCTTTGTCTAGCATTCTTTCGGAGCTGACAAACTCGCCACTCGGGCAAATCCGATCCAGGCATAACCTCCTAGCTTTAAACCTCCAGCGCCGCGAGAGCAGCCCGGACAACTTTATCCGGAGACCGATGCGGAAGTGGAAGTTGCCCCGGAGTAACAGGTAAACCCGGTCAGGAGATGGCGCCGTATCAAACTCAGTGAGACGCAACTGACGATGTCGACTTTATGCTCCAGTGTTGGGAACAGCAATACTTCCGCTCCTGCCGCTCCTGCCCGGGAAAGATACCGGTGCCTGATAGCCATTGTGCCTGATAGACATTGTGCCTGTGCGCTTCGACGTACTGTCCTGCTGATGGTGTACCTGACAGCAACTCAGCAACTCAGCAGCCAGCAACTCAGCAGATCAACAACTCAGCAGCTCGGCAGTTAGGCTCCATTGTCGTGACATACCGTCCGAGGCCAGATGTTGACATCTGGTACCTTGCTTCGTACCGCTCCTCGCGATAGATCCCCCAGTCCCCAACACTCCCGTCCATCATGGGCACCCTGACAGCGTGGTATCCCCACAGCATGTCAGTAAGATACGAGGCCTCATAGACCATTCGCATCCCATCCATACCCACGAGGGACATACCATGAGCTCAATATCATCGCGCCTCCTTTATTCACCAACCGCCAACCGCCAACACCACATTCTTCTCGCCAACGAGCAACCGAAGTTGGCCGGGTATCCGCCAGAATGTCACCCCGTTGGTTTGCGAAACTCTCTCCCATCAGGTACACGCGGCAACAGCGGAGTTGAGATGTATGACAGCCATGCCCTAGCCAACAATGGCTCCGTACTCCGCACAGGACCTCAGCACTTCAAACTCATCGTCAAAAGCCAAACCAGGTAGCACAGCATGCGGCTGTGGTTGACGACCGCCAGGCGGAGAATTACGCGATACACACGCCCGGTACTTTGTACAGCACCGCGGCCTCCTGCGGCCATGTCCGCTCGGCCGCCCGCTCACTCGGCGTTGGGATAGGATGACGAGCTGTTGGGTCCAGCAGGACCTGATTGTGCCGCAGCAGCGCATGCCATGCTACGAATAGGGGAAGTTTTTTCCCCTTCCGGACTGCCCACCTTACCTACTTGCAGTACAGCGCCAAGACAGCGCATCGCAGCGACCGCGGCAGACACATCTAGCGGCCGGGCATGCTGCTTGTCCCATATTGTTTGTCTGTCTGAGCAATTGACTGACTGTCTGACTGATGTGGTTTTCTTTTGACTGAATGTGCGGTGTGCGAGTCCCTATGTAGCAACAGTGGCGATCACCACCACATTTACGGCTCGCGCGGTTTGACCACTGCAGGTTCTGGCCGAAGAATGAGGCCGAGTTGGGACCTAACCTCGGATCAAGCAAACGTACCGGGTGCTGAAGCACAGGGTGAGGTCGCTGAAGGCTGGCCCAAAGAAGCAAGGCCGCTCACCAATTAGGGGTTGCCGTTGCAGCTCAGTGCATGCGGGATGGATCAGCGCGGGGCTTGCGTCCACGCCGTGCACAGTAGAGTAAAAGGACTGCCCGGGGACGGAGAGCTGCGGTTGTCGCTTTGACGCCAATATTTCTTCAACTGTAGACTAGTAATCCGCAATCTGCACGTTAACGTTATCCTCGGGTCGCCAGGGGCATCCCCCGGCGCTGGAGGGATCTGGAGGGATTCCCGCAGCGGGGGAAAACACGCCCATGACGGCGGCGGCGTGCGGATGTTTGCTCCTTCAGATCCCCTCAACACCGCAGAAGCAAAAGATTTGCCCTGCGTGAAGGATTGAGAATCGGAAAGGCGTCACCGACAGTGTCTTGCTCCCGTTCCGCTTATCCCGCCTTGAGGGAGCAGCGGATTTCGGGCAGGGCGTTTTTTCTTCAGCTCGCGCTCCTTCTGTGGCGTCTGTCACGTCCGAAAGAAGCTGGTATATCGGGCCATTGCAACGCACGCTCTGAAGACGATCATCCCGCGTGTCTCGCGCCGCTTAGATAGTCAAGCCACTCGAGGTACCACCCCCCGTGGTGTTCTCGTGGGATGCCTGGTGAGGCTGGCGAGAGGTGTGCCTCATCTCGGTGTTCACACGCATCGTGCCTCGTCACTCGAATCGAGTGCCATTCCCGCGTTCCCACGGAAGCCACCTCCCCCACGGACCAGTCTTTGGGCTCAGCCAGACGGCTGAGACGGCTGAGAGCAGCAGCTGTTGCGCACGTGCGGGCGTTGTTGAGGTGACCGATCTCGCAACTCTTGTCAAAAACGTGGCCCCTTCAGGCCTCCCTCTATGTTGCGACAGATTTGATAACGGCACGGTAGATCTCAAGGTGGGGTTCATCAAGACCACGCGAAATCGCAGAGTGGCAGTTACTTCACGTAGTCGCTTGTCATGTGCGGCCTGGCCGGGAAAACTCTGTACTCCCGTCGTTGATGTCCTTTTCCCGTTTTCCCGTCATGTCAAATACCGGGTGTGGACGTTCGAGAACGCTGGGCATGGCCGGGAAAGAGCTTGAGGCGGGAGCAAACGAAACAAACGGAACGAATATCTCCGACGACATGCCGTCGCCAGCTCACGCGCCACGAACGTCACTCGAAGGACGCCTCGTCTCGTCGGCTTTTCAACCACAGTGTTTCCAGCTTGTCATTGGCACTTGGCAGAGAAAATACGCATCGACGTGGCGTCGGTCTGTCTGGGGAATCCCCAGAAAAGAACTGACCATCCGCTGAAGCAAAGGCCTCTTGTTGGCTAGGGCGTTGAACAACCTCAGCTGGGACCCCTTCCAACTGTTGTTCTCATCGACGGGAACCATGGTCGGTGCGTTTGACAGATGAACGGCGTCATTGACCGACCCATAATTGATACGCCCTGGACGGTGAGCGCGTGTTCTTCGCGTGTTCTCTCCCCTCTTCGAACGGTGGGAACTCATCTCGTTCTGAGCCGTGTCCATGGTAGGAAACCGTTTGCTTTCGCTCGCGGCGGTTACGTCTCTTCGCATTTTGGTAGCGAGCAGAGATGCGACCAGCAACGGCGTCGAGTGGAGATTTACATCACCAACAGTGTTTCATCTGTCGCGGGGCGCCAGACGCCGAGGGAAGAGTCGCGGGAAGTGGCTCAGAAAAGAAAAGAAGGGAAACACAGAAGGATGAAATTCGATAGCGTGAGATGGTGGCGTACGCGACGATCCGTGCCAAAAGCGACCGAGGTGCGGTTTACGCAGTGCGGGTCACCTTTTTGCCCAGACGAGAGCCCGTATCTGTCGCAACTTGCACCCCTTTTCAGCGGAAAATAGGTAAGCAGCCGTAGGGAGTACCTGCATGCAAGACTGAAAGCCGCGGCCGGATTTGTCGACGACGCTGCGCGTTGCCTACCCTGCGCGCTGCAGCCCGTCGGCAGCTGGGAAAGCCTCCAGCTTCTTGGGTCGACGACTCCTTCGAAGCACGCAGCGGGGGATGAGCAGTGCAGCCGCACCGCACCGCACCCAGATCCCAGCTTTCCCCGGCTGACGAAGGACTGACCACCTCGAGATCCGTGTGGAAAAAGCTTAGCATCACGTCACGATCTGGTAAAAAGAGAGAAGTTGTTGATCTCCCGCTGAGCGGCGGCGAAGGGGCTGACGTTGGACGCGAATCTCGCTGCCGTCAAGCCTCCCGCCAGATAGACGCGTTTATGACAGATCCAGCCGACGACGATCGCGTCTTCTGAGTGGACCAACTCCCGCGTTTTTGAGGCATTTGTGTTCACGCAATGCCGCGAGCGGTTCTCCGTAGTCACCCGTCGCGCGAACTCCTTGGGGGGTTGTCGGCGAATCACAGGGAACGCCGGGCGAGGAGGAAGGCTGATCGATGCAAGCCCCTTTTGCTTTCGCAACCAGTGAGGGCTCTAGCAAATCCTGCGGCAGGGACTTGCAGTTTTGCTCTGCAGCTAAGGTCGCCGGCGGCGCACGTAGCGCAAAAGGCCCTCCAGCGCCACCATTGGCGCCCCGGAAGCCTTCCGCGAGAGTGAGGGTGCCGATAGGCTGGGTCTGGTGGCTTCTGGACTGTCCCAGCCTGGCGCTCCGAGACAAAACTGAAGAGACTTTTGAGCTTCCAGTCGCATCGATCGAAGACAACCGAGATCAGTCCCAAGTCGGCGGTTGTTGCAAGAGGCGAGTCGACTGGTTTGATCGCATTGGGACAACACCCAGGTAACTACGCAGAACGGCCTGCTGCCCCTGATGAAACGCATGGGTCGGTGCTGTGGAAATTGTGAAACCTGTGCAGCCTCGAAAGCTGCCCACGCAAGCGGTGAAAAGCAAGAGCCGCACGGCAAGTTTCTGCAGAGAGCGGAGCAAACAAAACAGTCTGACTTTGAGGAGCCAATCGCAAAATGCGGGTTCGCTGTTGGAGCTCTCAAATTTGAGGTGACGACGGTGACGACGATTGGGTCCGTTGCTACATCGGTGCTGTCACCGAGCTGGTGAGCGTGCGCCGCCGCCAGGACGACTTCGCTCTGCCGACATGCAGAGGGGCTTGTCTTGCAGACTCTGGGATTTGGGGGTCAAGAGGGGCTGGGTGAGAGTTTTGCGGGCTAAGCCGGGATGCCCTGGTTAGTGCGTAAACTGGCTCCAGGGTGGAGTTTTGGGGAGGCCAGGAGCGTCTCTCTCATCAGGCGCGGCGGATTTCTGCAAGTTTCGTCGAAGGAAGTGCACAAAATAACCACCAGATAAGCGAATGTTGGAGGAACTCAATTGGGCAGCTGAGCGGGCGCTCACAATGTCGGGATATCGCTGAAGATGAGCTTCCCCACACTCCACGTCCAGCTTTTCCACCCGTTGCCTCCACGACCGCGGGGCCGCTAATTGGCCTGAGCTCGAGGTGTGCGTCATTCTCGGCGCAAGGCGTGTCTATAGCGAGGGAACACCGCCGAGTGGTGGCTACCTCGGCGAAGGGGAGCGAAGCCACATCAGTCCAGTGACGGACGTCAACCTCTATGCTTATGTGATCACTCGGATAGGCGGCGAGTCGTGACAGGCTGCTTCGACCGTGATATTTGCTGCCGTCGACAGGACTAGTCCGCTCTAGGAGCAAGATGTGATAATGTATTTGATGCGTGCGGGTTTTTACTGCAGTCGGCTCGACCTTTCCGAGTCTAGAGCTGCCGTACCTGCAGAGTCGAGATGCTCGGTCCACATTGATCTCGTCGGCAGTGAGCTGATGGATCTACAGTCGTGAGCTGATGAACTGCTGCGAGCTCTGGCTACACGCGGTGAGCTGATAGATCTACAGCCGTAAGCTGATGGAGACTGCTCTGAGTGCTCGATACTATCATTCGGAAGATCGCTAGGGGAATGCTGCATTTGGCGATAACGCGGATATCAGAACCTTGGATGTGCCTAGAGGGGCGGCGAAGCTCTGTAGGGTACGTGCATCCATCTTGGACTACGGCGGACTACGAATTGTGGGATTACATGTGGGCCGCAAGCGATGTGGACTCTGGAGAGAGACACCAGTCTCAATTGGCTTTGAGTGGCGGAAAGCCCCGGGGTCGGAGGGAAAGGTAAACAAAAGACAGAAGCAAAAAAAAAAACAAGGTCAACTGAACGAAAGGTCCCCGATGACGGAACACAGACTATCGTTGTGACTCGTTGCTTTTGGTACGGTAGATCCTGTGCGGAGAGCGCCGTAGCGGTGGCGGTCGCGATCGATTGTGATGTTTACCCGCTGTGATCCAATCGCAATTCTTCGCTAGAACCAAGTCGAGCTCAACTGGTTGGAGGATCCCACCAGGCCGCCGATAGTGTTGTAGTCGTGGCCCAGTATCACATCTCGGCAGCACCCTCCGGAAATGTGACCTTGGGGTGCTCTCTGGGATATTCTCTAAAATTCGTGCAATATCCTCAGTCCAGGAATAGCCCAGGCGTTGGACATGTCGGGTGCTGGTGTCGTTCCTGGCCGGTCACATTGTTTTGGTTTTTCTTTCTTTGCGCTGGGATTCCGTCCAGGCCGACTCTGCTTGACCGCAACGCGCCTAGTGTAGGGACCGTTGGGGCTGGCGTGGCTCACGACGGCCCGAAGCGCCAGTTGTAACGGCTATTCTGGGCAGTGCAATAGACTCCGAATAACTTGCTGATGAGACATCCAGTCAGGCCTAAAGGTAGTCTATAGGCGCCATCTCGGCGCTTTTCGCGAGTTTTGTTGCCTCTGCGGGAAACGTCGCGCGCAGCCAGCAGACACAGGCGAAATGTGGAGTTGAGTGCTACCAGCGGCCGCGTCTTACGCAGCACAATACATCCGGCGCTGATGTTTCGAATGCGTGTTTCAATGGCGAGGGCAGGAAAACTTCCTACATCCAGGCCCCTAGGTTCGCAGGCGCCGCACATTCGTCCGAACTTCGCGACGAGCGAGGAGGTCAAGAGGTGGCTGAGTTTCGAGCGTCGAGATGCCATCGGATCAAACCCCAAAGTCGCTAGGTGTTCAAGCGTGCGTCATGAGTGGACCCGGGGGCAGGTTGCTTCGTCGGTCGTCGTCCCCAGCTCGAGCTCGAGGGTCGAGGTCGAACACAACGTCACCCGACTACTCTCACCATTCTGGTACTATCGTGCTGGCGGTTAGGTAAAACGCCAATTGACTCAGGTCTCGATATTGGGAGTACTCGTCTCCCTGGGGAGCTGGCGCTGCAACACAGCAAGGCAACAGCGGCGAGAGCGACAAAACAAGGGTCCACACGGCGAACTGGAAGCTGGTCAATGACATCGTCGGCTCCAGTCTTCACTCCTTTCCCCACGCTTGCGCCTGGTCTACGATTTTGCGGTTCCCGCCTGTTCCGTACGAGTAGCTCCCGACTCGCACGCCAGTGGTGTGAGGCCAACGGCAGAAAGAAGCAAAATCCGCTTCCTGGCTCTTGACAGGGCAGGTCTCCACCCGGCCTGCGGGCTCAACCGGGGCAAGTGCTCAGTGGATCCGGCCTCCCTGGCGGCCGTGTTCTCGTTGGCTGCCGTTGGGCTCGTGCTGGGGGCAGCACCCGCAAAGTATCCCAACGGGTAATATAACAACGAAAATATTGCAGCAGCACCCCTGTCGCAGGTACGAGGGTACATCGGGCCAGCCAGCCAAATGGTGCGAGTGGGGACACATAGCGACAAGGGGGGAGGAAGACAAGCAGGGGGAAGCAACGACAGGGGGGCAGTTGCGGTCGAACGAGCTCGCACACCTTGCAACATCGCATTGCAGCTTTGCGCATGGGCACATCGCTGCCCTGGCACACTGGGTCGCTGTCACCTTTTCCCTATGTCTCTCCCGTCCTCTTTCCCGTCAGCAGTGCAACGGCCGCCTTCAACGGGAATACCAAAGCCTTCCTGACTGAACGAACCTGAACACCGAGCTTTGCAGTCCGAGAGCAATACAGTCGTACGGATACGCCTCGAAGACCACCGAGCCTGCAGCATCGTGTCCCGTGCACTTGCATCTCGACGCCCACAACACAATACAATACCCGAACGACAGACACGAGAAACGTCCCGACGGCTCGCCTCGACGGTTGACTCGGCATCGTACTGATCAACAATTCCTGGACGAGACCCGATCGCCTCGCTTCGCCCGCACGTCTGCACGCCACTTTGGTCTGCTGTCTTCTTCCGAAGCTACATGCACGGCGCCTCTGCTGTGCTTGTACCCCCGAGCTTTTCGGCTTGGATTTGTAGGTTTTGCTACAGCTTTTCTCAGACCCTCCATCTTGCCGTTCTGTCCTCCAGGGTCGCATATGTAAGAGCGTGGCCGCACTGGCTCTGCTCTCCTCCGAAACCTGGCAGTCCAGGGGTTCCCTGGTATGCAGATATCCAGTGTCCTGGCTCGACCGCCCAAATCATCCCCCATGACACATTCCTACCCTTCACCCCTCCAGACATAAACCAACCCTCCCTACCACTTCCCCATTCCTCCGATACCCACACGTCTTCTGTCCAAATCAAACCAGTCCCTGCGACAGACTGAACGCTCCCTCCGATCTCTTACTAACACCGTTGTCCACCAGCCCCCGCGAACGCGCTTGGCCTGGGCTTATCACATTCGACACCGGCGCATATCAGGACCGCCGACTGAAGCATTGGAGCGAGCTCCAGCATCTCTGGATCGACTATTTCTTGGAAGGACCGCTTCGCCTGGGACGCGATCGGCTCGTTTTGTGTTGGAAAGAACAGGAAAATTGAACACCAGGACTTGACCCAAGTCCACTCGCCACCACATCGCCTATGTTTCTCACGACGACCACTCCACAGCAATGGCAATGCTGAGCGACCAGCCAATGCGGTCGAGCCTGCAGGTTGCGCCACTAACGCTGCAGAAGGGCAAGACAGAAGTCGACGACAATGCGTCGGACTCGGCCGCCTCCTCAAATCCATACTCGCACTCCCAGATGACGCCCCCAACAACGCCCAATGGCTCGCAAGAAGACCTCAACATCCCACCAAATATCACCGCTCCCGTCTTTCACAGCTTCTTGCGGGCCTTTTATCCTTTTCATCCTAGCTATGTTATGACAGACTCGACCGTCACATTGCCGCTGAGCGAGGGGGAGATCATTCTGGTGCATTCAATTCACACCAATGGCTGGGCTGACGGTACTCTCCTGGCCAGCGGCATGAGGGGGTGGTTACCAACCAACTATTGTGAGGCATATGACCCTGATGAGATGAAGAATCTTCTCAAAGCGCTGTTGAACTTTTGGGACCTGATGCGCAGCACTTGGGGGAATGACAACGAGATGTTTGGAAACCAGGAATTCATGAAGGGCATCATTGTTGGTGTCCGGTATCTATTGGTATGCGATCATGGTGTGATGAGCAGAGTTGGTTAAGCTTGGTCTAACAATGATCTAGGAGCGCACACACTGTCTTTCGAGGGAGTCGCCCATTGTTCAGAGGCACGATGGCCTTCGGCGGAGTAGGAAGTCTCTTCTATCTGAACTGTCGTCGCTGGTGAAAACCGCGAAACGGCTGACGGAGACGGAGAAGATGGTTGATCCCGAGGAAGAGACCAACAACGTTGTGGATGAAATGATCCTTAAGGCATTCAAGATTGTCACAAAAGGGGTGAGGTTCTTGGATTTATTAGAAGACGACCGCAGGGCACGAGCCTCGGCAATTGGGATAATGGGCACCTTGTTAGAGGAAACCTGCGTTCCGCCGACGCCACCAGCGGACTCGGCTACTTTCGACAACCGCCAGGAGCAGGCGTGTGGCGCAGACTCCCGTGTTGACGAAAACGGGGGCGCTGCCGAGCCGTCGCCGTCGGAACCAAGCGACGTAGCACAGGCTCAACCCCCTAACAACAAGCGTTTGTCCGCTGTTTATTCGATGGGTACAAATGCCCGCCGACTGTCTCAGAGCAATCCTGGACATGTCAACCGACTGTCGTCAACGATCCAGCACCGAGTCAGCTTGACAG